>Ga0209759_1001757_pt1 | contig 11112 bp, 10 predicted proteins | sample AraplaCL_Col_mMS_FD_184261 | JGI IMG/M metagenome (GOLD analysis project Ga0209759, IMG submission 184261) | Arabidopsis root microbial communities from the University of North Carolina, USA - plate scrape CL_Col_mMS (SPAdes) (version 2) | ecosystem: Host-associated > Plants > Roots >...
CGCTGCCTCTCGGGGTTGCCGAATGGAACGGGTTACGGCTGGACGCACCGCTCGCCATCTCCGTACTCTGGCTCGGGATTGTCATCTCGGTGCTTGCCCAATTGCTGTTCTATCGGCTCGTGCGCCGCGGCAATCTGGTCAATGTGACCAGCCTTTTCTATCTCGTGCCCGTCATTACGGCGCTGATGGACTACCTATGGTTCGGCCACGCGCTGCAGCCGAGGGACGTCATCGGAATGATCTTGATTCTCGCCGGGCTGGCCCTGACGCTTCGCAACAAGGAGAAGGTTCACAGCGCGCCTCGCGAGATGACGCGTGAGCCGCGCGGCTAGTGTCTCGTGGTTGAACCGGTTCAGTGCAAGCGGGCGGAATCGGGTGGCCGGATACAATGCGGCAGCGTTGCATCGATCCGAATACATCCGATTCCCTCTATGTCCGAATCCGTCCGGGCCTTTTTACTCGGTCCGCTATTGAAGAGCGTTTCGCGCTCGTTTTACCTGACGCTGCGCATTTTGCCCGCCGGTATGCGCGACCCCATTGCGCTCGCCTATCTGCTCGCGCGCGCGGCCGATACGATCGCGGATACATCGCTGATCGACCCGGCGCAGCGGCTCGAGCTCTTGCTTGCATTGCGTGCCAGCGTGAATGGCGCGCCGCCCGACGATGGCTCGCTCGTGCGTCGCCTCAGGGATGACGTGGCGAGCCAGCAAGGGCATGCCGACGAAAGATTGCTGCTCGAATCGCTCGGTGGCGCATTCGACGCCTTGACGCAGTTGGATACGGCAGACCGGGACGCGGTGCATGAGATCGTGACTACGCTGACGATGGGCATGGAGTTCGATCTGCGCACCTTCCCTGACGAACGTTCGGGCCAGCTCGGCGCGCTCGCGACGCTCGACGATCTGGACCGCTACACCTATCTCGTGGCGGGCTGCGTCGGCGAATTCTGGACCAAAATGACCTACTCGCATCTACCCGGCACGCTCAAAGAGGCGGCCGCGACGATGATCGAGCGCGGCGTCCGATTCGGCAAGGCGTTGCAGATGACGAACGTGCTGCGCGATTGCGCGAAGGATTTGCGTATCGGGCGCTGTTACCTGCCTGAGCGGATGCTCGAGCGTTTCGCATTGACGCCGCAAGACTTGCTCGCCCCCGATGCCTCGTCGCGCGCCCGGCCGCTCCTGTTCGAACTGGTCGGCAAGACGCTCGAGCTGTACCGCGATGCGCTGGCCTATACGTTCGCGATTCCTGCGCGCTCGGTCCGTTTGCGTCTGGCCTGCATCTGGCCGATTCTGATCGGCCTCGAGACGCTTGCGCTGCTTATCGACAACGACCGATGGCTCGATCCGGCATCCGTCTCGAAGGTCGGCCGTTCGCGCGTATACGGCATCGTTGCGAAATCGAGCATGGTCGTCATGTCGACGCGGACCTTGAACGCTTGGGCGGAACGGCTCATCGGCACGATCGAAGCGCGCATCGGTGGCCGTGTTGGCGGGCAAGCGAGTACCGCTCGATCGTGAAATAATCGCCGAGTCCGCGCGACTGGCGCCTTGAGATGGACCACCATCGGGAAACGCGGACAGTGCCCGTGAAGCGGGTGCATTGCCGCGCGCCTGGGCGTCGTCCTTCTTTCCTTCTCCGAGGAGTGATGCAATGCCCACGTCCAGTTCGTTGCTCGCTTTTGGCCTCGTCGCGCTCGGCATGGCGCTGACGCCCGGCCCGAATATGGTCTATATCGTCTCCCGTTCCATCTGTCAGGGCAGCGCCGCCGGCCTGGTCTCACTGGGCGGCGTCGCACTTGGCTTCGTCTTGTATATGGTTGCCACGGCATGCGGCATTACGGCCTTGCTGATCGCGGTGCCGCTTGCCTACGATCTGCTGCGCTTCGGCGGCGCGCTTTATCTGGGCTACCTTGCATGGCAGGCGCTCAAGCCGGGCGGCCGCTCGCCGTTCCAGGTTCGGGACCTGCCTGCCGATAGTCCGCGCAAGCTCTTCGTCATGGGCTTTTTGACCAACATGCTCAATCCGAAGATTGCGGTGCTCTACCTGTCGTTGCTGCCGCAATTCATCGATCCGCAACACGGCCACGTCCTCGCGCAGTCGCTCGCGCTCGGCTCCCTCCAGATCGTGGCGAGCCTGACGGTCAACTCGGTCGTCGCTCTGTCTGCTGGCACGATTGCTCGCTTTTTGGCCGGAAGGCCCCTCTGGCTCGTCGCTCAGCGGTGGCTCATGGGGACCGTGCTGGCGGGGCTCGCCGTCAGAATGGCGACTGAAGCGCGGCGTTGAAGGGGCGAGCCGCTCGAAAGTGCGTTTGATGGCGTGCTGCTTCGTATCGAAGCGGTCGTGCACGCCGCGCCGCTATAGAGTTCGGCGGTATTCCAAACGCAGCGAGTGGTGAGCCGATATGATCAAGGGTCCCGAGGGAAGCGACGGGTTGCCGCCACGCCCCGTCGATGGTGGAACAGGCAGCGAGGCTGCTGATGGGACGGGAAACAATGCCTCCCAGCCTATGCCGGGCTCTGCGCAGAGAGGAGGCATCAATCCGCGACTGAGTGGGTTGGTCCCGGGTGCTGACGCAGGCGCGGTGAGCGGGGGGCGTGCATCGCCCGGGAATCCTTCGCTCGCCGAGCTTCAGCTATCGCTGGACAGGCTCGTGGCCGACGTCGAGCGGTTCTCAGATCTGCAGCCGTTGCTCGGTCCGCAAGACGCTTCAGCGCGGCCGCCAGTCATCGACGGCCTGCCCGATTCAGCGAAAGACTATCTGCTGGCCGGTCTCACCGGCCGCATTCAAGCGATGCCGGAAGGGGAACGGCCCGCCGCCGAACTGGCCATTTCCATGGCGACCGATCGATCACCGGCGTTGGCAGAGCGAACCGCGTTGCTACTACTCCCTTCTTCGATTCTGCCCGCATATGAGCAAAGCACGAAGCTGAGCAAGTATGCCGCCCGTGCCGGCGATCTGAAAGACGTGCAAGCGGTATTGGCGCAACAGGCGCTCGCGGGGCCGCCGCCGCTGCCCCACGAAAGGCTCGAATCGACTGCGCGCTTCATCGGCGCCCCGGAACTCGGGCTGGTTGCGCGCCCAAAGCCGCTTTGCGTGTTAGCTATGCGAATAGCCGACGATGCATTTCCGGCGGCGCATCGCTACGCCGCCGTTTCGCTCGTGCTGGGCGCCATCGGCGAAGTAGAGTTCAAGCGCCACCGGGTCGAGCCATTGGCCGATACGGCGGAGGCCGCCTCGTCGGTGGAGGATGAATCCCTTCGTACCGAAATGTACGAAGCCGTGTTGGAGGCGGTCCAACAACTCTGGCACGAGAGAGAAGAGGCGCCGGACAAGGCGGGCGAGATCACCGGGGCCGACTATGCCCACATGGTCCTGAGCCTTGCGCTGAATTTCCGTTGTTTAAAAGGCGACACGGGTGGCATCCGAGACAAATTGCGGCTTGTAATCGAAGAGCTCCCCGAACGAGAGCAGCGTGAAACGGCTTACAACGCTCTCGCCGGCTGAAAAAGTGCCGGGCGGTGGTTCGCACCGCTAGTTGCCCGGCATCCCCCTTCAACGACGCGTCGCCTGATTCGCATCCGGATAATCGAGCTTCGGATACCAGTCGGTGCCGCGCCCGCCCGGCGTCAGATCGAGAATGGTCCAAAGCGGCATCAGATCGGGCGCGCCGCGGGGGTCTTGCCCGGGATCGGCCGTCTCGGGTCCCATCTCGCCCGCATAAAAATGGTGAATGGCGCCATTGCGGCGAACGAATACATTGATTGCCGGGTTATCGCCCGTGTCCGGATCTTCATGGGCGTAGTCGACATTGAACCTGTTGCCGCCCGATGAAAACAGCCGCAAATGGCGCCAGCCCCTTTCATTCTTGAAAGCGACGAGCCGATCGATGGGCGATCGCGCGACGACGGCCAACGCGACTCGCTGTTCGATGTCGCGCGCCTCGCCGTCGAGCGCGCTCAGAAATGAGGTGCACATCGGGCAGGGGCGCTCGCGCCGTGGGCCGAACATCCAGTTATAGATGACGAGCGTATCGTGCTTGCCGAACATGTCGGACAGCGTTGTCGAGCCGTGCTCGCCTTGAAAGCGATAGTCCTGCGGCACGGCGCCGCCGAGCGGCAACGCGCGGCGCATCGCCGCGACGCGCTCGATCTGGCGCCGCAATTCGATTTCCTGTTCGAGCAGTGCGTTGCGGGCTTTGCGGTATGTCTCGCTTTCGCCGGGAAAGCGGTACTTCGATTGAGCAAGGAGTGTGGCGGGCTTCAATGCGGGTGTGGATGTGTCTGCTTGACTCATGGAGCGTCTCCTCAGGAGTGCCGAACGAACGGGGGCGGAGCGCCGGTATCGATGACTCGCCTCGGCATCGGCTCCCCCCTTTTCGACGACGAACGAGTCTCGCCAAAATCGACACATCGCCACGAGTTTTCCGTTTTTGCATTTTTCGCGCCCGTTCGTCACACGAGGCTGGCGGCGCTTACGAAAAGCTGTCGCCGAGCGATGCGCGAATCGGATAAGTGTCGTAGATGATCAGCAGCCGCGCGATGCGACCCGCTTCGTCGAACTCGAATACATCGACACATTCAAAGCGCACGGTCGGCCCGTCCTTGAGCGCCCATTCATAGACGAAATACCCCGTGGCGCGCGCGGCGCCCGTCGTGCTGACGCAGACATCGATCGGCGTAATGCTGCTTTGCCCCGACGCCGCCGACAGTTTCTCGAAGAACGGGCGCGGCGACACCCAGCCCAGCAAGGGCGAATACACCTGCGCATCAGACGCGAAGAGCGCGCAAATCGCCGCTGCATCGCCGCGTTCGAGTTGGCTCAGGTACTCGCGTATCCGGCTGGTATAAAGTGATTGCGCGGATGTCATTGCGAATTCCTCCATTCATCCGTTATCAAATACCGCACGCGCGATCTCTATGTGGCTACACGTGGGGCGGCTTCGGGACAGACGATATCGACGCCCAGATGAACCAACAATCGAAAAATTCGCAAACGGGCCATGAGCCGCTTGCATACCCGCTCGCCGAACTGACGCGTCCGTTGCCGACGCTCGCGGGCCTGCAGGTTTTCGTCGCCGTGGCGAGCCTCGGCAGCCTCACGAAAGCCGCGGTTCATCTGTGCCGCACGCAAGGCGCCGTGAGCCGGCAAGTCCAGCAGGTCGAGGCGCACTATGGATGTGCACTGTTCGTTCGCCATGCAGGGGGGCTGACGCTGACGCGCGAAGGCGAGCGCTTGCTCGAAGTCGCGCTGCGCGTGCTCACTGAACTGAGCGATTACGCGCGCACGCGCATCGACGAGGTCTCTATCGTGACGTTGAGATTGCCGTCGACGTTTGCCGTGCGGTGGCTCTTGCCGCGCATGGCGCAGCTCGAGCGTGCGATGCCTGGCGTTGAGCTGCGCATCGCCACGTCATCGGACGACCGCCCCGATTTCGCTAGACAGGATATCGATGCGATGGTCGTGCGGGGCAGGGGCCCATGGAGTGGCATGGAGGCCGTCGAGCTTTTTCCCGAGTCGCTGACGCCGATGTGTGCTCCCGCGATCGCCGCATCGATTCGCTCCGTTGACGACCTGAGACGAACGGTGCTCCTGCATGCCGGGCCGAGTCGCGCGGAGTGGCGTTGTTGGCTCGATGCAATCGGCGGCGCGGGTATCGATGTCACGAAGGGGCCTGTGTTGGATACGCTCGAACTCGCGCTGGCTGCGGCAGCCGACGGCCACGGTGTGGCCATCGGCGATCCGCGCATGGCCCGCGAACGGCTGCGCGAAGGCGTGCTCGTTGCACCGTTCGAGGAAGTCGCGCTGAACGGCGCGTCCTATTTTCTCGTCTACCCGTCGCAAAGCGGCGAGCAGCGGAAGATACGAGCACTGGCCGCCGCGCTGACTACGCTCGCGCGCAACGAAGACGGCCAAGGTTCGATCGCTCAGGCGTAAGCGATGGCGTCATTCGCCGATTGCGCGCGCCGTACCGTCCAGTTCGTGATTGAGCACGCGCTGCTCTTCATCGGACAGGCCGCCGCCGTGCTGCGCGGCCATATCCCGCGCTTCCTGGCGAATGACGTCAAGACGATGGTGCAGTGCGTTGCCTTGGGGAGGCGGGTAATAGCCTCCGTTGACGTGCCAGTCGATGCGGCGGCCGAGATTGTCGATGCGACTGTTGACCTGACCGAAACGCTCCAGTGCGACCTCGCGTGGGTTCGGGCGCAGCACCGGTGCGGGCGCCGGTACAACGACCTGGCGCGGCGGCGGTGGCTGATTGACGACGCAGGCGCTCAGCGACGCGATCAATGCGCTGCAAGCGAGCGCGCGAACCATTGTTTTCATCGTTTCGTTATCCCTTGTGATTTGCACGGCAGGGAGCGCCGCGGTCGACGTTCCCCTCCGGGGGATAAACGCGCCAGATGCCCAATGCGATGACAACGATCGGCGCGGTGCCGCGGCGGGTCAAGCCCCCATGCGCTCGAATCGCAGGCGTCGCCCTTCGCGCGCGCTGCGCTCGGCGAGCTCGATGATCGTCATGACATCGACTGCATCTTGCGGCGAGACCGGGAATGGCTCGCCATCGCGAATGGACGCGGCCAGCGCCCGATAAAACTCGGGGTATGCCCCGGTGAGCGTCGGCCATTGCCGCTCGATTTCACGCTCGCCTTCGAGCACGCGCAGCGTGGCGGGCGGATTGTCCGCGCCGAAGCCCGCGTCGCCGGGACGAAGACCCGCTTTCAATTGGTCTTCCTGTGTATCGAGACCGTACTTCACATAGCTGCCGAGCGTGCCGTGAATGGCGAACCGGGGCGGCTCGATCGCGCAAAGCGCGCTCGCATGCAGGACCGCTTCCTTGTCCGGATAGCTGAGCAGCAGATGCACGTAATCGGCTGCGCCCGCGCCATCGCGATGCACCTTGACCGTCGCATAAACCGTTTCAGGCGGCCCGAACAGCACGAGCGCCTGATCGATCAGATGCGGACCGAGATCGAAGAGCAGGCCGCCGCCGCGCGACGCCTGCTCGCGCCAGCGCTCGCGCACTTGCGGGCGGAACCGGTCGAAATGCGATTCATAGTGCGCGACGCGGCCCAGCGTGCCCTTCGCCAATAGCTGACGCACGGTAAGGAAATCGCCGTCCCAGCGGCGATTATGGAAAGGCGCAAAGACGAGATTGCGCTCGTGCGCGAGGCGGGCGAGCGTGACCGCCTCCGCGGCGCTCAGCGTCACGGGCTTATCGACGACCACATGCTTGCCCGCGCGAAGGACCTTCGCCGCCATATCGAAGTGCGTATCGTTGGGCGTGGCGATGACGACACATTCGATGTCGTCGAGTGCGAGCAGCGCGTCCAGGTCCGGGACGGCCCGCGCTTTCGGATAGTCGGCGAGCGCCTTTGCGGGCTGGCTCGTGGCGATGGCGGTGAGGCAGGCGTAAGGTTCGTTCGGCCGCTGCGCGGGCGCGCCGCAGTGTTCGATGACTGGTGCGTGAAACGTCGCGCCGGCGAAGCCGTATCCCATCAAGCCGATCTTTACTGATGTCGTCATCGTAGGGGACCTCTGGTTTGTCATGGATGCCCGTGCTCGTGCGCGTCGCACGCATCGCAACAGGCGGCATGCGGCGCATGGAATTCGGGACGATGAAGCGTGCATTGTGGCACGCGTCGCCCGCCGCTTTGCAAGTGCCCATGTGCAAGCGTCTCGGGGCCAAAGCGATCGTGTGCTGCTCGTGTTAACATCGCGCACTCGCCCTCGATGGCATCGTCCGGAGCGCACGCGTGTGCGCCTTCGCGCGAGCCGCCAAACTGCAAGATCCACCAGAAATGTCCGCAGGATTGAATCCCGCCCAAAGCGAGGCGGTCCGCTATCTCGACGGCCCGTGTCTCGTGCTGGCCGGCGCCGGTAGCGGGAAGACCCGCGTCATCACGCAAAAGATCGCGCATCTGATCGAGGCGAAGGGCTTCGAGCCGCGCCATATCGCCGCCGTCACCTTCACGAACAAGGCGGCCGCGGAGATGCGCGAGCGCGTCGGCAAGCTGCTCGAAGGCAAGACGCTCACGGCGCCCGGCAAGGAAGGGCGCAAGGTGCCCGTGAACCAGTTGACCGTTTGCACGTTTCATTCGCTCGGCGTGCAGATCCTGCGGCAGGAAGCCGAGCATCTCGGCCTGAAGCCGCAGTTCTCGATCATGGATGCGGACGATTGTTTCGCGATGATTCAAGAGCAGGTGGGCTCGACCGACAAAGGCTTCATTCGCAAAGTCCAGACGATCGTCTCGCTCTGGAAAAACGGTCTCGTGACGCCGGAAGAGGCCATGGCCACGGCGTCGAACGAAGACGAGCACCTGGCCGCGATCGTCTATCGCAACTATGTCGCGACGTTGCATGCGTACCAGGCCGTCGATTTCGACGACCTGATTCGCCTGCCGGCCGAACTCTTCGCGAAGAACGAGGCTGTACGCGAGCGCTGGCAGAACAAGCTGCGTTACCTGCTCATCGACGAATACCAGGATACCAACGCCTGTCAGTACGAACTGCTCAAGCTGCTGGCCGGGCCACGCGCGGCGTTCACGGCCGTGGGCGACGACGATCAGGCGATCTACGGCTGGCGCGGCGCCACGCTCGAGAACCTCGCACAGCTCGGCAAGGATTTTCCGAAGCTGCATGTCATCAAGCTCGAGCAGAACTATCGTTCGACGGTGCGCATTCTGACCGCGGCGAACAACGTCATCGCGAACAATCCGAAGCTCTTCGAGAAGAAGCTGTGGTCCGAGCACGGCATGGGCGACTCCATCACCGTGACGGCTTGCAACGATGAGGAGCATGAGGCCGAATCGGTCGTCTTCCGGCTGTCGGCCCACAAGTTCGAGCGGCGCGCGCAGTTTCGCGATTACGCCATTCTTTATCGCGGCAATTTCCAGGCGCGCATCTTCGAGCAGGTCTTGCGGCGCGAGCGGATTCCTTACGTGCTCTCCGGTGGGCAATCGTTTTTCGACAAGGCCGAGATCAAGGACATCTGCGCCTACTTGCGCCTGATCGCCAATCCGGACGACGATCCCGCCTTCATTCGCGCCGTGACGACGCCGCGGCGCGGGATCGGCAACACCACGTTGGAAGCGCTGGGCTCGTTCGCAGGACAGGCGAAGGTGTCGTTGTTCGAGGCTGTCTATATGGGCGGAATCGAGGCGCGCTTATCGGCACGGCAAGTCGAGCCGCTGCGCGTTTTTTGCGATTTCATGCAGCGCATCGCCGAGCGTGCGACTCACGATGCCGCCACGACGCTGCTCGACGACCTCATGGAGGCGATCCATTACGAGGCGTATCTCTACGACACGTTCGACGAGCGTCAGGCGCAATCGAAATGGCAAAACGTCCTTGAATTTCTCGAATGGCTCAAGCGCAAAGGTACGAAGCCCGAGGTGGAGGAGCCGGAAGACGGCGACGCGACCGGCTACGACAATGCCGATGGCCTTGCCGATACGGGCAAGAACCTGCTGGGTTTGATTCAAACCGTCGCGCTGATGTCGATGCTGGACGGCAAGGAGGAAGACCCCGACGCCGTGCGCTTGTCGACCGTGCATGCGTCGAAGGGGCTCGAGTATCCGCACGTGTTTCTCGTTGGGGTCGAGGAAGGGATCATGCCCCACCGCGGCAACGCGGAGGACGATGAGATCGACGATGCGCGCATCGAGGAAGAACGGCGGCTCATGTATGTCGCCATCACGCGTGCGCAGCGCAGCCTGCATTTGAATTGGTGCAAGAAGCGCAAGCGCGCGAGAGAGACCGTGGTGTGCGAGTTGTCGCGATTCATCGCCGAGATGGGGCTCGACGAGGCGCCGCCACCGACCGCCGAGGAGGCGCCGATGTCGCCGAAGGATAGGCTTGCCAGCCTCAAGGCGCTGCTGCAGAAGGGGTGACGCGCGCGAAACCGCGCGGCAGGCTTCTTCGCGCGCGCATCGATCGATTTCGCTTCGACCGATGCGCTTGATTGCCTCTGGTTCCCTACTCGATGAGCGGGCTATTTGGCGGCATTGACCATATAGTCGACGGCCGCTTTGACCTCGGCATCCGGCGCGTTCGAGCCGCCTTTCGGGGGCATCGCGCCCTTGCCGTGAAGTGCGTAGTTGTAGATCGTGTCCATCGGATCTTTCAGGCGCGGCGCCCATGCCGCCTTGTCGCCGAACTTCGGTGCATTGAGCACGCCGGCGGCGTGGCAGGCCTGGCAAACCTTTTCGTAGAGCGCCTTGCCGGCCTGCGCGGTGTCCGCGCTTGCCGTGGCCGCGGCAGGCGCGGCGGCGGGAGCCGTGGCGTTCGTCGATGCCGAAGCGGGGACTCCGCCCGTTTGAGCGGTCGGCATCGAGGCAGCCGTTGCCGCGGTTTGCTCGCTAGCGGCTGCCGTTGGGTTGGCCGATTCCGCTGCGGCGGGGCTTGCCGGCGCGGCGGCCGTTGCGGCCGCGCTCGAGCTTGCGCCTTGAGCGGGTGCCGGTGGCTCCGGGAAGTTTGCGCCGCCGTGATCGGCCATATAGACGACTGCGCGTGCGATTTCGTAATCGCTGTAATCGTCCGGCGTCGTGCCGCCGCGCGCGGGCATGGCGCCTTTGCCGGTCAAGGCGGTGTGCAGCAGGGTGTCGAAGCCTTGGGCGATCCGGGGCGCCCAGGCGCTGCTGTCGCCGAATTTCGGTGCGCCTGCGGCGCCGGTGGCGTGACAGGTCGAGCAGACGGCCTTGAACACTTCTTCGCCGGTCTTGAAGACGTGGGGCGCGTTGGCGTCTCGTACGGTGACTTGCGCGAGGGGCGCGATGCGTTTTGCTACGGCGGAATCTTTGGCTTCGTCGGTGCCGGCGCCGGTGCGCACCGTCTGGTTGACGTTGTAGGCCAGGAGCCAGATGACGACGATGGGAATGGCGAATGCGGCGATGACTGCTGCAATCAGTTGCCCGGGGGTTTTGATCGGGGCTCCGTGTGGTGCTTCGCTCATGCTTGACTCGTCTCCCGGTGGGTATTGTTGGTGAGCGGTACAGCGTGACGGCAACGGCGTGACGGCAACGGCTTGACGGCAACAACTTAATTCATTCAGTCAAACACGGCGATTATAGACGGAAGGTTTTCGCGGCGGCCAGACGCGTGCAGGAATG
>Ga0209759_1001758_pt1 | contig 11097 bp, 8 predicted proteins | sample AraplaCL_Col_mMS_FD_184261 | JGI IMG/M metagenome (GOLD analysis project Ga0209759, IMG submission 184261) | Arabidopsis root microbial communities from the University of North Carolina, USA - plate scrape CL_Col_mMS (SPAdes) (version 2) | ecosystem: Host-associated > Plants > Roots >...
CCTCTGTCGCGGAGCATGCGCTGGCCCATGCCGACGGCGTCGGCGTCGACCAGTTCGTATGCGCTGTGGCTATACGTCGGCACGAACCCTTGAGCGAGCGCGAGCGTATGGTGGTCGGCCGGCCTCTCGCCAAGATCGAGCCGCATGAATGCAACTGCGGGTGAGCCGTCCGGCAGCACCTGGACGTCGCTGGGGATGAATCCGAAATGTCGCGTGTACCACGCGCAGGTTTCCTGGAAGTCGGCCAGCTCGAGTACGACGTGCCCAAGACGAATGATCTCGGGCGCGTGTGCGGGTGGCCGCTGCGTCTCGTTGATCCGCACGGGCGCGTCGACCGAGTTGAATGGAAGCGGAGCACGATGCGGGAGCGTGTCGGCCCGTGTCTGGCCCGCGATCGCGTCGACCCGAAAACCCGACGGATCGGCGAGCCGCACCCGATGACCGCCGCCAGGCCAATCCGATGCCTCGATCTCCGACGCGCCAGGGAGTTTGGCGAGCGCCTCCAGATCGGCGCGACTGTCGACCCGCAATCCGAAGCCGACGAATCGAGCCTTCGGCGCGCGGCGAACGACATAACAGAAGTGTGCGGTGCCGGTTCCGCGCAGCAGTAATTGCGTGTCATCCCGCAGCACCGTTCGGAGACCGAAGTCATTGAGAAAGTGCTCTGCCTCGTCGAGATCGGGGCGATCGAAGATCAAATAGGCGAGCGCCGATGCCTTCGTTGTGGGGTGAGGATGGCGAGCCGGTTGTGTGGTGGTCAGTTTCATGGCGGATGACAATCAGGCAGATCGAGTGACGCTCGCGAGGGCACACGCCGTCGCACCGAGGGGCTTGCCGCGCAACGGCAGGCATGCGATCGAATCGGGGCGCGACGTGACTGGCCGGCCCGTGAATATCGCGAAGTCGATCGTCGATTTCGCATGGAGGCGGCGCTCCACGGCGCAGGTGCCGGGAGTCCTCAGCGCTTCGTCGCCGAATGCGATCGCGCGTGGGGCGACGCGTATCTCGGCAGCCTCGTCGACGATCAAGACGTCGACTGCGTGACAGGCCCGCCGATTGGCCATCGGGGAGCCGACTGCCTCGAATCCGGCAATCTGTGTGCCGAGCGCCAACGGCAGCGCACGCTCCGTCGACCAGCGCGAGTTGTTGTTGATGGACGCGCGGGCGCCCGTGTGCAGTTGTGTCTCCACCGTATCTCCATTCGTCGTTCGATTGGTTCTCGAGGGTTTGTCAGTCACCTTTGATGACATTAAAGTCATAGATGATAAGTTTGTCAATATAGACATTTGAATCTATACTTGGGCACGAACAAGCATCGGAAACCTCATGACGAATACACCGAGTCGCCGGACACCCAAGCGCTCCGCTCCGGAAGCATCGAGTCCAGCGGTCGCCGAAGAGCGTGAGCCACGTGGCGCGCGCCGCAAGCGGGAGACCCGTGCCCGCCTGCTGGACGCCGCGCTCAGACTGATGGCGGAGAAGGGCATGGAAGGCGTCGCCATCAATGAAATCACCGAGGCCGCCGACGTCGGCTTTGGCTCGTTCTACAACCACTTCGAATCGAAGGAGGCGATCTACGCCACGCTGGTGGAATCGGTGTTTGAGGAGTTCGCGGATTCGCTCGATCGCATGGCCAGCGGCTTGTCCGACCCGGCGGAAATCATCTCTGTCGCGGTGCGGCATACGCTGATGCGTGCCCGGCGCGAGCCGGTATGGGGACACTTCCTGATACGCGAGGGATTTTCGGCGCGCGTCCTGACGCTTGGCCTGGGTCAACGCCTACTGCGGGACATCGAGCGCGGTATCGCCGAGAAGCGCTTCGTGGTTGCCGACCCGTTCATCGGCTTCCTTTCGGTTGGTGGTACGGTGCTGACCGCAATTGCCGCCGAACTCAACTTCGTCGCGCCGGGCGCGCCGGCGGCCGGTGTTCTCAAGGAACTCGGCTTCAACGGGGAGCATTTCCCGGAACGCACGGCGGCGACGCTCCTGCATATGCTGGGGCTCAAGCGTGCTGATGCCGAGAAGATCGCAAGCCGGCCGCTGCCGGTCGTGGAAGCGGCCGAAACGGCAGAGTGACCGACGGGGCGACGCAGGCGCCTGCGAGGCCATCCCGAGCGCTGGTGCGGTACCTGTCAGCCGACTTGCTGCGCCGAGCGTGGCGCATGTCGTCCAGTCGGTGCACGCCGACCGCGTTCGACCAGGTGCGTCACCGGAATTGAAAGCGCACGGCGGCGAATCTCGTCGCCGACAGGTGAGGCACAGCGATCGTCATAGAGGCTGGTGCCCCGTGTCGGACTTGCGTGCATGACCAGTCGGCTGCCGGGCACGGGAGCCGGCACATGGATGACGAGCGTGTTGATCATTCGGCGTCGCATTTGACGCCGGAGATGCTGCCCCCGCTGTCGTTGGCCGGGAGCGTGGAGAACCCCGTGGACGGGGAAGCGCGCGCGGTGAGTGCGGCCAGCTCGACGCACGCAATTCCGGATCGTCGAGGTGGCCGAACAACTGGTTCGCATGCGCCATGCGTGCCATTCAGATTGTTGTCGATCCCACCGCACTCAATCGGCTAGCGCTTTCCCGGTGGCGTCCTTGATTTTCGCCTTCCACTGCTTGTGGATTTCGGCCACGACCGGATCCGGAAGCGAGATGTAGTCGAGATCCGTGGCGGCCTGGTTGCCATTGCGGAACGCCCAGTCGAAGAACTTCAGCGTTTCCTTGCCCTGTTCCGGCTTGTCCTGCTTCGTGTACAGCAGCACGAACGTCGCGCCGACGACGGGCCATGCTTCCTTGCCCGGCTCGTCGGTCAGGATCTGGTAGAACGACTTCGACCAGTTCGCGCCGGCAGCAGCAGCCTTGAAGGTTTCGGTCTTCGGCTCGACCACCGTGCCCGTCGAATTCTTCAGGGCCGTGTAGGTCATGTTGTTCTTCTTCGCATAAGCCCACTCGACGTAGCCGACTGCGCCCGGCAGGCGCTGCACGAAGGCCGCGACGCCGTCGTTGCCTTTGCCGCCCGTGCCCGTCGGCCAGTTGACCGTCGTGCCTTCGCCGATCTTCGACTTCCACTCGCCGTTGACCTTCGACAGGTAGTTCGTCCAGATGAAGCTCGTGCCCGAGCCGTCCGCGCGGCGAACGACCGCGATGTCCGTATCCGGCAGCTTGACCTTCGGGTTCAGCGCGACAATCGCCGGGTCGTTCCACTTCTTGATCTTGCCGAGGTAGATATCGCCGAGCACCGGGCCCGACAGCGTCGGCTCGCCTGACTTCACACCCGGCACGTTGACGACCGGCACCACGCCGCCAACCACCGTCGGAAACTGGAACAGGCCTGCCTTCGCGAGCTCTTCATCCTTCAGCGGCGCGTCCGAACCGGCAAAATCGACCGTCTTCGCGTTGATCTGCTTGAGGCCGCCCGACGAACCGATGCCTTGATAGTTGACCCTGCCGCCGCCTGCCTTCCTGTACGCATCAGCCCATTTCGTGTAAATCGGTGCTGCAAACGTGCTCCCGGCACCGGTGATATCGGCGGCTTGACCGGCGGTGGCGACAAGAGCGAAGGTGCAGCAAATCAGGATCCGGATGTTCATGTACCACCTCCTGTCCGCGGTCGGCATGCCGGCCCACAGCTGGTTCCGATCTAGAAGTCTGATTTGTCGAGCTGGATGTGCCGGCCGTCGCTCGGCAATGCATGTTGATTGACCGCGATCGTGATCTTGTCGCGATTGCTTTCAAATGCCGTGAGCAACTGCTCCGGTGTCGCCGTGTTTGCGCCGAGCTTTTCTCGAATGATGTTGGCCGGGAGCTTGACCGCAACGTACCCCCAACCGGTGCCATAGGCAGAGAACGACAGGCTCAGATCGTCGCAGACGATTGGGTATATCAGACAAGTGGTGTGGTCCGTCATGGCGCGCGGTGAGAGGTCTCGCATGGGAGGGTGATAGGAGTATTGCATCTGGATGTGAAAACTCAAGGAGCGTGCAACTGCCGGAAACGCTTAGTTCCCGCCACTTGCCACTATGGAGGCCAGCGCGCGATCGCCGTCGCGTTGCGCAGTGTCTTCAGCGGAAAAGATGTGCTCGCTGAATGCGATCAGTTTGAAGCCGCTTCCCGTGCAGCGAGGAATCGTGATGCCCCAATGCCAGCCCCCATCTTGTTCGAATACATGGAGGACCGGGGGCGAATGACTCAGTGATGGTGAAGAAGTCGTCATGGCGTGCTCTCCCGTCATGGGGCGACGCTGGGGAACTACATCGAAGGTGCGAACCCAGTCTACGAGCATTCTTGTTGCGCTGCAATATTCGGCTTGCCGTGAAAATTCCGATGCGTCAAACGTCACAATTTTGAAATACCAATGTGCGCAGTGAGCGCCTCTGGCATATTGATATGGCGAATCTTCGGAGGCTTTATGGACAGCGGTTCGCTTGTATGGGCAGGGGTGCCGCACAACAGCGATGGTGTGGTCTTTCAGGTTCGAGTGGGGCGCGGACTTCAACGTTTTCATGTCGCACGCACGGTTCTTGAAAAGGCACTCGATCTTGAGCGATTGGCGTCCGATGCGCGCCAACTTGAATGCTTTTACGAGCAACTGAGCTCGATCCTGAGCGTCGCTCGGAAGGCGCGCTCGAAGGCCAAGGCGGATACTGTTTCTCTGAACATTGCCGATTTCTTGCGAACGAGCCATGCGCGCGCCGGGCAGGATTCTGCGGCGGCGACGCGCTGAGCGCCATAGAGAGGTTGATGGCGTCAAGCCTTGGAGTCCCCCTCGTCGGACACTATCCGATGACTGCGTTCACTCGGAATTTGCGATGGTGCTGCGTTCCAACGGCGGATTCCCGGACGCACTGGGCGACGGCACGGGTCGTGCGGCCCGACCGGTCGGCGCCGACGTCGACCGACACGCCGGCAACGACGTCTTCGACCAATGCGGCGCCAGTTTCGCATCGGGCTGCGAGAGTGCGGACCGGTGCGGCCGGAAGGCGCCGGCCGGTCCGTCGACGCAAGCAGCGGCTACTGCCGGGCTGCGACCGTCGTGCCGGTGTCGGGTGGCAGTTCGCCCATTGCCTGCAACAGCGCCGCCGTATCGGTCATCCGGCGGCTCGCGGCACGCACCGCATCGAGCTCCGCGTTCAGATAGACCTGCTCGCTCGACCGTTGCGCGGACATCGGAACGGCACCCAACGTGCGGCGTTGCGCCGTTTCGTGGAACGCCTCGCCTGCCGCGCGCGCCGCGAGTTCGTTCGCGGCCTGCGCTTGCGCGTCGTTGTCCAGCGCGGCGAGCGAATCTGCGACGTCACCGAATGCGGACAACACCGCCGCCTTGTACTGCAGCACTGCGGCGTCGTACGCATCGCGCGACGCCCGCCGGTGCGCAAGCAATGCACCGCCGTGGAAGATCGGCTGCGACAGCCCGGCGCCGACGGCCCACAGCCCGCCCGCGCCCGACAACAGCGCCGGCCAGCTGAAGCCGCCGCGCCCCATCGTCGCGGTGAGTGACAGGCTGGGGAACAACTGCGCGGTCGCCTCGCCGACGTCCGCTGATGCCGCCTTCACGGCTGCCGCGGCCGCGCGGATGTCCGGGCGTGCTTTCAGCAGGTCGGACGGCACGACCACGGGGACGTGTTCCGGCAGCGACAGGCCCGTGAATGACGGGACCGGCGGCGGCGCGTCGGGCGTGCGGCCCAGCAGGATCGCCAGCGCGTGAACTGCGCTCGCGCGTTGCTGGCGCAGCAGCGGCAGCGTCGCGGCAAGCGACGCCGCGCCCTGCGTCGACGCCAGCGCCTGCACATGGGATACCGCACCGAGCGCGTAACGCTGCTGGTCCTCGGTTGCGGATGCCTCGGCGACGGCGATCAGGCGCTCCGTCAGCAGGATCTGGCGGTCGAGCGTCGCGGCGCGGATGGCGGTGCCGACGATGTTGGCCGCCAGCGCACGCCTTGCCGCTTCGAACTCGCAACCGCGCACGTCGACGCGCGCGGCGCTTGCCTCGTTCGCGTAGCGCGTGGCGCCGAACAGGTCGAAGGTGTAATGCGCCTGCAGTTGTCCGACAAACACGTTGTAGCGCAGGCTTTGCGCGCCTGCGCCGGAGATGTCCGGTGTGCGCGTGCGGGCGACCTGCGCATTCGCGTCGATCGACGGCAGCGTCGACGCGCCGATTTGCGCGCGCAGTTCCTCCTGCGCGGCGGCGAGCGTCTTTTCCGTCGCGGCCAGCGTCGGATTCGCGCGCAGGCCTTCATCGACCAGCGCGTCGAGCACGCTGGAGCGGTACAGGCTCCACCATTGCGGGACAGGCGCGGCGCCGACGTCGAATTGCTGCGCGACGCCCGCCGCCTCGGCGGTGCGCGGCGCCTGGGGCGTCGCGCCGTAGTGCGCCGGCGACGGCATCGCGGGCGGCGCACTGCTCGGGGCCATCGCACAGCCGCCCAGGCCAAGCGCCGCGCTGGCGGCCAGCAAAGATGTGATACGAGAGAGTTTCATCAGCATGTCTCCGAGGACGCGACGTCCATTGCGCGCGACTCTCGTTCGTCGGCGCGCACCTTGAAGCAGGTCGCATAGAGCGCCGGCAGGAAGAAGATGGTCAACACCGTCGCGATCGTGATGCCGCCCATCAGCGCGGTGGCCATCGGGCCGAAAAAGCCGGAACGCAACAGTGGAATCAGCGCCAACACGGCGGCCGCGGCGGTCAGCATGATCGGCCGGAAGCGGCGCACGGTTGCACCTACGATTGCGGTGAAGCGTGGCTGCCCGGCCGCGATGTCCTGGTCGATCTGATCGACCAGGATCACGGAATTGCGCATGATGATCCCGAACATCGCGATCACGCCGAGCAGCGCGACGAAGCCGAACGGCTTGCCGAACAGCAGCAGCGCGGCGACGACGCCGATCAGGCCGAGCGGCGCCGTCAGCACGACGATGAAGGTGCGCGAGAAGCGTTTGAGCTGGATCATCAGCAACGTCAGCACCGCGATGATCATGAGCGGCATTTCCGCGTTGATCGACGTCTGGCCCTTCATGCTTTCCTCGGCCGCGCCACCGATATCGATCCGGTAACCGGCCGGCAAAGTGGCGCGTAGCGTCGACAAGGCGGCGTCGAGGTCGCGTGTCACGCCGATGCTCGGCGCTTCGCCGCGCACGTCAGCTTGCACGGTGACCGTCGGCTGGCGGTCGCGTTCCCAGATCACGCCATATTCGAGCGTGTCGCGCACATGGCCGATCGAGCCGAGCGGCACCGGACCGTGCGGCGTCGGGATCGCCAGGCCCGCGAGCCTGGACGGATCGACGCGTTCGCTCTTTGGCGCGCGCAGATCGACGTCGATCAGCTTGTCGCGTTCGCGATACTGCGTGACGGTATAGCCTGACAGCGTCATCGCGAGGAAGCTGGACACGTCTTCCGACGTCACGCCAAGCTGACGTGCCTTCAGTTGATCGATCTCGAACGACACCGATCGCTCGGCCGGCTCGTCCCAGTCGAATTGCACGTTGCGCGTGCGGTTGTCGGCGCGCACCTTGTCCGCGACCTTTTCCGCGATGCCGCGTACGGTCGCGATGTCGTCGCCGCTGACGCGGAACTTGATCGGAAAGCCGACGGGCGGGCCGTTTTCGAGGCGGGCGACGCGCGTGCGCACGGTCGGGAAGCCGTTTGCCAGCGTCGACTCGAGCCAATGCGACAAGCGGTCGCGCGAATCGATGTCCTTGGCCGTGATCACGAATTGCGCGAAGTTCGGCTGCTGAAGCTGTTGATCGAGCGGCAGATAGAAGCGCGGCGCACCGGTGCCGACGAAGTCCACGACGTGATCGATTTCAGGCCGACCGTTCAGCGCCTTCTCGAGCCGCTTTGCCTCACGCAGTGTCGCGTCGAACGAAGCGCCTTCCGGCAAGCGCATGTCGACGAGCAGTTCGGGCCGCTCCGAATTCGGGAAAAACTGCTGCGGAACGCGCGTGAAGGCGACCATCGCGATCGCGAACAGCACGGCCGTCACGCCGAGCACGACCCAGCGGCGGTCGATGCAAGCGGAGATCCAGCCGGACAGCCGGCGGTAGAACCCCGTGTCGTACACCTCGTCGCCATGCGCGTGACCGTCGCGATGCGTGTGCTCCGGCAGCATGTGATAGCCGAGCAGCGGCACCAGCACGACGGCCGCGAACCACGACACGATCAGCGAGATCGCCGATACCTCGAAGATCGAGCGCGTGTATTCGCCGGTGCTCGATTTCGCGAGCGCGATCGGCAGGAAGCCCGACACGGTGACGAGTGTGCCCGTCAGCATCGGGAACGCCGTGCTCGTGTACGCGAATGCGGCGGCGCTCGCGCGGCTCCATCCCTGCTCGAGCTTCACCGCCATCATCTCGACGGCGATGATCGCATCGTCCACCAGCAGCCCGAGCGCGAGCACCAGCGTGCCGAGCGACACCTTGTCGAGGCCGATGCCGAACGCGTGCATGCACAGTGCCGTCACGGCGAGCACGATCGGAATCGTGATGACGACGACCATGCCGGTGCGCAGGCCGAGCGACACGAGGCTGACGACGAGCACGATCGCGACGGCTTCTCCGACCGCTTCGACGAAGTCGTCCACCGAGTGCTTCACGGCATGCGGCATGCTGGACACCGCGGCCAGCTTAAGACCGGCCGGCAAACCGCGCTGCAGCTCGGCTGCCTTCGCGTCGAGCGCCTTGCCGAGATCGATCACGTCACCGCCTTTTTGCATCGTGACGCCGATGCCGAGCACGGCGTGACCGTTCGTACGCATCTGCGTGACCGGCGGATCGTCGTAGCCGCGCGTGACCTTCGCGACGTCGCCGAGCCGGAACGTCCGGCCGTTCACGTCGATCAGCAGGTCGGCGAGCGCCTGCGTGTCCTTGAACGCGCCGCTCGGGCGCACGAACACGCGATCGTCCGCCGTCGTGATCGTGCCGACCGGCGCGACCGCGTTTTGCGCATCGATCGCCCGCGCGAGCTGCTGCGGCGTGATCGCGAGCCGCGTCAGCTGCGCGTTCGAGATCTCGACGAATACGTGCTGCGCAGGATCGCCGAAGTAGTCGACCTTCGCGACACCCGGCACACTCAACAGCACGGTGCGCAGCTTGTCTGCGTAATCGTGCAGTTGCGCGGGCGAGTAGCCGTCGCCTTCGAGCGCATAGATATTGGTATAGACGTCACCGAATTCGTCGTTGAAGAACGGGCCGACGACGCCCTTGGGCAGCGTCGCACGGATGTCGCCGACTTTCTTGCGAACCTGGTACCAGGTTTCCGGCACCTGATCGACCGGCGCCGAATCCTTCATCGCGAAGAAGATCATCGACTCGCCGGGCCGCGAATAGCTCTTGATGTTGTCGACGTACGGTGCGGCCTGGAGCTGGCGGCCGATCCGGTCGGTGACCTGTTCCTGCACCTCGCGCGCCGTGGCGCCCGGCCAGTAGGTCTGGATCACCATGGTGCGGAACGTGAACGGCGGATCCTCCGATTGAGCGAGTCGTGTATAGCCGATCACGCCGAAGATCGTCGCGAGGCCGATCAGGAAGATCACCAGTTGCTGATGCTTCAGCGCCCATGCGGAGAGGTTGAAACCGCCGCCGTCATGCGATGCCGCGCCGGTTCGTGCGAGCGTGCCGTCGGTCGACGGCTGGTGTTCCGGAGCATTCATGATGCGAAGTCCTCCGCATGCAGCGGCGGCACGACGCGCACGTGCTGGCCGGCGCTGACCGTGTGAACGCCTTGCATCACGACACGTTCGTCGTCCGCGAGACCCGACGTGACGGTGATCGTGCGTTCGTCGTAGCGTCCGACCGACACCGGGCGCAGCTCCAGCGTGTCGCTGCCCTTGCGGACGACCCATACGGCCGGCGCGTCGCCGCGATGAAAGAGCGCGGTGGCCGGGAGCGTGACCGCGTGGTCCGCGGTGGTGTCGGCGGCGCCGTCGAACGTGATGCTGGCGGTCATCCCGGAGCGCACGTCCGGCCCCGGCGCGAGCAGCGTCAGCTTCACGCGCCAGGTGCGGCTCTGCGGATCGGCGGCCGCCGCGACTTCGCGCACGCGTGCGTCGAGCACCTTGCCCGGCAGGGCCGTCAGGCTGACGTGTGCGGTGCGGCCGACCGCGAGATCGCGCAGTTCGCGCTCCGCGACGTCGCAGACGATGTCGAGGTCGCCGCTCCAGTCCAGATGAAACACCGCCTGGCCGGGCTGCACGTTCTGCCCGGTATCGGCATCCTCCGACGTGATGACGCCGTCGTGATCCGCGACCAGCGTCGCGTAGCGCAGCTGATCGCTCGCGAGCGCCATCTGCGCGAGTGAGGAATCGCGTTGCGCGACCGCCGATGCATACGCGTCCTGCGTCGTCTCGAGCTGCGCGGGTGCGATCAGGTTGGCCTGAGCCTGGGCGCGGTCGCGATCCAGCTGCTGTTTCGCATAGGCAACGCGATGCTCGGCGGCATCGAGCTGCGCGCGCGCGTTCAGCAGCGTGTTGTGCAGATCCGCCGGATCGAGCATCGCGAGGGTCTGGCCGGCCTTGACGGTGTCGCCGATCCGCACGCGGCGCTCGACGATCTTGCCGCCGACCCGAAACGACAGCGGCGTCGAATAGCGTGCCTGAACCTGCGCGGGCAGCACGCGCTGCACCGCGCCGTTGTCCGCATGAACGGGCAGCGCGACCACCGACTGCAGTTCGGGCGCGGGGGCTTCGTGCGAGTGGCACGCCGTGAGGAGAATCGCACAGCAGGCGAACGCAATCGGGGCTCGCCGAAGCGGCGGCGCGATGCGTGTCATAAACGGGCGCGTTGAAGTCAGCGCGTAAAGACCGGGTGATTTCACGATGTTTCCAAGACAAGTGAGGGCCAACTGAAAAGAGGTCGGCGACCACGGCGGGTCGCCCTGGTTCATGCAGGCGCACGCGAGTGTTTCCGCGGCGGTACGCCTGGTGATCAATCAGTACTCCAATGTTCCGGGTGCAGACCATTCCGTTTGCCGACATTGCGCGGCTCCCGCCTGGCGATAGCCGCGCATGCGCCGACGCGGCCGTCCGCACGTCACCGACGCTCGCTAGCGTGGGGCGGACGGTGTCTGGACAGGAACAGGCTCTGCGATTTCCGAGATTAGACTCATAACTG
>Ga0209759_1001759_pt1 | contig 11084 bp, 6 predicted proteins | sample AraplaCL_Col_mMS_FD_184261 | JGI IMG/M metagenome (GOLD analysis project Ga0209759, IMG submission 184261) | Arabidopsis root microbial communities from the University of North Carolina, USA - plate scrape CL_Col_mMS (SPAdes) (version 2) | ecosystem: Host-associated > Plants > Roots >...
GCGCGTGACGCGGCGCGCAAGGCGCGCGAGATGACCCGCCGCAAGGGCGTGCTGGACGGCATGGGCTTGCCCGGCAAGCTGGCCGACTGCCAGGAAAAGGATCCCAGCCTCTGCGAGATCTACATCGTCGAGGGCGACTCCGCCGGCGGCTCCGCCAAGCAGGGCCGTGACCGCAAGTTCCAGGCGATCCTGCCGCTGCGCGGCAAGATCCTGAACGTCGAGAAGGCGCGCTACGAGAAGCTGCTGTCCTCCGAGGCCATCCTGACGCTGATCACCGCGCTGGGCACGGGCATCGGCAAGGGCATGGGCGGCGACGACTTCAATCCGGACAAGCTGCGCTACCACCGCATCATCATCATGACGGACGCGGACGTCGACGGCGCGCACATCCGCACGCTGCTGCTGACCTTCTTCTACCGCCAGATGCCCGACCTGGTCGAGCGCGGCCACATCTACATCGCGCAGCCTCCGCTGTACAAGGTCAAGCAGGGCAAGCACGAGCAGTACCTGAAGGACGGCGACGAGCTCAACGCCTACCTGCTGAAGGTGGCGCTCGATGGCGCCGCCATCGAGCCCGGCGAAGGCCGTCCGGCGCTCAGCGGCTCGGCGCTGGAGGAACTCGCCCGCAAGTACCTGCTCGCGACCAGCGTGATGGACCGCCTGTCCAACTGGATGGACGTCGAGGCCCTGCGCACCATCGCCGACGGCCTGACGCTCAACCTCGACGACGCCAGCCAGGCCGAGGCCAGCGCCGTGGCGCTCGCAGGCGCCCTGCACGACGCCCAGGTCAGCGCGCAGTTCGACGAGCGCACCGACAAGCACGTGCTGCGCATCGAGCGCCAGCACCACGGCAACACCAAGGCCAGCATCATCACGCAGGACTTCGTGCACGGCGCCGACTACGAGGCGCTGAGCACCGCCGGCATCACCTTCAAGGGCCTGCTGGGCTCCGAGGCCCTGGTCAAGCGCGGCGAGGGCGAACGCCAGAAGGAAAGCAAGGTCGCCGACTTCCGCGCCGCGATGGCCTGGCTGATGGCCCAGGCCGAAGGCGCCGTCGGCCGCCAGCGCTACAAGGGCCTGGGCGAGATGAACCCCGAGCAGCTGTGGGAAACGACGATGGACCCGAACGTCCGCCGCCTGCTCAAGGTGGAGATCGAGGACGCGATCGAAGCCGACCACGTGTTCACGATGCTGATGGGCGACGAGGTCGAGCCGCGGCGCAATTTCATCGAGCTCAATGCGCTGCGCGCGGCCAATATCGACGTTTGATGGCCCAATGACCGACACGGAAAGTGAAATCTCTGCCAGGTCAGTGAAAAAGTCCTGACAGAGTTGGTGACAGGGTTTGCGCGGGGGGCGCGGACAGCAGGACGCCTGGCAGTGCCAGGCGTCTTGCATTGGGAGTGCCGCTACCTGTCAGTCGACACGCGTCTCCAACCGGCCGCTATCAAGGCCCATCCTCGAGACCAGCTCGAGCGGACCGACTGCTGGCATCAATCCCTGTAACGGATCGACGACGCCACGGCACGGTCGCGGGTCACCGGCCGCGACGTATCGGCATACCGCTGCGGGAACATCTCGTTCAGCTTGAGCCCCGAATCGCCCGGCGCCGGAATGTCCCCCGTGCGAATGGCTTCCAGCGTTTCGGCCCGCACCTCCTCGCGCGTCTTGCCCGCGACAGCGGCCCCCGCCGGATAGCGCGCGGGATACTTCTCGTTGAGCCTCATCCCCGAATCGCCTGGTGCCAAGATATCGCCGCTGCGGACCGCGGCCTGCAGTTCCGCGACGACCTGTTCACGCGTGAGCGATGGGGCAGCGGCCGCCTTTGGATAGCGGTTCGGCGCGATCTCGTTGAGCTTGAGCCCGGAGTCCCCGGGCGCGAGCAGGTCGCCCGTACGTTGGGCCTCCTGGTACTGCGCGACGACTTCGGCGCGCGTCAGGGGTGTCTGCGCGCAGGCATGCGAGTGGGCGGCCAGCGAGGCGACGGTGGTGAGCAGCAGGCTGGCGACGGGGTGGCGATTGGCGTTCATGGCGGTTTCCTTGTTGAACGGGCCGCGGCGTGATGCCGGGGCCACGTCTGCAAGACCGGGCCAGGGGCGCGCAAATTCCGGCCGTCGCCTTGGCGGCGTCGGCGGTGGTGTCTTCGCGGGCGGTGGGAATAAACCGGCCGGGACGTCGCGCGTCACGCGCGTGCCTGCACGCTCAGGCGCGCGAACCTTCGACGAAGTCGCGCATGAAGCGTGCGACGGCGAGCCCGTCGTGCGGCAGCGCCATCTCGGCGCGCACCGCGTCTCGCCGGTCGGCGCTCACAGACTCCGGCCGCTTGGACAGGATCCACGCGTTGTAGTCCTCGACAAACTCCGGATGCGGCTGGATGCAGAAGACGTGATCCTCGACGCTGTAGGCCGCGATCGGACAGAACTCGCTGCGCGCCAGCAGCGTCGCGCCGGCGGGCAGCGATTGGACCTGATCCTGGTGCGACGCGAGCAGGTGGAGGGTGGCGCCGTCGGCGGCCGGCTTCAGCGGCGTGTTGCCCAGCCACTCGTACTGCATGCGTCCCATGCCCCAGCCCTTGACGGCGCGGCCGACCTCGGCGCCCAGGCAATACGCGATGAGCTGGTGGCCGAAGCAGATGCCCAGCAGCTTCTTGCGCTGGCGCAGCAGCTCGGTCGTGCGTTCGCGCAGGGCTTTGACCCAGGGCTCGTCGGAGAACGAATCGGCCTTGCTGCCGGTCAGCAGGACGGCGTCGTAGCCATCGAACGAGGCCGGGTACTCGCCCCGCGTGGTGTTGAAGCGCTCGAACTGCCACGGGACGCCGGCGGCGGCGAACATCTTCTCGGTCATCGCGCCGTAGCTGACGTAGGTGCCGGCGACGGCGGGGTCGAGGTTGTCGTTGTCGAGGATGCAAACCTTCAGGATCGAATTCATGGCCGAATGGTAATCGGCCGCTTCCGGGTCCACTCGCGGCAGGGCTTGCAGCCGAGCGTGCGCCTGGCAGGCCCGCAAGCGTGGCGGAAACGCTTCCAATGACTACCGATTTACCCGCACAAGGGCGGGCTGTCGCGCCGTTGTAACCGCGCGCTCCATTGGTCACAACGGGTGACCTCGCGCATTCCCTGGGGGCCCTCGTTGGACCGTCGGCCTCGGGTGCCGGCATACTGCGAGGATGAGCGAAGATTTCAAGCCCGGAACCAGACCGCTGTTGCGGCTTGCCGGGCTCGACGCCGTGCGGGCTTTCGTGTCGCGTTCCGACGAGGCGCACGCGATCTGGACCGCCGTCATGGCGTTGATGTTGCGGCTGTACGCCGAGCCCGACGCCAAGACTCGGCGCGAGTCGGGGCCCACGGACTCGCAGATCGTCACGGCCCTGCGCGCGGTGCTGAGCGAGAACCTGGGCAGCGAGGCGGCCGACTACGTCTCGTGGGCGCTGGTTCGCTATGGCTGCCGCCAGAAGCCGACGATGAGCGCGCTGCATCCATGGGAAGGCCTGATGTTCGAGTGGCAGCAGCGCAAGGCGAGCGCGCCGCGCATCGCCCTGATGCTGCGCGACGGCGGCTTCGACGCGCCGATCAAGCCCGCCTCGCTCGAAGCCATCGACGGCTGGGTGACCGACCCGGTGCAGGCCCTGGGCGCCGCCACCGACATCATCGAAGCCTTGTTCGGCGAGCGCCTGGTGTCGTACGACCTGCACGACGACGGCACGCCGCCCTCGCACGAGACGCTGTTCGGCGGCCTCGTCGCGTCCCTGCTGCCGCAGGCCCGGCTCGCCGACCTGCGCCAAAGCCTCGTGCGCGGCGACGGCGGCGCGGTGTGGCGCGTCGAGTACAGCTTCGAGGGGGAGCGGCGCACGTTCGACGCGCAGGCCAACGGCTCGACCATGGACGTCGATGCGGTGATGGCCGCCGCCGACGCCCTGTTCGAGCACCTCGGCCGGCCGGAGCGGGTCTACCGCCTGGCGCCGGGGCGCTACAACAACGGCGAGACCGGCACGTTCGTGGTGGTCGACTCCAGCAAGTTCCCCGAGGTCGCCTGGCGCCTGCGCCTGCCTTTGCTGCGCAGCCCGAGCGTGTCCGAGCTGTCGCCGGGCGTCCCGACCGCCGCGCCCGAGCCCGTGCGCGGGGGTGCGCGCCCGATGGCCCCGCGCCCCGCCGCCGCGGCCCCGGCGCGACCGCTGGCTGCGGGCGAGGCCGCCTCCGCCACCGACGCGGGCGCGCCCACGGCGCCGATGTCGATGCTCGAGTCCAACTTCTTCGCGCCGTCGGCGGGCGGCGTGGGCGGGGCACTCGAGCGCCCGGCCGACCCGGCCATGAAGCAACTGATCAACACCCTGCGCCGCTCGTTCGGCGCGGGCCGCCTGCTGCAGGGTGGTCGCTGGATGAAGCAGGTGCGGGCGGAGCCGCCGGCCTGGCTCACCGCGAGTGGCGACCCGGTGCGCATCTTCTACGAGAAGCAGGAGACGCTGTTCCGCAAGGGCCGCATCGGCTGGGGCGCCCTGGTGGAGGCCGACGACGGCGTCTTCGCGCAGGGCGAGGACGACTTGCCCGGCGTGCTGGTGTTCAGCGAGGACGACTACTTCGATGCCCGCCCGGCCGAGCTGGCGGCGATCGGTGCGCGCCTGGTCGAACTGAAGGCGGCCGGCGCCACGGGCGCGTCCGAGGCAAGCCGCTTCGCCCAGAACGTGCGCAACGACTCTGGCCGCCCGCTGGGCATTCCGGTGCCGGCCTCGCTCAGTCCCAAGGCTCCCACGCTCAGCAGCTTCGTCGCGATCCGCGCGCACCTGCCGGACGGCATGTTGTCGGGCGACTGGTTCCCCGTGCTGATGCATCCGGCCAGCGTGGTGCCGATGATCGTGCCGCACACCTTCTGGCCGCCGGCCATGCTCACGGCCTGGAGCGAACGGCGCATGAGCCTGGGTGCTTCTATCCAGGCCTGACGGATCTCGCCACTTCCCGACGACGCCCGGCTTGCCGGGCGTTTTGCTTTGTTGAACGTGAAGTCGCCGACGCGTAGTTTGCCTAGATGGCGCAGTGCGATCGGCTCAAGCGCGTAGTCCGTGTAATTACTTTTCGTGGGGAGTATGCACTTTTAAGGGTGTATCGGTGCACCAAATGCGGGTTTCCGCCCCATTCAGGTGAGTTAGTTTTGATACATTGATCTGGCCACTTCCACCGAACAGGTCCGCGGCGAGTCGCGAATTCGACCGGCAGGGCAAGACAGGAGACCGCACCATGAGACTGCTCCGCACCCTGGTCTGCGCCGCTGCCGCGGCCCTGGTGGCCGCGCCCGGATGGGCCGCCATCAACGCTTCCGGGCTGGGCGCCGCGTACAACGCCGGCCAGACCGCCATCACCTTCAACGTCTACTCGTCGCGCGCGACGCGCATCGAGCTGTGGCTCTACGCCAGCGCCAGCGGCTCGCCCGAGAAGCTGCGGGTCACGCTCACCAAGGGCAGCGGCAACGTCTGGTCGACCAGCGTCAGCACCTCGACGCTCACCGCGGCCGGCATCAGCGGCACCGTCTACTACGGCTACCGCGCCTGGGGCCCGAACTGGACCTACAACAGCGCCTGGACCAAAGGGTCCGGCCTGGGCTTCGTCGCCGACGTCGACGCGCAAGGCAACCGCTTCAACCCGAACAAGCTGTTGATGGATCCGTACGCACGCGAGCTGAGCCAGGATCCGACCAATCCGTCCAATCTCGACGGCACCGTCTACGCGTCGGGCGCCAGCTACCGCCTGATGGACAGCGGCACGGTCGCGCCCAAGGGCATCGTCCTGCTGCCCGACACCCAGTCCATCGGCACCAAACCCACGCGGGCCTTCAAGGACGACGTCGTCTACGAGGTCAACGTGCGCGGCCTGACCATGAGCGACACCAGCATCACCGCGGCGTATCGTGGCACCTACAAGGGCGCGGGCCTGAAGGCCGCGTGGCTGGCCGGCCTGGGCGTGACCGCGGTCGAATTCCTGCCGGTGCAGGAGACGCAGAACGACACCAACGACGTCGTTCCCAACACCGATGCCGGCGACAACTATTGGGGCTACTCGACGCTCAACTGGTTCGCGCCCGATCGCCGCTATTCGTCCGACAAGACCGCCGGCGGCCCCACCAGGGAATTCAAGGCGATGGTCAAGGCGTTCCACGACGCCGGGATCAAGGTGATGCTGGACGTCGTCTACAACCACAGCGGCGAAGGCGGCGCGTGGTCGTCCACCGACACCACCACCTACAACGTGATGAGCTACCGCGGCCTGGACAACCCGACCTACTACGAGCTGACCAGCGACAACCAGTCCAGCTACGACAACACCGGCGTCGGCGGCAACTGGAACACGTACAACACGATCGCGCAGAACCTGATCGTCGACTCGCTCGCCTATTGGCGCGACACGATGGGCGTCGACGGCTTCCGCTTCGACCTGGCCGCGGTGCTGGGCAACACCTGCACCATCGGTTGCTACAACTACAACAAGACGGACGCGGGCACCGCGCTGAACCGCATCGTCGCCGAGATGACGCCGCGGCCGGCCGGCGGCGGCACCGGCACCGATTTCGTCGCCGAGCCCTGGGCGATCGGCAGCGGCACCTACCAGCTGGGCAACTTCCCCAGCGGCTGGTCCGAATGGAACGGGAACTATCGCGACCTGGTGCGCCAGGCGCAGAACGACCTCGGCTCGATCGCCGTGACCACCGGCCAGCTGGCGACGCGCTTCGCGGGCTCGTCCGACCTGTTCGGCGACGACGGCCGCAAGCCCTGGAACTCGGTCAACTTCCTCGTCGTCCACGACGGCCTGACGCTCGGCGACCTTTACCGCTGCAACGGCAAGAACAACGGCCAGGCCTGGCCCTACGGCCCGTCCGACGGCGGCACCGACAGCAACTACAGCTGGGACCAGGGCAGCGTGGCCACGGCGCAGCGCCAGGCCGCGCGCACCGGCTTCGCTCTGATGATGGCCTCGGCGGGCGTGCCGCTGATGACCGGCGGCGACGAGTACCTGCGGGGCCTGAACTGCAACAACAACCCGTACAACCTCGACTCGAGCGCCAACTGGCTCAGCTGGACGCGCACCACCGACCAGACCAACTTCCAGAACTTCGCGCAGGCGATGATCGCGTTCCGCAAGGCGCATGCGTCGCTGCGGCCGGCGGCGTTCTATTCAGCCGTCGACAACAACGGCAACGTGATGGAGCAGCTGCGCTGGTTCCAGCCCAGTGGCGCGGTGGCCGACAGCACCTACTTCAACGACGCCAACAACCACGCCATCGCCTGGCGCGTCGACGGAACCGAGTTCGGCGACAGCGCCGCCGCGATCTACGTGGCCTACAACGGCTGGAGCGGCGCCGTGAACTTCACGCTGCCCTGGCCAGGCACCAACCGCAGCTGGTACCGGGTGACGGACACCTGCAGCTGGGCCGAAGGCCCGGGCCAGGTGCGCGCACCCGGCTCCGAGGATGCCATCGGCGGCGAGAACACCGCCTACAGCGAATGCGGGCGCGGCGTGCTGGTGTTGATCGCCAAGTGAGCCTGCGCCGGCCGGGCATGTGAGAATTCGGCGCGGCGCGGTTCACGCGCCGGCCGACTGGACTTCCATGCCTTCTTTCTCCGACGTGAGGCTCGCGACGGCGCGCCTGGACCTGCGCCCGCTCCAGGCCGCCGATACCGACGCGGTGTTCGCGATGCGTTCCGATCCCGTGGTCCAGCGCTATGGCAGCCATCCGGCCTGGACCGAGCGCCAGACGGCGGTCGACTACATCGAGCGCAACATCCGGGTGATGGCCGCGGGCACCGACGCGCAGTTCGCCATCGTGCGGCGCGAGGATGCCGCGGTGATCGGTACCTGCACGCTCTACCAGCTCGATGCGCAGTGCCGCCTGGCCCAGGTGGGCTACGCGCTGCTCGCGTCCGAATGGGGCCGGGGCTACGCCGGCGAGGCTGTCGGCAGGATGCTGCAGTGGGGCTTCGATCAGCTGGATCTCAATCGCGTCGAGGCCGACATCGATCCGCGCAACACGCCGTCCAAGCGCGCGTTGGAGCGCCTGGGCTTCACGCTCGAAGGCCACCTGCGCGAGCGCTGGATCGTCGGCGGAGAGGTCTGCGACTCGCTGATCTATGGCCTGCTCGCCCGCGAGTGGAGGGCCCGGGCGTGAACCAGCCGAGCGTGCTTCAGGACCGGCCGCACCTGTGGGCCTTTCTGATCGGGTGCCTGTGCGTGACCACCGGCGTGGTGATGCACCTGCCGATGTTCTGGATGGGCCGCTACAACCACTTCCATCTGGCCGACATGCCGATGGATGCCCCCATGCTGTGGGGCATGGCGCTGATCGTCGGCGGCATCGTGATCGCCGGCTACGGCCTGTTGCCGCGCGAGGCGACCCATCAGGTGCACGCCGACGCGCTGCTGCAGATCTCCGCGCCCGAGGACGCGCCGCTGGGTCGTTCGCACTGGCGCCTGATGGTGGTGCTGACCGTGGCCCTGGTGATCGACGTGATGAAGCCGGCGAGCCTGGGCTTCGTGTTGCCCGGCATGCGCGCCGAGTACGTCGTCAGCAAGGCGACGGTCGCCTGGTTGCCGTTCGCGGCCTTGTCCGGCACCGTCGTCGGCTCGGTCATCTGGGGTTGGCTGGCCGATGTCTACGGCCGGCGTGCGTCGATCCTGTTGTCGGCGGTGATGTTCGTCGGCACCGCGATCTGCGGCGCGATGCCCGACTTCTGGTGGAACGTGGGCATGTGCTTCCTGATGGGCGCGGCGGCCGGCGGCATGTTGCCCGTCACCTACGCGCTGCTGGCCGAGACGATGCCCTCGCGCGAACGCGGCTGGGTGCTGGTGCTGGTGGGCGGCCTGGGCGCGGTGGGCGGCTACCTGGCCGCCAGCGGCTGCGCGGCGTGGCTGGAACCGATCTTCAGCTGGCGCATCCTGTGGTTCCTGAACCTGCCGACCGGGCTGGTGCTGATCTTCCTGAACGCGTTCATTCCCGAATCGCCCAAGTACCTGGCAGCGCGCGGCCGCATCGCCGAGGCGATCCGCACGCTGCGCGACTTCGGCTGCGACGTGCATGCCGAGCCCAAGCCGCCCGCGGCGCCGAGCGCGCCCGGCGCCAACGCGCACATGACGCACGAGCTGGCGGGCCGGACCTGGGCCCTGAGCATCGCGGCCGTCGCCTGGGGGTTGATCAACTTCGGCCTGCTGCTGTGGATGCCGATCCATCTGGTCGAGCGCGGCTACAGCATGGCGGTGTCGAGCCGCCTGCTGTCGGCATCGGCGCTGATCGCCATCCCCACCGTCTTCGTCGCGGCTTTCCTGTACAGCCGCTGGAGCAGCAAGGGCGCGCTGCTGGGATCGATCGCGGTCACGTCGCTGGGCCTGCTCGGCGTGATGCTGCTCGAGCTCGCGCCGCCGGGCGCGCTGAGCCCGGTCGGGCCCATCGCGCTATTGATCGTCGGCATCAACGCCATCATCGCGATGCTGCTGCCGTATGCGGCCGAGAGCTACCCGCTCACGGTGCGCGGCCGCGCCACCGGCTGGGTGGCGGCGTGCACCAAGGGCGGCGGCCTGGCCGCACAACTGCTCAGCCTGCTCGCGCTCGTGCCCGGGCTGTTCACCGCCGCCTTGGCGATCCTGGTGCCGGTGGGGCTGGCGCTGGCGCTGGTCTGGCGCTTCGGCGCCGAGACGCGCGGGCGCGACTTGCGCGATTTCGAGGCGGGCTGATACCGGCACCCGTACCGGCGCGGCCATCGCCGGGCGCGCGGTCGAAGAATGCTGGCAGTGTGCGGTCCTGCACGCCATTCAACGTCTACACGAAGACGAACAGAGCCGGCACGTTGGTTTCCCATGGGCGCGTCCGCGAGGGCGCGCCCTTTTTCGTTGCGCGTCGGCGGCGTTGTCGTGGGGGTGGATCCTGCGACTGCGCGCAGGATGACCGGCCGAGAGATCTGTCATCCTGCGCGCGGTCGCAGGATCCACCCACGCCGGGCCGTCGTCCGTCAGCCCTCGGTTTCGGGCTCCGCGTCGATACGCGCCGGGATCGTCTGCAACGCCAGCTCCGCGCTGTTCAACGCGCCCTCGATGAAGCCCTGGTAATCGGAGTAGGCCTCGCCGACGATGTGCACGTTCCTGGCGCCGCTGCCGAAGTCGAAGGCTTTGAAGGTGTCCATCACCTTCCAGCTGCGCACGCCGGGTTGCCAGCCGTGGTTGGCGGCGCCGTAGGGCGCGCGCGCCCAGTCGCGCAGGCCGTAGGTGATGATGGAGTTGCGGATGTAGGCGGTGGCCTCGTCCAGCGTCATGTCCTGGAACAGCTTGCGCGCGTTGTCGGTCAGGCGCACGTTCAGCTCCTCGGAGTGGTGGCCTTCGACGGCGCGCTTGACGTCGCGCGCGACGAACAGCGCGAACGCATCGACGATGCGGCCGTTCTGGTCGAGTTCCGCGCGGTCGTGGCGCTCGGTGTCGATCACGTAGTGGCGCCAGAACTCGGTGGCCGGCGTGTCCATGTACAGCAGGATCATGCCGTGGCCGTCGGCGTCGGCCTCGCGCGGGCGGCGGAAGTAGTGGATCTCGCGCGTGGGCATGCAGTTGGCGTGCTGCTGAGGCGGCTGGTCGTAGTCCCACCACGGCGCGTTGCTCACGAAGAAGACCTTGAGCATCGGAAAGCCGTTGACCGAATCGAGCTGCGAGGCCACGTGCTCGGGCAGGTGATGCGCGAGCTTGACCAGCGGCAGGCGCGGCATCGCCAGGATCAGGCGTTGCGCAGCCAGGGTCGTGGTGCCGCTCTTGGTGCGCACGTCGAGCGCCAGCGCGCGCTCGCCGAGCCCGGTCGGCCGGAAACCCAGCAGGGTATGGCCGCCGGCCAGCGTGACGTTGGGATGCGCGCGCAGCACGTCCATCAGGCCGTCGGACAGCTTCGACGAGCCTCCGGCGATGCTGGCGAGCTGCTGGCCCACGGTCTTGAGCGCGCGCAGCCACCAGATGATCCACTCGGCGGCGTTCAGGTTTTCCGGGATCATGTGATAGAAGGTGCCGGTGTCGCGCAGCTTGACGACGGCGCGGTGGCTCAGGATGCCTTGCGCCGACAGCGCGTTCCAGAAGCCC
>Ga0209759_1001760_pt1 | contig 11076 bp, 17 predicted proteins | sample AraplaCL_Col_mMS_FD_184261 | JGI IMG/M metagenome (GOLD analysis project Ga0209759, IMG submission 184261) | Arabidopsis root microbial communities from the University of North Carolina, USA - plate scrape CL_Col_mMS (SPAdes) (version 2) | ecosystem: Host-associated > Plants > Roots >...
CGGCCACTGGTCGCAACTGGGGCTGGTCGACACGCCGACGCTGCTGTGCATCGACACCGGCTGCATCTGGGGCGGGCAGCTCACGGCGGTGCGCGTGGACGGCGGGCGGCGCGACATCGTGCAGGTGAAGTGTCCGCAGGCGCGCAAGCCAGGGTGAGCGTCCCCCCGGTCGCTACAATCGCGGCCTCGATCCAGGAAGCGTGGCAGAGTGGTCGATTGCAACGGTCTTGAAAACCGTCGGCCTGAAAGGGCCCGTGAGTTCGAATCTCACCGCTTCCGCCAATTGATCGCCTTTGCGATCTCCTCGCGCCGATCCTCGGGCGCTCGCAGGACAGTCACTTCCCTTTGAAGCTCGATCCAGTCGGTGTGGGTCACATCGGCGAGGTCGACGACTTGCACCTCCGTCGGGAGACGGCGGCCATTCTTCCAATCACTTAGCAGTTGCGGCGTGACGCGTCGGCGATAGAGCTCGGTCTTCTGATCGTGGCTGAGGCGCGTGATGACGTCGGCGAACATGCTTGCTCCTTTACTCGTTTTGCGTAAGAATCCAAATTACGCGTTTTGAGTACGCTGAAAGATTCTTCATTTTGCCACAGGAGGCGCGGTGGGAGACGGGAGGGCGAGCTTCGCTCGCAGGGGCTGCACGTCGGGGACTTGGGCGAAGCGCATGAACCGATATCCGGCGCGCTCCAGAAGTGCCGCGCGTGCCGCGTCTGCATCCTCGCGGCCGGTGTGTGAGGCGTCGTCTAGCTCGATCACCGCTGTGACCGTGAATGACCGATCGCACAAGACGAAGTCGGCGACCTTGCGGTCGTACCTGTTGCGGTGCGCTCGCTCACTCGTGATGAGCGCGGAGAACGCGACTTGTGTGAGTACCACGGCATCGGGAAACGCCTCTTTGAGCCGCCAATACATCGCTTGTTCGCGGCTGGTGGCGATGGGCTTCCGTCGCGTCGCGAACGTCTCTGGTCGTCCGCTCCTTCCCTTCAGCGCTGCGGCGATGGCCATGGCAGCGACCAGAAATATCGCTATCGCGATCAACGGCAAGGGCAAGTGCTTCATGAGCTTTTCGTGCGGCGTGTTGTCACGTCGTGAATCTACCCGCTGACGCGGGCTTACCGCCCGGAAGGGCAAATCATGTTGAGGTCACAAATGAACGTTTTCCTGCAAATCCTGAAGCTGAACCCTATCCGTGAGGGCGTGGGCAAGCTCTCGGGCAACCCGTACAAGATGCAAGACGCGGAGTGCCTGATCCTCGACGACAAGGGCGACGTCGATCAGGTCGGCGTCCTGATGCTCTCGAAAGAGCAGGTCGGCATCACGGAACCGGGCATCTACCTTGGCACGTTCGCGATGCGCGCGAACACGTCGGAAAAGGGCCAGCGCCGTATCGAGGCGGTGCTCACTGGCCTCATGCCGGTCAAGAAGACGCCCAAGGGCTTCATCACTGTCGACGGCGAGGTGTCGCCTGCTGGTCCGAAGGCGGCTTGATGCGCCTCGATTCCGTCGTGGTCGCTTACCCGTCGTGGATGGGCGGCAAGCTGCCTCCGTGCCGCTTGCGTGGGAACGCAAAGGGCGGCCGGCCGGCGGTTCGTGGCGACGCCGAGCTGACGATGATCGCGCGGCGCCGGGTCGCGCTCGGTCTGACGCAAGGCGAGGTCGCCGATCACCTCGGTGTGTGCCGAGAGACGGTGTCGCGGGTCGAGCGGCGGGCGCCCTACAAGTCGCGCCGTGACGTTCGGATCTTGCGGCTGCGGTCGCGGCTTAACGACTTCTATCTGGCCGTCGAGCGCGGCATGGTGACGCTGTGACGCACGGACACGCGCTGCAGTGGGTGCGCATCGCGTTGTCGGTGGGCTTCCTGGTGGTCGCCGTCGTGCGCTTGTGGATCTACATCCGGGGGCGGCGCCGATGCTCGATCTGATCGTCGCTCTAGTCGTGGTGCTGTTCGCGCCGCTTGTCGTGTGGCTCGGACCTTTGCTCCGCTCTCTTTCGAAAGTGCGGTGATGGGCTACGCGGCGAATGGGTTCTGCTTCGACACCGCTGACGCGGCTGCGGCATATGCCTGCGGGCACGACTATCCGCTTGCGTCGGTGATGGTGGATGCGTCGGGCCGTCCAGCTTCGGTTGTTGTGGAGTGCACCGGTTCGGCGAACAACGTGTTGACGCTGCAGCGTGATGTGAATGGGGCCGTTGATGGGACGTCGTCGCTTGCGTTGACGTCGCCGGCTTGCGACACGTTGGAGTGGCACACCTACTACCCGTTCTCGTGGTCTGCGACGGACGGCGCGGCTGTCGGCGGCGCGATCTTGATCGTATGGGGTGTGGGGTATGCGTGGCGCGCGTTCAGTCGTGCGTTGCGCAGTGGATCAGGCGGGAGTCTCGCGTCTGGTTCTGATGATTGATGGCGTTGCCGGGGCGCCTTTCCCCGGTTGTTTTCCTGAGAGGTGAGTATGAAGAAGAAGCTGCAAGCGCTGGCGCTGCTGGCATCGCAACACAAGGGCCGCATCGTCGGCGGCGTGATCGCGGGTTCGATCGGTCTGGCGCACGCGGATACCACGCCCGACACGACGGCCATCGTCGCCGCGGGCGCGTCCATCGCGGCCATCGGTGCCGCGGTGTTCGGAAACAACGTCGCTGTCCGGCTCTGGGGCTGGTTGAAGGCGGCCTTGGGTCGCTGATCGCGGGGGGCTTCGGCCCCCCTTTTTCGTGTACCTGGTCGGGTACAGCAAAAAGGGGAACGCGATGGGGCTGTGGGTGTTGCTGGCGTTGTTGGGGGGAGCATGGCTTGTCTTCGCGGATTGATGGAGTCGCTGGGGGTGGCGTGCGTTGTCGCCTTGGTGTTCGCGCTGCTGCTGTTCGTCTCGTGCCACGTGTATGCGGCGTCGAACCCGGCCCCGTCTGGCTCGCTCGGTGATGGGCAAGTGCCGGTTGTCGTTGGCACGCAGTACTCGTTGACCTTCCATGGTCACTCGGCTGGGCCTGGCGGTGCGGGGGCTGTCTGCTCGTCAATCGCGGGGCAAGAGCCTGTCACGGATCAGTTATGGCAGGGCCAGCAGTATCACCAGCAGCCTCAGGGCGGCACGTACGTTTCGAACGGGTCGCAGATCTGCTTGATCTTCATCCCCTATCTGCCTAACGAGAACACGTCCGGTGATGGCGCTGCGAACAAGGTGCTCTACACCTTGACTGAGGCGCCGTCGACCGAAGACATGTGCGATGCGAATTTATCGACCGTCGCAACGAATGGCGCGGGACAGCATTTTTGCCAGTGCACGACGGGTCACTCCACTGGCGGTGTCTGCACCTCGCCGGCTTCAACCACGCCGAAGACTGACGCCCAGTGCAAGGCGCAATTCGGGCAAAGCTCCGGCGACGCGGTGACCAAGTTCGATTGGAAAGGCGGCACCACGGCGTGCTATGGCGGCTGCGTGTCTACGCCGTCGTCGATGTACGGCTCGGGCTCCAGTCAATGGGCGACGGGCCCTTGGACTACGGTGGGCGCGTCTTGCGACGGCAAGGGTGCTGGTGGGAATGGGCAGGCGACGACGGGCCAGCCCACGCCTCCTGGTGTTGACGCCGATCCTGCGGCGACGGCGTGCGTTGCGCCGACTGCTTGCGCAGGTTCGGTCAATGGCACGACGGTGTGCGTCGCTTGTACGTCAACGTCGTCGAACCAGACGACGGTGAAGTCGTCGACCAGTCCCGATGGTCAGACCACAACGGATGGGGATGTGACGACGAAGCAGACAACCGACAACGGGGACGGCACAGTGACGACAACGACGAAGACCACACATCAGGATGGGAGCGTCGACACAAGGCAGGTGACGGGGCCGAAGACGGGTGCGGGTTCATCGTCGTCGGCTGCGTCGGGGGTCGCGCCCGGCAGTGGCTTCTGTGACCAGAATCCGACGGTGTCGATCTGCCAGAAGACGACGTTCGGCGGCTCGTGTTCTAGCACGTTCACGTGCAATGGCGATGCCGTGCAATGCGCGATTGGGCAAGAGCAGCATCAGCGCGATTGCATGCTCTTCCAGCCAGAGACCCAGGGCGGGACGTTGGGTGCGGATGCGGGTGTGGGTAACCAGGCTCGTACTGACGGCGACGTGCCGAATTGGTCGCCCTCTCATCCGAGCAACGCGATCACGACGAATCTCTCGTGGCAATCGCAGATTGATCAGACGAACCCGATTGCTTCAGCGTGTCCTCAGGATCGCGGCATTCAGGTGTTCGGCAACACGTCCGTCACGCTGCCGTTCTCACAAGAGTGCGGGTCGCTGCAGCTGCTTGGCAAGTTGCTCGTCGGGCTGACTGGGCTGGCTTGCCTGTTCATCGTGTTTGGGGGGAACTGACGTGTGGGGTGCGCTGTTGGGCCTGCTTATCCAGGTCGCCGGTACGTTGGTCGGCAAGGTGCTCATCTCGCTCGGGATTGGGTACGCGTCTTACAAGGGGATCGATGTCTTCGTGGGCGCCGCTAAGCAGCAGTTTTTGGAGTCGTTGAGCTGGCTGAGTCCTGAGACTATGAACATGGTGGGCATGCTTCAGGTCGGGACGTGCGTGAACATGTTGTGCTCGGCGTTGCTCGCGCGGATGGCGCTTAAGGGCATGACGGGTGGTGCGTTGAAGTCGATGGTTCTCAAGTAATGCCGATCACTGTTGTCACTGGTATCCCGGGGCACGGCAAAACGCTGTTGACGCTGGTGCGGGTCAAGGAATTGGCGGAGCGTGAGGGTCGACCCGTCTTCTTCAATGGCATTAAGGGCCTCAAGCTCGATTGGCAAGAGCTGCCCGCGCGCGATTGGTCGGAGGTGCCGGCGAACGGGATCATGGTGATCGACGAGGCGCAGAAGGTCTTTCCGATCCGTCAGCGGTCGTCGGAGGTGCCACCTTGGGTTGCTGGCCTGGAGACTCATCGGCATCTGGGTGTCGACATCTGGCTGATCACTCAGCATCCGACGCTGATCGACAACCACGTTCGCAAGCTTGTTGATCGGCATCTGCACGTTGTGCGCGCGTGGGGTACGCACTACGCCACGGTCTTCGACTTTCGGACGGGCATTCAGGACAACCCCGAAAAGAGCAAGCGCAAAGATGGGGTCGGCCGTGAGCAGTGGCGCTATCCGAAGGCCGCGTTTGAGTGGTACGAGAGTTCTGAGAAACACACGGTCAAGACTCGCATCCCCGCGAAGCTGTGGTTCTTTCTGGCGCTGGTGTTCGTCGTGATCCCGTTGCTGCTCTGGTACGTCTACGTGCGGCTGCAGGGGCATCTGCACCCAGGTGCCGCTGGCGCGGGGTCTGCGGCGCAGTCAGCGTCTTCGCCGGCCTTGGCCAGGCCGGAGCGTGCGGTCGCGACTCGGCTGGCGGACGCGATGTCTGCGTCCGAGTACTTGCAGTTGATGCGGCCTCGGATTCCGGGGCTGGCGTTCACAGCGCCGGCTTATGACCAGCTGACCAAGCCTGTTGAGGCACCCTATCCCAGCGTCTGCGCGTATTCGCCTGACTTCCCGTGCAGGTGCTGGTCGCAACGCGGGTTCAAGCTCGAGGTGCCAAAGCCGCTGTGTGAACAGCTTGCTCGAGAGCCGATGGATCCGTACTGGTTGCGACGGGGGCCGCTTGGGTTCGAGCGTGGCCAGGGGGGTGAATCCGCGGCGTCGAGCGCGCCTGGCTCCGGCCAGGCTGTTTCGCAGGCCGATGTACAGGCGTCTGCGCGATGAGTGCGGGGGGCTGGGGTGCAACCCCAGTACAGGCCAGAGGTCTGGAGCATCAGCGATGGTTATAGCGGACCCGTGGCGCGGCTTTCCTCGCGTGGGTGGTGCCCGCGGTGCTGGTCGGCCGGCCGCGCGCCTCCAAAGCGGTTTTGGCGCATCCCTGGATGCTGCGTATCCGCGGAGCGCGGCCCGCGTCAGGCGCTCCGTCGCCGCAGCGGGCCGCGCGCAGCGCGGCCTAGATTTATTCCTAGGACAGAACAGAACCAGCAGGGGTGGGCGGTGATGCGACAGCGCCGCAACGCCCCCATCCAGTTGGATTTTTTCGAACAGTCAAAAGAAAGGCCCCGCGCGTCGCCAAACGCCAGGGCCGGTGATCACCACGAGAAAGCAGCTCATGGCAATGATTCGAATCGTACAGGAAACCCCCGGCAACTACCACGTGTACACGGGGACGGTGTCACAGAATCGCTTCCGCTGTACGCTGCGCGACCTGGGCCATGGTCATCGCGAGGCAAGCGTTAACCGCTGCGTCGACTGGAAGCACGACGGGCCGCTGCATCCCGACTCACGGGCGGCGCAGATTTTGCGGGGCGAGATTGAGGACCCGGATGCGGACGACAAGCGGGAGGCCAATATCCGGCGCGCTGCGCGGCGTGCGAAGTCGAAGATTCGTCAGCGCTGCAAGGCTCAAGGGCTCGACTCGCTGCTGACGCTGACCTACAGGGCCAATCAAGTGAATCGCGCGCTCTGTGAGGCCCATTTCAAGGCGTTTTTGCGTCGGTTGCGCAAGGCGATCCCGTGGTTCCCCTACGTGGCGGTTTTTGAGGTTCAGAAGCGGGGCGCGTGGCACGTGCATATGGCCGTTCGCAAGCTGCCGTTGACGTTGGCGGCGAGCAACGGAGTTCAGGTCAGGTCGTTCAACGTCGTCCGCGCGATCTGGCGTTCCGTGGTCGGCGACCTGGGGGGCAACATCGACATGGGTCGTTGGAAGGGCAACTCGCAGAAGTCGGCGGCGAAGTGCGCGGCGTATATCTCGAAGTACTGCCTCAAGGCCTACGCGGACGGCGAGATGGGATCGAAGCGCTACAGGGCGTCGTCGGTGGAGCTGCCCGCAGGTGAGACGGTGCAGTTCGAAGCGGCGTCGCTGGCGGAGCTGATTGACCTGGTGGTGTCGTTTGCCGTCGAGGACGGGAGAGTGCTTGCCACGTCGTGGCTGTCGCCGTTCAAGGACTGCTATTTCGTCGCTTCAGAGAGGCTTGCGTAGCGTGTTTTGTGGGCCTTGGTGTGGGTAGGTACTCGACTCGTTTTCCGCTTCTTTTTCTCGCTTGTCTAAGGTACCCCTATGGGTACGCTGACCGCCTTCAAAAAGGCGTCGTAGGGAGTTCTTGTCATGTTGGTGGGCTATGCCCGGGTGTCGAGCAGTGAGCAGGAGACCACGCTGCAGCGTGACGCCCTCAAGCGTGCGAAGGTGCGCCGCGTGTTCGAAGAGAAGCGCAGTGCGACGGCTTGGCGCCCCCAACTTGATGCGGCCCTGCGTGCGCTTGAGCCGGGCGACGTGCTGGTGGTCTACAAGGTCGACCGCGTGGCTCGTAGCCTGTCTGACCTGCTATCGATTCTTCGTCGGATCGAGATAGCCGGTGCCGGCTTCCGAAGTCTCACAGAGCCTATCGATACTTCAACGCCTGCAGGGCGTTTGATGCTGCAACTGCTCGGGGCATTTGCAGAGTTTGAGCGAAGCATGATCCGGGAACGCAGCATGGCCGGGCAAGCGGCCGCTAGAGCGCGCGGGGCTCGAATCGGGAGGCCACGATCGATGACGCCACACGTCGAGGCAGCGGTCGTCCATATGGTTGAAGCGGGGGCCGGCCTATCGGAGGCGGCGCGACGTTATAACGTACATCTCTCCTCTGCCAAGCGCGCTGTTCTGCGTGCGCGCGACGGGGTGTAGGATTTCAGCCATTGGGTCACCATGGACGCGAGTTGTATGTCGCTCGTGTGGTGGGCGTGTTGACGAGGAAAGCTATGAAAATCACAAGCGGGCCGATGACGGTCCTTCATACCGGGTCTGTCCAGTCCTTCGGCGGCCTCAGCTCTGTCATTTTTCACTTGGCAGACAACTATCGCGTCGTTGTTTTTGTCATGCGGGGCGAGCCGGATTCCTCACCAACGATTCAAGGTATTGAGGACGACGACGGCTATCAACTGCGCATCATTAATGTCCCGCCGCCGATGCTCGGGTGGGGGCCTGCGAACCCTCTTCAACTGAATGTCAACGGCGTTTTGCACTACGCCGCGTTGCGCGTCTCAGTCAACGGTGAGTACAGTTCGTTCACCGTGCACTACACAATCTACAAGGGTATAGAGGCGCAGTGATATGGCAACGAACCTGACACCTCCCTCTCCTCTGCCGCCAAGAGCCTTGGGGACGGCTATTCGAGGTGACGCGCCCGGCTCGTATCCCGAAGTGCCCGCCTCGCATACCGTGTACACGGTGCTTGGGACGGGGCACTTCTGGGGCTTCTTGGCTCTGGTACTCGTGCTTGCAGCAGTTGCCTACGCGACTCGTGGTGGCACGATTGCCGAGGGCTTGGGAACCATCAAGGACGTGCTGGTGCCTCTCGTAACTCTGTACCTAGGCTACATATTCGGCAAGGGCAACGTCAAGACGTCCGCCGACCGTAAACGCAAACGTTAGCCGCCGACTCTCTTGACGCCGGCTCGGCACGGGGCCTTAACTATCATGAGATAGTTTTCAATAGCATATTCCTCTCGCGATGGATTTCGTGGCGTGGCAGAGACCCCGCGGCAACGTCGTACCACTGCCCTCGGGTAGAAGCAGCAGTCACATCCCTCTTGTTGTTGGGTAATATCCCCCCAAATCAGAGGAGGCAATGTGGCAAAAAAAAGCGAGGATGCGCTTACGCGCAAGGACTTGGACGGTTTCGTTGATCGTCGTCCGTTCAACGTGGCTGTCGTCGAAGAGGTTGGTCGCACCGTTAGATGGCTGATCGCATTCGGCGCAGGTATTGCTTTCTTCCACTACGTCAGCGAAATCATGGGTTCGCTCGCTGGAAAGACTACTACTGCCAATGTGGTGCTGAACATGCTCGGCAGCCTCAATTTCTCCTCGACGTTGGCCTGGGCGGGCACGGTAAGTGCCATCGCGTACGGGGCGGGACAGAAGAGCTTGCGCAAGCGAACGGTTAGCAACTTGCACGCACACATCCGCAACCTAGAGACCAGACTCGACCCGAATCGCTCGTCGAGCGAACTGGCGACGACCGGTGAAACCAACCCAAAGGATCAATGATGAACGCACTGCCAGGCCTCATCTCTCTTGCGATCCTCGTGTACCTGGTGCTGGGCCCGCTCAACGAGTTGCGGGTGGACTACCTGCGCCACCGGCTGTTTGTCATCCGCACAAGGCTCTTCGACGAGGCTGCCGCAGGGAGGATCTCCTATGACAGCCACGCTTACCAGTACACGCGAACGGTGATAAATGGCATGTTGCGATTCGGGCACCGCGTCAGCTATGCTAGGGCGCTCACTGCGCGCGCGGTGATGAAGAAGGCTGACATTCGAGTCGCTGCCAAGTGTCAGCAATGGGCGATGGCCAATTCCGATGATTTGGAACGCGACATCGCCGAGCGATATCTGCGTGACGCAAACATCGCTGTTATGAAGCACCTTGCCACGTCGCCTTTCGTGGGCATCGCGCTTATTCCGTTGGTCGCGTGGCTGCTGATGGTGGCTGCTGGATTTAGTGTCTTTAGCTGGGTCTTGCGGCTGGCACCTGCTTTGACGCTAAAGCTCGATCAAGCGGCTTTCGAAGAAGGGCGTGCGATATATCGCGGCCGAGAGACAGCGGCGAGTGCGACTGCCTACTGATAGGCACTCTGGATAAAAAATGGCCCGCATCGCGGGCCATTTCGTTGGGCGTCGTTTGGCCAGTGGTTTCTGACTGCGCGCGGGCATGCGTGTTGGCCTGACGACATTACGGAGCCGCTCGCGGCCGAAAGCAGTCCGTCGCCGGAGTCAGCTTTCGTGTAGGCTGACGGTGTTGCGGGCCTTCCTGACATCGCATGAACACCTTGACTGAGCAGCAAGCCTTCTTGGCGATGTTTCGGTTTTTCGAAGGCATCTACGAATCGACGCAGCCCGATGACATTGGCAGCCTGCTTGGCTCGATGTCGCTCTTGGCCGATCGTGTCCCGGCGGACTCGGCGCTCAGAGCAGATTGGGTATCTGCCGTTCGCGCCGCGCTCGACGGCAAGGTTGACGCAACGATGCGTCCTGGCCCGGCTACTTGATGCAGCCAGTCCCGGCCATCAGCGGACAGTCGCGACTGGCGGCTTTGAATAAGCGTATCGGTTCTCTCCGACTTTCACGTTCTGCCGAGGCTACTTGCTGTGCCGGTCAGTGGCCTGAGCGAGCAACTTCGCAACGTCGTCGCGCTGCTTGCGTTCCTTCGCCTTCGCAGACCGATCTCGAAGAACTAGCTCCATGGCGCCGCGAAGGGTTGGCATCTCGTCGGCGCACTCCTTCTCGGACAGTTCGTGAACGCCCTTGCTCAAGAGCCCGTATAGGTGGGGGTGGTCGACGACAAAGTCAGGAAGGTCGCCGCGCAGCATTCGAATGCGCTCGTCTGTCCGGCCTCGCTCAAATTCGGGCCATTCCGTCCACGACAAGCGCTTCATGTGCTCGTCGCGAGCCTCAATGAGGATGCTCTCGAAGATCCTGCGGTAGTACACGCAGGCCGCGACTGAGAACCCGTGCGCCGCACAGTTGATGGCCTTGACAAACTCTTTGCGCATCGCCTTCGGGAGTGAGTCGTCGAACTCCTTCAGGTCGCCAAGTTCGATGTCGGTCATCGTCGGGAACTGGCCGATCTTGGTGATTTCGTATTCGTCTTTTGAGTGCTCGCAGCGGCCAGCCAACATGTTCAGGTTGAGCAAATGGCCGCCGCGAGCGCATTTGGCCCAGAGCTGGAAGTAGCCCAGCCAATTCTCCGGACGCGCTTGGCCAGCATGGGTGTTTGCCGCATAGACTTTGTCGTCAAGCTTGCGAATCGACTCGGCATCCCCTGATGGAATGCATTCCCACGTCGATTCCTTCTTGCAGGCCGGGCAGTACATGTCGAACTTGCCGGCGAACAGTCGCAGGCCACGAGCTTCGTGGATGTTTTGCAGCCGAATGTCGGTGTACAGCGGATGCTTGATTAGCTCCGAAAGCAGCACACCCTCCGCACGCGGAGGCGGAGGGATGGGCTTTGGCGGAAGAGGCGGCGGCGGCACAGGCATGTACTGCTGCATCGTATCCACGATGGATTGCAGCGACTTCATGGTGTCATTGTGCGGGTTGGTTG
>Ga0209759_1001762_pt1 | contig 11059 bp, 12 predicted proteins | sample AraplaCL_Col_mMS_FD_184261 | JGI IMG/M metagenome (GOLD analysis project Ga0209759, IMG submission 184261) | Arabidopsis root microbial communities from the University of North Carolina, USA - plate scrape CL_Col_mMS (SPAdes) (version 2) | ecosystem: Host-associated > Plants > Roots >...
TCGACACCGATTCGGCAAACCGCAGCGCGTGGGGCTTGTCGACTTCGACCTCGGCATACAGCACGGCTTCGTTGCTCATCACCAGGTCCAGCAGTTCCTGGGTCAGGCGCTCGAGCAGGGCAAAGCGGTTGCCCTCCACATGCTGGATGATCGCCTTGGTGATGGTACGGTAGTTCAGGGCGTGATCGATGTCGTTGTCGCGCACCGCTTCCTGGGCCGCATACAGGATGGTCAGGTTGATCAGCACGTCCTGCTTGTTGAGGATCTCGTCCTCGTTGATGCCGATATAGGTACGCAGGCACAGGTCCTTGACCCGGATGCGCGCCATGCCTGGTTGAAGTTGTGGCATTGCTACTTGCTCCGTCCAATCAGTTGCAGGAACTCCATGCGGGTGCGGCTCGAGTCGCGCAGGGCACCGAGCATCACCGAGGTGTTCATGGTCGAATTCTGTTTTTCCACGCCGCGCATCATCATGCACATGTGCTGGGCTTCGATCACCACCGCCACGCCGGCGGCCTGGGTCACTTGCTCGATCGCATCGGCGATTTCCCGAGTGAGATTCTCCTGGATCTGCAGGCGGCGGGCGAACATGTCGACAATCCGGGCGATCTTCGACAGCCCCAGCACCTTGCCGGTCGGCACGTAGGCGACATGGACCTTGCCGATGAAGGGCAGCAGGTGATGCTCGCACAACGAGTACAGCTCGATGTCCTTGACGATGATCATCTCGTCGTTGTCGGAGGCGAACAGGGCACCATTGACCACCTCCTCAAGCGTCTGGGCATAGCCGCGACACAGGTATTGCATGGCCTTGGCGGCCCGCTTCGGGGTGTCCTGCAGGCCCTCGCGGTCAGGGTTTTCGCCCAGCCCCAGGAGGATCTCGCGGTAATGCTCGGGCAGTGTGGCACTCATGGAAAGGATTCCTCGCGGGGCGGCTTATTTAAGGTGCCGGCCGCCGTTGACGGTCAAGGTTGTGCCAGTGACATAGGGGTTGTCCAGCAGATAGCGCAGGCTCTGATAGATCACCCCGGCACCGGGCTCGATACCCAGGGCCGATTTGGCCAGGGTCCTGGCGCGGTACGCCGCGTCGTCGTCGGGGTTAAACATCAGCAGGGCGGGGGCGATACCGTTGACCTTGATCCGCGGCGCGTAGCGGGCCGCGAAGGACAGGGTCAGGCTGTCCAGGCCGGCCTTGCTGGCGCAGTAGGCGATGTGCTGGGCGCTGCCCTTGCGGGTGACATCGTCGCTGATATGCACGATGTCGGCCACGGGCGAGCGTTCCAGCAACTCGGCGCAGTGCAGGTTGATCAGATAGGGCGCCAGCATGTGCAGGCTGAACATCTGGGTAAAGGCTGCGGTTTCGTTGCCGGGTGTTTCGGTCAGCCAGGCCGAGGCATTATGGACGATCGCCCGCAGGCAGTCGGTGTGCTGCTTGAGCGACTCGATAAAGGCCAGGATCCCGGCTTCGCTGGAGAAATCGGCGAACAGCGCGGTGGCGCCGAGGTCGCGCAGGGCCTGGACGCCGGGGCGCTCGCTGCGATAGCTGACGATCACCGGGTAACCGTCGGCCAGCAGTCGCTCTGCGCAGTGCAGGCCGACACGCTGGCCGGCACCGGTAATCAGGATGGGGGCACAGGACGGTGGCATCGAAGGCTCGTGGCAAGCGGTGGAGAGGCATCGGTTGACGTTGAAGTCAAAACTATACCAGCCACACCGCTTGTACAACTGCCAAGCCGGATACTGCCGCTGCAGGAAGACGTGCCGTCAATGCCGGGCGGCGGCGGCGTCCCCGGGCAACGTCTTGGCGTTCGTACTGTGCAACCAACCCGCCAGCAGGTGGGTCGACAGCGGAATGAAGCAGTAGACCATCAGCGGTGTCAGGATCAGCGTGCTGAGCAGCACCCGGGGCACCAGGCTCAACTCGGCCAGCAACGGCCCCAGGGCGAAGTTGAACAGCAGCGACACCGGAAAGAACGCCAGCCAGATCGCCACTGCCTGTTTCCAGCGCGGCGGACGCTGGCCCACGGCGCCGAACCAGCCATCGATGCCACTGACCCGCTGTTCCTGCGGTCCGGCGAACAGCTCGCTGCCACGCGCCAGCCAGGCCTTGCGCGAGGCGGAGTGCTCCCAGGCGTTGAGGGTCGCGGCATCGCTGAAGCGGAAAATCATCTGGAATTCGTTGTCACCGGGCGGCGGGGCGAGCACGCCGGAACCCAGGTAACCGGGAAAGTCGGTGGCGAGCAATTCGCCTTCGTGCAACCAGGCGAGCAGGTCCTGGTAGCGGCCATCGGCAACGCGCCGGGCAACCATCATGGTGACGGGTGAGGTAGACATCATGTATCTCCGTAAGACAAGCATGCCGCCCGGGTAGGGCCGATGCGCAACGCAGCGCCGGGGTGATGGGCTGCGCGGGTGAACAGGCAAGAATTATTCCCTATTCCGTGAAATGCACCAAGGATGTGACTGGTATTGCGTAGGGTTTACAGATGGATTGGATCCAGTGGGCTAGAATATCTGCCAAATCCTATTCCGAAATATGTGACAGATGCCCGTCATGACCGAACTTGATCCTGCCACGCCGCTGTTGCGGGCGTTGAAACAGGAAGAGTTGTTTCCCATTCGTGAAGTCTCGCGCCTGACCGGAGTCAATCCGGTCACCCTGCGGGCGTGGGAGCGACGCTACGGTCTGATTCAACCGACGCGCACCGAAAGCGGGCATCGGCTCTATGCCATGAGCGATATCGAGACAGTCCGCACCATCATGGGCTGGATCGAGCGCGGCGTGGCCGTGAGCAAGATCGGCAAGATCCTGGCGAAAACCGCCGCCCAGGCCCTGCCCATTCACACACCTTCCGGCATTGCGACGCAATCGATTGCGCAGACGGAATGGGACGACTGGCAGACGCAATTACACGCGGCGGTCAGCGCTTTCGACGAATCGGCCCTCGAAGGCCTCTATGGACAGGTGTTTTCCAGCTACCCGCTGAACGTGGTGTTCCAGAATATCCTCCTGCCACTGTGGCAGCGCCTGCTGGTCCAACCGGGTGAGTTCGGCCAGGTCAGCGAATGGCTGTTTCTCGATGGGTTCCTGCGTGCGCGGGTATTGCAGCGCCTGCGCCCGGTGTGCGGATTCCCCTGCAAGCGTATCGTGGTCGCCGCTGTGCCGGATCAATGTCGTGAGCTCGAATTGCTGGTAGCGGGCCTGTTGCTGGGTGACGGCGACCGCTGCATCAGCGTCCTGGCGGTCGGCCAGCCCTTCGATGAATTGACCCTGGTGTGTGAAAAGCTCCGGCCCGAGGCGCTGGTGCTGTATTCCAACCGCTCGCCGATGACGGATCTGCCGCGCCGCCTCAAGCGTCTGGCCCTGTCCGTGGACTGCGCGGTGATGTTGGCCGGGGATGTCTCGGAGCTGTTGCAAGAGCGCCTGGAAGGTTCGAGCATCGGTTGCCTGGGCAGTGATGGCCAGTTGATGCGTCGGCGCTTGCGGCAGTTGCTGGCGGGCCGGCTCGACACCTGATCGGCGCTCAGGCGTCTTCCTCTGCCGTCACGCCTGGGAGCAGGCTCGTCTGGTTATGCCGGGTTACCGCCGGTGGCCTTGAGCGCCTCCAGCTCGGCCTGGACCTTGGCCAACTGGGCTTCCAGTTGCGCCACCCGCTGTTGCGCCTTGACCTGAAGGGTCACGTCTTTTTGCACGCCGACGAAGTAGGTCAGTTGGTCACCTTCGTTGAACACCGGCGACAGCGACAGTTCGTTCCAGAAATGGCTGCCGTCCTTGCGGTAGTTGCGCAGGATCTGGCGGCACGGCTTGCGGGTGCGCAGGGCTTCGCGGATCAGTTCCAGTGCCGGCTGGTCGCGGTCGCCCGACTGCAGGAAACGACAGTCCTGGTAGAGAATCTCTTCGTTGGTATAACCGGTCAGGCGTTCGAACGCCGGGTTGGCATAGATCAGGATATGGTCTTCACCTTCCTGTTCGGCCACCACGATACCGTCGTTCGACGCGTCGATCACCAGTTGCAACAGTTTGGGATTTATCATTTCTCAAGACATCCGCCGTCCATCGACCTGTGCGTCGGAGTTTAAGACATCGTCTTGAGCAATCCATTCCATTTGATTCAGGCCAGTGGCGGGTTTTGTGAGAAAGTCTCTCATCTGCTGGTATCCTGTTCTTTTTATAAAGCACCAGGATCAGATTGATGAAAGTCGCCATCCTTTCCGGCTCGGTCTACGGCACCGCCGAAGAAGTTGCCCGCCACGCTGAAAAAATCCTCCGCGAGGCCGGTTTCGAGGCCTGGCACAACCCACGGGCGACCCTGGCCGATGTCCAGGCCTTCGCCCCGGATGCTTTCCTGGCGGTGACCGCCACCACCGGCATGGGTGAGCTGCCGGACAATATCCAGCCGCTGTATCACGCCATCCGCGACCAGTTGCCGGCGGCGTGGCGCGGTTTGCCGGGTGGGGTGATCGGCCTGGGCGACTCCAGCTACGGCGACACCTTCTGCGGCGGCGGCGAACAGATGCGCGAGCTGTTTGCCGAGCTGGGGGTGCGGGAGGTCAAGGACATGCTGCGCCTGGACGCCAGCGAAAGCGTCACCCCGGAAACCGATGCCGAGCCGTGGCTGGCCGAGTTCATCAGCGCGTTGCGCTGACGTTGGCGCGTTCGCGCAACAGCGCCAGCCAGGCCTGGGCGGCCTTGGACAGGTAGGCGCCCCGGCGCCAGATGAAGGCGATGTCCCAGCGCAGGTCGGTGGGTGAACTCAAGGTCAGGCGGACCACGCCGGGACGTACCAGCGAGCGCGCGACCACGCTGGGCAGCAGCGCCACGCCTTGGCCGGCGGCCACCAGCGCGGCGAGAAAGTCCGCCTGGCCGCTGCGCCCGCTTTCCCTCGGGGTGAACCCGGCCTGCCGACAGGCCTCCATCAGCCGGTGATTGAGCACGAAACTGCGCTGGTACAGCAGAAACGGCGTATCGGCCAATTGCTCCAGGCGGATGGAGCCTTCCTCGGCCAGGGGATGGTCGGTCGCCAGCAACACATCCAGCGGTTCGTCGCAAAAGGGCTGGTAGTCGAACGCCGGATCGCTCGGCTTGAGGCTGCCGCCCAGTTCCAGTTCGCCGCTCAGCACCGCCGGCTCGATATTCAGGCTGCCGCCTTCGAGCAGGTGAATGCTGATATTGGGGTAGCGCCGCCGGTACTCGGCGAAGAGGCTGGCGAACAGCGTCTCGCCGCCCAGTTGCGGCAAGCCCAGGCGCAGTTCGCCCCGGGCCAGGTGGCTCAGGTCGTCCAGTTCACTGAGCAGCCCGTCGCGCAGGCGCAGCATTTCTTCGGCCCGTTGCAGCACCACGGCGCCTGCCGCGGTCAGCAGGACCCGGGAGCCCTGGCGGTCGAGCAAGGGCGTGGCGAGGTCGTGCTCGAGCTGGGCGACCTGCTTGCTCACCGCCGACTGGCTGATGTGCAGGGTTTTCGCCGCCTGGGTGAAGCCACCCTGGCGGACCACTTCGATGAAGCTGCGCAGTTGCTTGAATTCCATGGCCTGATTCCAAAATGGAATGGCTGCCAGTCTAACAATTCGCTTTTGGGATGGTAGGGGCGACTTTAAAATCGGGTCCCAGAGAGGACTGAACCCGATGAACCGTCTGTTGCTGAAAAAATCCTGCCGCTTGCTGGCCGAACTGGCGGTATTGCTGGGGCTCTATCAAGTGGGTGCGCTGGTCGCCGCCTGGAGCCACTGGCCGATTCCCGGCGGGGTGATCGGCCTGGCATTGCTGCTGCTGGCCTTCGCCACCGGCTGGATCAAGCCCGCCACCCTGCAACTGGGGGCCGGGTTGCTGATGGCCGAAATGTTGCTGTTCTTCATCCCGGCGTTGATGAGCCTGCTGGACTACGGCGCCATGGTGCGCCAGGACGGCTGGCGGATCCTGCTGGTGATCGGGGTCAGTACCCTGGCGGTGATGCTGGCGACCGCCTTTACCGTCGAGTTCGTCTGTCGCTGGAGTGCCCGCCGTGAAGCTTGAGTGGATGTCCCTGTTCTGGCTGGGGCTGACCCTGGCAGCCTATGTGTTCAGCCGCTGGGTATATGGCCGCACGGGTCGCTATCTGCTGTCACCGCTGATCCTGGTGCCGTTCGTGTTGCTGGCGGTGGCGATCCCCTTGCACACGGCGTACGCCGAATACTCGCGCGATACCCACTGGCTGATGCTGATCCTGGGGCCGGTCACCGTGGCCTTCGCGGTGCCGATCTGGCAGCAGCGGCGGATGCTGATGCGCCATGGCCCGGCGTTGCTGCTGGGGATGGTCGCGGGCAGCGCGGCGTCCATCGGCAGTTCCTACGGGCTGGCCAGGGCGCTGTCGCTGGACACCCGCCTGACCCTGTCGCTGGTGCCGCGCTCGATCACCACGCCCTTTGCCATGCCTCTGGCCCAGGACCTGGGGGGCGTGCCCGAGCTGACTGCGGTGTTCGTGATGGTCACCGGCGTTTTCGGCGCCTTGCTCGGCGGGCTGCTGCTCAAGTGGTTGCCACTGCACAGCAGCCTGGCGCGCGGTGCCCTGTTCGGCGTGGGGGCCCACGGTGCCGGTGTCAGCCGCGCCCGCGAAGTGGGCGGCGAGGAGGGCTCGGTGGCGGGCCTGGTGATGGTGCTGACCGGCCTGCTGAACCTGTTTGCCGCGCCTTTGCTGGCGTCGCTGATCTGATCCGCGCCGGCAGGCTTTCATCCTCGGCAGCGCGCTGACCCGTTGGGTCATCAAGCTGGCTGGCAAGGCGACTCCGTTGCGGCGATGGGCTGATCTAGACTGGTCGGCACTCGAATAAAAACCGGAAACCGCCGAGGTCAGTGCCGTGAACGCAGCCCCTGTTACCGTCGCACCCGATGTGAAGAGCCAAGTCAGCGCCGCCGAATGGCAGACCCGCGTCGACCTGGCGGCCTGTTATCGCCTGGTGGCGATGCACGGCTGGGACGACCTGATCTTCACCCACATCTCGGCCAAGGTGCCAGGCACCGAGGACTTCCTGATCAACCCCTACGGGCTGATGTTCCACGAGATCACCGCGTCGAGCCTGGTCAAGGTCGACCAGGCCGGCAACAAGTTGATGGACAGCCCCTACGAGATCAACCCGGCCGGCTACACCATCCACAGCGCCATTCATGAGGTGCGTCACGACGTGACCTGCGTGCTGCACACCCACACCGCCGCGGGTGTCGCGGTCTCGGCGCAGCAGCAGGGCGTGCTGCCCATCAGCCAGCAGTCGCTGTTCGTGCTGTCGAGCCTGGCTTATCACGCCTACGAAGGGGTGGCGCTCAACCATGAGGAGAAAGCGCGGCTGCAGGCCGACCTCGGCGAAAACAACTTTCTCATGCTGCATAACCACGGTCTGCTCACCTGCGGCTCGAGCATTGCCGACACCTTCCTGATGATGTTCACCTTCCAGCGCGCCTGTGAGATCCAGGTGCTGGCACAAAATGGCGCGGCGCCGCTGATCGCCATCGAGCCGCAGATTCTTGCCGGGGCCAAGGCCATGATCGCCGGGGTGACCCGCAGCGCCCAGGGCATGGGTGGCGCGCTGGCCTGGCCGGCGCTGTTGCGCAAGCTGGACCAGCAAGACGCCGGCTTCCGGCTCTGAGGCCACTGTCCGGGATGGCCCTGGGGGGCGGGTGTCAACCCGGGCCGTCGCGGCCCGGGCCGGACTATCCCGCTGCCTTATCGCGCACCATTCAGCCCTGGCTGACTTTATTGTGACCCAAGGCCGGGTGTCCGACACTCGGCTTCTATTTCCATCGGTCCTGGCTGGAGTCCTGTATGAGTGAGTCTGTGCGCTTCGAAGATAAAGTGGTGATTGTCACCGGAGCCGGCGGTGGCCTGGGGCGTGCCCATGCACTGCTGTTCGCCCGCCATGGCGCGAAAGTGCTGGTCAACGACCTCGGCGGCTCGGCCCACGGTGAAGGCGCCAATGCCTCGGCGGCGGACAAGGTGGTGGCCGAGATTCGCGAAGCCGGCGGTACGGCCGTGGCCAACCATGACTCGGTCACCGATGGCGACAAGATCGTGCAGAACGCCCTGGATGCCTTCGGTCGTATCGATGTGGTGGTGAACAACGCCGGCATCCTGCGGGACAAGACCTTCCTGAAGATGGAGGATGCCGACTGGGACCTGGTTTACCGGGTGCATGTCGAAGGTGCCTACAAAGTCACCCATGCGGCCTGGCCACACCTGCGTGATCAGAACTACGGCCGGGTCATCTTCACCGCGTCGACGTCCGGCATCTACGGCAATTTCGGCCAGTCCAACTACGGCATGGCCAAGCTCGGCTTGTATGGCCTGACCCGGACCCTGGCCATCGAGGGCCGCAAGAACAATATCCTGGTCAACGCCATCGCCCCGACCGGCGGCACGCGCATGACCGAAGGCCTGATCCCGCCGCAGGTGTTCGAGCTGCTCAAGCCGGAACTGATCAGCCCGCTGGTAGTGTTCCTCGGCAGTGAACAGTGCGATGAAACCGCCGGCCTGTTCGAAGTCGGTGGCGGCTGGATCGGCAAGACTCGTTGGGAGCGCAGCCTGGGCGCCGGGTTCGATCCGCACAACGGTTTTTCCGTGGAGGACGTGGCGGCCAGTTGGAAGCAGATCTGTGATTTCGAGGGCGCCGCGCACCCGAAGGACACGCCCGAATCCTTGAAGGAAATGATGGCGAACCTGCAGAAATATATGGCCTGAGTCGTCTCCCGATAGCGGATCGGGATTCTTCGAACCGGCTTGCCGGCGATGGCGCTGCAAGATTTATTGCCATCGCCGGTTCCCACCGTCAGGGGAAGTACTTCGCCACCAGCGCTGCCAGATTGGCCGCCGTCTCGGCATCGAGCACCCCGTCATAATTCGCCGGTCGGAAATGCAACTGGAACGCCCTGACCAGTTGCCTGAATCCCGCTGGCGTATCAGCGCCCGTCACCGCATAACCGTACTTCTTGAAAAGCGCCAATGTCGTTGCTTGAGGGGGCAGACCCTCGCGCAGATATTGCTGCCGGTACTGGTCGCGGGTCGCCTCGTCGAACCAGGCGCCGATGCCCGCCCGATACAGATCGTGCCAGGGAAAGGCCGCCCCCGGATCGCTCTTGCGGTTCCAGGCGATATCCGAATGCCCAACCACCTGGGTCGGGTCGATACCGGGATGGCGGGCGAGGATGTTCAGCGCCAACTGCTTGAGCGCTTCGATCTGCCGGGGTTCATAAGGCGGAAAATGAAACTGCCCCGCGCTATCGGACGCCAGGTTGACGATCTCGATGCCGATCGAGGTGTCATTGAGCTGCGTTCTGCCACCCCAGGCACTGGCGCCCGCGTGCCAGGCGCGTTTTTGTTCGTCCACCAGATTGAAGATTTCCTGCTGGTTGAAGCCGGCCTGGACATAGCTCGGGTCGGTGACATCGGGCACCAGGTAATGGCTGCTGACGTTGGGTCCGGTCAGGGTCGCCATTGAACTGGCGAAATCAGCGGCGGTGTAATGCATCACCAGAAAACGAACCCTGTCGTTGAAACTCCGCGTGCTGCGGTAGGCGTTGTAGTTGATGGCTTTCATAAGCGATTCCTTTCCCTATGACACGACTTTGTTGAGTGAGACAGGGTGAATCGTGCTGCCAAGCGATGAAAAGGTGGTTGGGTCTCCTGTGCCTGTAGGAGTTGTCTCGATGTTTTGTTTTTAAACTTTCGGGGGAATAAAAAAGGCCACTGCAAACGCAGTGGCCAAGGGAAGACGTTCGATCAAGGAGTAAATCAACGTCAGTCAACAGAAGATGATGATCAGCATAAGTACTTCGGATCCGCTGAAAAAGCCCGGTTTGCGACATTCACCGTTACCGTCGTGGTAACAGTTGTTTTTTCCGCTCGCGATGTTCGGATCGTCTCGACCACCCTCCATCCACGTGCGCTATGACGCGCTATCCATGGGTTCGATGGTCCGCTGCAAGCCGCGTCGGAGGCGCCCATTCATCCTTTCGAGGTACAGCACGAATACCTCCTTGGTGCGCTTATCGCTCCCGTTGGCGATGAGTAGGGTGAAGCCTTCTGTCACACACCGGGGAAGACGCATGACAAAAACAACAATGCGCGCCATCTTCACACCGCAGGCGCTGGCCATCGCGGTTGCCATCGGCGCCAGTGCGCAGGCGCAGGCGGTTTCGTTCAACATCGGGGACATCGAAGGCAAATTCGACTCCTCCCTGTCCCTGGGCGCGAGCTGGGGCATGCGCGATGCCGACAAGCGTCTGGTGGGCGTGACCAACGGCGGCACGGGCCAGGCCTCCACCGGTGATGACGGACGCCTGAACTTCAAGAAGGGCGATGCCTATTCGAAGATCTTCAAGGGCATTCACGACCTGGAGTTGAAGTACGGTGATACGGGTGTCTTCGTCCGGGGCAAGTACTGGTACGACTTCGCGACGGCCGACGGCGGCCAGGACTTCAAGGACATCAGCGATCACCATCGTGACGAAGGGGCCCGTTCTTCCGGCGCCGAATTGCTCGACGCCTTCATCTACCACCATTACTCCATCGCCGACCTGCCGGGCACCGTGCGCCTGGGCAAGCAGGTGGTCAGTTGGGGTGAAAGTACCTTCATCGGCAACTCGATCAACAGCATCAACCCCATCGACGTATCGGCCTTCCGCCGGCCAGGTGCCGAGATCAAGGAGGGCCTGATCCCGGTCAACATGTTCTTCGCCTCCCAGAGCCTGACCGACCAGCTGACGGTCGAAGGGTTCTACCAGTTGAACTGGGAAAACACGGTGGTGGATAACTGCGGGACCTTCTTCGGCAACGACGTGGTTGCCCATGGTTGCAACAACAACTACACCGTGGGCAGCCCGGCGATTGCGCCTTTGCAACCGCTGGCCGCGGCGTTCGGCCAGGGCTTCCAGGTCACCTCGGAAGGCATTGTGGTACAGCGCGGCGATGACCGCGACGCCCGTGACGGCGGCGGGATAGACCAGCCCGGTGAGCAGCGTCAGCACGACGAACAGGCTCAGCGCGGGACGCAGGAGTGTCTGCATGGAAGTCCTTCAGGCGAGGTGGGCGGCGACCAG
>Ga0209759_1001763_pt1 | contig 11057 bp, 5 predicted proteins | sample AraplaCL_Col_mMS_FD_184261 | JGI IMG/M metagenome (GOLD analysis project Ga0209759, IMG submission 184261) | Arabidopsis root microbial communities from the University of North Carolina, USA - plate scrape CL_Col_mMS (SPAdes) (version 2) | ecosystem: Host-associated > Plants > Roots >...
GTCAGTATTACGATGCCGAGTTGAGCCTTTGGAACAATGGGGATCGGGATTATTTCCCCTGGGTAGGACGGTATCTTGAGAGTGATCCGATCGGATTGGGTGGCGGCATTAACACCTATGCGTACGTCGGTGGTGATCCGTTAGACAATACCGATCCGCTAGGACTGCATTTCATAATTGCGTCCGGCGGCAATCTGACGCTTTACAACGATGACCTATCGGTGGCCGGTACCTACACTTACAGTTCCGGCATGCACGGAAACACGGATTACACGTCATCCGGACTTGGGCCAACACCGCCTGGCGTTTATATGATCAACCCAGCGGAACTCAGTCCCGCTGGGTTCTTTAGAAAATATCTCGACCCAAGAGATTGGGGTGACTATCGTGTTCCTCTGCATCCTGGGGCTAACACTGAGACTTACGGGCGTGATGGCTTCTTCCTCCATGGTGGATGGTTACGCCATGGGTCGGAAGGATGCTTGAAGGTGGAAGGTCCAAACCAGGATCAGCTTTTTGATCAAATCAAACACGATACGGCCCCGATTCCAGTGTGGGTGCACAAGTAAGAGGCTGCCGGCATGAAACTTTTTCGACTAGCTTTTATCGGGTTCTTACTTCAGCTTTTCGGTATCGCTGGATTTATCGCAGCGTCGCGAACTAGCATAGGGACATTGGGTAAGCCCGCAATAATTATGCTCGTTGCGATTTCTATAGCTCTGGTGATCTGGGCAAGCTTCAAAGTCATCAGCTTGCGGGGTTCCGTGGTTTATCTTCCTGGCTTGCTTGCTGTGGATTATGTTATCGCATTCCACATTGTTGGAATCACGACTTTCCCTGGCTTATTGCGTGACTGGCGTCTTTCATTGGATTACTTCGTGTCTCTGCTGCGTGTGGCGGGGGTGGCCTTTGTGCTTTTTGCTGTCGCCTCGATCTTATTGCTACTCCTGAAAAGAGCTATCGATTCACACAACGATGTGCATCAAAATTGAAGGCGTTTGTCGTGTCGCCATGCGCCGCTTCATCACATGGTGTGTCGAGCGGCATCTGGGTGATCCACGCACAATCACCAACCCGATGTTGGAGCGGCAATAACGGCTCCAGGTTCCATTTTGTATTTGGATAGTCATGATGAAGTATGCACAGCGGCACACTCGCCGATGCGACCCTCGACCGGCTCGTGCATAACAGCCATCACGTCACGCTCAAGGGTGGCTCGATGCGTAAGCGGCGCGCCACTGTGACCGCCGTCGAGGCGACCTCGACCCTTCCGGGTTGACGCCTCGCCCCTGATCCAGCACAGCCCCGTCGTCTTGGCGCACACCGCGGCCGACATGGCGCGGAATGAATGGCCGACATCGGCGGAATACGCTGTCAGGGGCAACTGCCTATGCCTACGTTCACAGCAGTCCAATACGGCGATTTGATCCATCTGGTTTGGATGACACTGTTTGCATGATGAACCCGAGCAATTGCGGGAGTGTGCCCATGGCTGGGCCACACAGCGAATTCGCATTTGTATCTGTCGAGGGGCATATTCCAGGCACAGATGCAGGGATTGCCCAAGGTGAAGTTGAAGCAGTATACCTGGTAGGCCATAGCGACAAAGGAGGGTGGTATTCGGGGACCATCGGAGCTGGTGGAGCACAATATGGAGTTGACGCCTTGAATTACTCCTGGTTCAAAGGGACCGAAAAAATAGGATCAGAAGTAACCCCGATTAGCCTTAAGGAGGGCAATATCGGTGAGAAGGTTTTCGGTAAGGGTTGGGGTTTGGGTACAGGAATTTATTCTTCACCATCACCCTGTAATGGCACTCCATTGGGTGGTAACTACGTGCATGTGTCGTTTGAGGCATTCGGAAAAGATTGGGCGATCGGGATAGGTTCCGGAGGTTGAGCCCCAACATTCTGTTCGCATTTTTTATCACGCTTAGGAAATAGTGAGGTTTAAGAGTGAACGGTAGGCATGCTGACCTTTTCTTCTTGTTCTTAGGAGTGTTATGTATCGTCAACGGCTTAATAGCAATGGTGCAAGGGAAAGTAAGGATGCGTGGAAGGCTAGGCCGATCTAGAATTTATTCAGGGCGTCAGGCTAGGAACTTGTCCATATTCGGCATTATCGTGGGTATTGGGTTCATCATTATTAGCTTTTTTTATCCTTTTTAAGGATGCTCTAATTTAATCCACCGCAGGCCTCAGGGTTGGGTGTGTTCGCATAGCTTCGGTCCATCGCTTCGACAGCCAGCCAGTCTGCCTTCGTCGATGGCCCTGTGCTCTGCGAATGGGCATGACACTAATGTCGTGGTCAAGTTTTTCCGGGCACACCGATAGGGGAAATCATTCGCGGTCCAAAACCTCGCGCCTGACGGCGACGCGTAGCCGAGCTCGCGCCCCCTCGTGTCTACACAAGTGGACCGGGAAGCTGGGCGCAGAATAAGCCCAGTTCGGTAGGCCTGTGGCGGTTACGGAACGGTTGGGGTGGTTGGGCCTTCCTCTGTCTTCTTGGCAGGAAAGAGCTTTTCCATTTGGTCCGGAATGACGTACGTGCCTTCGAGCAGATGGTCGACGATACGCATCGCAAGAAGGAGTTGCTCAGTTGGCAGTCGCTTCGCGCTGTGCGCTGCATCGTTGCCTGCGTCTCGAATAACGTGCAGAAGTTTGGCTCCGTCAGGCGTAACTTTTCCCTGGGAGCTCAGTTCATCGATTTTCTTCTTCAGGTTGCCACTGGTGATGCCAAGTGCTTTGCAAGTGGCTTCCAGAATTGTGCGGATGCCAACTGCCGCGAGGATTCCCTGATCTTGCTGGATAGCTTTGATGGTTTCCTCGTGTATGAATTGCAACTCTACCGGCAGGTCGTACCTGTTCAATCGGGAAACTTCGGCCTCACGTGGCGGAAAATAGATAACGGTCTGACCGTGGCAAACGTTGCCATCGTTGTCGAAATCCCAGTCTTCGGAGTGCCGAGATGCACTGCGGTAGGAAATGGTTTGGCATCCGAGGCATTGGATGAGCTGATGCTTGTCCGTCCAGTCAACGGAGTTTCCACCGCCGCAGTCCTCTACGCCTGTCTCTCTGTACTCGGTAACGACACTGTGCTGAGTTGAGCGCGTGCACTCGTTGCAAGGAAGTGCGAGAGGGCTATGTGCCTCGACCAAGTCGAAACTCTTCGTTACCTCACCCATAGATCCATTCCCCAGTAAATGCTGAATCCCTATCTAGGGTACTGCAAGACCTGCGGAGGAATGCATCGCGGAACACGCCGCTCGGCGGGGTTAGGTATCCTGTCTTTTCGAACCAGTTGTGAACCCTCCAGCATGACGACGCTAGGCATGATCGTCGCCCCTGTGTAATGTCCAGCGATGCTCAAAATAAAGCCATGCTCCAACGGAAAGATCATTGCGCTTCGGCAAGCCTCGCGTCCCTGCATGCGTTGCCCCACCCACAGCGGCACGCCTCTGCGGTTGAATTCGACTGAGAGGTCGTGGTCGAGAGTCGAGCGCGAAAGGTTGCACGAATGGATTCACTGGCTCGCGTAGAATTGTTTGTCTGCAGGTATTTTAAGAGTGAAATACCTGCTTCCTAGTTACGATCCGAACCTCAATTTGTAGAGCTTCCTAAGTACAACTTCTACCACCGTGCGAAAGTCGGCAAGATCGGCATCGCTCACGGTTGCTGTCGACCGGCGATGGATCAAGTTGTTTCGCATGTCACTGTAGTGCTTGATCTTTCCCCAGATAACGGCGTCCAGCGTGACGTATTTCTGAACCTCTGTATGCACTTTATGCCGAGATCCGAAGATGCCAAGCAGCTGCGCGTCGGTGTAATGAGTGCCTGAATCGTTGACGAGATATTCCTTGAAGGCGATCTCCAGTGTACTGTCGAGTACGATCAGTGCGATACGATTTCCTTGTTCGAGGGGTTGTCGAATAATAACGTCGGCGGCAATCACGCCCTCGTACAGGCCACGTGTCCAAGGTTTCTTTTTGACAACGTTAACGTTGGCCTCAGTAACTTTCTCCGCGTAACGAGGGCGCGACTTCGGAATCGGAGGCAGATAGGATTTCTTCGCTGCCGGGAAATCTTCGACTGGAACGTCGATGATCTTGCCCTCGGCGTGCTGGAACACCTTCTCGGGCCAGTCGCCCATCCATATGCGCGACAAGGCGGCGTAGTCCTTTACGACTTCATTGAGCCACGCGTGTATCGCCTGGAATACCTCGTGTTTGGTGCTGATGTCGGACTTGCTGCTGTTCCACGGCATGTCGCGGGCATCTCCGTTTAACGCCACAATGACCTTGGTCAGCGAAACTTTTGGATGAGGCAATCCCGCGTAGCCTTTCATGAAGCCTACGTCGAAGCTCTTGAGTGCGCGCGCAACCAGGCGGTCGTTGCAGTAGAAATACACGCCGTATTCGCCGGCGGCAGGGCTGGATTCATGGCTCAGTCCCGCCGTGACGTCGACTCGAACTGTCCGACCGTCAGTCAGAGGAAGCTCGCCATGGTAGTGGCGAGGTTCGTAGTCTGGAGGGTATGACCACGCATCGAAAAAGATCGGGGTAAGTTCAGTACCGTTAAGCGATATCGTAACTTTGTCATTGGTTAGGAATCGGGCATAAGTCGCGCAAAGATGATCCGTCAGATTGGAGACGGATGCTTCGTTTATGGGTACGCGAAGTTTATGTAATTCGACGATAGTCGTGCCCTCGGGAATTTCGTCGACTTCGTACAGGGGAAGCTCCCAATCTTCTGTCTTTAGCCATCGATCGTCAAAATCGATTTCGAAGGTTTTCTCTTTTTGATGGCGAGTGGTGATTCGAATATCTTGAGCTAGGGCAACGACGGCGCGTTTCGTCCCGACGCCGAATATTCCAATCGTTTCGTCGTCTTCTCTTGAGCCGGTTTGGCCGGGACCTACGATATAACGAAGTTCTGCCCGTTTGAGGCCTCCGGCGTTGTCGCGGACCGTTATCGTTCTCTGGTCAAGATCGAGTTCGACGTCGATCGAAATTGGTTTTTTTCGGCCCGCTCGTGTCCAGACATCCAACCCATTGTCTACGAGTTCGCAGATCGACCTGTTGAGGTCGTAGTCCGCAATGATAGACAGAAAAAGTCGCTTGGATGGTACTGCGTCGAGCGTGCCGGCTCCCTTCTTCATGCCTATCCCCTGTAAGGACAAAATCGCAATGCTGTCTTGCTTCGGCGTAAACTAAGCAGCGATCTCAGGCACAGCTATGTCAAGACGCAAATTAACGTAGTTGACCATAACGTAATAGCTAAAAAGACCAAGATGCCTTTCGCTGCAGCCGTCCAGGTCATTTGTCAGCTCCTTCCACAGCGCTTTCAGTTTGGGATATGGGCGGGGAAGGGGTGACAAAATCGTCTCTTAACTGAAATGCCACAGACGACCCGGCATAAATCAAACCATCAAGCAGGTTCATGACGGCGCCTCGGAGCATGCTGTCTCCCTTGAGCTTTACTCTATCGTTAAATATCGATCGGCTAATCAACGCATCCAAATACCAGCGAATGTTGGTGTCGCTAGCAATCGCGGACCCGAGGGTGTGGTTGAACTTTCGGGAAATTAAGGCAAAGGCTCCTGGAAGAGCGTCACGGCCGATGTGATATAGATAGTTCGTATAGCATTTTAAGACGAATGAAGATGCAGGGAGTTGATCGAATAGCGCATCAATTTTTCTGAAATTGTCGCCAAGGCGGCTCCAGGTTGAAATCCCTTCCTTCCAGCTAGTGTTGAGAAAGCATTCCCGAATGAGCTCTCCGCCGTGAGGATGCTCTCTGTCAATTTGCGCCAACCATTGTGACGATCCAATTTTTTTCGCCAACTCGGACCAAAGTTGCCAATAGTTGCTATGAGTAGTTCTTCCGTCTTCAGCGCTCAGCATTGAACCCAAAAGCCCAGCGACCTTGTCGGGCATTTTCTCAATTGCGCAGAAAAGCTTCTGCGACAGCTCCACCGAAAGTGTGGCAGGACAATCAAGAAGGAACTCTGCAACTGCTTCTTGCGCTGCGTGTTCCAATTCGAAATCTCGTTGTACTCTGTCGCCGCGATGCCGCCTGTCCAGTCCCCACCAGGCCTTGAGAGCTTCAGCCAGCCGGGAGAAGTATGTGAACGCTTCAGGTGATTGCGCATGGCCACGAAATAAGTGAATTAACGCCCGCGCCGCGTGACGTTCGGACCACGAGCCAAACGCTATAAGCGAAAGATCAGGATAGGACTCATACCAGCCCTCATTCGAAATTTCCGTGACTTGATCGATCGCTTCGACGACTCTGGCCATGAAGGGTGGTCGATCGTGATATGGAATCCCGTTGTCTTGCTCTTCGAAGGTCTTCCAGATGAGCGCATTAGTCACGATGACCCAAGTACTGAATGCAGCAAGCCGCGGATCTTGAGCGACAACGTGCTCCGAAACTCCCTTGGCCGCCTCGAACCGCGTGTATTCGTTGAAATGCAATAAGGCAGCAATCAGCACGTTGACAATCGCCGGGTCCGGCCCGAGCTTCAGGCAAACCAACGGCAATACGTTTGCGCATGCCGGTACACCATTCATAGGGTTGACTGCAGCGAATTCGCCACCCGCATCGCCACTTCTAGGCGGGCGACTCACATGCTCAATTACAGCTTCAACGCACCATGTTTTCTCTTCCTCAAGAAGTTGGTCCCAATGGTCACGAATACAAACCGAAGCTGTAATGCCCGGACCTCCATCAGGCGAGCCGAATCTAGCCTCTTCACCCTGAGGATCCAGTGATTCAGAGCGCGCTTGTTCCAATCGCTCGTGCCATTCAGGCGCTTTATCTTTCCAATTTTCGTTGCGTTCGTATTGATTGGTTGCCCATAGGAACAACGACATATTGCGGTTAAATCTATCTCGCTCTGGTGCATCGCGATCAATGACTTCTTGAACGTCCGCATCGGGCCCGCGCATCTGGATCTGTATGCGGCCATCATCTGTCATTGCGGTGGCTTCATATTTTCGCAAATCCATCCGACTGAGAGCGAGTCGCCATAAACGGTCATCGTCGTTTTGCTGATTGAGTGGCGGAAGTGTGGCGAAGTGAGAATCCAAAATGTCCCAAACCTTGTCGCGGCTTATAAGCTGCACGTCCAGAGCGAGGCTCTCAAGATCACGCCGGCGATGCGGAAGCTTATTGGACGCTAGACGTTCCTTTTGGAACTCACGGTCCATGTAACCTAAACCGCCAGGTGCGAGTGCCCTGTGATCTGACACCATCCTTTGGCGATCAAGCGAGAAAAATTCTCGACAACTAAGCAATATAAGGCCTGCATCCACCGTTTTTGTGGGATGTGCAATGCAGACACTCGCAACGACAGCGATGGAAGAAACATTGTTGCTGTGGCGCAAAATCCAGACGAGCCACTTCTGAATTGCTGACTCCCATCCGTCCAGCTGAATCAATTCCATTAACCATGCTTCAAGCGCCATAAGTGCACTTTCGAGAACGCCAGGCATGACTGCCGTGGCGCGATACGCATTCCAGAGTCTCGCGTTTGCCCAAATAGCGGAGGTCTCGCCATCTGGGAAGGTCAACTCAATCTGATGGGGAATTTCGACGTACTGAAGCGGTGACTCCGCCTTCCCATAGTAGTCCGACGCGTCGTTCATAAGGGAGACGATGAAGGGGATGGCGGTGCTTGGGCGTGACTGTAATAGCCATTTGAAAGGACCCTGCAGCGCGCTGGCAGGAAAGTATCTATGGGTGAGATGATCATCGATTCCAAACACAGATTCGATATCACGATGACCTGAATAAAAATCGTCATTTTTGGGCGGCTGTTTGGATCTCCAAATTGCCAAACACAAGTCAATCAATTCCTGCGGGAAATCACGCGCCACAGCGAAAGCGCTGTAAGGTTTCTCGAGCAGCTCGCCAAGAATTTCTGCTTCCGGGTCTTCACGGCGGCGAGTAAGAGATTTACGCCGTTCTGCTAGGTTCTTGAAAGTTTCCTCGGCCGCCTTAGGGATCTTGGTGATAAGCGCGATTACACGATGCTTCTCGGTATTATCACGCCAACCATCCTTTGCATTAGGCAATAGCTTTTGAAGAAGCGCACCTGCCGCCTCGGAGCCATCTGGATAAGGCGTTGCCCAGCTGACCCCAGATGTCCAATCCTCAAGGAACGAGATAGTTAGCGGGTATAGAGAAGACGGGAGAAGGGTCCAATTTCTTGACAGGAATTCAAGCATATTTGGCCAAGCTGACCCGGCGGGAACATGCCACTGATGAATCACCGAAGACGAGGCATCTACGAGCGGCGACACCGTCTTACATGCCACTCGCACGAGATGGATCGCACGTAGGAGCAGTCGTCCCTCGCTCTCTAGAAGGGAGGCGGCGAAGGTGTCGAGAAAGGTTCCGGTCACAGAAGACTGAAACACCGCAATCATGGTGTCGTCACGAAGATATTCCGGGACATTTACCGATGTTGTAACAGCCCTCAGATACGTGCTTGCTGTTTGAGCATCGGTCTCAATTACTTCATGCAACCATTTCCGATACGCACGACGAAGAGCGGGGTGTGCATCACGCGAGCTGGCGAAGCTTTCAACATCACCGTCGAACTGCGAAAATTGGGCGACCAGCCATTCAATTAGTGCCCAATCCTCAAATACATCGTGCGATGGCGCTGCGCGCTGATGAGCAGCGGAATCGAAAGACAGCAAGTTATCGATGGCCAGCGCGTAGGTGGCTTCATGATCGGTTTGTGGCACTTCAACGTATGGTCTAAGTGACCTTGCGCGAGCCAATGCGATATTTGTCATCGCTGAGGCCCGGCGAGTTGGCATTCCACTCCCGGGGCTTGCATCCTTTCTTACGATGTCACCCCATAGCCGCTCTCGGAGCGCTTTCTCCGTTGTAGGAAGAGATGAGGACGCAGGCCATGAAACCTCAGCAGCTCGCGCCAGTGCGAAGGGGTTCCTCAGTAGTCGGCGAAGCGGAGGTGACGACAGAGGGCGTTCAAGCGATGGGATGGCTTTGGCGGCTTCTGCGAGTTCATCATCCGTCAGCCCGGGAATTACAATACGTTGGAACGTTACGCCGCTTGGGCGAAGCATTGCGCGTTCGACGGTTTCAGCATGATAGTCGCGGCAGGTGATGACCAACCTTATAGTTGGATCGTTTGTGACTGTACGCAGAAGATCGATCAGGGCACTTCGGTCGTCCGTCTCCAATAAGCGTTCCAATCCCTCCAGTAGAAAGGTTTTGGACGGTTGCATGCAAAGTAGTGATCTGAGCGTCTCCCAGTTAACGCCTATGTTGGCGTTGGTCAGAACGCTGTCAATGTGTGATACGCGGAACTCTTCGGCTGCGAAAACAATTGTAAGTTCATTGTCATCCAATGTTCGAATGAAGCGTTTGGCCAGTACAGATTTTCCGCTGCCAGCGGAGCCAACGATGAAAGTGATCTGGTTTGACGAGGCGGCAGCAACGATCTCATCTGTTATCGCCGTTCGCTGGAAAGAAAGGCCAGTCGTCGAAGTATCGAAGACGCGATCTAGAATGACGTTGGAATGTTGCCTAATAGAAACGATTGAGTGGTGCTCAGTTGCATTGACGGATCGATGCAGTTTTACGAGCTGAGGAGGCAGGTCGGATCGGACATAGCTAGCGCCAAGGGAGGCGCCATCGGCCGCGAGCTTAACGAGGGCCGCCCATGTTGCGGATGCTGACGCGGCAGGATCGCCTTCAGTTGTCACGACGGCGAGTAGCGTGCGAATAAAGCTTTCGTCTTTGGCGCCGGGTGATGTCAGATCGTAGCTAAAAAGATAAAAGACTCTAAGGAATCTCCAGATCTCTTCGTCGAGTATCGAACCTCCAGTTCCTGTTTCCAGGATTGCCTTAATGGTCAAGTAGTCTGCTTTGGATTTCTTGTTGAGGACACCTTTTCCTTCGCGGCGCCGTTCAAAGTCTTGCCAGTTGGTGCTCGTTCGCGCTTGTGTAAGCAACCATCCGAGATCTCTAAGTAATCGATTGGTTCCTAGATGAACGATTAATGCCAGCGCATCGCACAAAGGATTGAATCTATTCTTGGCTTGAAAATCTTCCCATGCTGCTAGAAATGTCTTGCAGCAATCACCGTCAGTCTCACTGAGTGTGAAGGCTCGCTTTACTTGCGCCGCTATTAGATGGCGATCCGTTCCGCCGGCGACGGCTTCGATGACCATATCGTCGGTCTTCCAGCCAATACGCCGTGCTTGAAAATGAACCTTTGTCGCAACTGCGGCTGGAAAGATTGGTACGTAGCTATTGGTCAGAACCAAGCAGAGGAACGCTCCTCCAACCTGGTGCTCGAAAACCGTGCCAGCGTTTCCCGTTGAAATGACGCTAGATACGCCTTCAATCGTAGCCATTTGTGGTTGCTCGTGTCATTCGCAGACGATATCTGAAACCGTACCCGCGCCTGTTGGATTTTTTCGCGTGGGGTAGTGAAGTATCGATTGCCGATGGGGCGCTACATCCCACTTGTCCTGTCGGCTAAGCGTGAGAATGTGAAGAAGTCGGCTTGGGCACAACATGGCGAGGAGCGTCCTTTTAGCTGATGGCTAGGACTTGAAGGAGATTCGCTTGACGATACGTAAGTCCACGGATCTCAGCTGGTAGCGAGTGAGTGCTGCGCATATAGGACGAAATCCTCGAAGCCGCTTCCAACGATGATAGACGTTATGGCGTCGGATCGTTCAGGAATCCATTCAAAAGTTTTCGCTGTCCGCAAAGGATGCTCCAGCTCGCGGGCGGACATTTTATGGGTAACACTTGACCATAAATTGGCCAACGCGGCCAAGTTATGGGTAAGTGCACAATAGACGTCACTGGATCGACATGTGGTGGGCCCACCAGGATTCGAACCTGGAACCAAGGGATTCGCGTGGTCCAAAGGTTTCCCTCTGGCGCGGACTATCTCTTCACCCTCCGCGTGTTGCGTGCGGGTGGGGTGCGGGACGCTCGAGCCTGTTATGAAGGGCACTGAAGCCCTCAGGTAGTCTCTGCACCTTCCGGCGGTGTACCGCCGGC
>Ga0209759_1001764_pt1 | contig 11047 bp, 10 predicted proteins | sample AraplaCL_Col_mMS_FD_184261 | JGI IMG/M metagenome (GOLD analysis project Ga0209759, IMG submission 184261) | Arabidopsis root microbial communities from the University of North Carolina, USA - plate scrape CL_Col_mMS (SPAdes) (version 2) | ecosystem: Host-associated > Plants > Roots >...
CGACCGGAGGGAGCGTGGGGGCCGACGTTCCTGGGCGGATGTCGTTCGCGACGATCTCGCCGAACGGCCCGGTCAGCATCGGCTGCGTGAGCTTCTCTCGCGTGGCCAGCGGCAGCAGCGGGAACACGAGCTCGGCGAAGCGGTAGGCCTCCTCCAGGTGCGGATAGCCCGAGAGGATGAAGTAGTTCATCCCGAGGTCGGCGTACTCCTGGATGCGGTCGGCGACCTGCCGCGGATTGCCCACCAGCGCGGTGCCGGCGCCGCCGCGCACGAGGCCGACGCCGGCCCACAGGTTGGGCGCGACCTCGAGGCCCGCGCGCGGGTTCGTCTTGTCGAACTTGCCGCCGTGCAGCGCGGCCATGCGGCGCTGGCCGATCGAGTCCATCGCCGCGAACTTCTTCTGCGCGGCGGCGACGATGTCGTCGTCCAGGTGCGAGATCAGCTTGCCTGCGGCGGCCCACGCCTCTTCCTCGGTCTCGCGCACGATCACGTGCAGGCGGATGCCGAACTCCAGCTTGCGGCCCAGCTTCTCCGCGCGGCCGCCGACGTCGCGCACCTTCTCCGCGACGGCCGCCGGCGGCTCGCCCCAGGTGAGGTAGGTGTCGCACTGCGACGCGGCGAGGTCGTGCGCCGGCCCCGACGAGCCGCCGAAGAACAGCGGCGGATAGGGCTGCGTGACGGGCGGATAGATCACCTTCGCGCCCTTGACCTGCAGGTGCTTGCCGTCGAAGTCGATCGCCTCGTTGGTGTGGCTGGCCTGCAGCACGTCGCGCCAGATGGACACGAACTCGGTCGACAGCTCGTAGCGCTCCTCATGGCTCAGGTGCAGGCCGTCGCCGGCCAGCTCGTCGGGGTCGCCGCCGGTGACGAGGTTGACCAGCACGCGGCCGTGCGACAGCCGATCCAGCGTGGCCGCCATGCGCGCCGTCTGCACCGGCTGGATGATGCCGGGACGCAGCGCGACCAGGAACTTCAGGCGCTTGGTGACGTCGACCAGGCTGGCCGCGACCATCCACGAGTCCTCGCACGAACGGCCGGTGGGCAGCAGCACGCCTTCGTAGCCCAGCGTGTCGGCGGCGACGGCCACCTGCTTGAAGTAGTCGAGGTCGGTCTGGCGCGCGCCCCTGGACGTGCCGAGGTAGCGCGAGTCGCCGTGCGTGGGGATGAACCAGAGGATCTTCATGAGGTGCTTTCGTTGACGGACGAAAAGATCAGGCCTTGGCGACCGCGTCCGCGACGCGGATGGGCTTGGGAATGAGTCCGAGCTTCGAGAACGCATCGGCCACGCGCTGCTGGTCGGCGATGTCCGCGTCCTTCAGCCGCGTGATCGGCCCCGAGGTGCGGCGCTCGATGAAGCGGATCGTGGTCGACAGCGGCAGCCCGCTGGCCACCGACAGGAAGTGCGCGGTCTCGGTGCGGTTGGCCTTGACCCAGGCGTCGGCTTCGCTGAGCGACTCGAACAAGGCCTTGAGCGTGCGTGCGTCCCGCGTGAGCGCGCGCGAGGCGAGGTAGTAGCTGTTGTTGCTGGTGAGGCCGACGCCGGTGGACAGCACGCGCGCCTTGCCGTCGATCTCGGCAGCGGCGTAGTACGGATCCCAGATGCCCCAGGCGTCGAGCGCGCCGCGCTCGAAGGCGGCGCGGCCGTCGGACGGCGTCAGGTAGACGGGCGTGATGTCCGACCATTGCAGCCCGCCCTTCTCCACGCCGCGCACGACGAGGAAGTGCGCGCTGGAGCCCTTCTGGAAGCCGATGCGCCGGCCCTTCAGGTCGGCCAGCGTGCGGATGGGCGAGTCGGCGGGCACCAGGATCGCGGAGCTGGTCGGCTTGGGCGGCTCGAGGCCCGCGTACCAGATGTCCTTGCCGGCGGCCTGCGCGAACACGGGCGGAGTATCGCCGGTGAAGCCGAAGTCGAGGCTGTTGACGGCGAGCGCCTCCAGGATCTGCGGGCCCGCGGGGAACTCGACCCACTTGAGCTGCGTGCCCGGCAGCCTGGCCTCGAGCAGCTTGCGCTCGCGCACCACCATCAGGTTGACGGACGACTTCTGGTAGCCGATGCGCAACTCGTTCGCGTCGGCGCGCGCCGGCAGGACGGCCGCCCCGGCCGCGGCGCCGATCAGCGCGAGCGCCTGGCGACGATGGATGGCGTTCATGCGCGCAGCCTCACTTGCCCGCGACCTGCGCGGCGCCCGCGGCGGCGGGCAGCGCGTCGGCGATGCGCACGGGCCTGGGGATCAGCTTCAGGTCGTAGAACGTGTCGGCGACCTTCTGCTGCTCGGCGGCCACGGCGGGCGTCAGCGGCTGCACGCCGTAGCGGTAGCGTTTCAGGCTGGTCTCGACGACGGCGACGTCCAGCCCCTGCAGCGGCGCGATCAGCGCGGCCGCGCGCGGCACGTCGGCCTGCACGAACTTCGCCGCGTCCTGCGTGTTGGCGAACAGCTCGCCGATCACGTGCGGGTTGGCCTTGGCGTAGTCGGTCTGCGCGAGGTAGTAGCTGTAGCTGTTGACGACGCCCGTGCCGTCGGCGATCTGCCGCGCGGCGACCTGGTGCTCGGCGGCGGCGAGGAACGGATCCCAGATGACCCAGGCGTCGACGGCGCCCTTCTCGAACGCGGCGCGCGCGTCGGCGGGCGGCAGGAACACCGGCGTGACGTCCGCGTACTTCAGGCCGTTCTTCTCCAGCTGCTTCACGAGCAGGTAGTGCACGTTGGAGCCCTTGTTCAGCGCGATGCGCTTGCCCTTCAGGTCGGCCACCGACTTCAGCGGCGAATCCTTGGGCACGACGATGGCCTCGGTCGTCGGCGACGCCGGATCGTTGCCGACGTAGACGAAGCGCGCGCCGGCCGCCTGCGCGAAGATCGGCGGCGCCTCGCCGACGAAGCCGACATCGACCGAGCCGACGTTCAACCCCTCGAGCAGCTGCGGCCCGGCGGGGAACTCGAGCCATTTCACTGTGACGCCCTCGCTCGCGACGCGCTTTTCCAGCGTGCCGCGTGCTTTCAGCAGTACCAGGGTGCCGTATTTCTGATAACCGATCCGCAATGTTTTCGCGGGTCTCTGCGCGAATGCGGCGGGACCGAAGCCGATGGCAGCCGCCCCCGACGCGAGCATCGCACCGCCTACCGCCGCGGCTTTGAGCCAGCGGCGGCGGGCCGCCACGTGTTGGTCGTCGTTTTCTGAAGACATAGATTCCCCATGGAGCGTTTTTACGCGCCAGTCAAAATATTCAGGTGTGCAAATTGATCGGAACAAAGGCACCGTTGCGAGCGCAACCGGAAGAGCCAGTCTAGAAAACGATTCGCTCGGCGTGAACGATTGATTTCAGCTTTGCTCGTGACGAATCGTCATAACCGTCGCGCGCTTATTTCTTGTTGGATTTTTATATCGGATACTTGCATGTCGAACTCGTCGAGAATTTCGGGCACCACGACATGCGCGCTTTGGACCCTCATGAACGACAACCGCCCGAACCCAGCCAGCCCCCTGCCAGCGTTGCGGCTCGGGAACGACCGCCCTCGCCCGGCAACGGCCGCATCGATGCGCGCCTGCTGAAGGCCGTTTTCGCGACTTCGCTCCTCAATGGCCTCGAACTCTTCGACTTCACCGTATTTGCCTTTTTCGGTGCAATTGTGGGCGATCGATTCTTCCCTTTCACCCAACCGATGACTTCGCTGCTGCTCGCCGCGGCGACGTTCGGCGTCGGTTTTCTCGCGCGCCCGCTAGGCGGCTTGCTGCTGGGCGCCTATGCCGATCGCTGCGGACGGCAGCCGGCGCTGCTCTTGAGCTGCTGGTTCGCCACGCTCGGCACGGCGGCGATTGCCCTCTCCCCGACCTACGAGCAAATTGGCATTGCCGCGCCACTGCTCGTCGTCGTGTCGCGCGTGCTGCAGGGCCTTGCCGTTGGCGGTGAAATCGGTCCCGCCGCGGCGCTTGCGATGGAAGCGGCGCCGCCGTCGAAACGCGGCTTCGTCATCGGTTGCCAACTGGCCGGCCACGGCATTGCACCGCTCTTCGGCGCATCGCTCGGCGCGCTGCTGAGCGGCATGCTGACGCCCACCCAGCTCTTCGATTGGGGCTGGCGCGTCGCGTTCGCCATGGGACTACCGCTGATCGGCATCGCCTACTATCTGCGCCGCAAACTACAGGAAGGCGGCATCTCCGACAGGACCGCCACGGGCGACGCACGACGGCGCCCGGTCGCGCAGCTCTTTCAGCATCATCGCCGGATCATTGCGATGGCGACATTGCTGATGGGCTTTCGTACCGTACCGCTTTACGCGGTCGTCTATTTCCTGCCCACGTATATGGCGCACGTCATACACCAGCCAATGGTGAACGGCTTTCTCGCATCGACACTTTCGGCCGTGCTGCTGATCGCATTGTCTCCGGCGGCCGGCATCGTCATCGACAAGCTGCCGCGGCGCAAACCTCTGCTTTTCGCCACGGCCTGCGGGACCGCGATCGGCGTCTATCTGCTCTTTGTCGCCATGACGCCCGCCGCCACCGCGGCACGGCTCTTGATAGGCATTGCTTCGATCACCGCGTTGATCGTGCTCGGCGGATGTGCCGCCACCGTATTGGTTTTGGAAGCCTTGCCGCACAACGTGCGTGCAACGGGACACGGCTCGACCTATGCGCTCGGCGCGGGGATGTTCGGTGGCACCGCGCAACTTGCCGTGGCCGCGTTGATGAAATGGACGGCCAACCCGATGTCGGTCGCCTGGTATGTCGTGCCCTGTTGCCTGCTCAGCGCGGGCGCGGCAATCGCGTTCAACGAGCGACGTGCTGAACGCTGAATATCGGAACGATGCGCCAGCATGCTCCGATGCCAACGCGCTTCCCGCAAAAACCCGCACTGCGTCGCAACGCCCGAGTGCAAATTGGAGTGCCCTGCCTCGTAAGAGGTCGCAATCGCGGACAATGCAATTGATCAAACGATCAATTGCGGTAAACTAGCCTCGGACATCTCCTGCGAGGTACCCATGGCAGCGCAATTTGACGACGACACGCTGATCGCCGACATTTTCCGAGAAGCCGCGCGAAAAAATCTGCCGCAAAAGGAACTCGCGTCGCGAGCACAGCTCTCCGAAGAAGCGCTATCCCGCATGAAAAAACGGGGCTCCGCGCGCCTGTCCGCAGTCATGAAACTGGCCCGCGCTGCCGGCGTGCGTATCGCGATCGTCCCGGAAACGTCGGGCTCGCCGGCGATATGTGCTACATCGGAAGGACCCGCGACAATTGGAAGTCCCAAACGGTTTCGCGATCGACATCCTGAACTCGTATGGTCCAATCGCGGCGCCGACGATGCCGTTTATATCCAGCGCGCCTTGCTTGATCCTCGGTTCACCACGCTGCTCGACGCAGCTCGGGAATTCGGGATCGCCCGGCTCGAACAGGAATGGGACAAATTGGCGGCCTCGCCAAGCAAGGAGGTTCAACGCGCACAGCCAGCGACAAGCCGTATGTTGAGGAATATTCGCCATGGATTCGAGCAAGCTTCGCGTTGATACGCGTGTGGTCTGGGAGCAATTGGATGGTCACCCGCTTCTGAAAGGGTTCGTCTTGATCGGTGGCACAGCGCTGACGTTGCGCATCGGGCACCGAGTCAGTGAGGATCTGGACTTCGCCTATGCGACGGGTGGACACCTGCCTCGGAGCAGACTGGACCTCCTCGCACGATCGCTGCGCGACCGCGGCGTGATGCTGACGCTGAACCAAAGTCCGCGAGCCGAAGAGGAGTTTCTGGATGCCGGGCTCGAACTCGCGGATTACCAACAAGACTTCTTGGCAGACGACACAGTCAAGGTTTCCTTCATGTCGCCGGACGCGCCGGCTCAATTCGCCATCGCCGGGGATCCCACGCTGCCGCTTCGAGTCGCGACACTAGACGAGATTTTTGCGCTCAAATGCCTGGTTTGCGCCGAACGGTCGAAGACCCGGGATTGGTTCGATCTATACGTGCTGATGACGCAGCATGGCTTTTCAATCGTCGACTTCCACGAAGTCTTTTTGCGCTACAACGCATTGCCCAAATTCGATAATGCACAGATGCGACTACGGGGGTGCAAGCCGGACCCCGGCGATGAAGGCTACGAACAACTGCTGACAGATGCGCCGAGCTTGGACGCCATGCGACGTTTTTTCGAGGAGCATCTGGACGAGCTCGAGGTTCGGCTTGCAAAACAGGCATTCAGCAGCGCCTCGGACGCGTAAGCCCGTAGGAGCAGAAGCACCCATCTGACGACGGCGATAGACCCGTCGACCCCGAATGCAGCAGAGCCGGTTGCCTCATCAAAGCAACCGGCTCTTGCCCGAGTGAATAGCCGGCCCCCACGGGCCTCTGGCTGTGCGGTCAGTATCGATGCGGCTCGTCATCGTCGCGATGATGGCGAATGCGACGTTCGTGTGCGTGAAGCCAAGGGTCGCGATCGCGTGGGTGGTCACGACGCCATTCGTCATGCGCCCAATAGCGGTGACCATCCCAGTACCTGTCGTTATGCACGCCAATTTCGATACTGGCACCGACCGGGATCAACCGCGCCTGACCATATGCGGATTGAAATGGTGAGTGTTGTGCGAACGCAGTTCCTGTAGTGAACGCTGCTCCTGTAGCTGCGACCGAGATCAAAGCTGAATAAATGATGGAACGTGCTTTCATGATAGAGCCCTCCCTGTTCATTTCAGCCCGCCGGCGCGCGGCCCCATCTGCAGATGGAATACCCGTCGCCGTGGCTTGCAATTCACTGTAGCGGCGATGGTTATGAGAACTTGTGCCAAGTTGTAAGGATAGATTTATCAGGTGCTTCGCCTGTGCGCATGTCTTATGCCTGCTACGCCGCAGCATAAGGGGCTACAGCCGATGCGAGAGGGAAAAGTCCCACGGGCTCCGTTAATCCCTGGTTACATCCCGGTCCTTTTTCCCCAAATGGTGGGATGAAAGACATGTAAGGCGAACGTTAAAACTCAGACATCCAGATCCGCTTTTTACCCCATGCCGGCGGCAGGCAATTGCTGCCATCCGCACGCAATTTGCAGGATTCCCTTACACGCGCAAACGTTAAAACGCAACGTTCGCGCGAATACAATTTCGTGCGGAACGAATTGTAACGGTTCACCTCGGCGCATTGTCTTGCGCTCAATAAAACGAAGTACAACAACAGGTGGGTGTGGCAATGACGATAAAAAGCAAATTAAGCTTCCTCTTTACTGGATTTCTCTTCGCCGCCGGATCCGCGCACGCGCAGACGCTTGCGACGGGCGATAGCCGGGCGGTAACGGAGCCGACTTATCCTGTCGTCTGCAAGACGCTTTACGCGAATTTCTCCAGTTCGATGCGTTCATCGCCACCGAGCTCCGATGATACGAGCCGCATTCAGGACGCGTTGAGTGCATGCGCGGGTACGGGACAAAGCGTGGTGCTCGCACCGTCCGGCTCCGACGACGCGTTCTACACGGGCAGTCTGACGATCAACGGAGCGGGTCTCGTCATCGGTTCCGGCGCAACGCTGATCGGGAACAACTATGCGAGCAAGGCTAACCTGCTGGCATTCTCGGGCACCAACGCATCGTTGATGGGACCGGGTACGGTCGATGGGCGCGGCGACATCATCTCCGGAACGCCGAGGCTCGTGCAGGCCAGCAAGATTTCTAACTTCATCGTCTATAACATCACGCTGACACAGGCCGCGCACCCGAACCTGTACGTCGAGGGCGGCAACGGGTTTACAGCGTGGGGCGTGTCTATCCGTACACCCGCGACGCGCAAGAACGCAGATGGTATCGACATCGATAGCCTGACCAACGCCACGGTGATCCATTCGACCATCGAAGCCGGCGACGACGGCATCGCCATCAAGACCAATTCCGGAAACATTTCGAACATCACTGTATCCGACACGAGGCTGTACGGCACCCATGGTTTGTCAGTCGGCAGCATCGACAAAAACACGGTCTCGAACATTCTGTTCAAGGACAATTACGTGTACGGCTACGACCTGAATGGCACGCTGTCGACGAACGACAACGGCATCAACGTCAAGACTGGACCGTGTTCGCTGACAGTGAAGAATGTGAGCTACGTCAATACATGCATGATCCATGTCAAGCACATGATCGTCATGGATACGAACTACAACAGTTGCACGACAGGCGGTAGTCCTGCGCTGTCGAACATCTTCGTCAATGGGGCTTACTCGATCCAATCGGTGTCGGGCGCGTATACGAAGATCGCCGGGCTCAACTCGAGTTACCCGGTCGGGGCATATCTGGCCAACGTCAATCTCGATGCCACTGCGCAAAGCGGGGATCAGTATGCCAAGGTTGGTTTATATAACTCGAACGACGTTCCAGCGGGAACGGGCGTGACTACGTCGAACTTTACGACGTCGGGCAGCGTGCCGAGTTGTTCGTTCTAATGCTGTTGCAGTATCGATGACGCTTCGGCGAGCGTCATCGGGCGGCCTGGCGCGACGCATCGGAGCACTCCGTCCGTAAGATTCATCGCTGCGGTAGCGGCGCGCCTTGCGGCGAGCGCGCCGGACATACCGCCGACTCACGGGCCGATCTTCTTGCTCACCTGGTTTTCCTGCTGGTTCAGCGTGCGCCGCTCCTGTTTGGTGATGTGGCCATTGTTCTGGCTTGCCATCATCCGCTCTTCGCGGCGAATTTTCCGGTCGTCCTTGTGGAGCTTGGCCGCCTGAGCGCGCGAGATGTCGCCTTCACGGACTTCATCATGGATGCGGCGATTCTGACCACGCGCGTGAGCGTTGTTGTGGAAAATACAACGGCAGTTGTGCAATCTACAACAGAGCTCGCAAAATCGGGGACGCAGGCGTTGTTGGTTTCAACGGGCGTGCCCAGGCCTCCTCAAATAGTCGTAGCCTTTCCCCTTCGATGAACCTTTCTCTGCATCCCCTATCAGGAGAATCGAAATGGCCAGCAAAAACACGATCTGTCTTTGGTACGACGGCACCGCGTTGGACGCCGCGAAGTTCTATGCCGAAACGTTCCCGGATAGCGCGGTGGGCGCAGTCCATCGCGCTCCCGGCGACTATCCGGCTGGCACGCAGGGGGATGTATTGTTGGTCGAGTTCACGGTGATGGGCATCCCCTGCCTCGGCTTGAACGGAGGCCCGGGAATCAAGCACAACGAGGCATTCTCGTTCCAGGTTGCGACCGATGACCAGGTCGAGACGGATCGCTTATGGAATGCGATCGTCTCGAACGGTGGCCAGGAAAGCGAATGCGGCTGGTGCAAGGACAAGTGGGGCGTGTCATGGCAGATTACTCCACACGTTCTGATGGCCGCGATCGCCGATCCTGATCGAGCGGCGGCCAAGCGCGCATTCGACGCCATGATGGGCATGAAAAAGATCGATATAGCGACAATCGAAGCCGCTCGACGCGGCTGACGTTGCAGCCTCCGAACCGTCCGCACCCGAAGGGGTGCGGAGCAAGCAGTCGACCAATCAGCCGAAAGTGAAGGCAAATGCACCGACGCCGGGATCAAGGAAACGAATCTCGAACACGTGTTCCTTCACCACGCCGGACTGGCGCACGAGCTGGTAAAGACGCGTCTGGGTAACGATGCCATTGCCTGCGGGATCGGTGTCCGAACCGTGATTTTCGCCGGGCGCATGTCCATCAATCCTGACTTGAAAACGCACTGGCGTGCCATCGGCACTGGGCCCGAGAACCAGGTGCAAGTCGCGCGCGGTAAAGCGATAGGCGATGCTGCCGCCCGCCCTGTTCAGGCTCGTGCGCTCCGCCCCGACGGTCCAATTGCCACCCAGGCTCCATTCGTTCAATCCCGGGTCGCTGATCGAGTACTCATAGGCAACGTCCCGCTTCAAGCCGCTACGCGAAACGAAGTTCGATGCTTGTTCGTAGCCGACATAGGTTTCCCCGGAACGCAGGTGCGCAATATCGGGCGCGGCCTGTTCGCCGCTGGCCTGCGGGGTTGTCAATGCGCCCATCGCGTCGTGCTTGCCGGCTTCCGCCAACAACGATTGGATGATTTTCTCCGTCTTGTCATAGTTTCCTTCGCCGACGAAATGCGCCCGTATCTGTCCTTGCGCGTCGGCGATGTAGAACGCGGGCCATACGTTGTTGTGAAAGGTGTCCCAGACGCGATGCTCGGTGTCGACGGCGATCGGATAGTCGATCTTGAAACGCGCGATCGCCTTTTCGATATTCGCGGTGTCTTTCTCGAAACTGAATTCCGGCGTGTGGACGCCGATCACAACCAGACCCTGATCGCGGTATTTCTCGGCCCAGGCGCGCACATGCGGCAAAGTGCGGATGCAGTTGATGCACGAGTAGGTCCAGAAATCGACCAATACCACCTTGCCGCGCAACTGTGCCGTATCGAGCGGCGGCGAGTTCAGCCATGTCGTCGCGCCTGCCAGCGAGGGAAGCGCGCCCAGAAAAGGCAGGCCGCTGCGATAGGCCTGGCTTGCGTTGAGACCGCCTCCGGCGGCGTCGGCTACCGGCATGTTCTCGAACATTGCAGCACCCGCACCAAGGGTGACGAGAACGGCACCCGCGAGCCAACCAAGGCGCTTGTGAAAAAGCTTTCGGAGATAAGACATCATGATGAATTCCCTCGGACGAAGCAGCCAAACCGATGCAATCGGCTCGGATAACGAGTGACCCGGGCGGGCGGCGATCAGTGCTGCCCGCCCGCGTCATGCAGCGCCGCCGGCTACGGCTTGAATGCTCTTATTTGTTGTCAGCGGCCTCTTCGATCACCTTCGCCACCGCATCCGGGTGCGAGACCATGACCACGTGAGACGCGCCCTGCACTTCGACGACATCCTTCGCGTGCGCGCGCTTGGCCATGAAGCGCATCGCGTCGGGCGGGATGTTTTTGTCGGCAGTGCCGTACACGAAATAGGACGGCAACTGCTTCCACGCGGAACCATTAGCCGCTTCATTGAGTGCAGCCACCGTCACCGGACGCTGGCCCGCGGCCATCAGCGCCGCACGTTGCGGCGATACGTCGGCGGCAAACTGCTGCGGGAACTGGTCCTGCCGGATATAGAGGTCCTTG
>Ga0209759_1001765_pt1 | contig 11047 bp, 14 predicted proteins | sample AraplaCL_Col_mMS_FD_184261 | JGI IMG/M metagenome (GOLD analysis project Ga0209759, IMG submission 184261) | Arabidopsis root microbial communities from the University of North Carolina, USA - plate scrape CL_Col_mMS (SPAdes) (version 2) | ecosystem: Host-associated > Plants > Roots >...
GCGGCGCTGTTCGGGCTGGGTCAGAACTTCAATCGGTTCCACGTTAGAGCTGGGCTTAAACATAGGCGTAAGACTACCTCAAAGTTTAAGCGTTACCTCGTGTCCGGTTTTCGCGGGGGCCGGCCCAGTGGTTCAGCAAGCATCGCTGTCAACTTGCACAACGGTAACGTCTACATGGGCGGAGGTGGTGCTGTTCCGGTGACACCCGCTGCCGCTATCACTTTTGGTGTTATCCCCGCCGCTGCTAACAAGGCTCCCACGATTCAAGCAGACAAAACAGACAGCTATCTTGGTGGTGGATCGTTTGGCGGAAATGTCTGCGCATACGGGGGATGTATTGGAGGCACTCACGCCGTCGGTGGCGATACGTCTATTGAAGTCGGTTTGGGCTTTGGTGGGTTCACCCGCGCGGCGAATTTTGCCGGTGGAGGTGCGAGTGGTTTTAGCTTGCCAGCATTTTCTCTTCCGGGCATGCAACCAAAGCGGAATTGATTTTTCTTCGACAATGAAAAAAATAAATCCGAAAATCGGAATCGTTATTGCCCTTCTCGCGCTTGTCTTCATGATTTCGGCAATCAAAAACAATCCCACTGATGCTGCGCCGAAACTTCACATCATGCGTGACGATATGGAGGAAGTTTTAAAAAATGGCGGTGTTGTGGTGATGAATTCTTACAACAGTAAATACGGATCTGCATACCTATACGTGGGTATCGACGCTAAAACATGGACACCTGACCTGGCAAAAAAATACAGCGAAAGTCTGTCGGATCTTGGATGGAAAAGATCGAATTTTGATGGAAATGTTTCATTTTGCAAGTACGGAATTAATGCTGAAGTCCAAAGAAACGTCGAATATGGTGAGAGTAAGGCTGTGTACGGGATCAACATGACCTATAATGCTTTGACCATCCGACGATGCAGCGAACAATAGATCAGTTTAACAGGCAGTTGCATCCGGATGAAAAGCGGGCGATCAAAAACATCGCCAACGGGGACGCCGAACAAGGCAATGCAAGCCGCAATGGAGGCTCAGCGCGCCGGGTCAGTTGATTATTTGACGGTGCAAGGGGGCGGATTCGGGGTCGGCGGCGCATTAACTGTCAATCTTCATAACGGCAACGTTTACTTGTCGGGCTCAGGTTCCGTGCCTGTCGTGCCAAGCGCGTCAATTGTTGGCGGTATGGTCGCGTCCAACCCGGGATTACCTACGGGACAAAAGGAAGCAACATCGACGATTTTTTGGCGGGCGCATCTGCTGGAGGCGTTGTATGCGCGTTCGGTGTTTGCGGGGGCGTGAATCACGGAATCGATGGTGATACCGCCTTCGAGGTAGGCGTAGGAACTGGTGGGATAACCAAGGCGCTTAATCCTAGTGGGTATGGCGGCACAGGTTACCCCAATCGTATTGGCAAAATACCTGGGTATTGATTGGTGCATATTACATGCTAAATCTAAAAATCTGGACTGGTGGACTGCTTGTGCTGATATTTGGATATATCTTTTGATGGCGTACTGCTCAAAAGCCCAACTGATGTCTCGCGCAAGTTCAATTTGATGAACTCGGACATGGACTACATGCTCGGGATGGGTGGAAAGGTGGCATTCCGAAAAGACTTGGACCGCGGAAGCGTAGCGTCTCTGACGCGAAACATCAGTGCCGACTCATGGACGCATCAATTATTTGCGCGATATCAGATGGCGCTTAAGGGCCGAGGATAGAAAGTCAGGCAGCACGCCGATAACAAAAAAATGGGAGGCGTGTAAACTCGGTGCGCTAGTTACGCTCGACATTAAGCCAGAATTCTTCCCGGCGCTCTCCGTCAACAGGTATGGAGTCCGATTTGTGTACAGCGGCGGAACTATTGGGGAGTGTGGCCCTTGAGCGATCGCACCTTGGATGTATTGCCCTGCTGAATCTTTATAGTCTCGTCGCTGCGGAATGGTCGAAATGTACACGTCAAATGGACGCTTCGCAGCGGCAATGATCCTGATAGCCATGCTGAAAAAAGATCGCAGTAGCATCAGATCCGCCACTGTCTGCGGCAGCCCGAATTTGCTTTTAAATACCGTTTTAGCTATTTTCATTGAGAGAAAAACCATGAGTATTCGATACTTTGTTGCGCTTCTATTCCCACTTGTTAGCGCGTGCTCCGTGCTTGTCCCGGATATGGCAGACGAAAATCAGGGCCTAAAAGGTCAGGCCGCGGAAAGCCTAGAGAAATTTTATGGAACCTATCAAGTGTCAAACACGAAAGGCCATAACTGGGATGTATCGGCTGTAACAGTCATCCGTGGCGATGCTGCCGGAAATAACCTCCCACTGTTTCGCCTCTATAGAAAAGACGGCAGACAGTTCGACACAATCACGCCGCGCGTGTGCGAAACATCGAGCACGCACAAGAAGCCCGAAGGTAGTAATGGGACTTACGTGAGGTGCGGCCTAACGGGTATGATGTCAAATGCGCCGTTCCTTATCTTCGATAGCTTTCCAATGACATTAAAATCAAATAATTTCATTTTCAAAGAGAAAGCATTTGAAATCAATCCCGGTGAGTATCACCTCTTCCTATCCTATAAGAATGGCGGATCGGCAGATTTCGAACTGGTGCGCGTCAGCGAAGGTAGTGCGAACAAACCTGCGGTTAAGTGACCGTTATTTCTCACGTGGCTCTCTGTTGGATTTAATCGGCAGTTGCACCCCGACGAACACGCGCTCGCGAAGAAGGACGTGAAGATCGTCGCGAAGCAGCTTGGCATCCGTGAACAGGAAGCCGAAGGTCGGATCGTGGCCGAAATGCTTCGTAACTCCGACCAGCAGACTTCGGATGCGGCGGCAGGCATACACGACTACCAGGTTCGCGCAATCATTGGATGGCTTTACCACAGGTCACGTCGTTGATATTGGTTATTAACCACCCGCGCGCACGTTAAACAGCACGCCGGATTCCTGATAGGTGTCCGGCTCTATCTCGCATCTCCTATGAAAATCAGAAAGAGCCTGGCGGCGCTGCCGCTATCGGCTTTCGTCGCGCTCGCGCCCAATGTGCAAGGGCAAAGCCTCGGCGGCATCGAAACTGAACAGAACCAGCAGCAACGACGTGACGCACAGCAGCGCGAAGCCGCAGTATCGGCGCCGGCCGTGCGCTCGACCGTGACAAAAATCGAAGCCTTTCCCGCGCTGCCGGCCGAAACACCGTGCTTCCGCATCGACCGGTTCGCGCTCGACGTACCCGACACACTCTCGGCCGCAGCGCACGCAAAAGGCGCATCGGCTTTGCCGCTCGACCCGTTCGCCTTCGCACGCGAATGGCTCGACCACTACAAGGGGCAATGCGTCGGCAAACAAGGCATCGACATACTGAGCAAGGGATTACAGCAGGCCGTGCTGAGTCGCGGCTATGTGACCACGCGCGTTCTGGTGCCGCAGCAGGATTTGACGACGGGCACGCTGTCGTTCGCGCTCGTGCCGGGTCTCGTTCGACAGGTCCGTCTGACCGATCCTTCCATGTGGGGAACATGGAAGAACGCGTTTCCCGTCAGCGGCGGCGACCTGCTGAACATGCGCGATCTGGAGCAAGGTCTGGAGCAGATGAAACGCGTTGCAAGTCAGGACGTGGACATGAAGATCGAACCGACCGATATCCCAGGCGAAAGTGATGTCGTTGTATCGGTCAGGCGCGCGAAGCCCTGGACGTTCGTCGCTTCGGTGGACAACTCGGGCACAGAATCGACAGGCAAGTGGCAAGGCACCATCAGCCTCGGCATCGACAACCCGTTCGGCTTGAATGACATCTTTACAGTCGGCGCGAATCAGGATCTGTCGTTCGGCAACAAGGCGCTCGGTTCGCATGGCTTCAACGGTTCCTACTCTGTGCCGTTTGGCTACTGGACCGCGACACTCTCGGGTAACACGAACACGTACTACCAGAACATCGCGGGCGTGAACCAGACCTTCGTATCGAGCGGCAACTCGCAGGGCGCCGCGCTGAAAATCGCGCGTGTTATCTCGCGCGGCCAGAACGACGTGCTCGGCGGCTATGTGCAGCTATCGAAGCGCTTCGGCGACAGCTTTATCGACGACACAACGATACCAACGCAAGCGCGCAACAACACATTTCTTGAGCTTGGCGTGACCGACCGCCATTACTTCGGCGCTGCGCAGTTTGACGGGACGCTTGCGTATCGTCAGGGCATCGGCGGCCTGGGCGCCACGCCGGACCCTTATGTCGACGGCCCGACGTACCGCTTCCATATGGCCGTGCTCGACGCAAACCTGTCGATACCGTTTGCTGTTGGAAACCAGACATTCCGCTATGTCGGAACGGTTCATGGTCAGTTCACGAACGACACGCTGTTCTACATCGACGATCTGACCATCGGCAGCCGCTATACCGTTCGCGGTTTCGATGGCGAAACGATGCTCGCGGCAGAGCGCGGCTTCTACTGGCGCAACGAATTGCAATGGCGTCTCCTGCAGACGGGGCAAACGCTGTATGCGGGGATCGACTACGGGCGGGTGTTCGGACCGAACACGGCGGCACTGGTGGGGACTCAGCTTGCCGGCGCGGTAGTGGGTATTCGCGGCGGCGTGCCGGCCAAGTATGTGGGCGTGACCTACGACCTGTTCGCCGGTACGCCGATCTACAAACCGAAGGGTTTCCCGAGCGCACGATGGACGGTTGGTTTTCAGTTGACGGCGCAGTTCTAGGCGCGTTGCGGCCGTCACGCGCTGCTGACAACTCCAGTGATTAGACGCTCATGCCAATCAGGTGTCGCGGTCGGTCAACGAGGTTTGTACGGTCAGACAGCGCGTCCAGCAGCTAGAAATTTTCGTCGACGTGCAGACCGATCACGAGCATGGCCGTGTACTCCGACGTTTCCTTTTGCGTGCGCGTCGGGTCGACCGGCAGATAGCGGTTCATCGCCATATCGCACGCTGACGAAGATCGGTGTTTCCGTCGCGATTATGGAATCGCTGTCGCGGAAGGAAAAAGAGAGGGAAGCATTGCAGCGGACGCTCGTTCAGACGCAGGTAAGCGCGGACCCGTCACGGACATCGCCAAGCGAGTTCGCGAAAAGACGATCGAGCGAAGGGAGACGTTACCGGAAAACGCAACAACGGAAGCACGACAGATCATCGCGACGTTGGTGAGGCCGATAGGGATTGAACTGCAAGACGTGCACTTACTTCGCGCCGTATGACGATTTTGCCGAACGACTGCTTGTTGCTGCCGCTGGAAATGAGTTCCGAACTGTGGTTGCGGGGGTAGGATTTGAACCTACGACCTTCGGGTTATGAGCCCGACGAGCTGCCAGACTGCTCCACCCCGCGTCCGTCGAAGAAAAGATTATAGGGCAAACAGCGAGCGGATGCAATAGCCGTTTAAAAATTCATGCCACCGTGCACACTGGGGCTCGTGGCTTGCGGTCCAACACGCGCTTTCACGAAAGGTCGCGCGATGCGTGGCCGGCGTCGCATCGCGCAAGGCGCGCAGAGGACGCTGCGCTAGAATCGGAATCTCCCGGCGCCGCCGTCATGCGCTGTCACGCCGTTCGCGCAGCCTGAAGACGAACCGCGGCGAGGCGCGCGACGACTCCGCGTGCCATGCACGACGGCGCGCCTGCACTTCCACTCGCCCTCGGAGTTCCATGGACATCGCTCACGATCTGCAGGTCATTGCCGCTCAGGAACACGCGCTCGTGTTTCCTCAATTCGATGCTGACCGCGCCTGGCAAATCGGCGCCTATCTGCACGAGGTCGCGAAGGCGCGCGGCATCGCGGCGGCCATCGACGTGCGCACGTTCGGTCAACCGCTCTTTTTCAGCCTGCTCGACGGCGCGACGCCCGACAACGTGGACTGGGCGCGCCGCAAGGGCAACACCGTCGCGCATTTCCGGCGCAGCTCGTACGCGATCGGCCTGAAGATGCAGCAGGCGGGCAGCACGCTCGCCGACAAGCACGGCTTGCCCGCTACCGAATATGCGTCGCACGGCGGCGCATTCCCGCTGACGGTCGCGGGCGCGGGCGTGATCGGCTCGATCACCGTTTCCGGCCTGCCGCAGCGCGCCGATCACGAGTTCGTGGTGGAGGCGCTGTGCGCCCACCTCGGTCACGACTACAGCAAGCTCGCGCTTGCAAAGGCCTGAGCCCATGCGGGTGCCGCCTTATGCATTGCTCGGCATCGCCATCGTGGCCGAAGTGATTGCGACCTCGGCGATGCGGGCGTCGGACGGGTTCTCGCGGTTCGTGCCGTCGGCGGTGGTCGTGCTCGGCTACGCCGTCGCCTTTTACTGCCTGTCGCTCACGCTGCGCAGTATTCCGGTCGGCATCGTCTACGCGGTGTGGTCGGGCGCCGGCATCGTGCTGATCACGCTCGTCGCGCTGCTGCTGTACGGCCAGGTGCCCGATGTGCCGGCCGTTATCGGCCTTGGGCTGATCATCGCGGGCGTTGCCGTCCTGAACATGTTTTCGAAGATGCAGGCGCATTGAAGCGCGGCGCTGGCGGCTTTGTGGGGCGCCGGCACGCCCGCCGCGGCGCCTGCCGGCGGAAAGGGCGCGCAGCGATGCGAGGCACGCCCAAAGCGCCGACCCGCGCCTACTTGCAGCGGACGATCATCGAGCGGTTCTTGACGTTGGCCGACACGACGTTCGTCACGCTGCCGCCCGCGGTGCCGCCTTCGTCGTTGTCTTTCGACACGATGTCGTAGCCCGTCGCGCCGCACGCCTTGCCCGCCTGCACATAGCACGAGGCCCAGCTCGAATCGGCGCCGGCGCCGCTGCAATTCACCGCAAAGCCGGTCTGGCCGTTGGGCAGATTGATCAGCGAAGTCGTATTCGACGACGCGCATCCGGCTACGCCCGCGCCGATCGCGAGCGCAACCGGCAACGCGGCAAGAAGGGTCGTGCGGCGCAGCAGAGCTCGCGCGAGGCCATGTCGACGGCGGCGCTCGCGCAGCAGTTGCGTCATGAAATGCATCGTGATGGGTTCCTTTGATGAGGTGAGCTTGCGCCGGCGCGCCCGCTCAGGGTGTTTCGATCGTGATGCCCGCCGCGCTGACGAGCCGGCGGCTTTCCGTGCCGCTTTCGGTGGCCGCGTCTTCCCAGATGCTGATGGCTCGGGCGATGTCGATGCCGTGACTTTCGGCATATTCAAACCATCGGTTCGCCGCATCCGGCTCCGGCAGTTCGTGGTCGTGCAGAAAATATTTTCCCATATTGCGCTCGCTGAACTCCAAAGGCGCTCCTGCGGGAGCATGGAGCGTGCCGGTGCGGCTCTTCGACCGTCGCCGGACGCGCAAGTGGGGCGCGAGCGCGCGACCACCGCGGGGCAAGGGCAGACAGGATAAGGAAGGACCAGGGCAGGAGCCAGGCACGACAACCGCAGCCCGCGCAGAACTATTTCGCTTGCCGCGCGCCTTACCTCCATTATCGCAACGAGGAGAACGACTATGGCTGAGCGGGTCAGCGGCCCTTATCGCGGCTATTACATCAGCGCCGCGGCGCGCCTCGTGCCGGCAGCGGACGCGGAAGGCGGAGCCGGCAACTACGTCGGTTCGGTGAGCCTCGCCGAGCTCGGTCCCGACGACGCGCACCGCATGGAAACCTTGCTGGATCTGGGCGGCAAAGACCGCTTTAACAGCGAAGAGGAGGCGCTCGCCTTCGTCGAACAGGCGGCGCGCGATTACGTCGACGGCCTGCTCGGAGGCCGCTCATGACGGCGCGCTCTGCTCGAGCGCGCGCCGCGGCGCGACGTGACGTGCGAGACGAAGCCCACACCGAAGCGCGAAGCCAACCCCACGGGAAAGCACAGGCGCAAGCCGGCGGCCAGGGGCGCGCCGCGGTGGGGTGGACCGTAGTCCGGCCCCGCGAGTACCATATTCGGGTCGTCCGGGGCAGGCCGGTTTTCGCGGGCCCCGGTTCTGTGCCGGATATTTCTGATGAGGCGACCATGGAAATCAGGTTTCCCGCGGGCGCGCCAGCCTACCGCGATTCCAATCTGACCGTTGTCTTTTCCGCGTTGGTGGACGGCGAGCCCGTGCCCTGCGCGATCTCCGTCGAGGCGCTCGAAGACCACTTCGGCGCGCACACTGAAAACGAGGAAGGCTGGATGCGCGCTTTCGACGCCGGCCGTCCGCGCATCGAAGCTGTTGCTCGTGAGCACTTGCAGATCAGCAACGGCACGCCGGTGCTGCTCAAGAGCGGCCATTTCCCGCCGGGAAACGTCGCGGGGTAAGACGCCGGGTGCCGCCTGCCGCGCCACGTAACGCATGCCGCAGGCAGCAGCGCTGACGCGGCAGCAGCATGCCGCATCGCCGTCCGCCGTCCGGCGCGCCAGCGTGACAATCCCTCGCGCGGCGTCGCGAGGGCGGCATCCCCGAGACCGCCAACACGCCCGGGCCGCAGGCACGTGATAACGTTGGGTTTCCCGTGACTCCCGCCGCCGCGCGTCGTCTTCCATGTCTTATTCCGCCTCGCCTGCATCCAGCGACGAAGTCGCGACTTACGTAGCCAACCGCATCGGTTTCATCGAGCTTGAAAGGCCGCAGGCGCTCAACGCGCTGTCAGTCGGCATGATTCGCGCCATGCATGCCGCGCTTGACGACTGGTCCGACAATCCGGACGTGCTCGCGGTCGTGGTACGCAGCCAGCATCCGCGGGCGTTCTGCGCGGGCGGCGACATCCGCTTCCTGTACGAGTCGGCGCGGCGCGGCGACGAGGGCGCGCGCGACGCGTTTTTCATCGAGGAATACCGGCTCGATCACGCCATCTTCACTTATCCGAAGCCCTACATCGCGTTGATGAACGGCGTCGTGATGGGCGGCGGCATGGGCATTTCGCAAGGCGCGCATCGCACGGGCGGGCTGCGGGTCGTCACGCAGTCCACGAAAATGGCCATGCCCGAAACGCGCATCGGCCTCTTTCCGGATGTCGGCGCGAGCTGGTTCCTCGCCCGCACGCCGGGCGCGATCGGCCGGTATCTCGCGGTGACGGGCGAGACGATCGGCGCGGCCGACGCGCTGTACGCCGGTCTCGCCGACGCCTATATGGAAGACGCCGCCTTGCCTGCGCTCGTCGATACCTTGCGGAGCGAACTGTTCGAGCGCGGCGCGGACGTGGTGGCGTGCGTCGAGCGCGAATGCCGCGCGTATCAGGTCGCGCCGCCGCCGCAGGAGTCGCCGCTCGCTCGCGCGCGAGCACTCATCGACCGGCATTTCGCGCTGCCGGACGTGCCGCGCATTCTCGCTTCGCTCAGCGAGAAGTGCGACCGCGATAGCGCCGATTGGGCGGAACAGGTCATCGCCGTCTTGCGCGAGCGCTCGCCGCTTTCAATGGCGGTATCGCTCGAGGTCGTCACGCGCGCGGAAGGCTCGATGGCCGACGTGCTGCGCGGCGACCTCGATCTCACACGCTCGAGTTTTCTCAATGGCGATGCGGTGGAGGGCATTCGCGCGCGCATCATCGACAAGGACAATGCGCCGCGCTGGCGCTTTGCGCGCATTGAAGACGTGAGCGCCGCGGACGTGGCGAAAATGTTCGAAAGTCCCTGGCCGGCGGGCGAACATCCGCTGCGCGACCTGCGCAGCTAGGCGCCGGCTCAGTGCCCAGCGCGTGCCCGACCCCCGTTCAACGCGTGGCCAACCCGTGCTCAACCCGTGCTGGCCTGAGCTGGCCAGAACGAACGACAAGCGCTGGCGAGGCGCTCAGTCCGTCTCTTCGCTTGCCATGAAGGCGCGCATGAAGACGAGCGCGCCCCAACCCCACATAGCGTTTGCCGCAAAACCCATGGCGAGGCGCGGCAGCATGTTGCCGCTCGGCCAGATGCCGCGAATCGGATCGACCACGAACACGCTGGCCGCCGTCAGGACGATGCCGCCGAACACGAAAGCCGGCAGCCACGGCGCACGGCGCTCGGGCGCGACGCGCAAAAGCCACGCCATCAGCACGGCCCAGAACGCGCTCCAGATCGCGTTGGCAATGAACTCGGGCAAGCCGAGCGGCACAAACGGGGCAGTGGAGAAACCGCTTTGATCGACGACGCCCGCGGCATGCAGCAGCGCGAGCGTGGATTCATGAAAGAACAGCGATGCCAGAAAACCGGCGACGAACGGCAGGATGAGTTTTTGCATGCATTGCACCGCCAGGGTACAGGCGCGTGACGCGCATTGCCTGTACCGGATGATTGGAAACGTGCGCCATTATATCCAGCGCTAGCGGCTTTTCCGTGGGCCTGTCGCGTCGCGTTCGTATGCTTTAGCGTCGCGCTAATCACAGAAGTGGAAAACCTAAGCTCAAAAAAATCGTTCAAAAGCTGCGCCGCCGTCCATAGACTGCTTCTGCATGCAAACGGTGCCTCGCGCCGTTGCCATTAGCGCCGATACCGCACCTTTCCGTCCCTTCGCGATGCGCCGCCGGTTTATCTCCGATCACCGGCCGGATGCGCGCGGCCGGCGTGCGCGTAAGCGCGTGCGTGTGCCTGCCTGTTGATCCGTTTTATCCGCGGCATGCACCGTCCGACCCAATCCAGTTCTGAATACGCGGGGAGCAGCAAATGAATGTCTTCTGGTTCATTCCGACTCACGGCGACAGCCGCTATCTCGGCACGTCGCAAGGCGCGCGCGCAGCCGACTACGACTATTTTCAGCAGATCGCCGTCGCCGCCGATACGCTCGGCTACGAGGGCGTGCTGCTGCCGACGGGACGCTCGTGCGAAGATGCCTGGGTCGTCGCCTCGAGCCTGATTGCCGCGACGAAGCGCCTGAAGTTCCTCGTGGCGATCCGGCCGGGGATTTCGTCGCCGGGTCTTGCCGCGCGCATGGCCGCCACCTTCGACCGTCTGTCGAACGGGCGCCTGTTGATCAACGTCGTGACGGGCGGCGACGCGGCCGAGCTGGAAGGCGACGGCGTGTTCGTCGACCACGACACGCGCTATGAGATCACCGACGAGTTCCTGCACATCTGGCGCAAGCTGCTCACGGCCGCGCACACCAACGACGCCATCGACTTCGAAGGCAAGCATCTCAAGTCAAAGGGCGGCAAGGCGCT
>Ga0209759_1001767_pt1 | contig 11042 bp, 5 predicted proteins | sample AraplaCL_Col_mMS_FD_184261 | JGI IMG/M metagenome (GOLD analysis project Ga0209759, IMG submission 184261) | Arabidopsis root microbial communities from the University of North Carolina, USA - plate scrape CL_Col_mMS (SPAdes) (version 2) | ecosystem: Host-associated > Plants > Roots >...
GCGAAGTAGTCGCAGGCCAGCTTGTACAGGTCGGGCCGGTCGCAGAACACGCCGATGGCCAGGGCGCCGCACAGCGATGACATGTCCCAGTTGGCGTGGGACCCCAAGGCCGCGTTCTTGAGACGATTCTCCGAGATGACGGAGAAGACGCGGTTGAGCATGTCCTGGAAGCGCGCCAGGCTCGCCGCCGGCCAGCCGCTGTAGCCGCGCATGATCTCGCCGGACTGGGCCCACTGGTGGCCCTGCATGCCGGCCAGCAGGATGAAGGTGTGGTCGTCGTGGGCGGTCGAACCCTCGGGCACGGTGCCGATCACCTGAAGCGTGTTCGCCCAGGCGTCCAGCGTTTCAACGGCCTTGTCGGCATAGCGCGTGTCGTCCGACAGCCGCCAGCGCAGCGCCAGGCACCACGCGCGCTGGATGTCCCGGTACATCGCGAACTTGCTGTTGTCCGCGCGATAGACGCCCACCAGTGGATTCGGCTTGGCATCCAGGCTGGTGGCGCCGTGGGCACACAGCTTGTTCCACCAGTCCGTCCACGGCTGCTGGCCCGTCCTGATGAGCTCGCGCAGGCGCGTGAAGTCGTCTTCCGTGACCAGCAGTCCGGGATGGCGGAAGATGCCGCTGACCGATGCCGGTGTGGCAGCGGACGTGGCCGTGGCCGTGGGTGCTGGCGCGGGCGCGGGCGTAGGCGCAGGCGCAGGCGCAGGCGCGGCGCTCGGCGACGGCGCGGGCGCGGACGTGCCCGCTGCCGAACTGTCCGATGCGCCGGCGGGCGCGGCCGGGTCCTGCCCCTGCCCCTGCCCCTGCTCGTTGACGCCCGCGCTGCAGGCAGGCAGCAGCGGCAACATCGGGAACAGCCCGAGGCCCAGCGAGAACGCACGCCGAGCCGGATCGTGCGGCTCCTCGAAGTTCATGCGTTCGGTGGCGGTCTTGGACACGTTCATTCCCTTGTCGTCATGCTGCGGTGCCGCAACGTAGCGCAAGACGGCAGCGTTGTCATGACCGAGCCGTGATCCGGCAACGGCAACATGCAGCACTCACCAACCGTTACCCGTATCGGGCCGGTTCCGCGTGCGGCGTGCGGCGTGCGGCGTGCGGCGTGCGGCGTGCGGCGTGCGGCGTGCGGCGTGCGGCGTGCGGCGTGCGGCGACCCCAGGCTCCGCGCACCGACTCAGGGCTGGTAGTGCCGCCCGGCCGATTCCAGCGGCCAGTCGTCGGTGCGCAGGGGCGGCAGCGGCAGCCCGTCGCCGCCGACGACATTGGCTTCGCTCGGGTTGTCGACCCAGGCGTAGCGCGCCGCCACCGGCGCCGTTACCGCGGCACTGTGCAACGTGACGCCTTGGCCGTCGAAGCGGGCCTCCGCCGGAACCCAGCGGCGGTCGGCGCCGGCCAGGTAGAAGCCGCGCAGCGGCTCGCCCGCGCGCGCGGTGCGCAGGCCGCCGGCGGTGGCACCGAAGCGCAGGCGGAAGTCGCCGCCGCGGATCTCGTGGCCAAGCAACTGCGGGCCGGTCGCCGGTGCAGTGCGCAGGCCCAGCTCGTGCAGCGCCAGGCCGGCCAGGCGGTGGCCCAGGGTGCGCTTGTCGCGCGGATGGATGTCGTCCGCATTGCCGACGTCGATGGCCGTGGCCATGCCGGTGTGTGGCAGCGCCAGGGCCGCGGCCTGGCTCGCTCGCAGCTCCGCCCAGGCGCCCGCGCCGGGGCGGTTGTCCGCCAGCGGCATGAACGCCGCCAGCTGCACGAAGAAGAAGGGCAGGTCGGGATCGCCGAACTGGCCGCGCCAGTCCTGGATCAGGCGCTTGAAGCCGTCGGCATAGGCGGCCGCCCGACCCGCATTGGTCTCGCCCTGGTACCAGAGCACGCCGCGCACGGCCAGGCCCTGCAGCGGCGCGATCAGGCCGTTGTGGCCTAGCGTCGGCGCGTCGTTCGCGCTGGGCTGGGCCGCGACTGCGACCTGCTCGACGCGCGCCCGCCAGGCGCCCGCCAGCGCGACGCTGCCGGCCGCGGTGTCCAGGCGCAGCGTGGCGGCATCGCCCCAGATGCCGCCGCCACCACCGGTGTCGGTCACGCGCACGGCGATCCAGTTCGCGCCGGCGCGCAGCAGGCCGGCCGGCAGGGCGTACTGGCGCAACTGGGCGTAGCCGCACTGGCCGCCGACACGCTGTCCGTTGACCCAGACCTCGTCGCAGTCGTCCACCTTGGCCAGGTGCAGTTCCGCTGCGCCGCTCGCCTGGGCGGCGCTGAGCTGCACCTGCCTGCGCAGCCACACGACGCCGTCCAGGTCGGCCAGGCCCTGGCCTTCCCACAGGCCCGGCGCCTGCAACGTGGGCCAGTCCGCGTCGATGTCGCTGGCGGCGGACCAGCCCGATGCGTCCACCCCTTCCAGCGGCAGGCCCGGCTGCCATGCGGCCACGCGGCTGTAGAGACGCTGGCGCAGCCCGGCGCTCAGGGTGGCGTTGTCCGCCGGCAGGGCACGCACCGCGGGCGCGAGGTCCGGGTCCTGCAGGGCGACCTCGCGACGCACCCACGTCTCCAGCATGGAGCCGCCCCAGGCCGCATCGATCAGGCCGATGGGCACGCCCTGCACCGCCTGCATCTGGCGGGCGAAGTGATAGCCGATGGCGCTGAATTCGCCGACCCGCCCGGGCTCCGCCACGACCCAGGGCGCCGGCGCGATCTCCGCCTCCGGCCGGACGCTGGCACGCAGCGGCACGCGCAGCTGGCGCAGCTGCGGGTTCTGCGGCGAGGCGACTTCCTGGGCGCCCGTGTCGGTCGTCGCCAACGGGAATTCCATGTTGGACTGGCCACCGAGCAGCCACACGTCGCCGACCAGGACATCGCTCAGCTCGACGGTCTGGTCGCCGCTGACGCGCAAGCGATGCGGCCCGCCGGCAGGCAGCGGCGTCAGTTGCACGCGCCAGCGGCCGTCCGCGCCGACGCGTGTGCTGGCCTTGCGGCCGGCGAGTTCCACGGTCAGCGTCCGGCCGGGCGTGGCCTCGCCCCACACGCGCAGGGGGCGGTCGCGCTGGAGCACCATGTGTTCGCCGAACACCTGGGCCAGGCGCACCTCGGCTTGGGCGGTGGTGGCAGCCAGGGCCAGCAGGAGGGGCAGGGCAATCTTCTTCATGAGGGCAGTCTTCTTGATGGGGCAGGTGGGATTTCCGGCACGGCGATGGACCTGCGTCATGCGCGCGAGCCCCTCACGGCAGCGCCGTGATGCGGACCATGACCACGCCGTGCGGCGCCACCTTGCCGGCATAGCTGCCATGCGCGCGCTTCGTGACCTTCCTGCTCCACAGGTCCGTCACGTCGGCCTTCAATCCCGCGGGCAGGTCGAGCTGGCCCCAGTCCACCTTCATCTCGGCCGGCGTGGCGCCGCGGTTGAACAGCACGACCGCGCGGTCGCCGCCCTTCAGCGGGCGGGCCCAGATCTCGAGCTCGCCCTGCTTCCAGATGCGCCGCGCCTGCTCGCCCAACGGGTCCTGGTCGACGGCGATGACGTCGGCATTGGTCAGGATGCGCCGCGTGTCGGCGCTCATCGCCGCGAGGTCGTTGCCGGCGATCAGGGGCGCCGCCAGCATCGCCCACAACGAGAAGTGCGACTCGTACTCGGTGCTCGTCATGCCGCCGTTGCCCACTTCCAGCATGTCGGGATCGTTCCAGGCGTTGGGCCCGGCATCACGCCAGCGCTCCACCTGCATGTCGAGGATGTCGGTCATCCCGTGCGACCAGTCCTTCCTGCCCTGCCAGGCGTCGTAGATGTCGCCGGTCGTGCGCCAGAGGTGTCCCACGGGGGCCGCCCAGCGCTCGGGGTGGTTGTTGCCCCACTCGCAGATCGACAGCACGATGTCGCGCCCCGACTCGCGCAGCGCCTTGGCCATGATCGTGTAGGCCGCCTCGGCGTCGCGCGTGCCCGTGTAGCACCAGTCGTATTTCAGGTAGTCGACGCCCCATTTCGCGTACTGGCGCGCGTCCTGGAACTCGTGTCCGGCGCTGCCGGGGCGGCCGCCGCAGGTGAGCGCGCCGGCGTCGGAATAGATGCCGAACTTCAGCCCCCTGGCATGGAGGTCATCGGCCAGCGCCTTGATGCCGCTCGGGAAGCGCTCGGGGTCGGCCACGATGTTGCCGTTCTCGTCGCGGCTCTTCTGCCAGCAGTCGTCGATGACGAGGTACTGGTAGCCGGCGGCCTTCATGCCCGAGGCCACCATCGCGTCGGCCTGCTTGCGCACCAGCACCTCGTCGATGTTGCAGCCGAACTTGTTCCACGAGTTCCAGCCCATCGGCGGCGTGGGCGCAAGCAACGGCTTGGGCGCGTCGAGTTTCAGCGTCTCGTGGCCGGCGGCGGGCGCCGCGGCGGCGACCAGGATCGCGGACACGGCAAAAAGTATGAGGTAGAGTTTTCGCACGTGATTTTTCGATAAATCAACTGCGCGAATAATAGTTCTGTCGTCGAATGAACTATTCAGGAAAACACCTAACCGGTGCATGGCTCACCGCGACGCGGCGTCGGTGCGGCCCAGCCCTCGCCGGGCCTGGACGCCGTGCACGCCCCCCAGGCCGCCTTGCGGAAAGCCGGCCGTTCAGTGCGCCAACGGCGCCGGGCTGGCCAGGTAGGACTGGAACAGGCGCGCGAACTGGCCGCCATCCGTCGTGATGTTCGCCGATGTGCTTCCGCCGCCGCTGAACACGATCGCGAAGACGCCGATGGCCGTGTACTGGGTCGGGTGAGTGAGCATGTAGTGCACGTGGTTGTCCCGGTAGTGGCCCGGAGTGCCGCCGGGCGTGGCCGACGGCACGCCCATCGGCGTCTGCCAGAACAGGATCGGCAGGTTGCCGAGCAGGCCTCGCGTCGTGCTCCACTGCGCCAGGCTCTGGGCGTAGTTGGGCGTGTCGACGTTGTTCTCGTCCCAGTAGAACGGCCCGTTGCCGCGCCCCGCGCACTCGGGCACCGGCGCTGCGACCTCGAAGCAACCGGCATCGCGATCGCTCGTCTGCGCGACGATGAAGTCGGCCTTGTCGGCGCCGACCCTGGCCATGAAATTGCCGACGCTGGTGGCGTCATGCCCGAAGAAGGACGGCGGAAAGCCGATGCGGGCGTTGGGTGCATACGTGCGGCCGAGTGCCAGCAAGCAACCCGCGATACCCGTGGCTGTATCCGGCTGGCCGGCGCATTCCGCTGTCATGCTCACCCGGGCCGGCAGCTGCGTGGGATCGCCGCCGGGCGCCTGTGCCTGGACGTAGCCCCAGAAGTCCGGCTCGAGGTTGACCAGCGTGGGTTGGCCGGTGGCGCCGATCTTCTGGTACATCAGCTTGACCTGCGCCCAGTAGGCGGTCATGAACGCGGTGTCGTTGATGCCGCCGAGGTTGCCGTCGCCCCTGGAGGCCATCTGGTACAGCGTGAACATGGGCACGGCACCGGCCGCCTTGTCGTTGGCCGAGACGTAGGTGACGTAGGCGCCCGAGGGGCTGTTCCACGTCGGCCACGCGCCATTGCCGACGCCAACGAGGTAGGTGTCGATGATGTCGGCGCGGATCTGCTGGCTCGCCATGTCCGCGATCGAATTGCCCGCGCCCAGGCCGACGACGAGTCGATTCGGGAGACCGAGGGCGGCGTTGATGCTCGGCGCAGGTGCAGGTGCAGATGCAGGTGCAGGTGCAGGTGCAGGTGCAGGTGCAGGTGCAGGTGCAGGTGCAGGTGCAGGTGCAGGTGCAGGTGCCGGCGCAGGCGCGGGTGCCGGCACCGGGGTTCCGCCATTGCCCGAGTTGCTGCCCCCGCCTCCGCACGCGGCGAGCAACAGCGCCAGCGAGGCACAGGCGCCGGATCGGGCGATCTCGGTGATTCGGGGCAGGGACAGGCGATTGGGTGATGGCATGGAACTCTGGATCATCGTTGGGCTGGGCTTGGACGCGCGCGGGAGCGGCCGAGTCGCGCACGGCGACGCGCATCGTCGGGTGCACTCAGCGAGCATTCTTCTGCGCGCCGCCGCGCGAAAGCGATGAACAAGGTAACGCCGTGTGGTGGCGCTGCGGTCGCCATGCGACGCGCACGGAAGCCCCGCTTGCGCCTCCGGCGCCGTTCACTGATGCGATTTGCCCGCTCGCGGCGGCACGATCATCGTGTCGTCGCGTTTCGGTCAGAAGCCGGTCACCACCCTGTCACAGGCGAGCGCGCATCGCGGTGGCATACCCCGACCGTCGGCGAAGCCGCGTTCGCGACGGCGGGTAGCACCTGGTCACATCCATCTCGCCCGACGATCTGCAGGACAAGAGCGGGCGATCGGACGCATGCGGCGAAGCGAGCCTGGACGACTGGCTCAAGCGGCGCGCGCTCGCCAACCAGCTCAGCGGCGCCAGCCGCACTTTCGTCGTCACCGATGAGGGCAAGTCAGTCGTGGGCTATTACGCGCTGGCAGCGGGCGACTGGAGGCGTACGTCGGAACATGCCCGACCCGATTCCCGTGCTTGTTCTGGGCAGACTGGCGGTGGACACCCGGGCGCAAGGCGCGAAACTTGGCGCGGCCCTGCTCCGCGACGCCGTCCTGAGGGCGTCCGCAGTTGCGGAGAACGCCGGGGTACGGGCCTTGCTCGTCCATGCGCTCCATGACCGCGCTGTCCGTTTCTACGAGCACTACGGATTCCAGGTCTCGCCCGTCGACTCCATGACGTTGCTGTTGCGGCTGGGAGCGACGCCGGGGTAATGCCCCGCCGCCTTTGAACTGCCCAACGGCCGCCAAAACAGCTCAACGGTCACGCCAAATGGCAGTAGCCCAACGGTCATTTCAGGTCGTGCCGGAACCGTCTGGCACGTCGCGGGCGCAAGAGCGCACAGCCTGGGCACAAAGCAAAACGCCCACTGCGAGGTGGGCGTTGCTTTCGAGGTTTGCACCTCTCTGTATTTGGTTGCGGGGGCTGGATTTGAACCAACGACCTTTGGGTTATGAGCCCGAAAACAATCCGTGTAGCCCGGCTAGTTTCTTAAGTTTCCAGTCGTTCTCAAACGGCATGGTGAACCACTCTTACCTATGAAACTGCCTATCAGATCGCTGTGCCGCTTTGTGACGCTGAACCCAGCTGAAGATCAATCGATCCCGAGAGCCTGTCACACCTTGCGTTCGGCGGCACCGAGGCCGCCAGCGACCTTTAGGACATTTTAGCGGCCGACCCGCCCGAGGGCAAGCGCAGCCGTCACGCAGAGGTCGGTTCGGCGAGAGACGTTTGAGCCGCAACGGTGAGAAAGGGCCAGGGCCAATCTCACCGATAGGGAGACATGCCGCTCATTCGAGCTGATTTACTACGCATTGGCCAGGAAAGTTCGAGGCGCCAAGGGAAATACTTCTGTCATGCACACAGAGGTCACTATCCCGATCGCCAGCAAGTATGTCCTCGTGAACGTGATCCATGCGTCGTTCGCCGAGCGACAACTGTTCACGACACTGCACATTCAGGGATCTGGCTCGGGCGCACTGTTGGTGCTGCGGACTGGCCTTCGGGCATTCGAAGGGGCCGCCAGGGAGATCCCGTCAGTTCGCTCTGCCGAATGGGTCAACCTGCATCGGGGGCTCACTGAGCGCGTCGCGGAAGCGAGCAAGTCCGCACCCTGGCTTGGCATACACAGTCCGACGCAAGTCAACGAGGACAGCCAAGGCCTGAGCACTCCCGTTCGCAGCAAGCTGCCCAAAGAAAGCCAGGATCGCCTGTACGCCTGGCTCGGCGTTCACATGTTCAAGGCTCTGAGCCAAGGAACGAGCCTTTCCTCCCAGATCACTGCGGACTGGGGGACCCTCCTGAGAAGCGACGCAAACAAGGCGGGACGGTCGAACGACTGGGTTCAGCTGGCAGCTCGGATGCCTCTCAACAGGGAGGAAATTGAGTCAAAGCTCGCAGACATCACCAACGCGCGAGCCCGTGAGGCCCTCCAGAAGACGCTGGCGGCATTGGACGCGGACCTTCCGGAACCGAGCCAGGGTCCTCAGGTCGGCGACACCGACGAGCGCGACGTCGATCTCGACATCGACATCGACATCGACGCAGATGAAGACAAGGCACACCTCCCGCGAGATCCCGACGCGTCAGCCCGCTCTGCAAGCCAGGCGCAGGACGCGGAGCTACGCAAAGCCAGCCAGAGGCATTCCCTCTTGGGCTGGATCCTCAAGACAGCAGCCTACGGCGGCTACCGCAGCTACTTCGGTATCGCGGGCCTGTACGGCACGCTTCCTCCACCGGAGCTCCGCCAGACGTGCATCGCCCTGATGGCAAGTATGTCTGTGGGTACCCTGGACGACCGTTCCAAGGTCGCTGTGGCCGAGATCAGCCTGAAGTCGTCCCTGCCGCCGAAGCTGGCTCTTAGCGTCCCGCTGACCCGCAATGGCGACATTTGGCTCGATCTTCTTGCGGGGGCGATCGTCTGGAACTACCGGGCCGTAGTCGACACCGGCACGACCTCGGATCTTGCCAGCGGGTGTCCTGTCCATATCCGCCTGAGTGACAAGACCGTGCGGCACCTATCGCAGATTCACTGCCTCAACCCCGCGGCCAGGACGCTTGCCGACCTACTGTGTCTCGATGGCCTGGGGGGGACGAAGCACTGGCTTGCTCACTACGGTCAGTTCCTGCGCGGTCATGGTGACCAAGTCTACAAGGCCTATTCGGCACGCTTTGCGAACTCCTACCACAGCGTCTATCACGACCGGAATCATGGCCCAATCTTCGCCGCCTTCCTCAGCCTGGATTTCTCGGCGCTGCCGCCAGGCGCCCTGCACTACGTGAACATTCCTGCACGTCGCCTGATCGACTGCCAGCGCGACGTCGATGGCTACCTGGGGTTCGAATGGGCAGATCGTCGCCTCGAGGGAGCGTTCTGATGCCGGGGTCATTGGTCGACATTTCACCCGGGCAGATGGAGCTCGGATGGGCATCCCTGCAGCGATCCACCGCGCAGGCCTGGCAACGTTTCTCCGACGCCAGCGATATCCACGAGCTCGCGGCCAGCTTCACCGCGCTGTCCGAGCTTCGCCTGGTGTCGTTCGCACAACCGATGATGCTCCGCGGACAACACGTCGAGCGGTTGACAGCTGGCGCCCTCCTCGGGCATCGCACTTTCGCGCGCATTGCCGACAAGGACGTCGACGCCTATCGCATCTGGCGCCTGGTGCCGCTGACGGCGCCGGCCACCAGCGTCCTGTCTGCCGTTGTGGCCGACCTGGACCTGCTCCAACTCAAGTGCGCCGAGCTGGGCTTCGATCTTCGACGCCAGCTGGGCAAGCCTGGCGGTGAGATCCCGCGCAGGACGGCGCTGTTCTTTGGCCTCGAGTTGGATGCCTGCGTGGCGCCGCGCCTCAAGCGTCGAAAGCTGAAGAAGGACGATCTCGACACGCTGGCGCGGGCGCACTTCGGGCACCCTGTGAACTCGGGTCGGCACTTCTTTGGCAACGAGCTACATCTTGCGGGCACCAGTCCTCAGGCCGTCTTTGCCGGAAACGGCCACGCACACATCGGCGCAGAGCCGTTCTCGGACTCAATGGCGATTGAGCCTCGCGCCGTGTACACGGCGCTGATCGCAGGGCTTGCGAAGGCTATGGGCGTGCTGGGCGTGAACAACGTCGCCGGTCCTTTCAGTCAGAACTCCGCGTCGAGACTGGCACCCGCTCGTGCACCTAGCGTCAAGACTGATCCCTATCTGCATGCCAAAGGGCAGCACGAAGGAAGGATCTTGCCGCCACCGGTCGATGCACACACGCTCGTCGCCCTGAGCGTCGTCTCGCGCGTGTGGTCGATGTTGACGAGCAAGGCGCATATCCTGGAACTGGGCACCGGCGAGGCAACACTGTGTGCTGTGGCACTGGACGGCATCCATCCGTTCGATCTCGAAGATGCCCGAGCTCGACCTATCGGGGCCCTGCATACCCTGGGTCGAGCCATGTGCCTCGTCTTCGCTCGACGCGGCACTTCGGGCGAGATCTGCGTTCCCCTCAATCCACGGACTGCTTTGGCTGTCGAAAAGAGCGGGAAACAGGCGATCGGCACCAGCGAGCAGTTCAAAACTGTAGGGAAGTGGGTACAGAGGACTTTTCCCGAGTTGCTCTGGCCTGCCGACGCCGACGATACGTTTCTCGCCTTCTGTTCGCTGTGCGCGCGATGGCATCGGCACCACATCGAGCCCAGCACGTTGGCCGCTGCCTCGCGAGCCGTACCGTCAGCGGCTGCAAACCGGGAATCGATGCTCCGGCTTGCCGGTATGCGCCCCAAGTGCGCGATACATGGTCACGACACCTTCGTACCGCTACGCTCGGGCCCCACGGGCAAGCGCCTGCGCACTCGCTCGGCGCTTGGCGAGATCCGAAACAAACTATCCAAATACGGCGACAGGCGCGCGGAAATCGGCGAAGAGCAACAGCGTGCGAGGGATCTGAAGGCAGAGCTGGCCAGCATCGCCGCACATGGAGATTTTCCAGCCCTTGGCGCCAAAAAGATTTTTTCCATCGAGTGCGACCGTTGGCTCGAACAACATCATCGTGCCGCAAAAGCCGGACGGCAATTCAGCTCGCTCGACACGTACGGAACCGAAGTCATTGCCGGGCTGCAACTCATTCCCGTGTGGGACGACCAAGAAGAATGGAGCGCACCCGACTTTTGCGAATGGTTCGCGGAGGTGCAAGCGCTGCTTACGAAACCGTCCGACTCTCCGCCCGACCTCTTCGGTATCTCGCGCTTCTTGCTGATCGGACGAGATCACCTGGGTTGGGATGTTCCAGACGTACTTCTTCGTGGGCAGTCTTTCGTGCCCAAGGACGGGCTTCGCAAGGCCGCTGCTGCGACCCTGACCTTCTCGTTTGACTACTCGACGGCGCGCACCATTGTTGACCAGCGGCTTCAGTCGTGGCCGTTGATTCTCGACACTGCACAGCTCGCCATGGACTTTCGTGCGGAGGTACCCTCGCGGGCTGGCGAACGCTGCACGCTTCTCGCGAACTGCCTGACGTCCCGCTCGAATCGCGTGGTGTTCCAAAACCACGGGTTCTCGGACATCAAGTCTCCCAACGGCATTC
>Ga0209759_1001768_pt1 | contig 11025 bp, 10 predicted proteins | sample AraplaCL_Col_mMS_FD_184261 | JGI IMG/M metagenome (GOLD analysis project Ga0209759, IMG submission 184261) | Arabidopsis root microbial communities from the University of North Carolina, USA - plate scrape CL_Col_mMS (SPAdes) (version 2) | ecosystem: Host-associated > Plants > Roots >...
CATCACGACGACTGAGGACCTGAGTATTTCCTCAGCCGCTGACGAACAGCATTCCTCCAGCAAGTCCAAGAAGGTCACCCAGTCCAAGGACCATATCAGCCAGGTTTCCAGCGTGCTGACGGCCGGCGGCGACGTGTCGCTCAATGCCGGTAAAGACCTGGAACTCACCGCCAGCCGAATCGCCGGCGGCGGCAACGTGGCCCTCGATGCACAGCGCGATGTGAGCATCCTCTCGGCCCTGGACGAAGACGCTTCGTTCTACTCGAAAAAGAGCAAGGGCTCGTTCGGTCGTAGCAAAAGCCAGCAGCGGGAAAGTTACGACAGCACAAACGTAGCCTCCGTCGTCGAAGCCGGCAAAGACCTGACCATCAATGCCACCAAGAAGACTGATGGCGGGATGAGCATCGACGGCGGGCGTGACGTCACCGTGATCGGCAGCCAGTTGAAGGCTGGTGGGGACATGTTGCTGGGGGCCACGGGGGACGTCGCGGTGTTGTCGGGTGTCGAGGAACATGGCTCCTACAGCAAGAAGACCAAGTCCGGGTTCCTGGGGCTGTCCAAAAGCGGCAAGAGCCAGTTGAAGACTACTGCGAGCCAAGTGGGCAGTGAGTTGGAGGCGGGCAACGATGTGGTGGTGGCTGCGGGTAATGATGTGCGGTTGCGGGCCAGTGAGATAAGCGCTGATAACGACACTGAATTGCGCTCCGGGCTGGTCAATAGCACGGGTGACATCAACCTGATTTCTGCGAACGACACCGCCTATAGCCGTAGCGAGGAACATAAGAAGAAATTTGGATATACGGAAAGGCCAACGTCGGTCGCGATCTCGTCAGCGAAAAAAGCCGGCCGTGAAGCGCAAAGCAGCACCAGCGTGGGCAGCCAGGTAAATGCTGAACGTGATGCCAGCTTGCAGGCTGCGCAGGATATCAACCTGGTTGGCAGCGGCATCAGCGCAGGGCGCAATGTAAACCTGGATGCAGGGCGCGACGTCAATGTGGTCGCCGCTCAAGACACCAGTAGCGAACGTAGCTGGGAGAAGAAAAAACAGACGGGTTCCAGCATCTCCAGTAACGGTAATGGCATCAGCATCTTCGCTGGCACCGAAGGCAGTGGGGAAAAGAATCGTGTCGAACACGAGACCGCTTCCAGCAGCCAGATCAGCGCCGGGCAAGATGTGGCGATCAACGCCAAGCGTGATATCAACCAACGCGGCTCTGACTTTGGCGCCGCCAATGATATCGAGCTGACGGCGGGCAGAAATATCAATATCGATGCTGCGCGTGAAAGTGTGCTCACCGAGCAGATACGCGAGAAAGAGAGCAACGGCCTGGGTGTTTCGATCAACCATAACTATGCCAATACCAAAGACGCTGTTAGCGGCGCAGGCAAAGGCGAGGACAATGTCAGCAAGGGCTCAAGCACACTCAAAGCAGTTGATTCGGTCAGTCAGTTTGTCAGTGGGCCGACGCTGGACGGAAAGTTTGGCAACAGTAAACAAACCAACAGCCAGCAGGTTATCGAGCAAACCAACCGGTCTTCGACGCTGAGTGCCGGTAACGATCTGTACCTTAACGCTGGCAACGATGTGTTGGTGAAGGGAAGCCAACTGGATGCCGGGCGCGACATCAATATCAAAGGGCGTGACGTCACGCTTGACGTGGCCAAGGGGGGTGTCAGTGAAGAAACCACCCACACCCAAAGTTGGGGCGGCATTCATGGTGGCACCAGCGGCGGGATCAAGTTGGGCGCCGGTGGCAGCTTCGGTACGGCGACAGGCGAGAGCACCCAGGGTTCCTCTACGGCTTCGCAACTGGATGCTGGTCGCGATATCAATCTCAAGGCCAGCAATGATCTGAAGGTGATTGGAACGCAGGCTAAAGCCCAACGGGATATCGAGCTGAATGCCGGCAACGACTTGAACATTCGTTCGGCGCATAACGACAGCAACAGCGAAAACAACCGCCACAGTGGCGGCGGGGAAGCAGGCCTGACGTTTGGCTCTGAAGGTATTGGCGTCTACGTCAGCGTCAGTATGCGCAAGGGTAACCTGGAGCGAGAAGGCCAACGCCAACAAGAGGCTTACCTCTATGCCGGCGACCGCCTGGGGTTTGCCAGTGGCAAAGACACCACCATCGGCGGAGCGAACCTCAGAGGCGACGAAGTGGTGGGGCGCGTGGGCGGCGACCTCAAGGTTTCGTCGGTCGCTGATACGGGCAAGGTCAAGGGCAAAGAGTTTGATATCAGCGTTACGGCTACCATTGGCCCGGGTGCAGGTGTCAGCGGCTCGGTCGGCTTTGGTAAGACCACAGGTAAAACCGACTGGGTCGAAGAGCAAACCCGCATCACCGGCAAAAATGCAGTCGATATCAAAACTGAGAACCATACCCAGATCGACGGAGCCCTCATCGCCGCTGACAACGGCAACCTGAAACTGGACACCGGTACCCTCGGCTTCAGCGATATCGTCGGGCAGGACAAAGAACATGGGTACTACCTGAACGTAGGTGGCACCTATAAAGCCGGGAGCAGTGAAAGCAAAGGCAACACCGTACAAGACAGCAGCCAGGCGGGCAAAGGCAAGGAAGGTAAGACCGGTTGGAGCGTTGAGGGTTGGAACTACGAGAAAGAGCGTGAGCAGATTGTCCGAGCCACGGTAGGGGCAGGTGAAATCGTTGTACGCAAGGATGCTGAGACGGGGGCTGACTCTACGGCTGGGTTGAACCGGGACGTGGGTAAGGCCTATGAGATCACCAAGGATGATGAAAAACGAACGGATCTGTATGCGAGTAGTTCGTCCATTGATGCTGTGATGGATCCTGAGAAAGCCGCCAAAGATCTGCTGGCAGACGTTGTCAATTTCAAAGACAACCAAAAGAAAAAGATCGAAGCAGTTGCCGGCGCGCTCGACCAGATCAAAGGCGAAATTCAGGCTCAGCGCGTCAGCATTGATGATGTTTCAGCGAATATCCGCAAAAAGTTCGGCGATGAGCAGGCGCTGACAATTTCGAAGAATCTGGCGCGCAAGGGCCTCGCGCCTAACACTCTGGATGCGCTTCCGCCAGACGTTATAAACGCACTGAATGACTTCTCGGAAAAGGCGGCAATTTACGATAAGAAAATCAAGGGCTGCATAGACGATGGCAGTTGCCGTGCTACACCTTCCACCCAGCCGAAGACGGGCTCAGGGTACGAGTTACCGGCCATGCTCGTTGATGACCTGCCGCGTAACGGGGGTGAAGCAGCGCTCAATGGCATCGTTGATATAGTCAAGCTTTCCCAGAAGCTGCCCGCAGAGCAGTTTCAGGCTGCGATGCTTAGCGTGCAGGCCATGATGGGGCCTATGAAGCTGGTAGTGAGTGTTGTCGCACATGCAGCAGCTGAAGCGGTAGTGGGGGATCAGTACAGAGAGTTCAAAGAATCTAAAGCTATCGAGCTCGCTGCAAAGCTGACAGACCGTACCGTTGAAACCATGAGGGAATTTCATGCGGAGGCTAAAGCTGACTCTGATAACCTTTTGCATGGAGATGAGTATGTTGTAGCGACTGAGTTTTTGATGGATGCTGTGCTTGGGGAGGTAAAGTCTTTAGCCGTGAAGGGCGGCAGCAAGATTTTTGCTAATGATTCGAAAGGGAAAGAAGCGGTAGAGACTAATCATGCTCTCAATGCTGCGAAAGGCGTTGTTGCTTCGAGAGTCAATGTGCGGACGGGCACTGCGAGCTCTACAGGAAGTGGGCTTGAATACGCTTGGAAAAAGCACGGTGGCGCTTGGGGTGAAAATAAATCTGCGTTCACGATTTCAAAGGACGAATTGAAGATCGTTCTGCAAACGCCCCAGGTCGTCAAGACACCTGCGTACCAATCACCGACGTCTGGTAATTTTATTCGAACGGTTGATATGGGAAGACCTATTGGTGTTGATGCCAAAACAGGTGGACAGTCCACTAGTTTTATGACGGTAATTACTGATTCACAAGGCAACTTGGTGAACACATTTCCTGGGAAGACGTTCTGAATTATGTATTACTTAATGATGTGGGATACAGGTTTAGCAGCCGTCGGCCGAGATGGCTGTCTTGATCGTATCGAGATTCCTTTGGATGTCGCGAGTTTTTTCTTTCGACTGGATGTCGAGCAATTTCCAATGCTTTCCAGCTTGAGTTTTGACGATTATGATCTATTTTTCGGGGCGCAGATTAGTGCGCTTGCTGATGAATTGGTTGCTGTGGCGAACATCAATCCTACGATTTCAGAATTGGTTAAAAAGATGCTAGGTTTATTATTTAAGGCGCAAAGCTTAAGTAAAGCTGTTTTGTTTGACCCGTTTAAGTGAGGGTGTATAAAAAAGTGTGATAAAAGGGGAGCGGCGAAAAAAAGGCGATAAAGGGGGCGGATTTGAATGGCGCTTACTTAACCTTCTTCGGATGTCCATTTCTCCTGACCTCGGCCCTTGCCGCTGAACGCGTTTGCATCAGCATCGGGTAAGGCTTGGGCCTTCGTTTTATGGCGCGAGGCTCAATCCGTCCCGGCAGGTTTCCGACGCGTTTCCTCGCGATCAACCTGAGTAAATTCGGTACCCCACCGCTTTGTTCATCGGCACCGTACTGCCGCATCGCAAGGCATAACTGAAGGCTATGCTTGGAGAAAAGGGGACAGATTTATTTTTGAAGTTTGGGTTTTGTGAAGGTCTTGAACAGTAGCGGATGAGTCTCTGTAAAATAAATCTGTCCCCTTTTTCGTTGAGACTCTGGATGCGCTCCCTGCGGACGTTATAAGCGCATTGAATGATTTTTCGGAAAAGGCGGCAATTTACGATAAGAAAATCAAGGGCTGCATGGATGATGGCAGTTGCCGTGCCACACCTCCCACCCAGCCGAAGACTGGCTGAGGGTACGAGCTGCCGGCCGTGCTCATTGATGACTTACCGCGTAACGGGGGTGAAGCAGCGCTCGATGGCATCGTTGATATAGTCAAACTTTCCCAGAAGCTGCCCGCAGAGCAGTTTCAGGCTGCGATGCTTAGCGTGCAGGCCATGATGGGGCCGATGAAGCTGGTAGTGAGTGTTGTCGCAAATGCAGCAGCTGAAGCGGTAGCGGGGGATCAGTACAGAGAGTTCAAAGAATCTAAAGCTATCGAGCTCGCTGCAAAGCTGACAGATCGTACTGTTGAAACTATGAAGGGGTTTCATGAGGAGGCTAAAGTCGACCCTGATAACCTTTTGCATGGAAATGAGTATGTTGTAGCGACTGAGTTTTTGATGGATGCTGTGCTTGGGGAGGTTAAGTCCTTAGGCGTGAAGGCGGGGAGCACGGTTTTTGCTAATGGTGCAAAAGGCATTAATAAGATTTTTGAACCCGGTCGAACGCCAAAAGCTAGCGAGTTGAAGCAATATGCGGAAGCTCAAGGTTGGAAGCCTGTACAGACTGGTGGTGGCACTCTCAAATATCTTGACGCGAATGGCATTCCTCGTGTGACAATCAAACAAGGCAGTTCGCGGGCGCCAGGAAGTGCTGATCCACATGTTGAGTTTAAAAGCGCGACAGGTCAAAGAACAGACGCCTTTGGTAATCCGGTAACAAGAAAAAGTCCGGATAATCACACGTCAATTGACTTTGATTTGTGAGGATAAATATGAACTATTATGAAATTCCCTCGCTTTCAAATATCTATCTCGAAGATAGCTATGTTTTATCTGTTCGTGAGGGGGAGGACTCTCTAATCTTTGAGTTAGAAGCAGTTCTTACTGAAAGTCATCCAAAATATAAAAAGCCACAAGAAGGAGAGAAACATTGCTATAGAAAGATTTTTTTGCGCTTTCTAAATGTAGATTCTTTCGAATGGCTTGATAGGAGGTTTATGGCATATGCAGATGCTTCGGGCGAGTTCGATTATGGGAATATAGACAGTTTTGTTGGTTGTGATGATGGCTATGAACTGACCGGAGACTGGGGGCGAGTAGCTATCAAGGGGCAAGCTGTAGATATAATTGTCGAAGATTAGTTGGTGCAAAAGGGGCTGGAGACACTCTGGCTACGCTGAGTCAAGGCCAAAAAGAGTTGTCGGAAAAATTGACAATATTCTCATAATTTCAAGGATAGTGATATTACGGGTACCTTAAAGGATATGGCGGGTAATCCTGTTCCGAAGCCTGGCGGTGGTTATTGGGATCACCTAAAAGAGATGAACGACACTCTTCGAGGTTTACGGAACCATGCGGACACCTTGAAGGGGTGAATGAACCGTCAGCGCAAGCTGCACGTCAGCGAGCGGTCGATACTATCAATCGTATTGAGTCAGCTTTAAATGGTGCCGGGATATGACGTTTCGTGAATTGGAAAGACTTACTCAAATCAGTTGGTTACCAGAAGACAGTCCATCGTCTTTGAGCGAATGGTATCTTTTGGTATGCGATACTCCACTAGATCACTTAAGTGTAGGAGATGTATGCCGCGCAATTAGGCAAAATCTTTTTATTAATGAGCTATTACCCTTTGCTGTGATATTACTACATGATGATGTGTTGGCAGGAGAGAGATACGACGGCGAGCTGCTTGCAGCTCTCGCAAGTGTGAGTGCAGAGTGTTGGCAGAAAAATACAAGTGCGGCGCAAAAGGCCGTTTGCGCTTTGGCCGAAGTGAAGAATTTAAGCCAAGATCCCGAACTGTTAAAGGATGCTTCGACTTTGTTGAGAGCGCTTGGCGTTTAAATAGTTTGTAAGTTGGTGCAAAAGGAGTGTCGGGGTCCGCTCTGACGAGGGACGAATTGATTTCGGGATTGCATGTAGGCACTAAAATCACCCCAGGAAGTGTTGTTGATATCCGTAGGTTGCCAGATGGCCGAACAGTCTGGCTGGAAAAGGGTACTGATGCTGCCGGATTGCAACACATCTACAAACGACACGAAGCCGACTTTGTCAACAAAGGCATCTCACGTGATGACATTCCAAATGTTGTAATGAGTGTTCTTGAACGTGGGAAATTGTCGGAACCAATGGTTCGGCTAATGTTTATCGCATCACGCACAATGGTGTTGAGCAAAACTTCGCAGTTGGGGTTAGCTCAAACGGCTTCGTGGTTCGAGGCAAAGGGAAAAAAGGGGACAGATTTATTTATAGGTTTGACTAGTTCTTTTAGATATAAAGAATGAGTCTCTAGAAAAATAAATCTGTTCCCTGTTTTCGGCGGCAGATTGAAAGAACGGATTACACGAATCACGGGTATGGGGACAAAGGAAAGCCTGCGGAATATCATTCCGATCCGCACACGCATACTTACGAGTATGGTCCTGGATATGGTCGCAAGGGCAAGGAAACGAGGGTGAAAAATGATTAATGCTCCAGAATTGAATGAGCTGCTTGTTGCTAATAATTGTTTGCATGCAATTAGCATTCAATTGAATATGGATGAGGTGACATATGATTTATTTTTATCAATTTCGACATCTGAAAAGATTGGGGCTGAGATCGTGCGTATCAGATTCATTGATGTCAGCGAGTTTGCGTCCCGTGATTTTGGCGGGGGTCTTACTCAGCTGATGCACATGAGTGTGAATAAGCTGGATTCTGGTTTTGACAAAATGCGCTATGAATTTAGCGAGCTTGAGGATAAAAAATTGTCATTTTATTTCGCATCATTTTCGGTTGATTAAATGGGGGGGGCGTCCTGAATAAGGTTTATAAAAAAGGGGACTATAAAAAAGGGGACGGATTTATTTATAGGTTTGACCCGTCTTTTTAGATATAACGAATGAGTCTGTGGAAAATAAATCTGTCCCCTTCCGATTAAACAGTTCATGATGGGCAGGCTGTTTTCAAACAGGGGAATTTGTATATCACTAGGGACCTTGACGGACATAACGGAGGAGCATGGAAAGCAGCTAAATCGGTTAAAGCGCTTGGCTCGAAAGATACGAGACTGGGTACTTTTGACGTGAATATGAAACGTATTGGTGATTGAAATGAAAAAAACTGAGATGCCGGATTGGATTACACGTGGGAAGACCATTTCTGAATTAATTGAAGAATTACGCTCATTTGAGGATCAAACTCTTATGGTTGAGATTTCAGTTGACGGTGGCGTAAGTAAAAAGCCAATCAGCTTGGTTGGGAAGGAAGATGGTGTCTGTGTTTTATTTAATTGCGAGTCGGATTTTTAACGCGGGCTATGGTAGTGCCGGGGGGCGTAGAGCAGAATAGATGGGGCTACGGTGACTCTACCCGACACTGCGGCCAATCGAATTACGGGCAAGGTCAAATGCAAAGAATTCGATATCAGCATTATGGCGAAACAAAAAGGGGACAGATTTGAATGGCACTTAATTAACAGCTAACAGGCTGATCTGATTACAAAAAAATGAAGAAAAGGCCGCCCTTGGTCTACGGTGATAGTTGTGAACACACACCACTCGAACAAGGACAGCCCGCGTGAATCGCAGACCTCAAGTCGTCAGGCATCCACCCGCCATCGTCATGACTTGGCCTGCGCCGAGTACGTTGGTTGTCGGGTGGCCCGCCAATGCAGGATTTGCTGTTGAATATTCCAGTGAATAATCTGCTCGTAGAGCTTCTCGACGAAAGCGACATCAAGTTCGGCTTCTACCGCCCATAGTCGCCGCTCCTCAAGCATGGCCGCGACGCGTTCAGGTGCTGGAATGTCCTGTTCGTTGGCTTTGAACTGCGCCGCAGCCTTTACGTAACGCAGGCGTTTTTGTAGCGAGTCAAGGATCTGGCGGTCAAAAAAGTCGATGCCCGCTCGAATGTCATTGAGGTTCTCGCAGGCTTGTGGCGGTTTTAGCGGCAGCATGAGGCTGGTCTCTTTCAATAATGGGTACGCAAGTTGAATGACGCCGCGGGCAATCGCTCGACGACCGTTTGTTCAGTGAATGCTCGCTTGGATCGAAGGGTATTCAGTTGAGCTTCGGCAACCACTTCGTCGATCAAGGCGTCGATCATGCTGCAGTCGTGATGATGAGGTGTGGTGATCAGGTGTGCCGAATTACCGGAGGTGGCCAGGCAGTATTTCGTCGCAATTCTTTCTGATGGGCAAGGGAACACGACGGTGATGGAGTTTTCGTTGCGCCAGGCATCAATGCCCGAGGCCTGGAAGCGGTCGACGGCGTACTGTGCCGTGTCCAGGCTGTGTTTGATTCGATGGCGCCATTCAGCCCATGAGTAGCTGCGCAGTGCCGCCCACATCATCAGGGGTGTGTGGCCGTTGCGCGAGCCGCTGATGGTCTTGTCATGGGCGCGGATATAGTCCACTTCCACTGAAATGCGCGCGACGTTGTTGCGTTTGGCCACGACAATTCCGCAAGGAATGGGCGAGCCGATCATCTTGTGGCCGGAGACGCAGATCGAGTCGATGCCGTCGGCAAACGAGAAGGGTTGTGGGTGATCGACGAAGGGCAGGATCATCCCGCTCAAGGCCGCATCAGCGTGCAGGTAGTAGTCGTGGCGGGCAATGCCTGCCTGTTGCAGGCGTTGCTGGATGGTCACGATATTATCCACGGCTCCACGCATCGTGGTGCCGATGTTGGCGAAGATGATGGGGTGACGCTCCTGGTCGGCGGTTATTTTTGCCATCAGGTCGTCGTAGTCGATTTCGCCATTGGGCAGCGATTCGACCGCACGGCATTTGATCCGCAATAATTTGACGATCTTTGCCACGGAGTAGTGGGTGTCTTTCGAGTAGTACAGGGTGCCGTCCGGAAACAGTTCGCGTCCCAGGTAGCAGCCAAACATATTGCCTTCCGTCCCGCCATTGGTGACGTAACCCCAACTGTCTTCAAGGGCAATGTTGAACAGCTCGGCGAAATACGTCATGACGTCTTTTTCAAAGTCGAACGAGTTCAACAGGTAGTTGCTGTACTCGTTCCAGTCCCCGCAGTTGTTAATTGAAAATTGCAAGAAACGGTGCAGCTGGGAGTAATCAAAATCGGCTGATTCGGGATACCCAATGTTGAAATACTGATGTGTTACGCAGTGCTGCCAGAAGCCTTCAAGCTTGCTTTGGTCGGCAGGGGATAAAGTCATGTCTAACTCCTTTTAAAACGACTGGGTGACGCCGCCCGGTCAGGCGGCTATCTGCCTCGCGTCTACCAATGACCACCAGCTGCTGAGCGTGGGCGAATCCGCCAGTTCTTCGAAGCTGACGGCAATGCCACGCTCCTTGAGTTCGGCAGCGAGTCTCATCACTTGCAAGGAGTCGAGGCCATAGAAAATCAGGTTTTCCTCAGGGTCCAGGTCTTCACAGTCCTCGACGAGTTGCCGCACGCGAGTCTGCAACCAGGCGCGGGTGGTTTCCGCTGCCAGAAGCTGACGCAGGTGCTTCTTGTCAATCTTGCCCACGGGTGTCAGCGGCATGGTTTCGATTAACCGGATGCGGTCGGGCAGTTTGTATTCGGCGATGCCGAGTTCCATCAGGTGACGTCTGAGCGCGGGCGGCTTCAGGCTCGGGTTGCGTGAGACGACGAACGCGCAGCTTTTTTCTCCCAGCCTGTCATCGGGCATGGCCACCAAGCCCGCGTGAGTCACATCAGGATGGAGGACGATGAGGTTTTCGATTTCCTCCGAGGCGACTTTTTCACCGCCACGGTTGATCTGGTCCTTGACCCTGCCGACCACGCGCAAATCGCCGCTGGGCATGAGTTGGACGAGGTCGCCGGAGTAGTAGTACCCCTCGTTATCGAACGCCTGGGCATTTTGTTCGGGGCTTTGGTAGTACCCGCAAAAAGTGTAAGGGCCACGTGTGGCGAGCATGCCAGGTTCTCCGTCCGGGACGGGGAGGCCTTGTTCGTCAACGATTTTGATTTCATCGTCGGGGCTGATCGGACGGCCCTGGGTAGTAAAAATCTGTTCGTCGGAGTCATTTAGCCGGGTGTAGTTGATCAGGCCTTCGGCCATCCCGAATACCTGTTGCAGCTTACAACCGAGCACGCCGGGCACCTGGCGTGCCAGCGAGTCGGCAAAACAGGCGCCACCGACCTGGAGGAACTCAAGCGATTGCAGTTGTTCTTTATGCTCCGGCGCTG
>Ga0209759_1001769_pt1 | contig 11011 bp, 12 predicted proteins | sample AraplaCL_Col_mMS_FD_184261 | JGI IMG/M metagenome (GOLD analysis project Ga0209759, IMG submission 184261) | Arabidopsis root microbial communities from the University of North Carolina, USA - plate scrape CL_Col_mMS (SPAdes) (version 2) | ecosystem: Host-associated > Plants > Roots >...
TCCCATCGAAGTTGAAGACCTTCGAGAGCACCTTGAAGGCAAAGCGCGTCGACAAGCCCGTCATGCCCTCGTCGATGCCGGCAAAGTCGCGGTACTCCTGATACGACTTTGCTTTCGGGTCGACATCCTTCAGGCTCTCGCCGTCGTACACGCGCATCTTCGAGAAGATGTTGGAATTCTCGGGCTCCTTGATGCGTGTGAGCACCGCGAACTGCGCCATCATTTTCAGCGTGTTCGGCGCGCACGGCGCCGCGGCCAGCGAGCTGTTGCGCAGCAGCTTGTCGTAGATCTTCACCTCGTCCGACACGCGCAGGCAATACGGCACCTTGACGATATAAATGCGATCAAGGAACGCCTCGTTGTTGCGATCGGACTTGAAGCTCTGCCACTCCGCCTCGTTCGAGTGCGCCAGGATGACGCCATCAAACGGGATCGCGCCAAAGCCCTCCGTGCCCTTGTAATTGCCTTCCTGCGTGGCCGTCAGCAGCGGGTGCAAGACCTTGATCGGCGCCTTGAACATCTCGACGAACTCGAGCAAGCCCCGATTGGCCAGGCATAGCCCGCCCGAATACGAATACGCATCGGGGTCGTCTTGCGGATAGTCCTCCAGCTTACGGATGTCGACCTTGCCCACCAGAGACGAAATGTCCTGATTGTTTTCGTCGCCCGGCTCCGTCTTGGAAATCGCAATCTGCGACAGCACCGACGGATGCAGCTTCACCACGCGGAAACGCGTGATGTCGCCATTGAACTCATGCAGCCGCTTGACCGCCCAAGGCGAGGCAATCGTGTTCAGATAGCGCCTCGGGATGCCGTAGTCTTCCTCCAGAATCTTGCCGTCTTCGTCGGGCGAGAACAGCCCGAGCGGGGACTCGTGAATGGGCGAGCCCTTGAGCGCGTAGATGGGAATCTGCTCCATCAGCGCCTTCAACTTCTCGGCAAGCGAGGATTTGCCGCCGCCCGGAGGCCCGAGCAGGTAAAGAATCTGTTTGCGTTCCTCAAGGCCCTGCGCGGCATGTTTGAAGAAGGAAACGATCTGTTCGATCGTGTCTTCCATGCCATAGAACTCCCGGAAAGCCGGGTAGATCTTGATGACCTTGTTGAAGAACAATCGTGACAGCCGAGGATCGTGGTGAGTGTCCACCAGTTCAGGCTGACCGATCGCGGTGAGCATGCGCTCCGCGGCAGTCGCATAGGCGGTCGAGTCTTTTTTGCAGATATCCAGATACTCCTGGATGCTGTACTCGTCCTCTTTGCGAGCTTCAAAACGCGTTGCGTAGTGGCGGAAAATATCCATATCTCCCCCGTAGATTTCTTCCCTACTCCACACCAACAAGCGAGAGCCAGGCTAGTTCTTGCGTGCGTTGCTGATTCCACTGTAGACGAATCACCGATGATCACAAGAACGGTTGAGAGCCTGGAACGGTGCACAACCGTCGCAATTGCGTTAGCGCTCGACAGCATCAAGTGCTAAACGGACCTTGCACGATGCATCAACACGCATGCACCACGACGATCGGCTATCCCGAGCACAGCAGAAAGCGTACCCATGCCACCTGCCCGCGCTCGCAGGTTGGTACGTAACCGATCTGTGCGAGTTCCCGCGCGCACGCTGAATCCAGGAGGGGGATATCCCTGCGTTTTCGTGTCTCGCCAACTGTGGTACTGCACGTGGCTTACCAGCAGACCTACGCTTGTAGTGGCAGCTTTTCTTTTTGGCGCGCAACACAGCATTGTGCAAAGCATGGGGCAAAACGGCCTTTGTCGCCCCGACGCGTGCCCACAGCCCGTGGTCGAAAGACCGAAACGGATCGACCAAAGGTGTCTCTTTTTTGCGCCAAGGGAGGTTTGTGCCGGGCGCGACGGTGAATCGGCCGGAAAAGCCCGCACGGAGAACGCGGACAAAAGAAAAAGGCCCTCGGCATTTGCCTGAGGGCCTTTTAAGCGATTTCTCGCTTGTTTGGTGGTGGTACAGCTACCAAACAGTTGCCGAAAACCAACACGGGGAAACCATCTCTGTTCTCATAACCAAAAAAGTACCCCCAAAAATACCCCCAGACCGGCAACGCTGCCCTAGATGAAGGCTTGGCGATTTGGCCCCTCTGCGTAACTCGGTTGGGTACCGCCTTCCGCGATACCCATCTTGCGATCGTGATAGGCACGTGCGACCTTAGGCTTGCCGTGGCTGTCTAGCACATAGCGCCAGTGGTGGGCATCTAGCCACTTCACCATCTGGGCGCGCTGGTTTGCCTTGCAGCCGACCAGGCCGGCCAGTTCGCCCATGGTCAGGTATTGACTAACCAGGGCCAGCTCCCGGCACGCGTTGCGCTTTTCGATCTCCGTGATGACACGCTCAATCACCCGTTCTATCAGCTCATTCTCGTTCACGCTTCCCCCCTCTCGCACATGCGGCGGAAAGATTTTGCCATCGCAATCCAGCGACACAGCGGAGCCCGTCCGAGCACTGCCACAATATGGGCTCAACTTACAGCGATGGGCCACCCCCGGAGTCAAGATGGAATCGAAGAGTGATTTCTTTCTCGCCGAGCAGGAGGTCGACGAGCTAACCGGCATTGGCCGGGGTCGCACCGAACGAGTGGGAATTCAGTTTGTGAAGATGCGTAAATTCGACCTGCAAGCCCGGCAACTCCGAACAATGGGCATACCATTCTTTGTAAATGCCCGGGGCCGGCCGATCATCGCGCGCGCCTTCTTCACGGGAGCAAAGGTCGAAGCTCCATCGCGACCAAAGTGGCAACCATCCGTGCTCATCCAGGGCGACGCGTGATGAATATGGGCCACTAGAATTTTTTCAGGCCGAGCCTGTGCACTAGCCGAGGCGCGGTCTCAAATTCACTCACGTGCACTGCGTTTTCGTCGACGTAGTACGCCTTACCGATCTTTTGCGCTGGCGGATAGATCTTCCCATCGCGAGCCCAGGCGCGCAGGGTGCCGATATACGGCGGCGGGTCGTAATTCCTGGCAGCCCATTTCGAAAGACTGATCTTCATGCGTGCCTACCAGCGTCAATGGCGGTTCCAGGGATTATCTGCTTATGGGGTGGTTTCGCGACGCGCGCCATGTTTGATTTCCGTTGATATTTTTTCAATCGGCCGCCAGATGGCCCAAACTGTAGTAACCGGCCACCGGTGACAGCCTAGCCATCCGTATTACGATAGGTCGGACATAACGGGGGACGCCAATTGAACCTCAGAACAAACATCATTGCGGCAGCTGTCGCCCTTGGTTTTTTATCGGTTTCTGCGCCGGCATTGGCCTGCTCAACCGACGATCTTCAATCGTGCAAGACCTGTCCTGAAATCGCAGCTGCAGTACGGGGGAAAGACCCCAACGCGGGCGACTACTACCGCGGCGCGTTGTGGAATCCATTGTTCGCGGCCTATGTGCACAATTGCCAACCGCTGGGGCGGACACTATTGGAAGCGGGTGCGAACCCGTCATTTGGGGGCGAGCAAAGCTCAATGATTCTGACCGTCTCGAATCGGTGGCCACACAACAACGAGACGGTGAATAAGCAGTGGGCGTCAATGCTAGCCAAGAGCGGCGCGAGCGTCGACGCGAGGCTGCCTTATACGGAAACGACAGCGCGTGCGATTGTTGCTGGTGGTGATGCATCCGTCGACTATCCCGCTATCTGGAAAGGCCTCCTCGCGCCTGACATCGATCCTCAGATCGTCAAATATTGCCGGTCAGTGTCGGAGGCCGCCGGCGGCAGTTACAGGATAGAGGAGACCTGCAGGAAGCAGGAATCTGCCGCCAAATCGCGAATGAACGCTGAATAGCCGCGCTTGAAGCGCGATGAAGAAGGGCTGGCGGGCGTCGCGAACCGTTCAAAAATTCCCATGGCGTTCCTCGCGCTAGCCCTTATGCCGTCAAGGCGCAGCCCGGTTTGGTTCGTTCCGAAAACAGGCAAAACCGTGGAAACCTTCGTGGTAACCATGGACTGGAAACCATGGATACCGGCGTGGATACCAGGCGCTTGGAAGCCCTGATGCCCAGAAGACCTCCTTGACCGGATTTGAACGGCGCGCGCATCGGAATTGCCCCAGAACCCTTACGGCACGGGCTTTGCGGGCATCTTCCGCAGCAAGTCCAATTTGCACCCTGTCTAGGCCCTGTCAAACCACCCGGAGGCTAGAGCGCCTTCAGTGGGTCACCTCTGGCACGGCGTTGATGGCCGGCCCACTTAGTGGCGCGGCACCATCGATCGCGGAACAGATCATCTCCGTGTACCAGGTCTGACCGCGCGTGTCGCCGTTGTTCACGACATAGAGCACCTTGTACACTCCCCGCGAATCCAGGGTGGGCATCTTGATGTCCTGGGAGTTTGGTTGCATCGGCTGCTTCACCACCGTATCGGTGATATAGGAATTTTCGATCTGGACGCGCATCCCTGCTTTAATGTTCGGATTTAGCAGGCACTTGACCACGATGCCCTCCATCGTCAACTCGGGCACACCCACCATCCCGGTAGACGGGCTCAGTACGATAGCGTCACTCGTCAGATACCCACCCTTCGGAATGAAGTTCAGACGCCCATCCTGGATGTTCCAGTCGCAGCCGATGGCATCTGCGGTTTGACGAAGATGGTCCCGGACCATGCCATACATCGTGATCCCGGCCGGACCTTTCGTGGATGGCAACGGCGGCATCACGCCCATCAGGATGCCGTAGGACTCCATGGCCTTCGCTAAGGCCGAAATCTTGTCTTGGTATGTCCAGCCCGCCGCCAGGGTCGTGCTCACCACGCCCCAGTTGTAGACCTCGTCGCCGTCAGCACCTTCCAATTCGAGAAAACTATCAGTGGCGTTTTCCCTTCCGCGCTTGATCTTCGTGATGCTGCCCGAGAAGATCTGACCAATGCCGCCGTCGTAGCCAGCCTGCAAGGTGAATCGCGTGAACTCTCGCTGCACCCGGTTTATCGTGTCCTGAGCAAGGTTGTACACGCGCACCGTCGCCCGCTTCAGGGTCTGCGTTGTAGCTCCATGCACCGAGAACGTAATGTGCAGCGCCGACAGATCCAGAGCATTGCCGGCATCGTCACCGACAATCAACTCAGCCTTTCTAAGCCATTGTTGGGTCATCTTTAAACCTGCGAGATAGGGTTTTATCGGTACCATGCTGCTGCCTGAGTGCATATAGGCGGCTGCATCCTTTTGCCATGGGCTGCCGTAGCAAAAGGACGCCTTCATTAGGGCACCTTCGGTACAGCGCTTAGGTTCGGTGTGAGAGCGTTCACGCGTATTCGCGAACAATCACCATACCCGCGGCACCATTTCCTCCAGCGCTTGCGGAAGCTGTCGCGCCGCTGGTGCCACCGCTTCCGCCCGCCCCTGGAGCAGTGCCCGCATTGCCAGCTACTGAGGTGTTTGTCCCATACCCCGCCGGCCTTCCGCCACCACCCCACACTGAAGAAGCACCATAACCGCTTGCCCCTTGAGACGAACTTGTCGCAACAGCAATGCCGCCGGGGGCACCCCCTGCACTGATGAGGTTTGCGCCTGACGGAGCCGCAGCAGTGTTGAAATTCTGGAGCGAATATGGCGGCGCTTGGAGGACACCTTGAGCGCCCCCGATCCCCCCAGGAGCGCTCAGTAGGGCGCCAAATGACGACACCCCACCGTTTCCGCCTGCGACCCCGGATGCCCCTGCACCTGCCGCGCCGACTGTAATAGTTGCGCCAGAAAAGCCGCTCGAGAAGCGTCCCCGCCCATACGCTCCGGAGCCGCCGGCGGGACCTAGCGACACGTTCGTCCCAGATGTTGCTTGAGCGCCGCCGCCAGCTGCACCGCCGCCCACAACCTCGACCTCAACCGCTGATGTCAGTGCCAGCGGTGTGAACGTTGTAGCGCCTGTTGATGAGAATGAGCCACCGTCAACCGACACCTGTTGGGTGCCCGCGTTGATGGTGTAGATCGTCGTGCGTAGCAGTCGACCCGTCGCCTGACCAAGCTGCATGGCGTGCTGGCTCTGCGTGGCGGGTGGAACTTGCTGAGCGCCGCCTGCACATTCCATCAAGACGCAGATTGGATTTCTTCAAGATAACGATGGCGGGACACCGGCCGCAGGCCAACAGCAGCAGACGCTGCGGATCCGCCCGCAGGATGCCCGCGACAAGGCCGTGCACTAGCCCATAGCTCGTGTCGTCATCGATCAGCAGCTCGCAGTCGAGGCCCTGTAGAGCCGATAGGTCATCGGCGTGGTTTGGCTTGTAGCCGGGCGTGACGCAGATAGCGGGCACCCATTTCCCGAGCCGGCCCCCGGCCTGAATGACAACCCAGCCACCGCGAGGCATCAGGCCCGATGCGCGGGCGCGATGCAGCGGTTGCAGCCACTCGGGGCAGATTGACGGGTGAGTGCGCCCACCCGACTGCCCGTGCAGTCGGTCCAGATTCTGTTTCATGGTGTCAGGCTCCCAGCAGATCTAGGATGCGAGGCTCATGCACTAGCCAGACAGCCATGTCTTCTTCAGCCAAGTAGCCCTTCTCTGCGTCGAAGCTCAGAACCGCCACTATGTTTTGCAGGTCGCGTGGATCAATGTGCTCCGCCAAGGCAAGCGCATCGGCAAGGTCGTAAGGCCGCTCATTGCCCGCAGAATCAACCAAACCGACAAAAGCGCGGTCGGCCAAACCAATGCTGTGGCCAGTCATACGCAGGGCCGGGCGAACTGGCCCCGGGCTGCGCCGCTGATGCACGGCGCCTGGCGTAGCGGCGCGATTGCCAGCCTTCGGGGCAAAGACAGAACGGGATTGCTCAGAACGAGCGAGAACTTCAGGCATAGCAGCCTCCTCAGTCGCGAGGATGGCCGGGCGATGTTGTGCGTCACCGGTCAGGGAGATCGCAACAGGTTTGCGCTGCTCCTTTGCTGCGGCAAGCAATACCACCGACACGCGTTCGAGCAGGCGAACACTGTCTGGCGTTTGAGAACGATAGGCGATGCCCGAATGGGCGTTGTGGGATTGGCGCATTGCGGCCTCCATCGTGATTGAGGAAGGCCCGCCGCTCATTTCCACGTGAGGGGTGGCGGGCCTGACAGCGGGGGTGGAAAACCGGCACGATGGCACCGGCCAGCCCGAAGGCTGCCCCGCCCGGCCCGCCATGATCGAAGGCGTGCGCAAGCGCAACGGACGAAAAAATACCGCCAAGAGCGGCGGCTGTCCGCCATCGTGAATCGGGTTTCCACACCCGGTCGCCGTTGTCTCGGCAACAGGCAAAGTATACGCCTTTGCCAAAGGTTTACAAGTACCAACAAAGTTCAGCATGTTCCCACCTCCAGCAGGTACACGCCGACACGGTGAGGCACGCCGGCTTCCGTCTGCTCGACACGGGTCACGGTCTTGATGCGGTGGCCGTGGTGGTGACGCAGTTCGAAGATGCGCGGACGCGGGTCGTACACGTCCAAGTGACGCATCAGCTCGAAGGTGGTAACGCTGCCCAGCGCCTGCATCGCTGTCAGCGCACGTTGGCGCTGCGAGGCGCTATCATTACCGGGGATCTGTAAGAGGATCTGCTTGAGGGCTGCGGCGCGAGTCGTGGCCTTTTTCTTTGCCATCTTTCAGCCCTCCACGCGGTAGCTGGCCGGGTTGGCCAAGAAGGCGTCAATGTCCCCGGCGCGCCACCCGACCGAGCGTGGGCCCAGTCGGACTGCAGGCGGGAAGGTCTTTGCCCTGAGGCGGGCGTAGATCGTGGAGCGCGAGAGCCCCGTCGCGGCTTCAACCTGCGGCCTGCGCAGGATCATCATCGCTGTTTGGATGTTTGCGGCCATGTACGGCTCCTTTCGGAACGTGTTGAACATGGCCGAAGATTCGGCGATGAAACTTGAGGCAATCAAACCGCAACCGCAAAGCCCTGTCTGAGAAGGCTTTGCAGCTAGTTGCGGCAACTATCGCTTTGTCTTTCGCGCGCTGGGATACCAGGATGCGATGGCGTTCTGCGGAGTGTCAGAACACAGCTTGCCGATGTACTGTCGGGTAACGCCAAACTCGTCAGCCAGCGCTTTGTGCTTCTCTCCGCTTTGCGCCCGCCGCACGATCTCAGCGCGTTGCTCATTACTCAACCTAAGCCTACTGGTCTTTTTTGCTCCGTCGCATGGCAACTCGCCTGTCCCTGTTGCTTCGCGCAGCTTGAAGCCTCTCGGTATGAGATAGCGATTAGCTTCGTCGACACTCACGAGCGAACCTGGTTCGATCGTGCGCGTGGGGGTACGCTGCGCCGTCAAGAGGGATATTTCCCCGGCCTGCGCAGCCGCACGCAAATCCCAAAAATGGCGGCTACGCACATTCATCTGCCGCACCCTTGCTTCTTCCTTCAAGTGCTGAAAACTGGCCTGCAAATCCCAGGCTGGCTTGTTTGGCGCAGCGGCGAAAACGCTTCGATAGTCCCTGAAGCGCTCCATATCGACATGTGCAACATCCGGTAGGTCGCGCCATATTTCATCCAGCAATTTCCAGTCATCGGGCGTCAATGGCCCTACGCACCAGTGTTCTGGCCCGATGAGAGAACGCTTCTGAAGGTCACGCAGCACCGGTGCAGCGTCAGGTATTGGCTCGAGTGCCTCAGCGATCCAATTTGGAATTTGCGCAGCCTCGACGAAGACGGATCCTGCGGGAATCGCAATTACGATTTCCTTCACAGACATTTGCACACCCTATGTGCGGCCCTATTGATCGGGGAGCCACGCCGGCGGGCTAGGGAACCCGTTTTCGATTGGCCGATCTAGGCGCGGCTCGTTTGATTGTCACATGCTCGACGGCATCGGAATCACCTTCGCACCGCGTTTCAGCTCGTCTAGATAGTCCGCCCACGCCTGCATCATCTGCTTGCGCACGGCCAGAAAAGCCACGCGGTCATACGCAGCCCCGTTCGGGTCTTTCTTCCGGTGCGCAAGCTGCAGCTCGATCACCTCGGCCTCAAAGCCAAGCACCTCACGCAGAATTGTGCGGGCAATGGGGCGCACGCCGTGGCCGGTGAATTCCTTCTGAGTGTCGATACCCATGCGCTTGAGCGCTGCATTGATAGCCGCCTCGGACATGGGCTTAGCTTTGTCCCGCGCACCTGGGAAGAGATAACGCCCGTGGCCAGTCAGTGCGTGCAGATCACGCAGGATTGCGACGGCCTGGGTGGATAGCGGCACGATGTGAGCCACGTCCCGCTTGGATGACACGAAACGCCATTCAGCCGCGTCAAGGTCAACGTCCGCCCATTCCGCTGCCCGCAGTTCACCAGGCCGGACAAAAAGCATCGGCGCCAGCAGCAGAGCGCATTTCACGACAAATGTGCCTGTGAAGGCGTCGAACATGCGCAGCAACCCGGCCACCTCTTTGGGATCGGTCGGTGCGGCGTAGTGCCTCCCTTTGGCTGGCGGCAATGCTCCCCGCAGGTCACCCGATGGATCGCGCTCTGCCCGCCCAGTGGCGACTGCGTAGCGGAAAATCTGGCCGCAGGTCTGCAGCACGCGGTGCGCGGTATCCAGGGCGCCGCGAGACTCGACACGGCGGGCTACACCTAGTAGCTCTGGCGCCTTGATTTCGGCAATCGGTCGGCCGCCGAGCCAGGGGAACACATCGTTCTCCAAGCGGGCCAGCACCTTGTCGGCATTGCTCTTGGACCAGTTCGGCGCGTACTTGGCGTGCCATTCGCAGGCCACGGCCTCGAAGCTGCTCGCCGCGCGCTCGACGGTCGCCACCTTCCTCACTTTACGCTCGACTGACGGGTCAATGCCCTCGCCCAGCAACCTCTTGGCCTCCTCGCGCCGGTCCCGCGCCTCTTTCAGGCCAACGTCCGGGTAGACGCCAAGGGCCAGCAGCTTCTCTTTACCCGCGAACCGATACTTCAGTCGCCAGTAGCGCTGGCCGGCGGGCGTGATGTGGAGAAACAGGCCGCCACCATCAAACAGCTTGATGGGGTTGTCGGCAGGCTTGGCGTTGCGGACAGCGGTGTCGGTGAGTGCCATCTGGGGGTATCTCCAGCTGGGGGTATCAGATGTACCCCCACGTACCCCCGGATGTCAATGCAACTTATCGGAAGGCGCTGGAATGAAAAAAACCCGCGAAGCCTTGAGCTATCGCGGGTTTTTGGACTTCCAGGGAACTCACCGGAAGTGTATTTGGTGGGTGGTACAGGGATTGAACCTGTGACCCCTGCCGTGTGAAGGCAGTGCTCTACCGCTGAGCTAACCACCCGAATGCGGTGAAAACGAAATTATGGCGAAAAGGCGCAGCCGTGTAAATACCCTGGCCGCACATTTTTTTTGATCAGGCAACCGGCGGCGCAGATTCCACAGCTTCGCGCGTCCAGACGGTCTTGCCGCCGCTGGCCTTGTCGATTTCCTTGAGCACGCCGGCATGCGCTTCGGCCTCGGCTTCGGTTGCCAGCAGCACCGGCAGTTGCAACGCGCTCAGATCGACAGAGACGGCTTCGGCCGATGCGCCTTCGCCCGACTCCAGCATGTCGATCACCAGCGTGTTCTGGCCGCGCGTCATGGCCAGGTAGACCTCGGCCAGCAGTTCCGCATCCAGCAGTGCGCCGTGCAGCGTACGGTGCGCGTTGCTCACGCCCAGACGGTCGCACAGCGCGTCCAGGGAGTTGCGCTTGCCCGGGAACATCTGGCGAGCCTCGCGCAGCGTGTCGATGTGGCCCGACAGGTGTTCACGGAATGCCGGCAGGCCGAGGCGCTGGAATTCCATGTCCAGGAAGCCCAAGTCGAACGCCGCGTTGTGAATAATCGCCTCGGCGCCCTGCACGTAGTCGCGGATCTCGTTAACGATCTCGGCGAACTTCGGTTTGTCGGCCACGAACTCGTTGGTGATGCCGTGCACGGCCATCGCGCCGGCGTCGATCTCACGCTCGGGGTTGATGTAGAAATGCAGGTTGCGGCCGGTCAGGCGGCGGTTGACCATCTCCACGCAGCCGATTTCGATCACGCGGTCGCCGGTGGCGGCATTCAGGCCGGTGGTTTCGGTATCGAGAATGATCTGTCGCATCGCGCGCT
>Ga0209759_1001772_pt1 | contig 11002 bp, 9 predicted proteins | sample AraplaCL_Col_mMS_FD_184261 | JGI IMG/M metagenome (GOLD analysis project Ga0209759, IMG submission 184261) | Arabidopsis root microbial communities from the University of North Carolina, USA - plate scrape CL_Col_mMS (SPAdes) (version 2) | ecosystem: Host-associated > Plants > Roots >...
CGATCCTGCTGGCTGTCCGGCCGCCACTGCCAGCAGGCCAGCCACCATACCTAGACCATTTCCTGACAAATTGGCACAGTTATTTTCGAGCTGGAACACTAGAATAGGCACCGTCCTTTACAGAACCTGAGCCCATTTATGCCGGATCCGGTTGATACCTCAAAGGTGTCTGAATTACCGCTGGACGCGTTGGTGGCCTGTCACGAATGCGACCTGCTGATGCGCAAGCCCCAGCTTGGCCTCGGCGAGAAAGCCCAATGCCCACGCTGCGGCTACGAGCTCTACGCCCATCGGCACAATGTCGTCGAACGCAGCCTGGCCCTGGTGATCGCGGCGCTCCTGCTGTACATCCCGGCGAACTTCCTACCCATCATGAAGCTCAATCTTCTGGGCCGCTCTTCCGAAGACACGGTCTGGAGCGGTGTGCTGGGCCTGTACCATACCGGCATGTCCGGCATCGCCGTGGTGGTGTTCCTGTGCAGCATGGGCATCCCCTTGCTCAAGCTGGCCTGCCAGTTGGCCGTGTTGTTGAGCATTCGCTGGGATATCGGGCGCAGCTACGGCTTGTTGCTGTACCGCATTTACCACCATCTGCGCGATTGGGGCATGCTCGAGGTCTATCTCATGGGCGTGCTGGTGGCGATTGTCAAACTCGCCGACCTGGCGGAACTGAGCCTGGGATTGGGCCTGGCCTGCTTTGTCGGTTTGCTGCTGACCCAGGTGCTGCTGGAGGTGATCATGTCGCCCCACCAGGTCTGGCAGGCGTTATCGGGAGAGGACGAACATGCGGGCCATTGATGCAGGCATCCTGATCTGCACGGAATGCCACGAGCTGAACCGGCAGGAAGAAGGCAGCGACGAGCAGGTCTGCACCCGCTGCGGTGCCCTGGTACACCCACGGCGTCCCAACAGCCTGATGCGCACCTGGGCCCTGCTGCTGACCTCGGCGATTCTCTATATCCCGGCCAACCTGCTGCCGATCATGACCATCAGTTCCCTGGGCAAGGGGGACCCCAGTACCATCATGTCCGGTGTCATCGTCCTGGTGCAGCACGGCATGTTTCCCATCGCCGCCGTGGTTTTTGTCGCCAGTATCCTGGTACCGACGTTCAAACTGGTGGGCATCGCCCTGCTATTGTTCTCGGTGCAGCGCCGCCAGCCGCTGTCGGCCCGGCAGCGGATCATCATGTACCGTTTCATCGAGTTCATTGGCCGCTGGTCAATGTTGGATATCTTCGTGATCGCCATTCTGGTGGCGATCGTGAACTTTGGAAGAATTGCCAGCGTCGAAGCCAATCTCGGCGCGGTAGCCTTTGCCAGTGTGGTGATCTTGACGATGCTTGCCGCAGTAACTTTCGATCCCCGACTCATCTGGGACAACACGGAGTCGGACGACGACCATGAGTGATTTGCCAAAAGCCAAAATCCGCCCGGCTTCGAACTGGTCGGCCATCTGGGTCCTGCCGCTGATTGCCCTGGTCATCGGCGGTTGGCTCGGCTGGCGGGCCTACAACCAGACCGGCATCGAAATCCAGGTGCGCTTCGAAAGCGGCGAGGGCATCCAGGCCAACAAGACCGAGGTCGTCTACAAGGGCATGCCCATCGGCAAGGTCAAGGGTCTGAGCCTGGATGTCGAAGGCAGCTCCAAGGGGGTCATCGCCACCATCGAGATGAACAAGGACGTCGAGTCGTCCCTGCGCACCAATACCCGCTTCTGGCTGGTCAAGCCCAGCGTGACCCTGGCGGGGATTACCGGCCTGGACACCCTGGTGTCCGGCAACTACATCGCGGTCAGCCCCGGCGATGGCGAACCGGAGCGCAGGTTCAAGGCACTGACCCAGGAGCCGCCGCTGTCGGACCTCAAGCCTGGCCTGCATATCACCATCAAGGCCGATCGCCTGGGTTCCCTGAACCGTGGCAGCCCGGTGTTCTACAAGCAGATACAGGTCGGCCAGATCAAAAGCTATGCGCTGAACCCGGATCAGAACATAGTCGAGCTCAAGGTCTTTATCGAGCCGACCTACGCGAACCTGGTGCGCAAGCACACGCGTTTCTGGAACGCCAGCGGAATCAGCATCGATGCCAACCTGTCCGGGGTGAAGGTGCGCAGCGAGTCCCTGGCCAGCATCGTCGCCGGCGGCATCGCCTTCGCCACGCCGGAGAATCGCAAGGACAGCCCGCCCACCGACCCGAGCCTGCCGTTCCGCCTCTATGAGGATTTCGACGCCGCCCAGGCGGGAATCCGGGTCAAGGTGAAGCTCACCGACTTCGAAGGCCTGCAGGCCGGTCGTACGCCGGTGATGTACAAGGGGATCCAGGTCGGCAGCCTGAAAACCCTGAAGATCGATCCCGACCTGTCCAGCGCCAACGCCGAGCTGACCCTCGACCCGCTGGCCGAGGAGTACCTGGTGAGCGGTACCCAGTTCTGGGTGGTCAAGCCGTCGATCTCCCTGGCCGGCATCACCGGGCTCGAGGCGTTGGTCAAGGGCAACTACATTGCCGTTCGCCCCGGCGACAAAGGCGGCCACCCGCAGCGCGAGTTCGAGGCCCGGGCCAAGGCGCCGCCCCTGGACCTGCGCTCCCCGGGACTGCACATGGTGCTGTTCACCGACAACCTCGGTTCCCTGGACGTCGGCAGCCCGGTGCTCTACCGCCAGGTGAAAGTCGGTACGGTACAGAGCTACCAGTTCTCCCGTACGCGCAAGCAAGTGGTGATCGGCGTCCATATCGAGAAGGAATATGAAAACCTGGTCAACGCCTCGAGTCGCTTCTGGAACGCCAGTGGCATCACCTTGAGCGGTGGCCTGACCGGTGGCATCCAGGTGAAAAGCGAATCGCTGCAAAGCCTGATGGCCGGCGGTATCGCCTTCGAGACCCCGCAGGACAAAGCGCCGTTGCAGAAACGCATTCCGCGTTTCCGTCTGTTCTCCAACCATGAGGAGGCGCAGCAGCAAGGCACCCTGATCACCATTCGGGTCGATCGCGCCGACGGCTTGCGCAGCGGCACGCCGATCCGTTTCAAGGGCCTGGATGTGGGCAAGATCGAAAGCGTCGACCTGAGCGATGACCTGCAGTCGGTGCTGCTCTCGGCGCGGATTACCGAAGTGCCGGAGCGCATCGCCCGGGTCGGCAGCCAGTTCTGGGTGGTGAAGCCGGAGCTGGGCCTGATCAAGACCTCCAACCTGGAAACCCTGGTTACCGGGCAGTACCTGGAAGTGCTGCCGGCGACGAAGAAGCTCGGGGTGCAGAAGGATTTTGTCGCGCTCAAGGAGCCGCCGGCCGCGGCGGTGCCACAAGCCGGCTTGAGCCTGACCCTGAGCGCCACGCGGCGTGGTTCGCTGAAGGAGGGCGTACCGGTGACCTACCGCGAGGTGACGGTGGGCAAGGTGACGGGCTATGAGCTGGGGGCCACCGCCGACCGGGTGCTGATCCATATCCTGATCGAGCCGCGTTACGCGCCATTGGTGCGCAGCGGCAGCCGTTTCTGGAATACCAGCGGGTTCGGTGCCGACTTCGGCTTGTTCAAGGGCGTGACGGTGCGTACCGAGTCGCTGGAGACGCTGATTCAGGGCGGCATCGCCTTCGCCACGCCGGATGACGAACGCATGGGTGCGGCAGCGCGGCCGTTGCAGACCTTCGCGCTGTTCGACAAGTTCGAGGATGAATGGCTGACCTGGGCGCCGAAGATCAGCCTCGGCAAATAACCGATACCCGGAAAGCAAAAGGCCGCGATCAATGATCGCGGCCTTTTGCTTTCCAGCTTCTGGAATCAGACCTCGTCCAGCTCCGGTTCCGCCGCTTCGCTCTGCACCATCGCCCGCACCTGATCGTGCCGGCGAATGTACTTCCAGTCGGCTTCGTCGATATAGATCCCGTTCGGTCCGCTACCGCCTTCCAGGTCGATGGCCACGTGCGCGGACACCTGCGGTTTCACGCTCGCCAGGATCGGCACGAAGCCCAGTTGCAGGCTGGTCTCGAGCAGCGCCGCCTGGTTGCGTTCGTCGATGTCCGCCGCCTCGTCGAGGTAGTACGGCAGGCGCACGCGCCCGGCCAGGTCGCGGTCCATCAGGTGCAGCAACAGGTACATGTTGGTCAGCGCCTTGATGGTCATGGTGGTGCCGTTGGACGCCGCCCCGTCGATATCGGTGTGGATCACCGGCTGGCCGTTGACCTTGGTGATCTCGAACGCCAGCTCGAACAGGTCCTTCAAGCCCAACTGGTTGTGGTTCGCCGCCACCAGCCGCGCCAGGTATTCCTTGGCCTCTTCGTTCTTGTTGTCCTGCTCGGCGCTCTGGCTCAGGTCGAACACCGACAGCGTCTCGCCTTCCTCGTACTGGCCGGCACTGTGGATGATCTGGTCGATGTGCTTGAGCGCTTCCTTGTTCGGCGCCAGCACGATGCGGAAGCTTTGCAGGTTGGACACCTGGCGCTTGTTGATCTCACGGTTGAACAGCGCCAGCTGGTGTTCCAGGCTGTCGTAGTCGCTGCGGATGTTGCGCAGGGTCCGGGCGATATCGGTCACCGCCGCACGGCGGGCCTTGCCCAGGGTCAGGGCTTCGTCGGTGCGGTGGTCGTAGGCGTTGATCAGCAGTTGCAGGCGCCGCTCGACGTCGTCCTCGCTGTCGAACTTGGCCACGCCCTTGAGGCGCACCTGGGCGTAGAGCGCTTCGATCTGCCCGTCGACCCGCTGCAAGCCCTGCCAGCTGTCTTGGTAGTCATTGAGCAGCGGCAGCAGGTTGTCCATGGAGTCGTCCACCGGCTCCATGAACGGCGTGCCGAACGGCAGGTCGGCCGGCAGCAACTGGCGACGGCGCAGGGCGTCGTCGAGGGTGCGCTGCTTGGCTTCCATGTCGCCGATCTGCCGGCCCACCAGCTGCAGCTTGGCCGACAGTTGCTGGACGCGCTCGGTGAAGGCGTCGCTGGAGCGCTTGAGCTCATCCTGCGCGGCTTCCAGTTGCGCCAGCTGTTCCAGCTTGTCGCCTTCCTCTGCACTCAGGGTCTGGGCGCGGCGGAAGTCTTCCAACGCCTTCTGTGCGTCCAGCACCTGCTGGTACAGCGCTTCGGTCTGGGTCTTGCTCGCCGCCCGGTCGGCCGCGACGGCCTGCTGGGTTTTCAACTGCTTGAGCTCTTTGTCCAGGCGCTCCTTCTGGTCGCGCAGGGCGGCGCGATCGGCCAGGGCCTGCAGCGCCGGCGGCTCGATGTGGGACAGGTCGATGGACAGGCCCGGCACTTCGAAGCGCTCGCCCTTGAAGCCGTCGAGGATCAGTTCCATCGACTTGACCCACTCGCCTTCCTCGTCCAGGGCAATGCCGTGCTCGCCTAGCGGCAGGCTGAACAGGGCACTGTTGAACAGGCGCATCAGGCGTTCGACATCCTGTTGCGAGAACTCTTCGCGCAGGCGCGCATAGCTGTTGTTGTCGGCGTGATCGAGTTGCTGCTTCACCGACTTCAGGCGTTTTTCCAGGTCGCGCAGGCGCTCTTCCAGGTCCTCGGCGCTGAACTGCCGGGACTGGGCCAGGGCACCGGCCAGTTCGTCGTGGGCATCCTTGGCCGCCAGCAGTTGCTGTTCCAGCACCTTCACATCGTCGACCAGGGCGAAGCGATGCTTGAGCACCGCCAGCTCGCCGAGCCAGCGTTGCAGGTCGCTGATTTCCCGCTCCAGGCGCATCAGCTCCTGGGTGCTGCTGCGCTGGTCGTTCTGCAGCGCGTCCTGTTCATTGCGGTAATGCTCGGACTGGATCAGCAGCTCTTCCTTGCGCGCACTGGCGTAGTCCGACCAGGTGCCGAGCAAGGAGTCCAGCAGCGGCGAGATGCGGTGTAGCTTGCCGCGCAGCACGTCACGCTGGCGCACTCCCGAGGCCAGCGCCTCGACCAGGGGGCCGGCGGCGACCAGGGCGTTGTAGTCCTGCTCCATGCGCCGCACGTCGCGGAAGGCTTCCTCGCAGGCGGCGATATAGTCGACGCTGCCGGAGCGCAGGCTGTGTTCGAAGGCATCGAGGAACAGCTGCTTGAGCTTGGCGGCGGTGATCTCGCGCATGTGCAGCAGGTTGATGAACAAGGCGCGGAAGGTCTTGAGGCTCTGTTCGCTGGTGGAGCGCAGCGGGATCAGCGTCAGGTCCAGCGGAATCGAGGTGTGGCCGCCGACCAGCAGGCGCCGCAGTTCATCGGGCTTGAGCTCGTAGGCTTTCAGGCCGTTGCGCTCCAGGTTGTTGAACAGTTCCTTCTGGCGCAGGCAGGTGTCGTCTTTCTGGTAGTGGGCCAGGTCCAGGCGTCCGGCATAGGCGAAGAACTGGTGGCCGAAACCGCCGCCCGGGCCGCGCCCGACCACGCCGATCACGTGCGGGCCGTGGGGCAGGGCGACTTCGACGAGGATGTAGCTGGTGTCGCTGGCGAAGTAGAACCGGCGCGACTGTTCCAGGCTGTACTTGCCGAAGCTCATGTCCGACATGCGTGCCAGGATCGGGAACTGCAAGGCGTTGATCGAAGCCGATTTACCCAGGTTGTTCGCGCCATACACCGACAGCGGATGTTCCAGGGGAAACAGGCCGAGGCTGTAGCCGGCGGTGTTCAGCAGGGCGAAGCGGCGGATACCGTAGCGTTCCTGGCTCATGCGTCCATCTCCTGTTGCTCGTCGGCAATGGCCCGGGCCAGCGCGTCTTCTTCACTTTCTTCAAGGGGCTCGGCGAATTCGCTGAGGTCCAGCGGGTCATCGGTTTCCAGCAATTTCTCGTCGCTGTCGTCATCCACCAGCACCGGCGTCGGCAGGGGTAGCACGCTGTGCAGGCTGGCGGCCATGTCGCGGTCCTGCTGGACCGACAGGCAGACATCGAGGAAACGGTGCATCGGCGGCAGGAAGCGGAACAGACCGGGCTCCTCGAGGGCGAAGCCGAGCTGGGTCATGCGGCGCATGATCTTCTCTTCCAGTTCGTCCTGGGTGGTGACTTCGGCCTGGACGAACAGGTCGCGGTACTTCTCCAGCAGCGAGGGCAGTTCATCGCGGCCGAGGCTGCCACCGTCGAGCACGGCAATCGGGTCGCGGCCCTGGTCGGCCAGGTGTTCCACCAGGATGAAGGTGAACAGCGCCAGGCGCTGGGCGGTCTTGTTCACCTGGGCGGCGGCGTTGTCCGGGACGAAGTAGTAGAAGCCGCGGGTGTCGCAGACCAGTTCGAAGCCCAGGGCCCGGAACAGGGTGCGGTACTGGTCCTGGCAGTTGGACAATTGGGCGTACAGCTCCGGGTCGCGGCGGCTGACGTGGTAACCCTTGAACAGCTCGCGAAAGATCGGCGCCAGCTGGGACAGTTCGGAAAGATCAAGATGCATGGGGAGTACTCGCGCTATTTTCGCCGGCTTCTTCGGTACGCGAGAGCAGGGCGAAGGAGCGCAGGCTGACCTGGTGCTCCTGTGTGTAGTAGTCGCGGCGTTCGAGGCGCTCGCGCTGGAAACGTTTTTCCCGCGACAGGCGCGAGAACCAGTACAGCAATTCGTCGGTGGCGCCGTCCGGCTCCTGCTCCAGCAGCCAGCTCATCAGGTCCGGCATCGGCAGGGCGTCGGTGCAGCGCTCGAGCATTTCCTTGACCGTGCGCGGGGCCCGCGGCGGCTCGCCGCCCTTGGACGACTTGTGCGCCTTGGGGAAACGCGACGGCTTGGCTTCGAAGCGGGCCAGGGCGTAGACATACGCCTCGACCTGGCCGGAGCTGCCGAGAAAGGTGCTTTGCGGACGGGTGAACATCGGCATGGCCGCTTGCGGCACGGCGTCCAGGCCCTTGCGCCGGATCACCGACAGGGCCAGGGCGGCGCCACGGGTCACGGCGTTGTGCCGGCGGGCTTCTTCACGCAGCGGCAGCAGCAGTTCGCGGGCATGGCGCAGGGTCAACTGGGCGCTGGTCTGCATCTCCAGGATCCGCGCGTGGGTACGCAGCAGCATGTCGTCGTCCACCAGGTGGCCGAGGCGCTGCTGTTCGCTGAGCATGCGCAACAGCACGTTCTCGACCTTGCGCACGCCCTGTTCGAAGGCGCCGTCGGCGTTCACCAGCTGGATCATCGGCTCGACATATTCGTCCCAGGTCGCCAGGACCTCGGCGTAACGCTGGCGCAGCGGAATCTGCCGGTCGCTGGTCTTGGCCCGTTCGGCGACGGCCACCAGGGCCTGTTCGTCGTTGGCGAGCTTTTTCAGCACGTCGCGCACGCGCATGTCGAGCAGGCGCAGCTGGCGGGCCAGGTCGTTGCCGTCGCGGATGTCGAAGGCGTCCTGGATGTAGCCGGCCAGGCGCTCGAGGTGGCGCAGGTAGGCTTCGATCTCCAGGCACAGGCCCAGGCGGTGCTCGCGGCGCAGGTAGGCGAGGAAGTCGTGGATCTGGGCATTGAGCTCGAAACGGTTCGGGCTTTTCGCCACGGGCACCAGGATGTCGAGGCGAATCCAGACGTCCAGCAGGCTGGTAATGTCCTGGGGCGTGCTGTCCAGTTGCTGGGTAGCCAGTTGCTGGCGCAGTTCACCGAGGCTCAGGGTGCCTTGGTCGAAGTGTTCGCACAGAGGCTCCAGGAGGGCCCAGTGCTCGGCGAGGGCGCGCAAGACGCGCTTGGGTTCGATCATGGGAGAGGCCGGCTGGTTGGCAAATTAAAGGGAGCGATTGTACTGCATCAGGCACCGGATTGACCCGCAGCTGATCGCAGGCTTGGCGTTCTTGCGATCAACTGCGGGCGATCTTCGCCGAAGGACGGTAGAATCCCTGTTTTCAACTTATCCACAGATGGCCGCCCCTTGCTTATCGAGTCCCGCCGCCGCGCTTATCTGACCGCCATGCAGGTGGTCCACTGGCTGCCCCGCACCGAACTGCCGTTCGCCGCGCCGTCGCGGCCGGAGTTGTTTGTCGAGCCGGAACCGTTGGTCGAGGCGCCGCTGCCTGAGGTGCATAAGGCCGCGGAGCCGGTGGCCAAGCCCGTCGAGCGGCCGAAGATCGAAGTACCGCGCCCGACGTCGGTCAATCGTGCCGAAAGCAAGCCGGCGGTGGCCGCCGAAGATGCGCCGGCCCCGGTCAAGGTGGCTCAGGTACCGCCGCCGCGCTTCTCGCTGCAATTGTTGCGGGCCGGGCGTTGCCTGGTGCTGGTGGAGTTACCCACAGGCGAGGCGTTCCAGAGCCGCGATCCGGCCTACCTGCTGCTCAAGGACATGCTGCGCGCCGCCGGGCTGCCGGACAGCCCTCAGCTCATCGGCGAGCCGGTGCGCTGGCCGCTGCTGGTGCGCGGCAACCTCGACCAGGGCCCGGAGGCCGCGCGGGAGTTTGTCCAGGGCTTCGTCCAGGCGCGCCGGGAAGAGGGCGAGTGCGCCTGCCTGTGGCTGATCGGACTGCCGGCGGTGCGTTTTGCCGGTGTTGCCGACGCCGAGTCGTATAATCGTGAATTGCAGGTCGAAGGCCTGGGATCGGCCTGGGCGCTGCCTGGCCTGGAATTATTGATGGATGAGCCGCAGCGCAAGGCCGATGTCTGGCAAGCCATGCGCCGGCTGATGGCGCGATGGAAACCTAACAATGAGTGATGCGGTAAGTTTTCGCCCGATGACCGAGGCGGACCTGGATGCGGTGCTGAAGATCGAATACGCGGCGTTCAGCCATCCCTGGACCCGCGGGATTTTCCTCGATGGCCTGGGCAAGTACCAGATCTGGCTGATGTTCGAAGGCAGCCAGCAGGTTGGCCATGGCGTGGTGCAGATCATTCTCGATGAGGCGCACCTGCTCAATATCACCGTCAAACCGGAGAGCCAGGGTCGCGGCCTGGGCTTGCGCCTGCTGGAACATCTGATGTCGCGAGCCCATGCGGCCCAGGCGCGGGAGTGTTTCCTGGAGGTGCGCGACAGCAATCGCGCGGCTTTCCGCCTGTATGAACGCTATGGCTTCAATGAAGTCGGGCGCCGTCGCGATTACTACCCGGCCGTGGGTGGGCGCGAGGATGCGGTAGTGATGGTGTGTACGCTGGTTGACTGATTCCCCACGTGACCCCAAGCGCGGGGCGTGTGTCAAAGTTTCGGACTATCTAGTAGAGGCAGTAGAGCATGAACGAACTACAGGATCTGATCGATAACAACGAGCGCTGGGCCGCCGCGATCAAGGAAGAAGACCCGGAGTTCTTCGCCAAGCTCGCCCGCCAGCAGACCCCGGAGTTCCTCTGGATCGGCTGCTCCGACGCCCGGGTACCGGCCAACGAAATCGTCGGCATGTTGCCGGGCGATCTGTTCGTGCACCGCAACGTGGCCAACGTGGTGCTGCACACCGACCTCAATTGCCTGTCGGTGATCCAGTACGCGGTGGATGTACTCAAGGTCAAGCATATCCTGGTCACCGGCCATTACGGCTGCGGCGGGGTACGCGCCGCGATGCAGGATCGCCAGTTTGGCCTGATCGATGGCTGGCTGCGCTCGATTCGCGACCTGTACTACGAACACCGCGAAGAGCTCGCGCAACTGCCCACCGAGGAGGAGCGGGTCGACCGCTTGTGCGAGTTGAACGTGATCCAGCAGGTGGCCAACGTCGGCCATACCAGCATCGTGCAGAACGCCTGGCATCGTGGGCAGAGCCTGTCGGTCCATGGCTGTATCTACGGGATCAAGGATGGGCGCTGGAAGAGTCTGGACGTCACCATCAGCGGCTTCGAGCAATTGCCGCCGCAGTACCGGTTGCGGCCGGTGGGTGCGCCCTGAAGTCTGACTGACACCGCACGAATCCTGTAGGAGCCGGCTTGCCAGCGATGGCGGCCTTGAGGTCAATAAATCCCCAAGGGCCTCATCACCAGCAAGCCGGTGTCTACACATCGAGTGTTGCAGCGTTCGTCAGACGGTCGGCAGCGCCGTCATGGGGGCCGGCACCGGTTTCTTCAACTGATCGAGTTGCGTCTTGATCTCCGTTGTCGTGCATTTCTTCTCGGCATCGGCTTCAGACAGGTTGCGCACCGACTCATAGAACAGCACGCAGGTTTTCTGTTTGTTGGCCACCTGCCAGTTGTCGGTACAGCT
>Ga0209759_1001773_pt1 | contig 10996 bp, 9 predicted proteins | sample AraplaCL_Col_mMS_FD_184261 | JGI IMG/M metagenome (GOLD analysis project Ga0209759, IMG submission 184261) | Arabidopsis root microbial communities from the University of North Carolina, USA - plate scrape CL_Col_mMS (SPAdes) (version 2) | ecosystem: Host-associated > Plants > Roots >...
GCCGGCTTAGCTCATCTGGTAGAGCAGTTGATTTGTAATCATCAGGTGGCGGGTTCGAGTCCTGCAGCCGGCACCAGCATCACGAAAACGGTCTCCCTTGCGGAGGCCGTTTTCTTTTGTCCGACGGCCCGTTCAACTTCACGGGCCTCAACCGCGCCGCACCCAGATCACCTTGCCGCCCTGAACGCCCAGGTTGCGGCGTTCTTCGCGGTAGTCCATGGTGCCGGGCAGGGCTTTGCCGTCGCGTTCGCTGATGCGCCAGAGGCAGCCCTTGAGCAGGGCGGTGGCGTCCTGTTCGGATTTGCCGATCAGGGCATCGTCGGAATTGGCGGCTGCCTGGCACGTGGCGGCGGGTGATGTGTGCTCGATCATCTTGGATTCGACCCCGTTCTTGGTCTGTTCTGAGCCTGCCGTCGAGCAGCCGGCCACGCCTACTATTGCCGCAATCGTGGTGAGCAGTGTTACTAAGCGCGTCATACAAACCTCCGTCCAATATCGCTGTGGCGAGCGCCTCAACCGGTGCGCTCGATCGTGACGGCAGTGTACCGATACCGGCTTGCGACGTGCCTCACACCGGGTTGCTGCCGCCGCGCAAAGGGCTTCGCGACGCCTCCAAGAAAACGCTTGCCGCCGTCAACGAGACTTTGTTACTCTGCGCCCCGTCATAGCTACGGAGTACGTCTCCATGGACAGTTGTTCTAGTCGATCCTCGATCGCACATTGAACGGCTAGACAGTCTCGGCGCAACGTCTTCGCGCCTCACCACTGCCTAGCCGTATTGCACGGCGGGTGGTGGCGCTTGCGTAGGTTCTCTACACAAGTCCCTTCCTGAATTCGATTGTTGTATCCGGCACGGCCGCATGGCCGCGTGCGTTTGCGCGCGCCATGACGCGGCGTGGCCGGCGTTTGCCTACGCCTGTCAGAGAAACGGGCGGGGGAGGTCTCATGCTGTTTCTTTCGATGCTGCAGTACGTTTGGGTGGCGGTGCGTCCGCTGGTTTGGGTTCGTGTGCTGATGGGCGCGGCGGCCATTGTGTCGGTGACGTCGATGGCGCATGCGGTGGGTGTACCCGCTTCAGCGGATGATGTCCCGCGCATCGCCAGCGGCGAACTGGATGACCGCTTCGGCTTCCATGGCCAGACCACCTATGTGTGGCAACGCAAACCTGCATTCGATGCAGCGTATAGCGGCGACAACAGCCTCGGTGCCGCGCGCGCGAAGAGTTATTCCTTCACGGCCACGCTCGACCTTGGCATGCGCTTGTGGAAAGGTGCCGAGTTCCACTTCAACCCCGAGGTCGCGCAGGGCGTCGCGTTCTCAGAACTGCACGGCCTTGGCGGCTTGCCCAACGGCGAGCTGGCCAAGACGGCCGGGACGAATCCGACGCTGTACCGCGCCCGCGCTTTCCTGCGCCAGACGTGGGGCCTGGGTGGCGACACGGAAAAGGTCGATGCCGATTTCAACCAGTTCACCAACGTTGTCGACAAGCGCCGTGTGGTGCTGACTGCCGGCAACTTCGCCGTGCCCGATGTCTTCGATGCGGTGTCGTATGCGCAAGACTCGCGCACGCAGTTCTTGAACTGGTCGTTCATGGCGCACCCGTCGTTCGACTATCCCGCCGATGCGCGCGGCTACAACTGGGGCGTGGCGCTTGAGTACATCGACAGTGAGAACGGTTGGGCCGTGCGCGCAGGCCGTTTCCTGCAGCCGGAGCAATCGAACGGTTTGCCGCTCGACACGCGATTCCTCAAGCACTACGGCGACATCCTCGAGCTGGAGAAGCGCTACACGCTGTTCGGCCAGGAAGGCACGGCGCGGTTGCTCGGTTGGCGCAACCAAGCGCGCATGGGCCGGTTTGACGATGCGATGGCGCTGGGCGCCGCCACGGGTGCGGCGCCCGACGTTGGCCTTGTGCGCAGCGAGCACGCCAAGTTTGGCGTGGGCATCTCGTTCGAACAGAAAGCCGGCGATAACCTCGGCCTGTTCGCACGCCTGAATTGGTCGGACGACAAGACCGAAACGTACGCCTTCACCGAAGTTGGCCGCAGCGTTTCGTTTGGCGGGTTGCTGAAGGGCACAGCGTGGCGCCGCGCGAACGATGTGCTGGGGATGGCTGTTGCGGTGAACATGCTTGGGCCGGATCACCGCGCCTATCTGGCCGCGGGCGGTAGCGGCGCGTTCCTTGGCGATGGCGGCTTGAACTATGGCCCCGAGCGCGTGCTGGAAGTGTTCTACAGCTTGCAGGTAACCAAGGCCCTGGCGATCAGCCCGGATTTCCAGCTCATTCAGAATCCGGGCTACAACCGCGATCGCGGTCCGGCCAAGTTCGTGGGCGTGCGTGTTCACGCCGAGTTCTAACCGTAGGAGGGCCCATATGGACAGTCCGAGTCGACCTTACCAAACGTCTTTTTCCCACTAGGCGAGTCCGCCGCATGGTTGTTCCCTGCTGCTGACTTGCCGCCCTGGCAAGGCAGCGGTGTCTGCATCGCTCCTTGATTGTTTCGACTATGCCGCCGCGCGTGTGCAATGCCGGCGGCGATGGCCGCGTGCCGTGCGTATGCGCACGCGGCGAGGAGTGTGTCATGCGCAAATTCATGATTCCCGCCCGCCGTTTCTCGGCGATCGCACTGCCGTTCAGCTCGCCGTTCGTGCAGGCCCGGGCCGGTGCGCCCCAGCGTGCCGACGCCGCATCGACCCCGTCCAACCGGCGTGCCGGTGACGGCGGCCAATCTCCGTCCAACCACGGCTATGCGGCGGCGGCGATCCGGCTCTCGCGCACGTATTGGTAGCGCAAGGCAGCTCATCCAACAACACCAAACAAACGGAGGTCGACATGACCCAATTCGCTTCGGGCATCGACGCACCACCACGTCATGCCGCGCTCGACGATGCCCACGTGGGCGATATTCGCGGCGCGCTCGGCACCATCGCTCACCACGATACGGGTGAGCGCAACAGCTGGCGCGCGCGCTTTCGCACGCTGCTCGCCATCCTCGGGCCGGGCCTGATTGTGATGGTCGGCGACAACGACGCCGGCGCCTTCGGCACATACACGCAGGCCGGGCAGAACTACGGCACCACGCTGCTGTGGACGCTATTACTGCTCATTCCGGTGCTGTATTTGAACCAGGAGATGGTCCTGCGCCTGGGCGCCGTCACGCGCGCTTGATCTTTGCGCGTTTCGGCAAGTTCTGGGGCAGCTTCTCCGTCATCGATCTGTTCCTGGTGAACGCGCTGACGCTCGTGACGGAGTTCATCGGCATCAGCTTGGCGCTCGAGTACCTCGGCATCCCGCGACATTGGGGCGTGTGCGCGGCGGCGGCATTGGTGATGCTGGCGGCATCCACCGGCGACTTCCGCCGCTTCGAGCGCTTTGCGCTGGTGCTCGTGGCCGGCAGTCTCACGCTGATCCCCGTGTTTTTGATGGTGCATCCGTCGATGGGGCAGGTGGCGCGCGACTTCTTCGTTCCCGCACTGCCGGCGGGGGCGCCGCTGGCCGAGGTGATGCTGCTGATCATCGCCATCGTGGGGACGACGGTGGCACCGTGGCAGTTGTTCTTCCAGCAGAGCTACGTGATCGACAAGCGCATCACCGCGCGTTTCATCCGCTATGAACGCGCAGATTTGTGGCTCGGCATCGTCCTCGTGATCGCCGGCGCGGTGGCGATGATCGCCTTCAGCGCCCAGGCGTTTCACGGCACGCCGGAGTTCGGCAACTACACCGACGCGCTCGGCACGGCGCACGGTCTGGAGCGCCACTCTGGCCGCTGGGCCGGTGTGCTGTTTGCGATTGCGCTGCTTGACGCCAGCATCATCGGCGCGTGCGCAGTGTCGCTGTCGACCGCGTATGCGATTGGCGATGTGTTTGCCGTGCGCCATTCGCTGCATCGCAGGCCGACGGAGGCCAAGGGCTTCTATGCCGTGTACTTTGGACTGACGTTGCTGGCCGCCGGGCTCGTGTTGACGCCAGGCGTGCCGCTCGGTTTGCTGACCAACGCCGTGCAATCGCTGGCCGGGGTGCTGCTGCCGAGCGCCACGGTGTTCCTGCTGCTGTTGTGCAACGACAAGGCGGTGCTCGGCCCGTGGACGAACGGCCGCGCGATGAGCATCTTCACGGGCGGTGTGGTGGCTGTGCTTGTGATGTTGTCCGTCATCCTCACGGCCGCCGTGCTGTTCCCGGGCATTGGCGAATTCGAGATTGGCGCCATCCTGATCGGCGGCACCTTGATCGCGGTGGTGATGTCGCTAGTGTTGTGGCGTATCGAGCGACGCGCCCGTCGGCCGCATCATCCGCAGCGTGTGAGCGTGCTGGACCGCGATCACTGGACGATGCCGCCGCTCGAGCAGCTCACGCCCGCACGCTGGACACCTCTCAAGCGCACGTGGATGTTTGTGCTGCGCGGTTATCTCGTGGGGGCGGCGGGGCTGGTGCTGGTGCGGATTGCCGGGCTGTTGACCCAATGACGCCGTAAGGAAACCAGAAACGGGCCACCTCGGTGGCTCGCCTCAATTCCACCCTAGAGCGCACATTTGGAGACAACGTCGGCTGCGCACCACTGTGGCTGATTGTCGCAGTGCAACAACATGCACTTTCGATTTGCTTACCCGCAAAGCCACGTAAACCCTAGCCGTACGGCGAGGACATCACTTGTCAATCGACGTCGCTTTCTATTTGCCTGAGCAGATAGCGCGATCCGAAGCGCCGTCTGGCGGTAAGATCGCGCCCGCATTCCACTCCCAACCGCGCTCCCCCAACGGGCGCATGACGTAGTGCCTGCTCCGACCTTTTACGCCCCCGATCTGTCGTCCGCCGCTTTGTGCGACGCGGCGGTGCTCGGCCTCGCCCATGCCTGGCATGAGCGAAGCCCGCCTCGCCAACTGAGGGCGTTGGGTTCAGCTTCTCCCTGACCGGCGCCCGATGTGATCGAAGATCCGCTGCTGCACCCAGGCGTATTCGGGGTGCCGGTAGTTCGGTCTTTTCTCATTTCCCGCGTTTTTCCGCCTGTGGCCGCTGTCTGGGCTGCTGGGCTCCCGTGATGTCCGGAAGCATCGCCGGCGCAATTGTGCAAGACATGAAGAACACACTCGTTCCACATATGAAGCGGCTCCTCGCCGCAAGCCTCCCGCTCCTGCTGGCGGGTTGCAACCTGACGGTCCTGGACCCGAAGGGGATGATTGCGGCTGAAGAAAAGACGCTGATCCTGGTGGCGACCGGTTTGATGCTGCTGGTCGTCATTCCCGTGATCGTGCTGACGCTGGTGTTCGCGTGGAAGTACCGCGCGTCCAACACCAAGGCTCGCTACGAGCCGGACTGGTCGCACTCCAACGCCATCGAGGCTGTGGTGTGGTTGATCCCCTGCCTGATCATCATCGTGCTGGGCGTGATCACCTACAAGTCCACGCACGCGCTCGACCCGTACAAGCCGATCGAATCGGATGTGAAGCCCATCACGGTCGAGGCCGTTTCGCTCGACTGGAAGTGGCTGTTCATCTATCCGGAACTGAAGATCGCGACGGTCAATCAGCTGGCGTTCCCGGCCAACACCCCGATCAACTTCAAGATCACGTCCGATACGGTGATGAACGCGTTCTTCATCCCGCAGCTCGGCAGCCAGGTGTACGCCATGGCGGGCATGCAGACCAAGCTGCACCTGATCGCCAACGAGACCGGTGTGTTTGACGGCATGTCGTCGAACTACAGCGGCTCGGGCTTCACGGGCATGAAGTTCAAGGCCACGGCCATGACGAACGAAGAGTTCGACGCCTGGGTCAAGCAAGTTCGCGAGTCGTCGCAGAACCTGACCAAGGAAGGCTACGCTGAGCTGTCCAAGCCGAGCGAGAAGGTGCCGCCGGCAGCGTACGCATCCGTCGACCCGACGCTGTATCACAGCATCCTGCACAAATACATGGACAAGATGGGCGAAGGGGAGAAGGTCCTGACGCTCGACGAGGCGCTTGAAGGCGCCAACTGCACGACAGCCACGGCTGAGGCCGCAACGCGTCCGCTGCCGGTGCAGTCCGCCCTGCCTGCTCCCAAGAGCGCGGCCAAGAATTCCTAGGAGTTGACGATGTTTGGCAAGTTGAGTCTGGAGGCCATTCCACTGCACGAGCCCATCGTGGTCGTGACGGTGTCGGCCATTCTGTTGGGTGGCGCAGGCGTGTTCGGCCTGATCACCTATCTCAAGAAGTGGTCCTACCTCTGGAATGAGTGGATCACCTCGGTCGATCACAAGAAGATCGGCGTGATGTACTGCATTCTGGCCATCGTGATGCTTCTGCGCGGCTTTGCCGATGCCATCATGATGCGCTCGCAACTGGCGGTCGCCTCGGGCGGCGGCGCCGGCTATCTGCCGCCTGAGCACTACGACCAGATCTTCACCGCGCACGGCGTGATCATGATTTTCTTCATGGCCATGCCGCTGATGACGGGTCTGATCAACCTGATCGTGCCGCTGCAGATTGGCGCGCGCGATGTGGCATTCCCGTTCCTGAACACGTTGTCGTTCTGGCTGGCTGCTGCGGGTGTGGTGCTGATCAACGTGTCGCTGGGCGTGGGTGAATTCGCCCGCACCGGCTGGCTGGCGTACCCGCCGCTGTCGGAGCTGGCATACAGCCCGGGCGTGGGGGTCGATTACTACATCTGGGCGTTGCAGATATCGGGCCTGGGGACATTGCTGACCGGCGTGAACTTCGTCGCGACCATCTTCAAGATGCGCGCGCCGGGCATGACGCTGATGCGCATGCCGATCTTCACGTGGACCGCCCTGTGCGCCAACATCCTGATCGTGGCCGCCTTCCCGGTGCTGACCGTGGCGCTGGCGCTGCTGGGTGCTGACCGCTACCTGGACATGCACTTCTTCACGAACGATGGCGGCGGTAATGCCATGCTGTACGTGAACCTGATCTGGATCTGGGGCCACCCCGAGGTGTACATCCTGATCCTGCCGGCCTTCGGCATGTTCTCGGAAATCGTCTCGACGTTCTCGCGCAAGAAGCTCTTCGGCTACACGTCGATGGTGTGGGCGACCGCCGGCATCACCGTGCTGTCGTTCCTGGTGTGGCTGCACCACTTCTTCACCATGGGCTCGGGTGCGAACGTCAACGCGTTCTTCGGTATCGCGACGATGATCATCTCGATCCCGACGGGCGTGAAGATCTTCAACTGGCTGTTCACGATGTACCGCGGCCGCGTCGAGCTGAACTCGATGATGCTGTGGACGATCGGCTTCATGATCACCTTCGTGATCGGCGGCATGACCGGCGTGCTGCTGGCTGTGCCGGGCGCCGACTTCCTGCTGCACAACAGCCTGTTCCTGATCGCGCACTTCCACAACACCATCATCGGTGGCGTGGTGTTCGGTTACTTGGCTGGTATCACGTACTGGTTCCCGAAGGCCTTCGGCTTCAAGCTGGACGAGAAGTGGGGCAAGCGCGCCTTCTGGTGCTGGTTCGTGGGTTTCTACACCGCGTTCATGCCGCTGTACGTGCTGGGCTTCATGGGCATGACGCGCCGTCTGAACCATACCGACAATCCGGCATGGCAACCGTGGCTGATCGTCGCCGTGATCGGCGCCGCGATCATCGCCTGCGGTATCGCTTCGCAGCTCATCCAGATCTTCGTGAGCATCCGCAACCGTCATGCGCTGGCTGATCTGACGGGCGACCCCTGGGGTGGCCGTACGCTGGAGTGGGCGACGTCGTCCCCGCCGGCGCACTACAACTTCGCGCGCGTGCCGGTCATCCGTGACATCGACGCCTTTGCAGACATGAAGGCGCGCGGTGAAGTGCTGACGCAGGTCGCACCGAGCTACGAAAAGATCCACATGCCGAAGAACACCGGCGCCGGCTTCTTCATCGGCATGTTCTCGATCGTGATGGGCTTCGCGCTGATCTGGCACATCTGGTGGATGGCCGTGCTGGGTCTGGTCGGCATGATCGGCAGCTTCATCCTTCGCAGCAACAACGACGACATCGATTACTACGTGCCCGCTCATGAGGTTCACGAGACCGAGTCGGCCTACTTCCAACGTATCGGTTCGCAGGCTTAAACCATGGCTTCCAATGTTCTAGACGGTCACGCCGCGCACGGTCACGCGCACGGCCACGACCATGCGCATGACCATGCGCACCACCACGATGCTGCAGACACCAAGGTCTTCGGCTTCTGGGTGTACCTGATGAGCGACTTGATCATCTTCGCGTCGCTGTTTGCCACGTTCTGCGTCCTGCGCGGTGCGACGGCCGGCGGCCCGACGGGCAAGGAGCTTTTTGATCTGTCGTACGTGGCGATCGAAACCGGCATTCTGCTGGTGTCGTCCATCACCTACGGCATGGTGATGATCAGCCTGCAGAACGGCCGCAAGGATCAAGTGATGCTGTGGCTCGGCATCACCCTGCTGCTGGGCGCCGCGTTCGTCGGCATGGAAATCAACGAGTTCCACCACCTGATCGCAGAAGGTGCGGGGCCGAGCCGCAGCGCATTCCTGTCGTCGTTCTTCCTGCTGGTCGGCACGCACGGCCTGCACGTGGCGAGCGGCATGCTGTGGATCATTGTCCTGATGTGGCAGATCAGCCGCAAAGGGCTGACTCCGACGCAATCGACCCGCCTGTCGTGCCTGAGCCTGTTCTGGCACTTCTTGGACGTGGTGTGGATCGGCGTGTTTACCGTCGTGTATCTGCTGGGAGCGATGTAAATGGAACAGACCAACGTTTCGACGGGCATTGCCCACGATGATGCCCACGGTCATGCAGCGGGCGGCGCCGGTCATGCCACCGTCAAGGGCTACCTGATCGGCTTCGTGCTGGCGGTGATCCTGACGGCCATCCCATTCAAGATGGTGATGGACGGCGGCTACTCGCATCAGACGGTGCTGGTGACGGTGATGGCTCTGGCGGTCGTGCAGATCGTCGTGCATCTGATCTATTTCCTGCACTTGGACGGCTCGTCCGCCCAGCGCTGGAACGTGATGGCTTTCCTATTCACGCTGCTGATCCTGGCGATCGTCGTTGTCGGCTCGCTGTGGGTCATGCATAACATGAACGCCAACATGATGACGATGTAACGAGGCTTGGCCTCCGCTGCATCGGAAGGGCGCCCCTGGTGGGCGCCTTTTTCTTTTGCTCGTGCGGCCTTGAGCCTTGGGTTTGCCATGCCGCGGCTTTGTTAAACTCGCCGGGTTCCCCATTTCTGCGTTTCCCCCCGCAATTCCGCCATGTCACAGTACGTTTTCACCATGAACCGCGTGGGCAAGATCGTTCCGCCCAAGCGTCAGATCCTCAAGGACATCTCACTGTCGTTCTTCCCGGGCGCCAAGATCGGCGTGCTGGGCCTGAACGGCTCCGGCAAGTCGACCGTGCTCAAGATCATGGCCGGTCTCGACAAGGACATCGAAGGCGAAGCCACGCCGATGCCCAACCTGAACATCGGTTACTTGCCGCAGGAGCCGCAGCTCGATCCCGCCAAGACCGTGCGTGAAGAGGTCGAGAGCGGCCTGGGCGAAGTGATGGATGCGCAAAAGCAGCTCGAAGCGATCTACGCAGCGTATGCCGAGGAAGGCGCCGATTTCGACAAGCTGGCCGAAGAGCAGGCGCGCCTGGAAGCCATCATCGCCGCTGGTGCCGGCGACAACGTCGAGCTGCAGCTGGAAATTGCCGCCGATGCACTGCGCCTGCCGCCGTGGGACGCCAAGATCGAGCACCTCTCGGGCGGTGAAAAGCGTCGTGTCGCGCTATGCAAGCTGCTGCTCTCGCGCCCCGATATGCTGCTGCTCGACGAGCCGACCAACCACTTGGATGCTGAATCGGTGGACTGGCTTGAACAGTTCCTCACGCGCTTCCCGGGCACCGTGGTGGCAGTCACTCACGACCGCTACTTCCTCGATAACGCCGCCGAGTGGATTCTCGAACTCGACCGCGGCCACGGTATCCCCTGGAAGGGCAATTACAGCTCGTGGCTCGATCAGAAAGAGACGCGCCTGAAGCAGGAAGAGTCGAGCGAATCGGCCCGCCAGAAGGCGCTGAAGAAAGAGCTGGAGTGGGTGCGCCAGAACCCGAAGGGCCGTCAGGCCAAGTCGAAGGCGCGTTTGGCTCGCTTTGACGAGCTGAACAGCCAGGAATACCAGAAGCGCAACGAAACGCAGGAAATCTTCATTCCGGCGGGCGAGCGTCTGGGCAATGAAGTGATCGAATTCACCAACGTCAGCAAGAGCTATGGCGATCGCTTGCTGATCGACAACCTGAGCTTCACGATTCCGCCGGGCGCGATCGTCGGCATCATTGGCCCGAACGGCGCTGGTAAGTCGACGCTGTTCCGCATGATCACGGGCAAGGAGCAGCCGGACTCGGGCACCATCAAGATCGGTCCGACGGTCAAGCTGGCTTACGTTGACCAGAGCCGCGATGCGCTGTCCGCAGACAAGACCGTCTTCGAAGAGATTTCGAACGGCTCCGACATCCTCACGGTGGGCCGGTATGAGACGCCCTCGCGCGCCTACATCGGCCGCTTCAACTTCAAGGGCGGCGATCAGCAGAAGCACGTCGGCACGCTGTCGGGCGGCGAGCGTGGGCGCCTGCATCTGGCCAAGACGCTCATCTCGGGTGGCAACGTGCTGCTGCTGGATGAACCGTCGAACGACCTAGATGTGGAAACGCTGCGTGCGCTGGAAGACGCGTTGCTTGAGTTCGCCGGCTGCGTGATGGTGATCTCGCACGATCGCTGGTTCCTCGACCGCATCGCCACGCACATCATCGCGTTTGAAGGCGATTCGCACGTCGAATTCTTCCCGGGCAACTACCAGGAATACGAAGCCGACAAGAAGAAGCGTCTGGGCGAAGAAGGCGCGAAGCCCAAGCGTATCCGCTACAAGCCTGTCACGCGCTAAGCGAGGACGCGCGGGTCTTTCGGCTCGCGTTCCCGCTTACGGTGACCGGTCTGCCTCAACCGGTGCAGGCGCGTCGAGGTTGCTGTCAAACTCGACGCGTTTGTGCGAGCCATCAC
>Ga0209759_1001774_pt1 | contig 10994 bp, 2 predicted proteins | sample AraplaCL_Col_mMS_FD_184261 | JGI IMG/M metagenome (GOLD analysis project Ga0209759, IMG submission 184261) | Arabidopsis root microbial communities from the University of North Carolina, USA - plate scrape CL_Col_mMS (SPAdes) (version 2) | ecosystem: Host-associated > Plants > Roots >...
GTATGCAATATTCCTTCACCGAGAAGAAGCGTATTCGCAAGAGTTTTGCGAAGCGCCCCATCGTTCACCAAGTACCTTTCCTGCTGGCTACCCAGCTTGAATCATTCAGCACGTTTCTGCAAGCAGATACGCCGTCTACGCAGCGCAAGCCGGAAGGCCTGCAGGCTGCGTTTACATCCGTTTTCCCGATCGTTTCGCACAACGGGTTCGCACGCCTCGAGTTCGTCAGCTACATGCTGTCGCCGCCGGCATTCAACATCAAGGAATGTCAGCAGCGCGGTTTGACCTACTGCTCGGCGCTGCGCGCCAAAGTGCGTCTGGTGCTGCTCGATAAAGAATCGCCGAGCAAGCCGGTCGTCAAGGAAGTGAAGGAACAGGAAGTGTACATGGGCGAAATTCCGCTCATGACGCCGACGGGTTCGTTCGTCATCAACGGCACGGAGCGCGTGATCGTTTCGCAGCTGCACCGTTCGCCTGGCGTGTTCTTCGAGCACGACAAGGGCAAGACGCACAGCTCGGGCAAGCTCCTGTTCTCCGCACGTATCATTCCTTACCGCGGTTCGTGGCTCGACTTCGAGTTCGACCCGAAGGACGTGCTGTACTTCCGCGTCGACCGCCGCCGCAAGATGCCGGTCACGATCCTGCTGAAGGCAATCGGCCTCACGCCGGAACAGATCCTCGCAAACTTCTTCGTGTTCGATAACTTCACGCTGATGCCCGAAGGCGCGCAGATGGAGTTCGTGCCGGAGCGTCTGCGTGGCGAAGTCGCGCGTTTCGACATTACCGACCGCGACGGCAATGTGATCGTCCAGAAGGACAAGCGGATCAACGCGAAGCACATCCGCGACCTGGACAACGCCAAGACCAAGTTCATCTCGGTTCCGGAAGACTATCTGCTCGGCCGCGTGCTGGCGAAGAACGTCGTCGACGGCGACACCGGTGAAGTCATCGCGAATGCGAACGACGAAATCACGGAAACCGTCCTCGAAAAGCTGCGCGAAGCGAAGATCAAGGACATCCAGACGCTTTATACGAACGATCTGGACCAGGGTCCGTACATCTCGTCCACGCTGCGTATCGACGAAACCGCCGACAAGATGGCCGCGCGCATCGCGATCTACCGCATGATGCGCCCGGGCGAGCCGCCGACCGAAGAAGCGGTCGAGGCACTGTTCAACCGTCTGTTCTACAGCGAAGACGCCTACGACCTGTCCAAGGTGGGTCGTATGAAGTTCAATCGCCGCGTGGGTCGCGACGAGATCGTCGGCCCGATGACGCTGCAGGACGACGACATTCTCGCGACGATCAAGATTCTGGTCGAGCTGCGTAACGGCAAGGGCGAAGTCGACGACATCGACCACCTCGGCAATCGCCGTGTGCGTTGCGTCGGCGAACTGGCGGAGAACCAGTTCCGCGCCGGTCTCGTGCGTGTGGAACGTGCTGTGAAGGAACGCCTCGGCCAGGCCGAAAGCGAAAACCTGATGCCGCACGACCTGATCAACTCGAAGCCGATTTCGTCGGCGATTCGCGAGTTCTTCGGTTCGTCGCAGCTGTCGCAGTTCATGGACCAGACCAACCCGCTGTCGGAAATTACCCACAAGCGCCGTGTTTCGGCACTGGGCCCGGGTGGTTTGACGCGTGAGCGCGCAGGCTTCGAAGTGCGCGACGTGCATCCTACGCATTACGGCCGCGTCTGCCCGATTGAAACGCCTGAAGGTCCGAACATCGGTCTGATCAACTCGCTCGCGCTGTACGCGCACCTGAACGAATACGGCTTCCTCGAAACGCCGTATCGCAAGGTCGTGGACGGCAAGGTGACCGACCAGATCGACTACCTGTCGGCGATCGAAGAAGGCCGTTACGTGATCGCGCAGGCGAACGCGGCGGTGGCCGAAGACGGCACGCTGACCGACGAACTCGTGTCGTCGCGTGAAGCGGGCGAAACGCTGATGGTCACGCCGGACCGCATCCAGTACATGGACGTGGCGCCGTCGCAGATCGTCTCGGTGGCTGCATCGCTGATTCCGTTCCTCGAGCACGATGACGCGAACCGCGCATTGATGGGCTCGAACATGCAGCGTCAGGCTGTGCCGTGTCTGCGTCCTGAAAAGGCCGTGGTCGGTACCGGTATCGAGCGCACGGTGGCGGTCGACTCGGGCACGACGGTTCAGGCCTTCCGCGGCGGCGTGGTCGACTACGTCGACGCGGGCCGTATCGTGATTCGCGTGAACGACGAAGAAGCGGTGGCTGGCGACGTCGGTGTCGACATCTACAACCTGATCAAGTACACGCGTTCGAACCAGAACACGAACATCAACCAGCGTCCGATCGTGAAGGTCGGCGACAAGGTTTCGCGCGGCGACGTGCTGGCTGACGGCGCATCCACGGACCTCGGCGAACTGGCGCTCGGCCAGAACATGCTGGTCGCGTTCATGCCGTGGAACGGCTACAACTTCGAAGACTCGATCCTGATCTCGGAGAAGGTGGTGGCCGACGACCGTTACACGTCGATCCACATCGAAGAACTGAACGTCGTGGCTCGCGACACGAAGCTCGGACCGGAAGAAATCACGCGCGACATCTCGAACCTGGCTGAAGTACAACTCGGCCGTCTCGACGAGTCGGGCATCGTCTACATCGGCGCGGAAGTCGAAGCAGGCGACGTGCTGGTCGGCAAGGTCACGCCGAAGGGCGAAACCCAGCTGACGCCGGAAGAGAAGCTGCTGCGCGCCATTTTCGGCGAAAAGGCTTCGGACGTGAAGGACACCTCGCTGCGCGTGCCGTCGGGCATGAGCGGCACGGTGATCGACGTCCAGGTGTTCACGCGCGAAGGCATTCAGCGCGACAAGCGCGCGCAACAGATTATCGACGACGAACTGAAGCGCTATCGTCTCGACCTGAACGACCAGCTGCGTATCGTGGAAGGCGACGCGTTCCAGCGTCTCGCGCGCATGCTGACGGGCAAGGTCGCGAACGGCGGTCCGAAGAAGCTCGCGAAGGGCACGAAGATCGAACAGGCTTACCTGGAAGATCTCGATCATTACCACTGGTTCGACATCCGCCTCGCGGACGAAGAAGCAGCGGCGCAGCTCGAAGCGATCAAGGATTCGATCGAACAGAAGCGTCACCAGTTCGACCTGGCGTTCGAAGAAAAGCGCAAGAAGCTCACGCAAGGCGACGAACTGCCGCCGGGCGTGCTGAAGATGGTCAAGGTGTATCTGGCAGTCAAGCGCCGTCTGCAGCCTGGCGACAAGATGGCAGGCCGTCACGGTAACAAGGGTGTCGTGTCGAAGATCGTGCCGATCGAAGACATGCCGTACATGGCCGACGGCCGTCCGGCTGACGTCGTTCTGAACCCGCTCGGCGTGCCGTCGCGGATGAACGTCGGTCAGGTTCTCGAAGTGCATCTGGGCTGGGCCGCGAAGGGTCTCGGCTGGCGTATCGGCGAAATGCTGCAGCGTCAGGCGAAGATCGAAGAACTGCGCGAGTTCCTGACCAAGATCTACAACGAGTCGGGCCGCGCCGAAGAGCTGGACAGCTTCACCGACGAGGAAATCGTCGAACTGGCGAAGAACCTGCGCGAAGGCGTGCCGTTCGCGACGCCGGTGTTCGACGGTGCGACGGAAGAAGAAATGTCGCGCGCGCTGGATCTGGCGTTCCCGGACGACATCGCGCAGAACCTCGGCATGACGCCGTCGAAGAATCAGGTGCGTCTGTACGACGGCCGCACGGGCGAAATGTTCGAACGTACGGTGACGGTCGGCTACATGCACTACCTGAAGCTGCACCACCTGGTCGACGACAAGATGCACGCGCGTTCCACGGGCCCGTACTCGCTCGTGACGCAGCAGCCGCTGGGCGGTAAGGCGCAGTTCGGTGGCCAGCGTTTCGGTGAAATGGAAGTGTGGGCGCTCGAAGCGTACGGCGCATCGTACGTGCTGCAAGAAATGCTGACGGTGAAGTCGGACGACGTGACGGGCCGGACCAAGGTGTACGAGAACCTGGTCAAGGGCGATCACGTGATCGATGCTGGCATGCCGGAGTCCTTCAACGTGTTGGTGAAGGAAATCCGCTCGCTCGGTATCGATATCGACCTCGACCGCAACTAATCGGACTACTGGAGAGAAGCGATGAAAGCTTTGCTCGATCTATTCAAGCAAGTCCAACAACCTGAAGTTTTTGACGCAATCAAGATCGGTCTGGCCTCGCCGGACAAGATCCGTTCGTGGTCGTTCGGTGAAGTGAAGAAGCCGGAAACCATCAACTACCGGACGTTCAAGCCGGAGCGCGATGGTCTGTTCTGCGCGAAGATCTTCGGCCCGATCAAAGACTACGAATGCCTTTGCGGCAAGTACAAGCGCCTGAAGCATCGCGGCGTGATCTGCGAGAAGTGCGGCGTGGAAGTGACGCTCGCCAAGGTGCGTCGCGAACGGATGGGCCACATCGAACTGGCCTCGCCGGTTGCGCACATCTGGTTCCTGAAGTCGCTGCCGTCGCGTCTGGGCATGGTGCTCGACATGACGCTGCGCGACATCGAGCGCGTGCTGTACTTCGAAGCCTATGTGGTGATCGACCCGGGCATGACGCCGCTGAAAGCGCGCCAGATCATGACCGAAGAGGATTACTACAACAAGGTCGAAGAGTACGGTGACGAATTCCGTGCCGAGATGGGCGCGGAAGGCGTTCGCGAGCTGCTGCGCGCAATCAACATCGACGAACAGGTCGAACTGCTGCGCACCGAGCTCAAGAACACGGGCTCTGAAGCGAAGATCAAGAAGTACGCGAAGCGCCTGAAGGTGCTCGAGGCTTTCCAGCGTTCGGGCATCAAGCCTGACTGGATGGTGCTCGAAGTGCTGCCGGTGCTGCCGCCGGAACTGCGTCCGCTCGTGCCGCTCGACGGCGGCCGTTTCGCGACGTCGGACCTGAACGACCTGTATCGCCGCGTGATCAACCGTAACAACCGGTTGAAGCGTCTGCTCGAGCTGAAGGCGCCTGAAATCATCGTCCGCAACGAAAAGCGGATGCTGCAGGAAGCCGTCGACTCGCTGCTCGACAACGGTCGCCGCGGTAAGGCCATGACCGGCGCGAACAAGCGTCCGCTGAAGTCGCTCGCCGACATGATCAAGGGTAAGGGCGGCCGTTTCCGTCAGAACCTGCTCGGTAAGCGTGTGGACTACTCGGGCCGTTCGGTGATCGTGGTCGGCCCGACGCTCAAGCTGCATCAGTGCGGTCTGCCGAAGCTCATGGCGCTCGAACTGTTCAAGCCGTTCATCTTCAACAAGCTCGAAGTGATGGGTGTTGCAACCACCATCAAGGCTGCGAAGAAGGAAGTCGAGAACCAGACGCCGGTGGTGTGGGACATCCTCGAAGAGGTGATCCGCGAGCATCCGGTCATGCTGAACCGTGCGCCGACGCTGCACCGTCTCGGCATTCAGGCTTTCGAGCCGGTGCTGATCGAAGGCAAGGCAATCCAGCTGCACCCGCTCGTTTGCGCGGCGTTCAACGCCGACTTCGACGGTGACCAGATGGCTGTTCACGTGCCGCTGTCGCTCGAAGCGCAGATGGAAGCGCGCACGCTGATGCTGGCGTCGAACAACGTGCTGTTCCCGGCGAACGGCGATCCGTCGATCGTGCCGTCGCAGGATATCGTGCTGGGTCTGTACTACGCGACCCGTGAGGCCGTGAACGGCAAGGGCGAAGGCCTGTCGTTCACCGGCGTCTCGGAAGTGCTGCGTGCCTACGAGAACAAGGAAGTCGAGCTCGCGTCGCGCGTCAACGTGCGGATCACCGAAATGGTCCACAACGAAGACAAGTCGGAAGGTGCGCCGGCGTTCGTGCCGAAGGTCACGTTGTACGCAACGACCGTCGGCCGCGCAATCCTGTCGGAGATTCTGCCGCCGGGCCTGCCGTTCTCGGTGCTGAACAAGCCGCTGAAGAAGAAAGAAATCTCGCGTCTCATCAACACGGCGTTCCGCAAGTGCGGTCTGCGCGAAACGGTGATTTTCGCCGACCAGTTGATGCAGTCCGGTTTCCGTCTGGCAACGCGCGCGGGTATCTCGATCTGCGTGGACGACATGCTCGTGCCGCCGCAGAAGGAAACCATCGTCGGCGACGCCGCGAAGAAGGTGAAGGAATACGACCGTCAGTACATGTCGGGTCTCGTCACGTCGCAAGAGCGCTACAACAACGTGGTCGACATCTGGTCGGCAACGTCGGAAGCGGTCGGCAAGGCGATGATGGAGCAGCTGTCCACGGAACCGGTGATCGATCGCGACGGCAACGAAACGCGTCAGGAGTCGTTCAACTCCATCTACATGATGGCGGACTCGGGCGCGCGTGGTTCGGCGGTGCAGATTCGTCAGCTGGCCGGTATGCGCGGCCTGATGGCGAAGCCGGACGGCTCCATTATCGAGACGCCGATTACCGCGAACTTCCGCGAAGGTCTGAACGTGTTGCAGTACTTCATCTCGACCCACGGCGCACGTAAGGGTCTGGCTGATACGGCACTGAAGACGGCGAACTCCGGTTACCTGACGCGTCGTCTCGTCGACGTGACGCAGGATCTGGTGGTGGTCGAGGACGATTGCGGCACGTCGCAAGGCGTGGCCATGAAGGCGCTCGTCGAAGGCGGTGAAGTCGTCGAAGCACTGCGTGACCGTATTCTCGGTCGCGTGGCGGTGGCCGACGTCGTCAATCCGGAATCGCAGGAAACGCTGTACGAAGCGGGCACGTTGCTCGACGAAGACGCGGTCGAGGAAATCGAACGCCTCGGTATCGACGAAGTGCGCGTGCGTACGCCGCTCACCTGCGAAACGCGCTACGGTCTGTGCGCAGCCTGCTACGGCCGCGACCTGGGCCGCGGCTCGCTCGTGAACGTCGGTGAGGCGGTCGGTGTGATCGCCGCTCAGTCGATCGGTGAGCCGGGCACGCAGCTGACCATGCGTACGTTCCACATCGGTGGCGCGGCATCGCGTGCGGCAGTCGCTTCGTCGGTTGAAGCCAAGTCGAACGGTACGGTGCGTTTCACGTCCACGATGCGTTACGTCACCAACGCGAAGGGCGAGCAGATCGTCATTTCGCGTTCGGGCGAAGCCATGATCACCGACGACCACGGTCGCGAGCGCGAACGTCACAAGGTGCCGTACGGCGCGACGCTATTGCAACTGGACGGCGCGCAGATCAAGGCCGGCACGCAACTGGCGACGTGGGACCCGATGACGCGTCCGATCATCACCGAATACGGTGGCACGGTGAAGTTCGAAAACGTCGAGGAAGGCGTGACCGTGGCGAAGCAGATCGACGACGTGACGGGTCTGTCCACGCTGGTCGTGATCGACGTGAAGCGCCGCGGTTCGCAGGCGTCGAAGACGGTGCGTCCGCAGGTCAAGCTGCTCGACGCGAACGGCGAGGAAGTCAAGATCCCGAACACCGAGCACTCGGTGCAGATCGGCTTCCAGGTCGGCGCGCTGATCACCGTGAAGGACGGTCAGCAGGTGCAGGTGGGCGAAGTGCTCGCACGTATCCCGACCGAATCGCAGAAGACGCGTGACATTACCGGTGGTCTGCCGCGTGTGGCGGAACTGTTCGAAGCACGTTCGCCGAAGGACGCAGGTATCCTGGCGGAAGTCACGGGTACGACGTCGTTCGGTAAGGACACGAAGGGCAAGCAGCGTCTCGTTATCACGGACCTCGAGGGCAACCAGCACGAGTTCCTGATCGCGAAGGAAAAGCAGGTTCTGGTGCACGATGGTCAGGTCGTCAACAAGGGCGAAATGATCGTGGACGGGCCGGCCGATCCGCACGACATCCTGCGTCTGCAGGGCGTCGAGGCGCTGTCGCGTTACATCGTGGACGAAGTGCAGGACGTGTACCGTCTGCAAGGCGTGAAGATCAACGACAAGCACATTGAAGTGATTGTTCGTCAGATGCTGCGCCGCGTGCAGATCACGGACAACGGCGATACGCGCTTCATCCCGGGCGAACAGGTCGAGCGGTCGGATATGCTCGACGAAAACGACCGCATGATCGCGGAAGACAAGCGTCCGGCAACGTACGAAAACGTCTTGCTCGGTATCACGAAGGCGTCGCTGTCCACCGACTCGTTCATCTCCGCGGCGTCGTTCCAGGAAACGACCCGCGTGCTGACCGAAGCGGCGATCATGGGCAAACGCGACGACCTGCGCGGTCTGAAGGAAAACGTGATCGTCGGCCGTCTGATTCCGGCCGGTACGGGTCTCGCGTTCCACAAGGCGCGCAAGAGCAAGGAGCTGTCCGACCGCGAGCGTTTCGACCAGATCGCAGCGGAAGAGTCGTTCGAATTCGGCACGCCGGAAACCCCGGCCGCCGAACAGCAACACTCCGGCGAGTAAGCTCAGCGGGATGTCGGGGCGGCGCAAGCCGCCTCGGCTTACCCGCCAGCAAAGCCGCCCAGTTTCGACTGGGCGGCTTTTTTTTCGTGCGCCGCTTTTTTACTGGCCTTTTGCCCGCTTTTGCCGATTCGTAGGCCGAATGGCTAACGTTGTTGCAAAGCGCGGGCGTAACCCGAATGGGTTGGTAAAATTCCTGTCACCCGCTTTGCGCCGCTTCTCTCAAATTCATGTCCCGTCCGCTCGAAATCCTCAACGAAGTCTTTGGCTACCCCGCGTTCAGAGGACAACAAGGCGAAATTGTCGAGCACGTCGCCGGCGGCGGCGACTGTCTGGTGCTGATGCCGACGGGCGGCGGTAAATCGCTGTGTTATCAGATACCGTCGCTCGTGCGCCGCGAGCGCGGCTTTGGCACGGGCATCGTCGTCTCCCCGCTGATCGCGCTCATGCAGGATCAGGTGGCGGCGCTGACCGAAGTCGGCGTGCGCGCGGCGTACCTGAACTCCACGCTGTCGAGCGCCGAGGCCATGGCGACCGAGCGTGCGTTGCGCGACGGCGACATCGATCTCCTGTATGTCGCCCCGGAACGTTTGATGACGCCGCGCTTCCAGGAATTGCTGGAGCGCACGCGCATCGGCCTGTTTGCCATCGACGAGGCGCATTGCGTGTCGCAATGGGGGCACGACTTCCGGCCCGAATATATTCAGTTGTCGGTGTTGCACGAGCGCTTTCCCAATGTGCCGCGCATTGCACTGACGGCCACCGCGGACGCGATCACGCGCGACGAGATCATCCACCGTCTTGCGCTGGACGACGCGCGCATCTTCGTGTCCAGTTTCGACCGGCCGAATATTCGCTACCGGATTGTCGAAAAGGACAACGCGCGCACGCAGCTGCTCGACTTCATTCGCGCGGAGCACACGCGCGCGGACGGCACGACCGACGCCGGCGTCGTCTATTGCCTGTCGCGGCGCAAGGTCGAGGAAACGGCCGAGTGGCTGAAAGAAAAAGGCATGCGCGCGCTGCCGTATCACGCGGGCATGGAATTCGAGACGCGCCAGAAACACCAGGAAATGTTTCAGCGGGAGGAAGGCATCGTCATGTGCGCGACGATTGCGTTCGGCATGGGCATCGACAAGCCGGACGTGCGCTTTGTCGCTCACCTGGATTTGCCGAAGAGCGTCGAAGGCTATTACCAGGAAACGGGCCGGGCGGGGCGCGACGGCATGCCGTCCAACGCGTGGATGGCCTACGGGCTCGGCGACGTCGTCCAGCAGCGCAAAATGATCGACGAGTCCGACGCCGACGACGCGCACAAGCGCGTCCAGACGGGCAAGCTCGACGCGTTGCTCGGACTCTGCGAAGCGGCGACGTGCCGGCGCGTGCGACTTCTCGCGTACTTCGGCGAAGCGAGCAAGCCGTGCGGCAACTGCGACAACTGCCTTGAGCCGCCCGCCACGTGGGACGCGACGCGTGAGGCGCAGATGGCGCTTTCCTGTGTGTTCCGCGCGCAGCGGGCGAGCGGTTTCAATTTCGGCGCGGGCCATCTGATCGACATTTTGCGCGGCAATCGCAGCGAGAAAATCCTGCAGCGCGGTCATGAAAAGCTGACCACCTTCGGCATCGGCGCCGCGCTCGGCGAGCCGGAGTGGCGCGCGGTGTTTCGGCAGCTCGTGGCATTCGGCTACCTGACGGTCGATCACGAAGGCTTCGGCTCGCTCGTTCTCACCGAGGCGAGCAAGCCCGTGTTGAAAGGCGAGCAAAGCGTGACCATGCGCCGCTACGTGAAGCCCACCCGGACCCGCCAGTCGTCCGGGCGGACCAGTGAACGCGCGGATCCGACGCTCGGCATGGGTCCCCGCGAACGCGCACGCTGGGAGCGGCTGCGCGCGTGGCGCACGGAAACCGCGAAAAGCGACGGAGTGCCGGCGTATGTCATTTTCCACGACGCCACACTGGCCGAGATCGCGCGCAACGGCCCCGATTCTATCGAGGATCTGCGCGGCATTCCGGGCATGGGCGCGCGCAAGCTCGACCGTTTCGGCGAGGAACTGCTGGAAGTCGTCGCCGCAGATTAAGCCGGCCGCCGTCACCCGGCGAGGTGCGCAGGTCTGCGAAACATTGCAACCTGTTGACTCGCTTAGTGTTTTCGGAATACTATGCTAGGTTCCGGTTCTTGGGATGCTTGCGCGCGGGCGCTGTCCGTGTGTTCGTAGTCCAGATTTGATTCAAGCTGATTCAAGCCGGAAGTTCGATGCGCAGTCGTTTTCGCTTTGCCCGAAAACATATGCGTCGATTTTGTTCAATTTCAGGAATAAACAATGCCAACCATCAATCAACTGGTTCGCAAAGGCCGCACGTCGGAAACGACGAAGAGCAAGTCGCCGGCCCTGCAGGACTGCCCCCAGCGTCGCGGCGTGTGCACCCGTGTGTACACCACGACGCCGAAGAAGCCGAACTCGGCACTCCGTAAGGTTGCAAAGGTGCGCCTCACGAACGGCTTCGAAGTCATTTCGTACATCGGTGGTGAAGGCCACAACCTGCAGGAACACTCGGTCGTGCTGATTCGCGGCGGCCGTGTGAAGGACTTGCCGGGTGTGCGTTACCACATGGTTCGCGGCTCGCTGG
>Ga0209759_1001775_pt1 | contig 10988 bp, 9 predicted proteins | sample AraplaCL_Col_mMS_FD_184261 | JGI IMG/M metagenome (GOLD analysis project Ga0209759, IMG submission 184261) | Arabidopsis root microbial communities from the University of North Carolina, USA - plate scrape CL_Col_mMS (SPAdes) (version 2) | ecosystem: Host-associated > Plants > Roots >...
CCATCTATCAGGTATTGGATCCTCAATTGACCCACGTGGATTGATTCGCGTGTCGCCGTGCCGCTGAGAGTCATGTTCAAACTCCTCGAGATTACGGATTCTTATCGATCCGTCGACGTTGTCCGCGAGCGGCGCCGCTCACCGGCGACGCATCAAAAACACGAACGTCTTATCCTGCGCCGAACTTTCGACGATCTCATTGCCCGTTTGCTTGGCGAACGCCGCAAAATCGCGCTGCGAGCCCGGATCGGTTGCCAGCACCTTCAGAATCTGTCCGCTCTGCATGTCCGCCAGCGCTTTCTTCGCGCGCAAAATCGGCAGCGGACAATTGAGCCCGCGCGCGTCGACTTCCTTGTGAATTTCCATCGGTGATCGGCCTTCGTCGTGAACGGCTCGGCCACGTCAGCCGTGGCCAGTTGAATCGAGCAACGTAAACGTGGAATTTTACCGCAGCGCACCGCGCGACGCTTGCGTCATAGCTTCTCCCCACCACGGCAGCTCCCCGCTGCTCCAACTGCGAGCACAGAACTGTACGGCGCCGAGAGCGGCGCCATCGGGCCGCTCGGGAGGCACAACGACAACGGCGACCGGACGATCTGAATCGGTCGTCCCCGCAACGAGCACCTTGTTGCCGACATGGTGCGCCCGGCCGATCGCCATCGCGATGTTGGTGAGCGCGCTACCCGCGCCCATATCGCCCAGGCGCGCCGCCGTGTTGAAGCTTTGCTTGCGGTAATCGAAGGCTACAAGCGTTTCGGTCAACGAACGGCCAAGCGTGCCAAGCCGCGCCGATGCGAGATCGCTACCCGCGCCGGCGTCATGGATCACGTAATCGATATTTGCTACTTCGCTATGCGCATAGGCAGCCGCCATCGCAACGGTCTCTCGCCATGCTTCGAGCGCCCGCACCGCACCTGGCCTCGGAACGTAGTTCTTGATACTCCCGGTGACCGCCCTGCCGATCCATGCAAGCGGCTCGCACCGCGCCTCGTAGCGTGGCCCCGCTAGCACCAGCAACGCCATATTCTCGCTGGACCGTTTGCCTTTCGACGGACGATCCGGTGCGTCCCAGTTCATCACCCACACGCTCTTGTCCGGATTCTCCTGCAGATAGTCCATCGCCGCATTCAAAGAGGCGAAGCCGGCATTCGCGCCGCCGCGCGTCAAATTCACGCGCGGCCACACCTGAGCGCCGCGGCCGTCCAGCGGCGCACTCTCACGCGCGAATTCACGGACGAGCCGCCCGCGCACATACTCTTGGACTTCAGCGGGATCGAGCCGATAAGCAGGGATGGCGTATTCCACGCGTATATCGCGGATATCCGCCCCTGGGCCGAAGCCGTCAAAGCGCCCGCGGGCGAGCAGCCCGAACATTTCATCGATATAGCTTTGATGGGTTCGATGGAACGTTTCGCTATCGCCGTTTTGACCTGCGACTGTCAGCACAGGCCGCATGGCGCCAGGTTTCATCGCGCGCGTTCCCGGCCAATCACAAACCTGATCCGACTTTATCAAGCCAAGTGTCCAGAGAATTCGCCATTCGGTCGGATAATCGCGTCGACACAGTGGATTGAGCCAAATAACGCCGACCACCTGGGCCATGTCCAACGCCCTGCGCTCCTCCCCCGCGGACGCCGGTTTCGATGCGTTGCGCACCTCGTCTCGAGCGCTATCGAAACCCGTCAGCGCGAAGCAAGCCACGAAAACGTAGAAGCTCACCGTCAGCGGCACAATCAGCAATCTCCTTATCAGGTCGTCCGTCGTCAAATACCCTATCTCGACGCCGCTCATTCTCACGAGCGGAAAAACACAAATGCCGAACGAGAGCGCCGTCAATGCAGCCGCCCAACCAACCTTGTTGCCATTCACCAGGATCACTCGATTCACAGCAACCTCCGGTCTATAAAAAGATGCCCTTATCCGATTATCTGGATTTCGCAGGGCGATAAGCCGCGGCACGACCTACAGGCCACGCCAACGGTGGAATGTTCGCCGCACGAAAAAATGAGCGCGCCCCATCCTCGACATAAGCCGATTAGCATTCCTAATTATCGAGATGGAAAATGACGTGTGATGCGGAAACAACTGCGGCAGAACTGAGCGATAAACTACCGACGGAAAAGATCGGCGAAATCGATGCTCGGGTTTCTCGGACGAACGCCCGAAAGAACAAGACGGGCCTGCTCAACAGGCCCGTCGCAAGGGATCGGTTCCACGCAGTGGCGAGCGATACGCCACTGCGCCACCGCTATAGCGCGACAGGTTGTCCGCTTTCGAGCGCCCGACGCAGGGCCTGTCCGATACGCGTCGCTTCGAGCGCGTCGGCAAGCGAGGCTCCGGACGCCACACCGTCGCCCGGGCCACCGGACGCAACCGATGCGACCGACGCGACAAAAGCCTGCGCCTCGCATAAGAACGCCTCTTCGAAACGATCGAAGAACGTCGGCGTGCATTCGTTTCGCACACCGCGTTCATCGTAGATCTCGACGCGGTTGGCGCGCGGATTCTGACCGATGGCGAGCGCACCCGACGTACCGATCACCTCGCTGTGCGTATCGTTTCCATGCGCCATCGTTCGCGAAGCGTAAAAAACCGCAAGCCGGCCGCCCTCGAATTCGACGACCCCCACGCCATTGTCGACATCGCCGCACTCGCGCAAGCCCTCGTGCAGCGCGATCGTGCCCGTCGCATAAGCACGCGTGGCGCGCGCGTTGCCGAAGAACCAACGCGCGATATCGATATCGTGCACGGTGCAGTCGAGAAAAATGCCGCCCGATGTCGGCGCGAAGCGGACGAAGAACCCTTCCGGATCGTTCTTGTCCGTCGTCTGCGAGCGGATCATGAACGGCCGTCCTATCTGGCCCGCCGCCACTTTGTCGTATGCATCGCGGTAGCTGGGATCGAAGCGGCGCATGAACCCGATCGTCGCAATGAGCGACGGATGCTCGCGCGCCACGGCCAGCACGCGCTCGCACTCGGCCACATCGAGCGACAACGGCTTCTCGCAAAACACATGCTTGCCCGCTCGCAGCGCGGCCACGATCTGCTCGGCGTGCAGCGACGAAGGCGTCACGAGCCACACCGCATCGATTTCGCTGTCGGCAACCAGGGCTGCGTAATCGGCATGAAGCCGCGGCCCGGGCAGCGCCTCGCGCGCGCAAGCGCGCTCCGCCTCGACGGGACTGCAAACGGCTGTCAGTACCGCCCCCGGGACCCGGTAGGCCAGATTCATGGCGTGCCGGGCGCCGAGGCGGCCAAGCCCTGCTACGCCGATCCTGATCGGCGCGTGGTTGGCAATAGTCGTCATCTCCACACTCCACCCGGTTCGATCAAGCCGCCGTTTCGTCGATGCGCACCACGCGCCCTTCGCGCCACGAACGCGTCGCCGCCTCGGCCAGCTCGAGCGCCTTCACGCCGTCGGCAATCGTCGTGCGTACGGCTGTGCCGCGCGTCACCGCATCGAAAAAATGGGCAATTTCATTCGCGTACGCGGCACGGTAGCGCTCGAGAAAAAACGCCTCGGGAACGTCGGTCGATACGGCCCGCGCGCTGAATGCCGTCACCTCCGTCGGCCGTACATTGCCCGCCTGCAGCATCCCGCCGCTGCCGAGCACTTCGAAACGCTGATCGTAGCCATAGGCGGCACGGCGCGTCGTATTGATCTGGCAAAGCCGCCCACCCTTCGTGCGGATCGTGACCGCGGTCGAATCCGCATCCCCCGCCTGTTCGATCGCCGGATCGGTCAGGCAGCTGCCCGTCGCATGCAGCGACTCGGCTTCATCGCCGAGTATCCAGCGGAAAATGTCGAAGTCGTGAATGAGCATGTCCTTGAAGATGCCGCCCGAGCGCTTGATGTATTCGACGGGCGGTGCGCCCGGATCCCGGCTCGTGACGACGAGCATCTCGGGCGTGCCGATTTCCCCCGCGTCGAGCCGCGCCTTGACGGCCGCGAACGTCGGATCGAAGCGGCGCTGAAACCCGATCATGCAAACCACGCCGGCACGCTCGACCGCTTGCGCGCAGGCACGCGCGCGTTCGAGCGCGAGATCGACGGGCTTTTCGCAAAACACATGTTTGCCCTGCGCGGCCGAGCGCTCGATCAGATCCGCGTGCGTATCCGTGCTCGAGCAGATGACCGTCGCACCGATCGAGCGGTCGCCCAGCGCGACATCGGCCTCGACGACTTCCGCACCATGCTCGCGCGCCAATGCTTCGGCCGCTTCACGGTTCACATCGACCACATACTTGAGCCGAACACCCGGCTGCCGCGCGAGATTGCCTGCGTGAATGCGGCCAATGCGGCCGGCCCCGAACACGGCGACGTTCATGGTGCCGTGGGTCTTGTCAGTCATCGTATCCTCCAGTGTCTTTGGATTCTTCAACTTTGAGTTCGAGCCTGTAGGCCAGCGCGACGAAAAGCGCCTGACACAGGCAGATCGTGCTTGTCAGCGCGCGAAATGCAAACGCGCTGCCTTCCTTCACAAACAGTTGCGCGCTCGCATACCGTGCGAGCGGAGACAGGCGGCTATCGGTAATGACGAGCGTTTGCGCCTGGTGATGATGCGCGACGCGCAGGCAATACTGCGTTTCGCGGCCATAGGGTTCGAAGCTGATGGCGACGACGACGTCGCCCTTTTTCACGCTGCGGATCTGCTCCCGGTACATACCGCCGAAGCCGGAAATCAGATGCACACGCTTGGCTGTGTGCTGGAGCGCATAGACGATGTAGCTCGCCACGGCGAAAGAGCGGCGCACGCCCACCACGTAGATGTTTTCCGCGCGTTCAAGCATCGTCACGGCCGCGTCGAACTGCTCGTCGTCGAGCGAGGCATCGAGCTCGTCCAATCCGTTGCGGCAGGCCGTGATGAATTCGCGCGCCATCGTCCGGCCCGACAGGCGTCCCGGCTTGTCGTCGATCAGCTTGCGGATACGCTGCTTGTAGGTCTGCCCGGAAGGGTTGTGGCCCGTGTAGGCCTGCTTGAACACTTCCTGCAGATCGGAAAACCCGGAAAACCCGAAGCGCTGCGCGAAACGGACGACGGCCGACGGGTGCACGCCGCAACTCGCCGCGATGTCGCTCGTGCGATCCACCATGACACTCGAGCGGTGCTGCTCGAGATACGTGGCCACGCTTTTCAGTTGCCGCGGCAGCGAGTCGTACGCATCCGCGACACGCTGCATCAACTCTTCGACGCTTGGAAGCTGGTCTGTGCTGTCTTCCTGCATGACTGATGTCCCCCCCTGTTCTGCCGCACTGCACAACGCTCACCGCAGCAGGCGATGGATGCGGATTATAGGCGTTGGCCTGTCGAAATGGAATGAATTTTCCATTTCTCACATGGATGAAATTTTCTTTGCAATCTCGCGCAAGTTCGCCTACTCTTTTTCGTGAGCGATATGGCCGGGTTCTGCGCCGCGCTCGTCACAACATAACTTCGAACAGGTGGAGACAAATGAGACAAGGCAACCGCAAGGCCGCTTTGAAGACGATCGCAGCAACGCTCGCATCGGGGTTCGCCATCGCATTCACGGCGTTCGCCGCGCCGGCCGCCCAGGCGGCCGATGCGAAATTCGTGCTGATCAGCCACGCGCCCGATTCCGATTCCTGGTGGAACACGATCAAGAATGCGATCAAGCAGGCCGACGAGGACTTCAACGTTCAGACCGATTACCGCAATCCGCCCAACGGCGACTTGTCGGACATGGCGCGTCTCATCGAGCAGGCGGCGGCACGCAACTATGACGGCGTCATTGCGACGATCGCCGATTACGACGTTCTGAAGGGTTCGATCAAGAAGGTGACGGACAAGCACATCCCGCTCGTGACGATCAACTCGGGCACGGAACAGCAGAGTAAGGAACTGGGCGCGATCATGCATATCGGCCAGCCCGAATACGCGGCAGGTCATGCCGCCGGCCTGAAGGCGAAGGCGGCGGGCGTCAAGTCGTTCCTCTGCGTCAATCATTACGCAACGAACCCTGCCTCGTTCGAGCGCTGCCGCGGTTTTGCCGAGGCGCTCGGCGTCAATTTCAAGACCTCGACGCTCGATGCGGGCACCGATCCGACGGGCATTCAGACGAAGGTTCAGGCATACCTGCGCAACCATCCGGACACCGGCGGCGTGCTCGCGCTCGGCCCCAATTCGGCTGAGCCGACGATCAAGGCACTGCAGCAAATGGGCAAGGCCGGGAAGATCTGGTTCGCGACGTTCGACTTCTCGCAAGATATCGCGAACGGCATCAAGGACGGCACGATCCAGTTCGCGATCGACCAGCAGCCCTACTTGCAAGGCTATATCCCGGTTGCCGTGCTGGCCATCGTAAAGAAGGACCACACGACCGATCCGGTCAAGATCGAGAAGATCCTGCAAAGCAACGAGAAGTTCAAGAAGCGTCTGGCCGACTACGGTCTGGACCCCGTCTATGAGGCGACCACGATCCGCTCCGGCCCCGGCTTCATCACCAAGGAGAACGTCGATAAGGTCGTCAAGTTCGCGGGCCAGTACCGCTGAACGCAGCCGCGCTTAGCCCAGGCGCATAAGCGCGGCTCGACCTCCGATTCCACTTTTCTTGCGCGGCACGAACGGGCTTGGCCCGGGGATGCCTGGCCCGGTTCGCCCGCGCGATTCAGCTTGGAGACATTCGATGAGCGTCACCGATCAAATCCACGGCAACCCGAGCCACCCCGAGCAGCCGGGTTCCTCCCCAAGCGCCGCTTCCGCGGCGGCCGCCGACGAACGCGTGCGCCGCGAGTCGTGGTTCAAACATCTGCTCAACCGTCCCGAATTCGCCGCGCTCGCCGGCACGGTCATGGTGTTTCTCGTCTTCGCGCTCGGCGCGCGCGATTCGGGCATGTTCAACCTCGACGGCATCATGAACTGGTCGCAGGTTGCCGCCTATCTCGGCATCCTGTCCGTCGGCGCATGTCTGCTCATGATCGCCGGCGAGTTCGATCTGTCGATCGGTTCGATGATCGGGTTCGCGGGCATGATGGTCGCCCTGCCGACGATGTACTTCCATTGGCCGATCGAACTTTCGATTCTGTTCGCCTTCGTGGGCTCGATGGCGCTCGGCGCGCTCAATGGCTATCTCGTCATGCGCACGAGGCTGCCGTCGTTCATCGTCACGCTTGCTTTTCTCTTCATTCTGCGCGGCCTGACGCTCGCGCTGTCCGTCATGTTCGCGGATCGAACGATCATCTCGGGCGTCGGCGACGTGGCCACCCACAGCGCAATCGCGCATACGCTCTTCCAGGGCGTCGCGTTCCACGATTTCTTCCGCTGGCTCGCGCATATCGGCATCGTGCGGCTGCTCGATAACGGCGAACCGCTCGTGCCCGGCGTGCCGAAGGTAATCGTCTGGTGGATCGTGCTCGCCGCCATCGGCGCCTTCACGCTTGCCAAGACTCGCTTCGGCAACTGGATCTTCGCCGTCGGCGGCGACGCCAACGCGGCCAAGAATGTCGGCGTGCCGGTTCGACGCGTCAAGATCCGGCTTTTCGTGCTGACCGCGTTTTGCTCGTGCCTCTTTGCTGTGCTGCAAGTCTGCGACATCGGTTCGGCCGCGGCCGACCGCGGCCTGCAAAAGGAATTCGAGGCCATCATCGCCGCGGTGATCGGCGGCACGCTGCTCACGGGCGGCTATGGCTCCGTCGTGGGCGCGTCGTTCGGCGCGCTCATCTTCGGTGTCGTGCAGATCGGCATCAGCTACACGAATATCGATTCGGACTGGTTCCGCGTATTCCTCGGCCTGATGCTGCTTTTCGCCGTGCTCTTCAATCACTACGTCCGCAGCCGCGTCGCGACGTCGCGCTAAGCGCGAACTCCGAACGACAGGAGACTGAACGATGTCTACCCTCGAACACCCAACGACGAACGACGACGATTTCATCCTCGCGCTCGAAAACGTGAGCCGCTACTTCGGCAATGTCATTGCACTCAAGGATGTCACGATCAAGCTGAGGCGCGGCGAGGTCCACTGCCTGCTCGGCGACAACGGCGCCGGCAAGTCGACGCTCATCAAGACGCTCGCGGGCGTGCATGCGCCGAGCGAAGGCACTTATCGCGTCGACGGCAAGCCCGTGCATTTCCGTTCGCCGAAAGACGCGCTCGACCTGGGCATCGCGACCGTCTATCAGGATCTCGCACTCGTGCCGCTCATGTCCGTTGCGCGCAATTTCTTCATGGGCCGCGAACCGCAGAAAAAGCTTTTCGGGCTCGTGAACGTCATGGATATCGAAACGGCGGCGCAGACGGCTCATGACAAACTGGCCGAAATGGGCATCCACGTGCGCGATGCGAACCAGCCGATCGGCACGATGTCGGGCGGCGAGCGCCAGTGCCTCGCCATCGCACGCGCCATTCATTTCGGCGCGCGTGTCCTGATCCTCGACGAGCCGACCGCGGCGCTCGGCGTCAAGCAAAGCTTCAATGTCCTCAGGCTGATTCACAAGGCACGCGAGCGCGGCATTTCCGTTATCTTCATCACTCACAACGTCCATCACGCCTATCCGATCGGCGACTCGTTCACGCTGCTCAATCGAGGCCGCTCGATGGGCACGTTCACGAAGGAAACGATCAGCAAGGAAGCCGTTCTCGACATGATGGCGGGCGGCGCCGAGATGCAAAAGATGATCGCCGAACTCGATGGCGCCACGATCTGACACGCCCTTTCACAACGATCCCGAACTTTCCATGGCAGCGAACCAACCTACCCTCGCCACGGCCACGCCGAGTCGCTTCGCGCCGGGCCGCACCCGCGACATCATCTGCCTCGGCCGGCTCGCGGTCGATCTCTACGCTCAACAGATCGGCGCGCGACTGGAAGACGTGTCGAGCTTCGCCAAATATCTCGGCGGCTCCTCGGCCAACATTGCCTTCGGCTGCGCCCGGCTCGGCCTCGCCTCGGCGATGCTCGCACGCGTCGGCAACGACCATATGGGCCGTTTCCTGACCGAAACGCTCGCGCTCGAAGGCTGCGACGTCAGCCACACGCGCGTCGACACGGATCGGCTCACCGCGCTCGTGCTGCTCGGCCTGAAGGACCGCGATACGTTTCCGCTCATCTTTTATCGCGAAAACTGCGCCGATATGGCGATCGACGAAAGCGACTTCGACGAGGCATTCATCGCCTCCAGCAAGGCGCTCCTGATCACGGGCACGCATTTCTCGACCGAGCGCGTCAATCGCGCGAGCCGCCGCGCGCTCGATTACGCGCGCCGCAATCAAGTCCGCACGGTGCTCGACATCGACTATCGGCCGGTGCTTTGGGGCCTCACGGGCAAAGCGGACGGAGAAACGCGCTTCATCGCGAACGAGAGCGTGACCGCGCACTTGCAGCGCATCCTGCCGCTTTTCGATCTCGTCATCGGCACGGAGGAGGAGTTCCGCATCGCCGGGGGCAAGCATGAACTCGTCGATGCGCTGGCGATGGTGCGAGCGGTCACGAGCGCCACGCTGGTCGTCAAGCGCGGGCCGCTCGGCTGCACGATCGTCGATGGGGCCGTGCCCGCATCGATCGACGATGCGCCGACTTATCGCGGTGTAGAAGTGGAAGTCCTCAACGTGCTCGGCGCGGGGGATGCGTTCGCCTCGGGCTTTCTGTCCGAATGGCTGCGCGACGCGCCGTTCGAGCGTTGCGCGCAGACCGCCAACATCTGCGGTGCGCTCGTGGTGGCGCGCCACGCGTGCGCGCCGGCGATGCCCACACCAGCCGAGCTCGCCTACTTCCGCGAAGCCGCCGCGCAGGACCCGGCCCGCATGCGTCGCCCCGATCGCGATGCCGCCCTCTCGCGGCTGCATCGCGTCAGCGTCAAGCGCACGCCGCGCGATGAAGTCCTGGGCTTTGCCTTCGATCATCGGAATCAGTTCTTCGAGCTGGCGCAGCAAACCGGTGCCGACGAGACGCGCATCGCCGCGCTCAAGCAGCTTTTCGTTCAAGCCGTCGCGCTCACCGAGAAAAGCCTCGCGCTCGAGGGACGCATCGGCGTGCTCATCGACGATCGCTACGGGCAGGATGCGCTGAACGCGGCAACGGGCCGCGGCTGGTGGATCGGTCGTCCGGTCGAGCTGCCGGGGTCGCTCCCGCTCGTCTTCGAGCACGGCCGTTCCATCGGCACGGCGCTCGCAAGCTGGCCGCGCGAGCACGTCGTCAAGTGCCTCGTCCAGTACCACCCCGACGCGCCGATGGACGAACGCATCGAGCAGGAAGCGCAGCTGCGCGCGCTTTATGACGCGGTTCAAGCCAGCGGACACGAGCTGTTGCTCGAAGTCATCCCGCCGAAGCGCGCCGCGCTCCCCGATGCCCCGGACACGGTCTACCGCGCGCTCAAGCGTCTCTACAACCTAGGCATTCAACCCGAATGGTGGAAGCTCGCGCCCATGACGGCCGTGCAATGGCAAGCGATCGACGCGCTCATCGCCGAGCGCGATCCTTACTGCCGCGGTGTCGTGCTGCTCGGCTTGTCGGCTGGCGTCGAGCAGTTGGCGGAGGGCTTTCGCGCCGCCGCCGCGTCGACGGCCTGCAAAGGCTTCACGGTCGGGCGCACGATTTTCCACGAGCCGAGTCGTGCCTGGCTCGCAGGGGAGATCGGCGACGACGCCTTGATCGCGAACGTACGCGAAAGATTCGAAACATTGATCGGCGCATGGCGCGCGGCGCGTGCGAATCCCACGCCGCATGCGTCGACCGCAAACTCGGAGGCTGCGTGATGAATGCACCCGAAAACGCTCCCGACCCGAAGCTCGCTCGGCACGCCGGTACGGGTGCTACCGTCCGTCTCACCGCCGCGCAGGCACTCGTCAGGTTTCTCGCCGCGCAGCGCGTGTCGATCGACACCGACGACGGCCAGACCGAGACCGTGCCGCTTTTCGGCGGCGTATTCGCCATCTTCGGCCACGGCAATGTAGCCGGCATCGGGGAGGCGCTCTATCAGCACCGCGAAGTACTGCCCACCTATCGCGCGCACAACGAGCAAGCGATGGCGCATG
>Ga0209759_1001776_pt1 | contig 10977 bp, 7 predicted proteins | sample AraplaCL_Col_mMS_FD_184261 | JGI IMG/M metagenome (GOLD analysis project Ga0209759, IMG submission 184261) | Arabidopsis root microbial communities from the University of North Carolina, USA - plate scrape CL_Col_mMS (SPAdes) (version 2) | ecosystem: Host-associated > Plants > Roots >...
CCGCAGCGTCATCCGGTGACGCCCGGCAGGGACATTTGGCAGGGGAAGAAGGATTCGAACCTTCGCATGTCGGAATCAAAATCCGATGCCTTAACCAACTTGGCGACTCCCCTACACAGGATCCGGCTTGAGGCCAGACCCTAAAACTCTCTCAATCCGCCCACGCCCGCAACGGGTGATGGGCCAGACTGCGACACATCCGGCCTGTCCAGCCACCGGGCAATTCACCCTCGGGCCATGACGCGCCTTCCGCATCGACTCTCGCGAACACCGCACTGCCCGATCCGGTCATCCGGCTGTTGCCGAATCGACTTTCCAGCCATTGTGCGACCTGGGCGATGGCCGGGCAAAGCGCCTGGGCTATCGGCTGGAGATCGTTATGGCCAAATGCTGGGTTTCCAGCCTTGGACTCGCGCTCTGCATTCATGTGTGCAAGAGAGCCTACTAGTGTAGCAGGCTCTGTGTCGCGTGCCAAGTCCGGATGAGAAAAGATGCCTGCGGTTCCCAGGCTTTCTGCGGGCTTGACCACGGCGTAGCGGCGCGGCGCCCACTCGATGGGCGTCAGCTGTTCGCCGATGCCCTCGACGAAGGCGTTGCTGCCGCCGACGAAGAACGGCACGTCGGCTCCCAGCGGCGTCGCCAGCTCCAGCAGCCGGGCGCGCGGCCAGTTCAGCTTCCACAGGTGGTTGAGCGCCAGCAGGACGGTGGCGGCGTCGGAGCTGCCGCCGCCCATGCCGGCGCCCCAGGGAACCGACTTCAGCACCGAGATGTCGGCCCCGAACGACGTGCCGCTGGCCTGCTGCAGCGCACGCGCGGCGCGCAGGCTCAGGTCGTCGGCCGGCAGGGCGGGGCCCAGGTCGTGCCTGCGCAGCAGGCCGTCGTCGCGCCGCTCGATGTGCAGGGTGTCGGCCCAGTCGATCAGGACGAAGACCGATTGCAGCAGGTGATAGCCGTCGCCGCGCCGCCCCGTGATGTGCAGGAACAGGTTGAGCTTGGCCGGCGCGGGCAGGTCGTAGAAGGCTTTGACGGCCATGGCTTCAGGAGGCAGGAGCGGACGTCGCGGGCTCGGCCGCGTCCAGCTTGACGCGCACGTGCAGCGCGGGGGCGGGCAGGGGACGCTGCGCGTCGATCAGCCGGTTGTCGGCCAACTGCGAGAGGTCGACGTGCCATCCGAGCTGGTCGAACGACGCACCGTCGGCGCTGCGCCGCACCGGGGCATCCGGCCAGGGCCGGCCGGACAGCCAGTCGAACATCGCCGGCAGCGGCAACTGGTCGCCGATCGCGCGCTGCATCATGTCTTCCAGCGTCGGGTAGCGGGTGGTGGCGCCGTCGGCCTCGAGCTCGATCCGCGAGGGCACGCCCTGGGTGCCGAGCGGATCGGACCAGCGCGCCCGAGCGACGGTCGTGCCGATGGGGCTGGTCAGGATCAACTGGCCGCTGGACGCGTTGCCGCTGAGCTCGAACTGGCCGCTGGTGGAGCGCGCCGGCAGGCCGGGCGCCGCGTCGGTGCGCACCGCCAGCCGGCCGGCGTAGACATGACCGGGCAGCGGCGGCGGGTGGCTGACGCAGGCCTGCAGCAACAGCGCCAGCGAGAGCGCCGGCAGCCCGGCGCCCGGGCCCCGCAAGAACAGCTTCACGGGGCGACCTTCAGGCGCGTCATCGTCTGCTTGAGCACCTCGTTGCCGGCGTCCAGCTTGTGCGCGTCGCGCAGCACGCGCGCGGCCTCGTCGCGCTTGCCGTCGGCCCACAGCGCCTCGCCCAGGTGGGCGGCGATCTCGGTGTCCTTGCGTGACGAATAGGCCTGCGCCAGCAGCGAGGCGGCGGCTTCGAAGTGGCCCATGCGGTATTCGACCCAGCCCAGGCTGTCGACGATGAACGGGTCGGCCGGCGACAGCTCGTGGGCCTGGCGCACCATTGACAGCGCCTCGTCCAGCCGCAGGTTGCGGTCGGCCAGCGAGTAGCCGAGCGCATTGAGCGCCTGCGAGTTGTCGGGCTGCAGCACCAGGATGTGGCGCAGCAGCTTCTCCATCTCGTCGAGGCGGTTCAGGCGCTCGTCGACCATGGCCTCCTGGTAGACCAGATCGACGTCGTCGGGATTCTCGGCATTGGCCTTGTGCAGCAGCTCGCGCGCCTCGGAGAGCTTCTTCTGGTCGAGCAGCAGCTGCACCTCGGTTAGCAGCTTGTAGCGCTGTTCTTGAGGCGTGCTGGCGTTGGCGGCGCGGACCAGCTTCAGCGCCTCGCCCAGCTTGCCCTGGCGCGCCAGCAGGCTGGCCCGCAGCGAGACGACCTGCAGGTCGGTGTCCTTGCCGTCGACCTGCGCCAGCCACTTGGCGGCCGCGGCGTCGTCGTGGCGCTGTTCGGCGGCGCGCGCCAGCAGCAGCTGCACGTGGGCCGGGCTCACCGGGTTCGAGGCGTTGCCGGCATCGCCTTGCGCGGGGCCGTCGTCGTCCTCGGCGGCAGCGACGTCGGCCGCGCCGGGCGCTGCCGACTTGCGGGCGGCCGCGTCCTCCGTGGCCTGGGCCTTGACCAGTGCCAGCGCCTGCTTCAGGTCGGCATCGGCGGTGACGGGGTCGTGCAGCTCGAGGTCGATCTCCCCGAGCGCGAGCCACAGCTGGGCCTGCTTGGGCTTGTCCTTGACGGCCAGCCGCAGTTGTTCGGCGGCGTCCGTCAGGCGCTGCTGGGTGGCCAGCACGCTGGCGAAGGCCTGGCGCACGACGGGCTCGGTGTCGGGCTGCGCGAGGTAGCGCCGCACGATCTTCTCGGCCTTGGCGACCAGCTCGGTCGACGACGTGGCGCCCTTGGCTGCCACGGCGCTCGCCGGCGTGCTCGCTGCATCGGCAGGCTGCGCGGCCCGGGCCTGCGAGCCGTCGCTGGCGGCGTTCATCACGTCCAGCGCGAGCAGCACCGGCTGCAAGGCCTTGGGATCCTGCTCCTGCGCCTGGGCCGCGAGCTCCAGCGCGACCAGGGGCTGGCCCTGGTTGAGCCGGATGCGACCGAGGGCGACGCGCGCGGCGGTGCGCGTGTCGGGGGCATCCATGTAGGGCTGCAGCAATTGACGGAACTGCTCGGCGGCGGCGGTCTTGTCCTTGGCGTGCTGCTGGGCGCGCGGCAGGCTGGAGATCAGCGCCGAGCGCTCCGCGGGCGTGCTCAGCGACAACAACTGCTTCAGCGGCTCGGCGGTGTCCGGCACGCGATCGAACGCGATCAGCAACTGGATCTCGGTGCGCAACGCCTCGGTCGAACGGGGCATCGCCTGGCGCCAGCTGCGCGTGATGGCGAGCGCCTTCTCGCCGGCGCCGGCCTCGACGGCGATCTGCAGCGCGCGCCGGTACAACGCATCGTCCTTGTGTTCGCGTGCGGCCTGCAGCACGAGTTCGACGGCATCGCCCGGCTCGCCCTCGCGCAGCGCGAATTCGGCCTGCAACAACTGGTACAACAGGGGGCCGTCGAGATAGGAGTTGGCGACAGGCGGCGGCGCCGGCGGTGCGATGGTGGGCACGGACGCGGGGCGCGAGGGCGGCAGCGCCGCGTTGCTCTGGGCCCAGGCGCCGGCGGGAACCAGCAGCGCGAGGCCAAGGCCGGCCAGCACGCGTCGGCAAGTCCCGCCAGCCGGCGAGGCGATCACGCCTCCGGTGATTCGCTTCAAGCCTTGTGTTTGCCGCATCGCCGCTCCATATCAGTCCATTCTAGGCCCCGAGAATCGCCATGCCCGAGTTGCCCGAGGTAGAAGTTACGCGCCGCAGCGTTGCGGGCGGATTGCTGGATGCGCGTGTGCTCGATGTGCGGATGGGACTGCCCTTGCGCTGGCCGCTGGGCCGCGAGCCGCACTCGCTCGCCGGCTGCGTCTGTGGCGACATCGCGCGGCGCGGCAAGTACCTGTGGCTTCCGTTGTCGCGCGGTGTCGACGCATCCATGGAGCATCTGCCGGGCCTGCCCGCGCGGGCGTCTTCCGAGGCGGCCGACGAGCGTGCGGGTGGGCTGTTGATCCACCTGGGCATGTCGGGCGCGCTGTCGTTCGGCCGGGCCCCCGCGCAGCGCGCGCCGCACGAGCACTTCCGCCTGGTCACCGATCGCGGCGACCTGTGGCTGATCGACCCGCGCCGCTTCGGCGCCGTCGTCTGGTCGGCGTCGCTCGAGGACGAACCCGCGCGCAAGCTGCTCTCCGCGCTGGGCCCCGAACCGTTCGATCCGGCGCTGGACGAGGCCGGCTTCCATGCCGGGCTGAAGGCGCGCCGCACGCCGGTCAAGGCGGCGCTTCTGTCGGGCGAGCTCGTGGTGGGCGCCGGCAACATCTATGCGTGCGAGGCGCTGCACCTGGCGCGGATCGATCCGCGCATGCCGTCCAACAAGATCAGCCGGCCGCGCGCGGCGCGCCTGCTCGCCGCGGTGCGCCAGGTATTGCGGCAGGCCATCGACGCCGGCGGCTCGACGCTGCGCGACTTCAGCGCCAACGGCGCCGCCGGCCACTACCAGGAACGCGCCCAGGTCTACGGCCGCGCCGGTGAACCGTGCAATACCTGCGGCACGGCGGTGCGGCGTATCGTCCAGGGACAGCGTTCGACGTTTTTCTGCGGGGTTTGCCAGAAGCGCTGACGATACTGCGCAGACCCCTGCAGATACTCCCGGCTCGTGAGTAATTGCCGAGAATGTATCGGGAGGTTTCCAGCGCGGCAGCAAGCGCACCGTCGAGCGTCTCCCGGCATGTGCGCGATGCGACATACTTCGCATTTGGCGGGGTTATCGGGCGATCGACCGTTGCCGATCGCGCTACGATCCCTGCCAGCTGGTCAATATGCGCACCGGAAATCCGCCGCCTCTGGCGCCGACTATCGAGCGACGAATAAAGAGCTTGGGCATGACGACGAAAGATCAATCGCTGGTACCCGCCCTCGACGCCCTGGCCAGCTGGCGCCAGTCGCTTGCGCGCGAACTGGCCAGCCTGACCAAGTTCTTCACCAGCAACGACCTGCTCTCGGTGCCCTCGGCGGAGATCTCCGAATCGCTGCGCCAGCGCCTGCTGGCCGACAAGCTGGTCGTCGCCTTCGTCGCCGAGTTCTCGCGCGGCAAGTCCGAGCTGATCAACGCGATCTTCTTTGCCGACACCGGCCGCCGCATCCTGCCGGCCTCGCCGGGCCGCACCACCATGTGCCCGGTGGAGCTCGCGTGGGACGACAAGGACCCGCCTATGCTCGATCTGCTGCCGATCGACACCCGGCGCGAAGCCTCGTCGCTGACCGAGCTGCGCGCCACTCGCGAGGGCTGGAAGCGCGTGCCGCTCGACCCGTCCAACCCGGAGGCGCTGGCCGCCGCGCTGGCCGAGGTCACGCAGACGCGCCGCGTCTCGCCCGACGAGGCGCGCGAGCTGGGCCTGTGGTCGGAGACCGACCCCGAGGACAACCCGCCGCTGGACGAAGAAGGCATGGTCGAAGTGCCGGCCTGGCGCCACGCCATGATCAACTACCCCCATCCGCTGCTCGCGCGTGGGCTGGTGGTGCTCGATACCCCGGGCCTGAACGCGATCGGCACCGAGCCGGAACTGACGCTGGGCCTGCTGCCCGGCGCGCATGCCGCGCTGTTCCTGCTGGGCGCCGATGCCGGCGTCACCAAGTCCGACCTGTCGGTCTGGAACGAGCACCTGGGCGGGCAGTCCATGGCCTGCTTCGTCGTGCTCAACAAGGTCGACATGCTGGCTGACCCGCTGCTCAGCGATGCGCAGAACGAGGCGCTGGTGCAAAAGCAGTGCGAGGTCACCGCCCAGACGCTGCAGATGCCGCGCGACCGCGTGTTCCCCGTCTCGGCCCGCACGGCGCTGCATGCGCGACTGAACAACAACGCGGCCGATCTGGCCCGCAGCCGCCTGCCCGAGCTCGAGGAGGCGCTCACCAACGAGTTGCTGCCCGCGCGCCAGCAGGTGCTCACGCACGCGCTGGTGCAAGGCGTCGAGCAGCTGCGCGCGCAGGTCAATGCGCGCCTGCGCGACCAGCGCCGCCAGAACTCCGAACAACTGCTCGAACTTCGCGGCCTGCGCGGCAAGAGCGGCGCACGCGTGCGCCACCTGCTCGATCGCGTGCAGGAAGACGCCGCCGAATTCGAGCGCTGCGTCGCCCGCCTGACCGCACTGCGCGCCGTGCAGACGCGCCTGCTGCGCGACACGCAGAACCAGCTGTCCAGCGAGCGCATCCGCGCCGAGGTCAAGGAGCTGCAGACCGCGCTGAACTCCGGCTGGCTGCACCTGGGTGCGCGCCAGGCCTTCCTGGGCATGTGCGACAAGCTGCGCCACGCGCTTTCCGATTCCGAAGTCACGACCGCCGAGGCGCGCGAGATGCTGCAAGGCACCTTCCGCCAGCTCAATGCCGAATTCGGCTTCTCGCTGTCGATCGCGCTGCCGCCCGAGCTGGCGCAGCATCGCGAGGACCTGGCCGCCATCGAGCGCGGCTACAACCGCTACTTCGGCCTGAGCGAGACCCTGCGCATGGCGTCCTCCGCGTTCAAGGAGCGCTTCGTGCGCATGCTGGTGTCCAAGCTGCGCGTCGTCTTCGAGACGGCCGCGCGCGACATCGAGCTGTGGCACCAGGCCGCCAGCGCGCAGATGGAAGCGCAGCTGCGCGACCGCCGCCGCAGCTTCCGCAAGCGCCGCGAATCGCTGGAGCGCATCCAGCAGGCGGCCGGCGACCTCGAGGAACGCGTGACCGACGTCGAGGCGCAGTCCGCGCGCATCGAGGCGTTGATCACCGACGTGCAGTTGCGCTGCGAGACGCTGGCCGTCATCGCGCGCCGGGGGCCCACGGGCATCGAGTCGGAGCACTTCGAGATTCCGTTCGACGCGACGGCCACCGCCGCAGTCTGAAGCGGCGTATCGGATCGCCTTGCCGCGGCAAGGCATGATTCGGCATGGATCTCTTTTCAGCGGACCCCGGTCGTCCCCCGTTCATCGCCCGCGAGGCATCGGCCGAGTGGAACGCGCTGCCATTTGCCGACCGCGTCATCGCCTGGCAGCGCTCGCATGGCCGCGCCGGACTGCCATGGCAGCAGACGCGCGATCCCTACCGCGTCTGGCTCTCCGAGATCATGCTGCAGCAGACGCAGGTGACCACGGTATTGGGCTACTACGAGCGCTTCCTTCAACGCTTTCCGACCGTCGCGGCCCTGGCGGCCGCGCCGTCGCAAGAGGTGCTCGCAATGTGGAGCGGCCTGGGCTACTACGCCCGTGCCCGCAACCTGCACCGCTGCGCAGAGGCGGTCGTCAGCGACCACGGCGGTGAGTTTCCCGGCAGCGCGCACGGGCTGGCCCAGCTGCCCGGCATCGGCCGCTCGACGGCCGCGGCCATCGCGGCGTTCTGCTTCGGCGAGCGCGTCGCCATCCTCGACGGCAACGTCAAGCGCGTGCTCACGCGCGTGCTGGCCTATGACGGCGACATCGCCCAAGCCGCGTCGGAGAAGGCCTTGTGGGCCATTGCCGGCGACTTGTTGCCCGTGGCTCCCGCTGGCGAGCCGCTGCACGCGGCCATGGCCAGCTACACGCAGGGCCTGATGGACCTGGGCGCCACCGTCTGCACCATCCGCAAGCCGGCGTGCGACGCCTGCCCGGCCCATGCGATGTGCCAAGGGCGCGCCTCGGGCGCACCCGAGCGCTTTCCCGTCAAGACGCGCAAGCTCAAACGCAGCAAGCGCGCCGGCGTGCTGCTGTGGCTGCAGCAGAAGGATCGCGTGTGGCTGGTGCGCCGCGCCGACTCCGGCGTGTGGGCGCAGCTGTGGTCGCTGCCCGAGTTCGACACGGCCATCGCGCTCGAGCGCACGGTCGCCGGCTGGCCCGGCACGCTCGAATGGATGGCGCCCTTCAAGCACGTGCTGACGCACTTCGACTGGATGTTGCAGCCGCTGAAGCTGCAATGGCACGGGGCGGTCTCGGATGCCCAGCAACGCGAGATCGAGCAACTTGCCGCGGTGAATGTGGGGCAGGAGGCGGAGGCGGGGGAGGCCGACGTGCATGGCGATGTCGAGCCGGCGGACGAGGACGCCGAGGCCAGCGTGCCGACCGCGGTCAGCGAAGGCCGCTGGTTCGCGCGTGCGGATCTGGATGGCGTTGGCATTCCGTCGCCGATTCGCAAGCTGCTGGATGCCGGGTTGCCGGATTGATGCGTGGAAGCCGGCGGCGACTCGAGCCGCCGCTCTCCGCGGAGCGAAGCGGAGTCGCAGCGCCCATGGGGCCGGCGAATTCGATCTGCGCCGGACTGATCTGCAGCGCCAGCACGGCTTCACGGTCGGCCGGCGCAAGCGCGTGCCAGTCGACGACGTCGACGCGCGAGACTTCGGACTTCATCCGGCGTCCAGCGCGTCCAGTTCGCGGTGGCGCAGCAGCGTCGTCACGCTGGAAGAGAAGCGCTGCGCCAGCGTCTCCGCCATGAACACCGAGCGGTGCTGTCCGCCGGTGCAGCCGATGGCCACGGTCAGGTAGCTGCGCTGGTCGTCCTCGAAGTTGGGCAGCCAGCGGCGCAGGAAGGTCTCGATCTGGCCGAGCATCTCCATGACCTCGGGCTGTTCGCGCAGGTAGGTGGCGACCTCGATGTCGCGGCCGGTGAGCGGCCGCAGCTCGCGCAGGTAGTACGGATTGGGCAGCACGCGAACGTCGTAGACCATGTCCGCGTCGAGCGGCACGCCGCGCTTGAAGGCGAACGATTCGAAGACCAGCGACAACTGGCTGTCGTGCGCGCCGACCAGGTCGCGCACCCAGCGGCGCAATTGCACCGGACGCAGCTGGCTGGTGTCGAGGATGGTGGAGCGCACGCGGATCGTGGCCAGCAGCTCGCGCTCGAGCTCGATGGCCTCGATCAGCGCGCGGTGGGTGTCGGTGCCCAGCAAGCCCTTTGACAACGGATGCGGACGGCGGGTCTCCGAGAACCGGCGCACCAGCGTGTCGGTGCTGGCGTCGAGGAACACCGGGCGAACCTTCACGCCTTCGTTCATCAGCTTTTCCAGCAGGGGCACCAGGCGCGGCAGCGATCCGGCGGTGCGCACGTCGACGGCCACCGCCACGCGGCGTATCGTGCGTTCGCTTTCCAGGCGCAGGAACTCGGGCAGCAGCTCGGGCGGCAGGTTGTCGACGCAGAAGAAGCCGGCGTCTTCCAGCGCGTGCAGCGCGACGGACTTGCCCGAGCCCGAGATGCCCGTGATCAGCACGATCTCGCGCGTGCCGCCGGCGCCGGTGACGCGCGCCTCCTCGGGGACGGCGTCGGGCACGTGTTCGTCTAGACCGGAGCTCATGATCCTTCCTGATGTCTCGTGGCGGGTGCGCCGCGCGTCAGCGTGCGCCGGAGCGGCCGCGCGCGGTGGGTGCGCCGCCGCCGTCCACGGCCACCGCCTGTGCGATCAATTCCTGCGCGTGCGCCAGGCTGGTTCCGGAGCTGCGTTCGCCGCCCAGCATGCGCGCCACCTCGGCCACGCGCGCCTCGCCGGCCAGCGGCGTGACCTGGCTCGTGGTGTTGCCGCCGATGCTGCGCTTGGCGACGACGAAGTGATGATCGCCGCAGGCCGCGACCTGTGGAAGATGCGTCACCGCCATGACCTGCACGTGACGGCCCAGGCGCTTCATCAGCCGGCCGACCGCGTCGGCGACGGTGCCGCCGACGCCGGCGTCGATCTCGTCGAAGATCAGCGTCTGTGCGCTGGCCGACGAGGTGCGAACGGCGTCGGCTTCGGCCACCGAGCTCTGCGCCGCCGTGACCGCGATAGCGAGCGCCAGTCGCGACAGCTCCCCGCCCGAAGCCACCTTGGCCAGCGGACGCGGCGTGCTGCCGGCGTGGCCCGCGACGAGGAACTCCACGCTCTCGGCGCCATAGGACTGCGGTGCGTCCTGCGCCACCAGCGCGACGTCGAAGCGCCCGCCCGCCATGCCCAGCTGCTGCATCGCCTCGGTGATGCGGGCGGCCATCAGCGGCGCCGCGGCCGCGCGCCGCGCGCTTACGCGCTTGGCCTCCGTGCGCCAGCGCGCCAGCGCGTCGTCGACGCGCTTCTGCAAGCCGGCCAGGTCGGCGGCGGCATCGAGCGCCGCCAGCGCCGACTTCCACTCGCCCCACAGCGTGGCCAGGTCCTCGGGCGAGCGGCGAAAGCGCCGCGCCAGGCCCATCCAGGCGGACATGCGTTCGTCGAGCTCGGACAGGCGTTGTGGATCCAGGTCGGCGCGGTTCAGATAGCTGGCCAGGCTGTGGGCGGCGTCCTGCAGCTGCAGTTCGGCGCCGTCGAGGGCCTCGATCACCGGCGCCAGCGCGGCGTCGTAGTCGGCGACCTCGCGCAGGGCGCTGGCCGCGCGCGACACGATCTTCAGCGCGTTGAGCTCCCCCTCGGAGACCTCGTCCAGCGCCTGCTGCGACGCGCTCATCAGCGCCTGCGCATGCGACAGCCTGCCGTGTTCCGCCGTGATGGCCTGCCACTCGTCGTCGGACGGCGACAGGCGCTCGACCTCGGCCAGTTGCCAGGCGAGGCGCTCGCGTTCGGTGTCGAGCTCGCCCTGGCGGGCGCGGGCGTTCGCGAGCGCCGCCGTCGCCTGCGCCCAGGCGGCGTGGGCGGCGGCGACCGGCGCGGCGTCGATGCCGGCCTGTTCGTCGAGCAGCGCACGCACCGCGGCGGGGCGCGTGAGGCTTTGCCAGGCATGCTGGCCGTGGATGTCGATCAGGTGATCAGCCACCTCGCGCAGCTGTGTCAGCGTGGCCGCGCTGCCGTTGACGAACGCGCGGCTCTTGCCCTGGGCATCGACCACACGCCGCAGCAGCAGCGTCTCGTCGACGGCGAAACCCGCCTCGTCGAGCCAACTGGCGAGCGACGCCGGCGAATCGAATTCGGCCGCGATCTCGCTGCGCGCACAGCCCTCGCGCACGACGCCGCCCTCGGCCCGAGCGCCCAGCGCGAGCTGCAGCGCGTCGATCAGGATGGACTTGCCCGCGCCTGTCTCGCCGGTGAGCACGGAAAAGCCCGCCCCGAACT
>Ga0209759_1001777_pt1 | contig 10975 bp, 7 predicted proteins | sample AraplaCL_Col_mMS_FD_184261 | JGI IMG/M metagenome (GOLD analysis project Ga0209759, IMG submission 184261) | Arabidopsis root microbial communities from the University of North Carolina, USA - plate scrape CL_Col_mMS (SPAdes) (version 2) | ecosystem: Host-associated > Plants > Roots >...
GAAGTCAATTGTGGTGCCATCGAAGGCTACATGGATGGCGCGCGCTTCAACCTCATCGTCAAGCCTGACTGTGAGGCCCCCACAATTGACTTCCTGAAGTCTTGGGGTTCGCGCTCGAAGGTCGTTCAAGGCAAGCGATGCTTGGAGCGTGCCGACCAGTCTCGTGTGCCGGGCACTTCCATCATTCACGAGTTGCGCACCGACCACCCTATCGCGCGAGCCTATCTCATCGAGCAGTTCGGGTCTGTGGTGAAGGTGGCGGACTCCGAAGAGCTGCGGCGGGCCCCGCGCGGCCTCACCAAGGATGGTAAGGGCAGCGGTGCGATGACGATGTTCATCTGCGAACGTCGGGACTTCGTGCTCGGCCGCAAGGCTCGTGAGCGGGCGCTGCAGCACACCACTGAAATGTTGGAGGCCGCCGACAAGGAAATCGGGGAACTGGAGAGCTCTCAAGGCACTCTGGAGAGTTTTCGGAAGTTGCTTACGACGCTGAAGGAGCCGACGTTCGATGCCCAGCCTTTGGCCCAGCACGCCAGTGACATCGACGCCACGCGGCGGTCGCTGTCTCAACTCGACTTGACCGAGGTCGAACAGTTGCGGACAGAACTGGCCCGGCTGGAAGGCCTCATCCAAGCGCACGACGAGGAAATTGAGGCGTCCAAGAGGACGGTCACGCTCGCCGAGCAGCGCATCATGACTGCGGAAGGCCTCATCGAACGCATCAAAGGGGGCCGGGACGCGCGTTTTCAAGAGCGCGAAAACCAGATTCGCCGGTTGAAGCACCTTTGCGAAGCGAACTCAGAGAAGACGTACACGGTGATGGCCCAAGAGGTGGACGACATCATTGCGTCTCACACATACGAAATCCCTGCCGTCCAGGCTCGGCTCGCCCATCTGCGTACGCAACCCGAAATGCTCTTGGGCGACGTGCGCGAGATGTTGGCAGAGTACAACGCTGCTGTTCGTACTGAGGAACGCTTTCAGGCTGCGCTGCCGCACCTCACGGATGCGCCGTCCTTCGACCCCTACTACGGTCCTCTGGTACTCCTCGGGCGCTCGGTCAGCACGCTTCACAACGAGCTGGAGAGTATCGGGCTGTATAACAACCGCGCTAAGGTCGAGGAGGCAGAACGCTCCTTCCACGACGTCTTCACCAAGCAGTTCTGCGTTGAAATCAAGAGCAAGGTCGACGATGGCGTGCGGATGCTGCGCCAGTTGAACGTCGAGCTCGAGAAGCTGAAATTCGGCACTGACCGTTTCACCATCGACTGGTCGAAGTGGGAGCCCGAATTCCAGGAGTATTACGGCTTCTTTTCTGCCGTTGCCGAACTGGCCGACTCGCCGGATGCGGTCGACCTGTTCGGTAAGACGGAGCTGTCGCCTAAGCACATCGAGGTCCGTGACCGTCTGGTCGAGCTACTACTGGACCAAGACCAGGACCAGGCAGGGCGCGAGCTGCTGCGCATCGCAGACTACCGCAACTACCGACGCTACGAAATCTGGAATGACTCGGACAGCGGCGGCCGCATCGCCCTGTCGACGTGGGGCACGGGCTCGGGTGGTCAGTTGGAAACGCCGGCGTACATTGTGCGTGCTGCTGTTGTGACCAATCGCCTGCGCCTGTTCGATAAGGGGGCCAGCTTGAAGTTGCTCGTTAGCGACGAGTCCTTCTCTCGCATGGACGAGCCGCGTGCACGTGCCGTCCTGCGGTATCTGCGGGACAGCATGGGCCTGCAGTTGGTCAGCGCTATGCCGACCAAGCACGCTGGCGCGCTGCGCCCTGAGTTCGACCGCGAGTTCAGCTTCAGCCGGATGAACGTGCCTGGCAACGGTGAAATTGATTTCGTCTCTGAGTGCGACGAGCGCATTTTCAAGAGGGACCGCATGCGCGAGGTTTGGGAGGCGCAGCGTCAAGCGGTTCGCGAACAAGCCAAGCTGCTTTTTGATGCGGCAGAGCCTGAAGAGGCCACGGGAGCAGCGAAGTGATGGAGCAACCGCTCTGGCTTCAGTCTTCGCCGGTTCAGCAACTGCTGAACCGGCTTGTGGACCGAATGGATTCTGCCGAGCAAAGGGGAAGCGCTCGTACGCAGTCGGTCGCTCTCGGGGAGCGGACTTGGCCAGCTCTCTATAAAGCTCAGCGCGAATCGGAAAAGGAGGAGCTTTGGGGCTATGCCGTTGAGTTGGTGCGTTGGGGGTGGCTCACGGTCAAACCAACCGAGGCCATCCGGTCCCGCTCTGGCTATGCCGACTCACCGCGCGTCACGGTTGCCAACGAGGTCGAAGTGAGAAGGACGGTTGGTCGCGCGCAGCGCGTCAAGTCCGCAGCGGAGCGCTGGCGCGAGGCTGTCCGCGACGGTCTCCAGGGGTGCGCAGAGGTCAAGGCCGCTGTCTCCGAGTTCTGCATCGATATGCCTGACCACACTATGACGGAGGTTGTCGGGCGGCTCAACGAGCTCCCCGCTCTTGCCGGCAAGCCCCTGCTGCTCCGCGAAGTCTCCTCTCAACTGTTCTGGGGCATGTCGAAGGTCCTGGACAAGCGGCAGAACCTCGTCGCTGCAGTCTTAGGTGTCGACGAATGCCCGTTTCCGGAGTCTCCGATTCAGTTGCAGGTGTTCCTGCCGCCGGCGGGCTGCCGGGGCGTGCTGTTTATTGAGAACCTCATGAGCTTTGAGCGCGCTATTCGCTCGACGAGCTCGGCGTTCGACGGACTGGCGCTGGTCTACGCGTCAGGGTTCAAGGGAAGTGCTCAGCGGCTGCGCACGCCGGACGGTTGCTCTCTCTTCTACGCGGCGCGTGGCGGCATCAGTCAAAACCTTCGAGATGGCTTCGAGGCTTGGCTCTTTGGCAAGGATGTTATTCCGGCCTTCTTCTGGGGGGACCTAGATTGGTCTGGCATTCGCATCCTGTCTGCAATGCGCACAAGTTTTCTGGGCCTCACGGCTTGGGAACCTGGCTACTCTCAGATGCTGGCCGCTCTCATAGAAGGCAAGGGCCACTCACCGGAAGCAGCCGACAAGCAAGGACAGAAGGCGCTAAACACCTCCGGTTGTGCCTACGCGGACGCCCATCTGATACCCGCACTGCAGTCCTACGGAAGGTTCGTTGACCAGGAGCAAATCAACCCGTAGCGCTCCTCTATGCGGCGGCGACTTTGAAAGAACAATGGAAACCTAGGAATAACATGACCGAAACTGTCTTCTACGTCCTCGTCGCGCTGAGCATTGTTTCGCTGGCGCTGCTGTTGGCGCTGTTGCTGCGCAAACCAAAGTTTGAGACGCCCGCGGACCTCGATGCGAGGCTGGGACTGCTCGAACAGTCCTCCCAGAGCTTGGTGCAAGCAGTCTCTCGCAACGAGGGCGGCATGCAGCGCATCGAGCAGCAACTGCGCGGGTTCACAGAGGCAACCGCCGGTGCGATGGCCACCTCCAAGAAGGCAATGGATGAGCAGCTCGAGCGCACGGTGGCAGAGGCTCGGAACGGTCGTGCGGAGCTCAACCAAGCCTTCCAAGCTTTCGAGACGCGTTTGGGGCAGCAGATTGGTGCGCTTTCGAGCAGCGTTGGCGAGCGCGTGACCGAACTGCAGAGAACGACGGCGGAAAGCCTTGAGACGAGCCGGAAGGTCGTCGACGAGAAGTTGGGGCAGACGCTAGAGGAAGCGAGAAGCGGCCGCACCGAGCTGACCAACGCATTCAGTGCCTTTGAGACAAAGCTCGAGCAGCGGTTCGGGTCATTTGACACATCGCTCGCGGCGCGGTTCGAGGCGCTGCAAATCGCGCTCACGGGCCGGCTTGATGCTTCCAGCAAGGCGTTGATGGACTTGCTCACCCAGGCACAGACCGATGCAGCGAATGCTCGAACTGAGACGTCCCACGCGCTGGCGAAGTTTCGAACTGAAATGACCGAGCACTTGGGTACTGTGGCGCAGGAGACCGGCAAATCTCGTGAGGCCCTGTCCGAAAGCGCTACGGCATTCGAGACACGCATCCAGGAGCGCTTCGAGGCCCTCACTGCGTCCACACGGGGCACCCTTGACTCTCTCAAGGCGGACATTACCAATCAGCTTGGGGTGATGGCCACTGCCTTGAAGGAGCAGTTGGAGGGCAGTGGCAATCAGATTCGGAACCAATTCACGTCGTTGCAAGAGGCTGTTGCGCAGCAACTCGGCGTTATGGCGCATGGAACGCAGACCAGTTCAGAGCAGCTTCGCACGGCATTGAATGAACGCCTGGCTGCCATCCAGCAAGACAACACGACCAAGCTGGAGGAAATGCGGCGGACCGTCGACGAAAAGCTCCACGCGACGCTTGAACAGCGGCTGGGCGACTCGTTCAAGTTGGTCAGCGAGAGACTTGAACAGGTTCATGCCGGCTTGGGTGAAATGAAGAATCTTGCCGGAAGCGTGGGAGACCTCAAGCGAGTCATGACTAATGTCCGTACCCGCGGCACGTGGGGCGAGGTGCAGTTGGGTGCCATCATGGAGAGCCTGCTAACGGCTGAGCAGTTCGCCCGCAACGTCAAGACGGTGCCCGGCAGCAATGAACTCGTCGAGTTCGCCGTCAGGATGCCGGGGAAGGGCGATGACGCGCCGGTGTGGCTGCCCGTTGATTCGAAGTACCCAATAGAGCACTACCAACGGTTGCAGGATGCACACGACTCCCTGGACAAGGCGGTCATCCAGCAAGCGTCTGCCGCGTTCGAGTCGTCCATACGAGCCGAAGCCAAGAAAATCTCGACGAAGTATGTCAGTCCTCCTCACACGACAGACTTCGCTATTCTCTTCTTGCCTACCGAGGGACTGTTTGCTGAGGTTGCTCGCATCCCGGGCCTACTCGAGGCTCTTCAGAATGAGCATCGCATCGTAGTGGCCGGGCCGACTACGCTTGCGGCAATGCTGAACAGCTTGCGGCTGGGCTTCCGCACGTTGGCAATCGAGAAGCGGTCGTCGGAAGTGTGGGGGGTTCTGGGTAGCGTGAAGACCGAGTTTCAAAAGTTCGGCGGCATTGTTGAGGCCACCAAGAAATCGATAGACGCCGCTGCCAAAAAATTTGAAGAGGTGGGCCGGAGAACTAAAGCCGTTCAGCGGAAATTGCGGGACGTTGAGGAACTGCCAATTGCAGCTCAGCCTGCAGCCTTATCGACGGAGGAGTTGCTGGGGCTGGACGAAGACGATGACGATGCTCTGGCTGGGGGCGCGTCCGCACTCGGCTAGAGGACTACGCCGGATTGCTGCTGGTCGAGAGAAATGGTCGCGATGATGGATTCGAACTCCACCATCAAATCCGGATGGCACTGGGCAACATACTGCCGCGCTGATTCGTTCTCGAGGAGCTTGGCGAGATACCCTTTCGCAAGCACCAGATTCAATACGTCTTGACCGTACGTCTGTTCCACGAGCTTGTACTGCCCCTGCAGATTGCTCATCTCCTGTTCCATCTTCGCCATCTGCTCCGGGCTGACTCCGGTCAGCTTGCGCGGCTTTTTGCCCTCCACAAGACGCGCCGCTGGCGTGGCTACCAGCAACGCCTCGGCATAGGAGACTGACACGTTGTTCGCTGCCACCATCAACTCAACGCATTCGACCTGGCGTGTGGGCTTCATTTTGCGAAGGGCGCGAACCAACTCGGGGGAAAACTGCCGGTCTCCGAGCAGTTCGGCGGCTTCTGGGCAAATGCCGTCGAGCAGCGACATCCTTTTTATAATCTGAGAGACGTCGACGGAAAGCGCTTTCGCCAATCGCTCGGGCGAGACGCCTCGGTCAATGACGCGCCGTATCATGTAGTGCTCCTGGATGGTCGAGAGCCGATTGACACGGTTGTTATACGTGTAGCTCTCGTCATCGGTCGCCACGAGGCAGGCCGCCTGCTCGTATCCCAGGTCCTGAATAGCAAGTAAGCGCAGATGCCCATCCAGCAGGACATGCTGCCCGGAAGACTGGTCTGCAGGCGTGACAGAGAGTGGTTCGATGAGGCCCACCTCCGCAATGGAGGTTCTTATCTGTTGAAACTTGCGCGATTCCAATACAGGCGCCGGTATTCTGCGTGACGGCAGGATGCTGGCCACGGGCACGGACAACGGCTCGGGGATGAACCCGAGAGTTATGCCAGTCATGTGCCACTTCCGATGGGCCAGACGCGCTCGGCAAGGTACTTCGGCAGGCTAGCCAAGCCCTCGGCACGCAGCAGATTGACGAAGTTCTCATCGGCAAACAGTTGTCGCAAGGCGCCGACCACAAATAGCAACCGCTGTTGCGTGAACTCGGCTTTTCTCACCATGGCCTTCTGACGTTCCACCTCGCGCTCATACGTCCGCACGAGACTCGACGTCGTGACCGCAGCGGACTTGTGCGTCATATTGCGGGCTGCGCTTCGCCCGAGTGTTTTTCTGCGCTCGATGACGCGGCGAGCGTTCATCAGTTGCTTGCCCCGCAATTTTCCGGACTCGTAGGCTTCTTGAAGTGCCGCTTGGATTTCGGCGTCGTCGTTGCCAGCACCGACAATCGTGAGGGCTGCGTTCAAGGGGACGAGGCCCTTCTCCACTGCCAGCACAAGCCTCTCTTCTCCCTGGCGCAGGAGCGTGAGAATGCCTTGAACGTAAGTTGGCGTGAGACCGGTCTTTTCGGCAATGACCTTCGGTGTGTATCCCTGGTCCTGCAATTGCCGAATGCCAGCCAGCCGTTCGAGCGGGCGGCACTGTCTGCGCGCGATGTTTTCCGTCAGGCTCATGACGAACGCGTCTTCGTCGCTTACGCTGACGACGAGCGCCGGAATGGTCTCCTCCCCCAGGGAGCGAAACGCTTTCAGTCGTCCCTCGCCGCATACCAGCAAGTATTTCTCGATGCCGCCGGCCGTCGCTCTCGGCGTGACCACAATAGGCTTCTTGAGGCCGATGGTCTTGATGTTGTCGACGATTTCTTTGAACACTCGACCATTGCGCTCGCGCGGATTGATGACTTCAATCTGAGCGACGGGGACCATCCGGATTTCGCCGAGCTGCTGCGAGTTCATGCCACTCTCCTGAGCCGGGCGCGCGCAGCCATGCCATAGAGGTAGTCCAGCGTGTCGAAGCGGTAACTCTCGAACTCGATTGGATTCTGGTCGGCGAGGTGAATGCGCGGTTGTCCAAAATCCAGTCGTGGCAGCAGGTAGTAATCCAGTGCCGAGGCATTCGTGTGGTCGAGCCGCACCGCCACCGTGATGTCCGGCAGGAGGCTTGTATCGAAGCGTACCTTCCAGTGATTGCGGCCATTGTCATGCGCCTGGCAGCGCGAGAGCACGATGCAGGCCGTGAACTCATCATTGACAGTCAGCAGGTCGGTCGCCGGGTCACGTATGACTGCGCCGCCCAAATCCGCGATTTTTCGCTCCGTCTGCGCGATGATTTCCGGATGCAGCTGTCGCAGGAAGCGGTTGGTTTCAATGTATCGATAGTCTCGGCCAGGCGTAAAGCCGACGGTTTGGTAGGCGCGAATCAAACTGCCGAATCGGTACACGTAGACGGATGTCGAGGGCATGCCATCCGTTTCATCAATCACGACGCCGGACAAAAACCCACGGCTCTGGTACAGATTACGCAGTCGTTCGATGAGCTCCTCATTTGAGTAGCGACGCGCTCTGGCTCGCATAATGCCCTGTGCCGTGTAGAACGTTTCGCTCGGCACAATGCCCTGAAATGCGCCTTCCTTTCGAATCCACATATCAGGTGTGTTGGTCACCCGCAGCTTTTTCAGTTTGAACGACACCCGGTTGTAGACGTTGTTGCCGATGTATTTCTCGTTCGTTAATACCTCCCGCACGGTAGCTCGCGTCCATTCCCGGTTCAGGTCCGTCCGCACACGCATGCCATTCAGGCGCGCTGCGATTTCATGTTCGTCGAGCGACTCATTGATAAACCAGTCGTAGATTAGGTTGACGATTCGCACCTCGCCGTCCGGTCCAGGCATAAGGACGACTCGGTCGGTTTGAAGGCTTTTGCGTTCACCACGGCACAGCTCTGCCTTCATGAGACCGTGCTCGTCGACCAAAACCCGGCGCAGCCCGTAGCCGGCGGGTCCTCCTTGCCGGAAGCCCATCTCAATCAAGCGGCATTGGCCGGCAAACACCTTCGCGGACAGTTCTCGGCTGTATTCGCCGGCCATGGCCCGCTTTACCCCTTTCACGATGGTCGAAACAGGGGAGCCATCGTTCTCGAACTGCTCGGCGCAGTACGCCACCTGAATGCCGGCGCGGCGGCAAATGTACTCGTAGTACGCGCTCTCGTCGGCATCCTGGAAACGCCCCCATCGACTCACGTCGTAGACCAGGATGACCGAGAAGTCGGCCTTGCCATTGGCCACATCGGCGATGAGATTCTGCAGCGCCTGGCGCCCATCGATGCGGAGCCCGCTTTTGCCCTCATCGGCATATGTGCGGACGATTTCGAATCCGCGGCGGGCTGCGTAGTCGCGAATTTTGTCGCGCTGGTTCTCGGTCGAATACTGCTGGTGCTCAGTCGACATGCGGACATACTCTGCCGCCCGTCCTCCTGAGGAGCCGGCTACAACTGCTGCAGCAGCGGTATTGGATGACATTTTTCACTCCGCAACTCAGGCGTAGGCCGCGGTAGGCACCGAGGGTGTGGGGCCTCATGCTCACGCGCCACGATTTCACATCAGGCGGTGGCGTTCGAAAACGAACTTTGGTGAGGCCAGCGTAGCAGGCACGGCGCCAATGAGAATCACGTCATCTCTTTGCAATCATGCCGGTGGCCCTGTCGGCGCAGATAGCACGGCGATGTGGACGGTCCACGCGTCCATCTTTGCAACGCTGCTTTCATCCGCATGAGACAGCACGTAGAAGCCTGAACCCAGTGGCCAACGGCGGCCGATGACGTCCATCTTTGCAATCGGTCTGCAACTCCGCCGCGCATTGCGCATCCGCTGCATGCTGCGGTTGCGCTCTCGGTACGCGGGATGTGCAGCTCGATACTCGCGCCAATAGCGTGAGTGGCTGGCGCGCCATTTCGCCTGCGCCCGGGCTTGGTTGTCGCGGTAGTCCTGGTCGATGCGGAGCCGGTGGTTCTGCCAGTCGCGCCGGCGAGCACGCTGGCATGCCTTCGACGAGCAGTAACGCTGGTGAGGAACATGCGGCAACGGGACGAACGCGTTACCACAGGCGAGACATAGACGGGTCGATTTCATAAGCCACCCTCCAGGCCGGGTTGCGATGGGCGGGTGGGACGGGTGAGTCTCGACCGGCCACGGAAATCACTGGCCTGAGACGGGGTAGAGATGGGGGAGACAACTCGGTAGCTGCCTCGCCAAACGACCATCGCAATTTGCTAGACGCGATAGTGGGCCAGTCGCGGAAACTTAGACATTTCCGGAGCGCCGGCGTGCATCGAAGGAGGGTTCGCTCACGAGTGCAATTTGCTAAAATTGCCTTGTTTCAAGCGCAATTCTTGCGGCGGTCAATACAAACCTTGGCGACAACTGCTGATGGGATGGCTCCATTCCATCGCGCGCTCCCGCGCGCACCGAAGCTGGTCGGGGAAGGAAGTTCTCGGGTTATGCGTCAACTTTCTCGTCTTTTGCTTCCCCGGTTGGCTTGAACCCCTTGTCCCACAAGGGGCAGTTTCTCGGGTTATGAATCCATCTACAGGCGTTGACCCCGCTAAGTAAATTGAATGCTGGGAGATGGGCCTCCCGACGCTTTCGGCCACGTAAGTGGCCGTTCTTATTTTTGGGTGTTCGTACATGCACCCTTCACTCAAACAAGGCCCGCTCGGCATCTATGCCGACCGCAATGGTGACTTCCGGTCGGAATACCAAATCGGCACCAGGCTGATCTGGGTCGTCTGCCGGCATCACATCGGTTGCCAACCGTGTGTGGATAAAGCAGACGCGTTGTTGCGCGACATATGGGTTGCAATGCCAGACGCTGTCGCTGTGGCCGAGGATTACTCTCGAACAATCATTCCGGAGTTCTGGCGCCAACACGACATGTCGCAACGAGAAGGGGCGCGCATGGCTGTATGGGGTATCACCATTACCCCAAGCACTGGAGAGGCCTGCTGCGATATCTCCACGAACTTCGACTTTGACTTCGACTCTCCGACGTTCTCGAAAGACGATGTCTGGAACGAGACGCCTATCGTGCTGCCCGATCTACCGGATTCGCATCACATCTATGTCGTCCGCAACTGCAGCGGGCAGCTCACTGTGGTGTCTGGGCATTGCTGATTGCCAATCAACCCTTCAGCGCGCCGCTGCGAATCCCCATCACATAACGCGCGGTGCGCGCCACCGCCGGGTCCGCATCAGCGGCTAGGCGCGCAAGCAGGGCCGATGCCGCATCGTTGATCTCCGCCAGCGCCTGACAAATGCGCACACGGGCCGGAGCATCGGCATGCCCGTCCGAGATCGCGGCTGCGAAACGCGCCACAATCTGCTGCGCGATCGCAGGGTCTTCCGCCAGATCGGCCAGCGCATCGGCCGCCTCAACATCGTGCGCCCCAACGACAACCTGCTCGATCAGCAGGAGAATGGCGTCGCGTTCTCCCCATTCGCCGAGCACCCGCGCAGCGCGGTACCGCACGCGCTCCGTGGGGTCGCGCAATGCGCCACGCAACATCTCCGCCGCGTCGGCGCCGCCGAGTTTCGCCAGCGCGAGCACGGCCCGTTCGCGCGTGGCCGGATCAGGCTGTTGAAGCGCCGCATCAAGTACGCTGGCGGCGCTGCCCTCGGTTCTTCCCAACGCCCAGTGCAATGCCCCCGCGACATTCGGCTCTTGCTCCTGGAGCAGTGCGTGGGCGATGAGTTCTGCCAGCGGGGCATCGCTGGATGCGGCGTCAAACGCAGCACGCTGCCGTTCAGGAGCATGCGTCGAGTCCAGTCCTTTCAGCAGCTGCACAACGTCAAGCACGGCCGGCCAATCCTCGGGGGACGCGGCGGCCACGGCAGCCAGCCGGGAAAGCAACGCTTGCTCTGCGGCCAACCGTT
>Ga0209759_1001778_pt1 | contig 10973 bp, 8 predicted proteins | sample AraplaCL_Col_mMS_FD_184261 | JGI IMG/M metagenome (GOLD analysis project Ga0209759, IMG submission 184261) | Arabidopsis root microbial communities from the University of North Carolina, USA - plate scrape CL_Col_mMS (SPAdes) (version 2) | ecosystem: Host-associated > Plants > Roots >...
CACCGAGCGCGCCCGTGATCGGCGCCAGCGGATTCGTCGAGCCGCCGCTACCGCCATTGACCAGGCCACCGGCGCTGGCCACCGTGCCCCCGACGGCGCCGACCACACCGCCCACGTCAGCCGTGAGCGGGTTGCCGCCAGCCGCGCCGACTTGTGCCCCAGCGCTCTGCAGACCGCCGCCAACCGTGTTGAGCGCACCGGCCAGCGGGCCACCGAGCATCGTTGTGCTGCCGACCGTCTGCGTGCCCTTCACCACCTGCGACGACAGCGGCACGATCGCGTTGCTGGTCTGCTGCGTGATCTGTTGCACCGGGCCACTCGACGTGCCAATCGTGACGAGCCCGCCAGCACCCTGCATCACCTGACCCAGTGCAGACACACCGCTGCCCACCGGCGACGTCACCGGATTCAGCGGCGCCAGCGGGCTGCCGGCGGCACCCAGATCCGAGACGGTCTGCCCAGCGTTGCCGACCGTCACCCCGGCGGAGCGGATCACGTCACCCGAGCTTTGCACCGTGGTGCCGACCGGGTCGGGCGTCGAGCCGATCTTGCCGAGCCCATTGCTGATGCCGCCGCCCAATGTTTGGACCGTATTGCCGGCAGACGTGACTGTCGCACCCAGATCCTTCTGCGCCGCCGTGCCGCCGATGACGGGCACCGACGCCGTGCCGATCGTCGTGCCAAGGTCGCTGACGGTCTTGCCCGTCTGCGTGACCACGTTGCCGCCACCTCCGGCCACGTTGCCGACCGGCACTGCACCTGGGTCGTTGTTGGCCGACGACGAGGGCGTCGTATCACCGTTCGGATTGCCACCCGAAGCGCAACCGGCCAGCGTCAGCACGGCCACAGCGGCCGCTGCCAACAGCGTGCGCGATGCCGCAACGGCGGACAACGAAGCGGAAGAAGAAGTGTGGAGCGGGTTCTGAATTTTCATGGTGAGTCTCCTTGTAAGCGCGGCCCGTACCGCGTGTCACCGCCGGGTCAGAAGAACGCGCATCTGGCGTCCAGCGGGTAGCATCCGCCTGCGTTTGCTGTCGAATGCAAAGAAAGTTCTACAGAGCAGTGGCTAGTGATGCGCGCCGGATGTCACACCCGACAGCACACCGCCAACCAATCCGCCCAACGTTGTGCCGACGCTGCCCAATCCCCCCAGCGGACCGGTCGTGGCGGTACCGCTACTGCTGACCGCGCCAACCGAGCCGAGCGCACCCGCACCCGGCAATCCCGCCGTGAGCGAACCGACTGCCGTCGTGACCGGCGACAGCGCACCACCGAGTGCACCGGTCAGCGCACTGCCCGGCGTACCACTCGCGGCAGACGGCGCCGCTGGCGAGACCATCGTCGACAACCCGGTGGTGAGCGAACCGAGCGCACCGACCGTGTTGCCCAACGTCGACACCAGCGCATCACCCTTGCCGGCCGTCGTGATCGTGCGGCCCTCGCTGCCGAGCGCGCCGCCCAGCGTCGCCAGCACGTTGCTCACTGGTGCGCCCAGGCCCGTGGTGGCGCCCAGCGTTTGCGTGGTGGAAGTCAGCGTGCTGGTGAGCGGCACGATGGCGGTGATGGTGGTGGTCGTCACCTGCTCGACAGGGCCGGTCAGCGTCGCGATGGGCGTGCTGCCGGTCGATCCGGTGCTACCCGTTGCATTGCTGCTGTTGTCGTTCGACCACGTGGGCGAGGTCGATGCAGTGATCGCCGGCTTGGATTGCGAATCGCTACCGCCGCCCAGCGACGTACCCATGTCGCCGCTGCCCGAATTCGCGCAGCCGGCCAACACGACGAGCGATGCCGTCGCCAGCACGCACTGCAGAAACACTCCGCGCTTCGGCGGATTCGATTTCGACAAGAACGCTTGATCGCGCATCTTGTGCCTCCACTACTCAGAACAGAACGCTTGTGTTGGACCCCTTCTGTCTTGCGCTCTTTGCTCGTCGGGTTTGTCGTCGTCAGCCATGTGGGGTTGGCGACGACCTCCCTGTCTTGTCACGGGCCACGCGCAGGCCCGTGCCACACCGCGCGATCGATGCCGTGCTGATGTGGTGAGCGGATCGTGAAGTGAAACCGAATGGCATGACAATCAGCGCCAACCTGACACCCGGATATGCGGTTGCAGCAATTCGCGAACATGATTCCGAATAAAACGCCACGGCACGCCATTCTTCGGGCAACAACCCCGCAGCAAAATTGGCCTCTAGATTGCCGTAGAACAATCCTTCTATCGTCGTAAAACAGCGTCGTTTCAAACGCGATTGCGTGAAGTTTTCAGCGGTTGCTGAGCAGGGTTTTCCCGCGATCGACGCTCGGATGAGCGTCGTGCGGGCCGCGCTGTCGAGGCCATGCGCGCACGCAGTTCAGCATCGTCACGATCCGATGTCAGCGTCGCATGCATCGGCATCCATCCTGCGTGCGCGGATCGATGTCGCGCTCATGCATGCGTCGATGCTTCGGCCCATCGCAGCGACCTCGCGCATCGGATGCGCGGCACGCGATTTGCGGGTGCTGCACGCATGCAGTTGGTCTTCGCAATCGCATCGACATCGCGCGGTGCCGATCGAAGGTGAGCGCGATGTGTCAGCAGCGTCGATCGACATGCTCCGCACGTCGATATGCACGCGTCGATCGCACCGATCGCACGCGTATGGACGTGTCGAGTGCGAAAAATTCGCGCGCGTTGTCGCATCTACGCATCGTTTTTTTCGACGCGCATCGCGCAGCTCGCGCGTCGTCGCGCACGACGCTGCCGAATGCGCACGAGCCGCGTGCGCGCGTTCACGATGCATGCGTGCACAACATCGTGTGTTGCTGTAAACCAGCATGAACACTGGGTTTGCGGGACGCGTGTGTCAACGTGGAGCAACGTCGCAACGTGATGTCACGACGCAAGAAAATGCGCATTCGCGACAGCGATCTGCGCGCATGCGCGATGCGAATCGCAGCGACGCACAGACGCAGCGCAATCCTTCACCAAAACTCGCCGCGCTTTTTGCATAAATCTCTTAACATCACCGCGCAAACGAATTATGATTCGCCTTGACAAGACGTTGACTTCGATGCAAGGAAGCTTCGCGCGATCAACGACGATGAAGTTCCAAGCGGCAAGTGAAAGGTAGTCGAGGAGCGTAACCACTTTGATGCACGCCACGCCGACAGGGCTGTTCGAACTCGGTGCCGTCTCTGCGATCCCACCGTCGGGATGGGCGTACTACCCCCAAAAGAAAACGCGCGCTCTCCAGTTTTTCGCTGTCCGCAAAGTCACGCTGCACGCGGCTTTGCGGTCCACGCAGCGATTCGCGCAAGATCAGATTTCGACCGGTGTGGCCACGATGCCCCGGTCCTCTCAATTGATGAAGACTCGCCGGATGCAATCTGTCTGGCCGACTGCGGTTGCGCTTGTGCGCGCGACCGAGGCGTGCAACTTGCTGCGTGTGTTTGCCGCGCAAGGCGCAGATCTTCCTACCGAATTCATTAGCGTGCGACTGCCGTTGGGTGGTGCGCCGATGAATCGCTCGCTCGGTTGGTCTGGCGATGCCAATGCATCGTGGGATCGGACCGGTCGGGTTGCTCAATCTCGATAGTTCGATACCCAATCTTGAAGGAGTTTCCCATGGCAACTGCTGCTAAGAAGAAACCGGCCGCCAAGGCCCCGGCCAAGAAGGCCGCTGCAAAGAAGGCTCCGGCCGCCAAGAAGGCTGCTGCGAAGAAGGCCGCTCCGGCCGCTAAGAAGGCTCCGGCCAAGAAGGTTGCAGCTAAGAAGGTCGCTGCCAAGAAGGCACCCGCCAAGAAGGCCGCAGTGAAGAAGGTTGCAGCCAAGAAGGCCCCGGCCAAGAAAGCTGCAGTGAAGAAGGTTGCAGCCAAGAAGGCTCCGGCCAAGAAAGCTGCAGTGAAGAAGGTCGCAGCCAAGAAGGCTCCGGCTGCGAAGAAGGCTGCTGCTAAGCCTGCTGCGAAGAAGGCTGCCGCCAAGAAGGCTCCGGCCGCGAAGAAGGCTGCTGCTAAGCCTGCTGCGAAGAAGGCTGCCGCCAAGAAGGCCCCGGCTGCGAAGAAGGCTGCTGCCAAGCCTGCTGCGAAGAAGGCCCCCGCGAAGAAGGCTGTTGCCAAGCCCGCTGCTGCTCCGGCCGCTGCACCTGCTGCACCTGCTGCCAAGACCGCGCTGAACCCGGCTGCGGCATGGCCGTTCCCGACCGGCAACCGTCCGTAAGCCATTCTTACGACGGTGATCCTCCGGGACCACAGCGGCGCGCAGGTCGCGCCCACCTGATCGGATACTGCGTATCCGGTCCGCAAGACCTGAGTGTCTTGCACCGCCCGCCGATCGGCTCACGCCCCGGCGGGCTTTTTCTTGCCCGAGCGTCGCGCATACGTTTCTCGCGGGCATAAAAAAACCGCACCGGCGCGATGCCGATGCGGTGTTTCCGATAAACCCCTCGGCCTGTCGGCCGGGCGTTGTCGATCAGTGCGTGACGCGCGTCACGCCACCCGATGAGAGCAAGCGCACGCGCTCACCAGGGCGGAAGGCCTCGTCGGCGTCTTGCGTGATGGCGCGGTACTCGCCGTTGTCGAGCTTGACCGTGATTTCCAGGCCCGGACGCTTGTTCATCTGACCCTCCAGCGCGCTGCCTGCAACGCCACCGAGAATCGCACCGAGCACACCCGCCGCCACCGAGCCGTTGCCGCGCCCGATGGCTGCTGCCGAACCGATGCCGCCGATCGCGCCGCCGGCAATGGTGCCAACCCCAGTCTGCTCACGGTCGATCACGACATTGCGCACGGAATCTACCGTACCGAAGCGCACGGTCTGCTCGCGCTGCGCCTGACCGGAGGTGTAAGCGCTGTTGGAATTGGTGCCCATGGCGCAGCCTTGCAGGCCAAGGGCGGCGACCAGCAGAGTCGCGGCGCCGATGCGATAGATGGGTTTCATGTTGATTCCTTATTGATACCGGTACCCGAAAGCGGATTCAAAGCGCCGGGCAATCTCGTCGACGGGCAGGCCGTGATTCTGCGGGCCTTGGCAAGCGATCTTGAGTGAGCCCATGAGGCTGGCGAGACGACCGGTGGTGTCCCAGTCCAGGCCGTTCTCGATGCCGTAGAGCAGGCCGCCGCGGAAGGCGTCGCCGCATCCGGTTGGGTCGACCACACGTTCGGCCGGCACGACCGGAATAGTGTACTGCTTGCCGCCGGCGTAAATCTCCGCCCCTTCTTCCCCGCGCGTGACGATGTAAGCCTCGACGCGCTGCGCAAGTTCTGCCGCACTGTAGCCCGTGCGTGACAGCATGACCTGCGCTTCGTAGTCATTGACCACCACGTAGCTGGCGAGTTCAACGAAGTGGCGGAGGTCGGCGCCGTCAAACAGCGGCATCGCCTGGCCCAGATCAAAGATGAAAGGCACGCCCGATTCGGCAAATTGGGTGGCGTGGTGCAGCATGCCTTCGCGGCTGTCGGGGCCAACGAGGCCGAGCCTGGCCGGCAGCGCATTCTTGACCGAATTGATGCTCGAATGGCTCATCGCGCCGGGGTGGAACGCGGTGATCTGGTTGTTGTCGAGATCGGTCGTGATCATCGCTTGCGCGGTGAACGTGTCCGGAATCTCCTTGACATGCGCTGTCGAGATGCCGAGCTTCTTCAGGTAGTCCAGGTACGGACCCGCATCCTGGCCGACCGTGCCCATGATGATGGGCTCGCCGCCGAGCATCTTCAGCGTGAAGGCGATGTTGCCTGCGCAGCCACCGAACTCCCGGCGCATGGTCGGCACCAGAAAGGAAACGTTCAGGATGTGGATCTTGTCGGGCAGGATGTGTTCGCGGAAGTGTCCGTCGAACGTCATGATGGTGTCGTAGGCAACCGAGCCGCAGATCACGCTGGCCATATTGAAGCACTCCAGATATGACACGGCCGCCCAGTGGACGGCCGTGTGATGAACGAGAGACCGGAAGCCGGTCTCGATGCACTCAGTTCAGCTTACTTCAGCGCAGCCAGGGCAGCGTCGTAGTTCGGCTCGTCCTTGATCTCGGGCACGAGTTGCGAATACAGGACGTTGTCGTTGGCGTCGAGCACAACCACGGCACGCGCGGTCACGCCAGCCAGCGGGCCCGACGTGATGTCGACGCCGTAGGCTTGCTTGAAACCCTTGTCGCGGAAGGTCGACAGCGGCTTCACATTCGCGATGCCTTCGGTGGTGCAGAAGCGGCCGGCCGCGAACGGCAGGTCAGCAGAGATGGAGAGCACGACGGTGTTGTCCAGCTTGGCGGCGGCTTCGTTGAACTTGCGCGTGGAGGTGGCGCACACCGGGGTGTCCAGGCTCGGCACGATGTTCAGAACCTTGCGCTTGCCGGCAAAGTCGGCGAGCGAGACGTCCTTCAGGTCTGCGCCGACCAGCGTGAATGCCGGGGCCTTCGAGCCTGCGGTCGGGAATTGGCCGCCGACTTCGATCGGGTTGCCGCCAAGGGTCACGTTTGCCATGGTGTTACTCCTTCCTTTGATGCGTGTTGGGGAAAAGCCGCTAACAAGACCGTGCTTGCATCTGCGTCGCCGCGCCAGGCCGGCAAGATCTTGTTAGCGGTCTAAGCCAGGGGTGAAGATTCAGGGGTAAAAAATCAGGACCCGGTAATTGGCCGTCGGGCGCTGGGACTGGAATCGTACCCGAATCGGTAGTTCGGCGCGGGCGGGCAGCCCTGACTTGCTGTATGCACTGTCGCTCGGGTTCAGGTAGTCGCTCGGCAGCAGCGCACGGCGCGAGAGCAGTTGATCCTGCAGGTCGGTTGTTACCAGCTCAATGGCCGGCAGGGCGATGGGGCCGCCGGCGCGGTTGCGCAACGTAGCCGTCAGCACGTACTGGTCGGATGCATCGCCTTCTTGCCGCTGCAGTTGCGACGATTCGATCTGCAACGCATCGAGATCACGCGGCGGCGCGATCGTGCAGCGCAGTGGCTGGCACAGGGCTTCCAACATCGGGCGTGTGGACGGCGCGCGGCGCGCGATCTCGGCGCGGGCGAGGAAGAGCATCTGCGCTACCGCCAACACCGTCAGCAAGCCGATCGCGATGCGAGCGAGGGCACGGCGTCCGGTCGTTTTGCGCGCCTGCTCGCGAGCCTGCGCGGCACGCAGAAAATCCAGCGTTGCGGCAGAGACACCATGATTCGGTCCACGCACCTTGCGCGGGGCGCCGGTCAGCGTGCGTTGCGGCGTCGGGCCGGTCGGCTCGGCTTGCGTGCGACGTGCGTGACCATGGCGGCGCGGCACCGGCGCAAAAAGCGTGTGCGGATCGGTTTCGTGGCGCATCCAGACCGAATCATGCTTCTCGGCCTCCGGCTTCGGGGATGTGGCGGCTGACGGCGCCGAAGCGGTCGCTGAGAGAGTCGCCGTGGGCGCGATGGCCGGCGCTACCGGCAGGTCTGCCGACGGCTGCTTGGGCACGGCGGCGGCGAATGCGTCTTCCTCGTCATCAAGGTCGCGGATGGGCGGCAGACCGTGGAACGGATCGGTGGGAGAGGCGGAGGCGGCAGGCGGTTCGGGTTGCGCTGCCTGCTGCGCGGGCTCGGCGGCAGGCTCGGCAGCGTGCTCGATCGGCGCCTCGTCCGGTAGCGGGCGCGTGTCCGGCGCGGTCGATCGTATGTCGGGCACGGGTGTTGCGCCTTCAACTTCCCCCAGATGCACTTCGGCAACGCCTTCTTCTGGAACGTCTTCTTCCCAGATCAGCGTCATGCCGAAGCCGTGGTCGTCCTCTGCAGCGGGAGGTGCTACGGACGCTTCGGGTTCAGGGGCGACGGGCGGCGCAAGTGGCGCTACGCGAGCGGCGGGTTCGGGCGATTGCGTAGGCTGCGGTGCTTCGGGGGCCGATGCCGGAGGCGTGGCTATGGCGCCCAATTCGATCAGATGATCGCGGCCATCGAAGACGTGATTGCAGCGGCCGCAACGGACGAGGCCGCCGCGCAGCCGAAGCTGATCGGCGACAACGCGGAATGCGGTCTGGCAGTTGGGGCAGCGGGCGGCCAAACGTGGCGCAGCTTGTGGCGCAGTTGCCATGCGGGACGAGGAGAAAAAAGCCGACCGCGCGAGTATTGCAGACAGCGGCGCCAGCGTCGACCTTTGCAGGCGACACTGGCGCGCAATACCTTGAAATTACGCGGGCTTCACACCGTGCAGGCAGACCCAGCCGTCACGTGCACGCCACACGGTGAGTGGAATGACCGAGGCATACGCGGCGGCCACTTCTTCGGCTTGGCGCTCAAGCACGCCTGACAGAATCAGCCGGCCGCCCGGGCGCACGCGCGCGCACAACATGGCAGCCATCAGCTTGAGCGGGTTCGACAGGATGTTGGCGACGACCAGATCGAACGTGCCTTCCGGTGCATCGTCGGGCAATGCGAAGGTGGCTTCGACGTGGTTGCGCTCGGCGTTGTAGCGCGAGGCTTCCACCGCGTTCGGATCGATGTCGACACCGACGGTTTCACCGGCGCCGAGCTTCTTGGCGACGATGGCCAGGATGCCCGAGCCGCAGCCGTAGTCGAGCGTGCGTTCGCCAGGCTGCACGTGCTGCTCCAGCCATTCCATGCATAGGCGCGTGGTCGGGTGGCTGCCTGTGCCGAACGCGAGGCCCGGGTCCAGTTCCAGCACCACGGCCTCGGGCTCCGGCGCGTCGTGCCAAGACGGCACGACCCAGATGTGCTCACCAATATGAATGGGCTCGAACTGCGACTGCGTGACGCGAACCCAGTCCTGTTCTTCGACTTCGCGCACGGTGTACGCAGGCAGCGGCGTCAGCTTGATCTCGTTGGCCGCGGCTGCCACCAGCAGTGCCGGGTCGGCATCGTCAGCGAGCAGCGCAACCACGCGCGAGCGGTTCCACGCCAGGCGTGTTGGCTCGTGGCCGGGCTCGCCAAAGAGCGGTTGCTCTTCGGGCGTGTCGGCATCGGCGTCTTCCACCGAGACCGACAGCGCGCCGAGATCAAACAGGGCTTCGGACAACGCTTCGGCGTCGTCACGCGCCACTTCAAGCACGCATTCGCGGTACGTCACTTGCCGCCACCCTTGGCCACTTCCTGTTGCGCCAGACGGTGCTCCAGGTAGTGAATGTCGGTGCCGCCTTCCACGAAGTTGGCGTCGAGCATCAGGTCGCGGTGCAGCGGCACGTTGGTCTGGATGCCTTCCACCACCATTTCCGACAGGGCGATACGCATGCGGGCGATGGCCTGCTCACGCGTGGCGCCGTACGTGATGACCTTGCCGATCATCGAGTCGTAGTTGGGCGGCACGAAGTAGCCGTTGTAAGCATGCGAGTCCACGCGGACGCCCGGGCCACCCGGCACGTGCCACGACGTGATGCGACCCGGCGACGGCGTGAACTTGAACGGATCTTCCGCGTTGATGCGGCACTCGATGGCGTGGCCCTTGAGCACGATGTCCTTCTGGCGGAAGCGCAGCTTTTCGCCGGCCGCCACGCGGATCTGCTCCTGCACGATGTCGACGCCCGTGATCATTTCTGTGACCGGATGTTCAACCTGCACGCGCGTGTTCATTTCGATGAAGTAGAACTCGCCGTTTTCGTACAGGAACTCGAACGTGCCGGCGCCACGGTAGCCGATCTTCTTGCAGGCCTCGGCGCAGCGGTCGCCGATGCGCTCGATCAGGCGGCGCGGAATGTGCGGTGCCGGCGCTTCTTCGATCACCTTCTGGTGGCGGCGCTGCATGGAGCAATCGCGCTCGCCCAACCAGACGGCGTTGCGGTGCTGGTCGGCCAGGATCTGGATCTCCACGTGGCGCGGATGCTCCAGGAACTTCTCCATATAGACTTCCGGATTGCCGAAAGCACGGCCGGCTTCTTCGCGCGTCATGTTGACGGCGTTGATGAGCGCAGCCTCGGTGTGGACCACGCGCATGCCACGGCCGCCGCCGCCGCCAGCCGCCTTGATGATCACCGGATAGCCGACCTTCTTGGCCGTTGCCAGAATTTCCTTCGGATCTTCCGACAGGGCGCCTTCCGAGCCCGGCACGCACGGCACGCCGGACTTGATCATCGCCTGCTTGGCCGACACCTTGTCGCCCATCAGGCGGATCGACTCGGGCGTCGGACCGATGAAGGTGAAGCCAGATTGCTCCACACGCTCGGCAAAGTCGGCGTTTTCCGACAGGAAGCCGTAGCCAGGGTGGATGGCCTGGGCGTCGGTGACTTCGGCGGCCGAGATGATGGCCGGCATGTTCAGGTACGACAGCGGCGACGGTGCCGGGCCGATACACACGGCTTCGTCGGCCAGCTTGACGTATTTGGCTTCCTTGTCCGCCTCGGAATAGACCACCACGGTCTTGATGCCGAGTTCGCGGCAGGCGCGCTGGATGCGAAGAGCGATCTCGCCGCGATTCGCGATCAGGATCTTATCGAACATCGTGTTCTCGCTACAAAAAGGAGAGGCGAGGGCGCTGTGGCTGGGCTGCGCTCAGGCAGCCCTTGTGCGCCGGCTCGCGCTCGGATGCGGCACGCTGTGCGCCGCACGATGAGGGTCAGATGCCGGAAGATCAGCCGATCACGAACAGCGGTTGGCCGTATTCCACAGCCTGGCCGTTCTCGATCAGGATTTCCTTGATGACGCCGGCCTTGTCCGCTTCGATCTCGTTGAGCAGCTTCATCGCTTCGATGATGCAGATGGTCTGACCTTCCTTGACGGTGTCGCCCACCTTGACGAACTCGGCCGCGCCCGGCGATGGCGAGCGGTAGAACGTGCCGACCATCGGCGACGTCACAATGTGGCCAGCCGGCAGGGCCGGGGCAGCCGCCTCAGCGCCAACGGCGGCCGGAGCCGCTGCGGCAGGTGCGCCCATAGCCGGTGCAGCTTGCATCGGCATCGGCGCATATTGCATCGGCGCCACCACTTGAGGCGCCGACTTGACGATGCGGACCTTGCCTTCGCCTTCGGTCACTTCGAGTTCCGAAATGCCCGATTCGGCCACCAGGTCGATCAGCGTTTTCAGCTTGCGCAAATCCATGA
>Ga0209759_1001779_pt1 | contig 10950 bp, 5 predicted proteins | sample AraplaCL_Col_mMS_FD_184261 | JGI IMG/M metagenome (GOLD analysis project Ga0209759, IMG submission 184261) | Arabidopsis root microbial communities from the University of North Carolina, USA - plate scrape CL_Col_mMS (SPAdes) (version 2) | ecosystem: Host-associated > Plants > Roots >...
CTTGCGGCGGCAGCGCGAGCACGACGCAGTCCATGCCCAGCGCCGGCATCGCCCACAGCGTGACGACCGTCAGTCCGTGCGCGGCCGCCAGCCGGGCCCCGACGCGCGCCTGCGATTGCGCGCGTGCGGCATCGCCGTAGCCGGCTGCGCCGTAGCTGCCATCCAAGCGCGCGTGCGCCGGCGGCGAACGCAGCATCACCAGCACCTCGCGCGGCGCCGAGGCGGCGGGCGCGGCCGGCGTGGCGGGGACGGCGGCCGCGACGCCATCGGCGGCGCAGGCGGCCAGCGTGGTCGCGCCCAGCGTCAGCCCGATCGCGAGACGCCGCAACGTGCGCAGGACGCTCATGGCGATGCGCTCTCCAGCGCCTCGACGAGGGCGACGCCCGGCTCCTTGCGCAGCTTGTCCAGCGCGGCGGCGTAGTGCTCGCGCGGCAGCCGCACGACGTAGGCGTCGCTGACGGTCGGGCCGTCGACCAGACGCGCGCCACTGTCCTTCAGGCCCTGGCGGATCTGCGCCTCGGTGGCGTCCGGGCTGAAGCGCACGACCGCGGTGGCACCGGCGTCGGCGGGCGCAGACAGGGCGTGATACTCGCCGACCACCGGCATCGGACGCAGCGTGTAGCCAATGGCCGCGACGAGCGCGGCCGACAGCATCGCCGGCGCGGCCCAGGCCCGCACGGGCAGGCGTACCCAGACCGGCGCCTTCCACGCGCGGCGGCGCGGGGCCGGCGGCGTGGCCCCGGCCGGCGGGGCGAGTTCGCCGCCCAGGCGCGCCCGCAGGCGGGCCCAGCCGTCCTCGACGTCCACCTGCGCGCCGTGGCCCGGCTGCAGCAGCTGCCACTGGCGCTCGGTCTCGAGCTCGGCGCGGCATTCGGGGCATTGCGCCAGATGGGCCTCGACCGCGTCATGTTCGGCCGTTTCCAGCCGGCCGGTCAGGTACCACGGCAGCAGCCGTTGCACGGCCACGTGCGGGTCGGGTTCGAGGTGCAGGATCTGACCGCTCATGCCAGTCTCCGATGGTGAAATACATGACGCCCTGCCAGCGGCGCCCCGGGCCGGCGTTGCCCACGATCGGCGTCAGGCACCGCCTCGACCGCGGCGGCGTGAATGGCCTCAGCCAACATCCGGGCGCGGACGAGGCGGTGCCAGACACCTCCGGACGTGGTGATCATCGGCGATTTCGACAGGGCATGCTTCATAGCCAGTCGTCCAGTTGGCCGCCGAAGGCCGCCTTCAGGCGCTTGCGTGCGTGGAACATGCGGGTCTTGACGGTGTCGGTGGGGCAGTCGACGATCGCCGCGATCTCGGGGTAGCTGAAGCCGTGGAAGTACGTCAGCTCGACGGCCGCGCGCTGGTCGACGGACAGCTCGCGCAACGCGGCGTCGATCGCGGCGCGGGCCTGCGCCAGGCTCATGCGCGCTTCGGGGCGATCGGCGCTGTCGGCCACCGGCTGGTCGTCCTCGGCGGCGTCGGGCAGCGGATCGTCGTGGCGCGACAGCGCCTTCAAGGCCTTGCGGTAGGCGATCGCGAAGATCCAGGTCGACACCTTGCTTGTGCCGTTGAAGCGCTCGGCCTGGTTCCAGACGACGTAGAGCGTGTCGTTGAGCACTTCTTCGACCAGGTGCTCGGGCCGCAACATCCGGTGCAGGAAGCGGCACAGGCGCGGGTGGTAGCGCCGATAGAGCGTCTCGAAGGCGGCCAGCTCGTGCGCGCAGACGCAGGCCACCAGGCGGCGATCCTCGGCGTCGTCGTGCAGGCCGCCGGGCGCGCTGGCGGTTCGGGTCGAGGGCTGCGGGATGGGGGCGGTGTTCATGGCTTTGGCGGCATCGTCCATCGTGCATGCCGCTGTCCGGCCCAATGGTTCAATGGTCGCGCAAGACCGGACTCGCCGGGCATCCCAAGTGTGACTTGGTGCACGAAACCCGGCCCGAGGACTCAGTTCCAGTGCCAGGTGTAGATCACGTCCAGCGAGGCCGAGGTGGTGGCCGTCGCCGTGCCGGCGGGCGCCGCTTCGCGGCCTGCCTGGGCGCGCACCGTCAGGCGCTGGGCGATGCGATAGATCAGCTGCAGGTTGCTGCTGGCGTTGGTGACGCTCTGTTCGAAGCCGAGGTAGACGCGCCTGGAGATCTGCCGCCCGAGCGTCACGACCGTCTGCTTGGTGTTGCTGTCGGCGTCGGTGCGCTGGCCGACGGCGAAGTCCGTCAGGCCCAGGCGCCTGAGGATCTGGTCGCTGGGCGCCTCGCCTTCGCCGGCCAGCAGGGCCATCGCCGCCTGCTGCAGCAGGGCGGTGTCGGCGCCGCCGACGGTCTCGGGCGCGCGGCCCAGCATCAGCCACGAGAGCTTGTCGGCGTCGCTCATGTCGGGCTCGCTCACCAGCTTGACGTGCGGCGCCAGGGCGGTGCCCGTGATGGCCACGCCGACCGTGATATCGAGGTTGGGCCGGGTGGCCAGGATGTCCAGCCGCGGGTCGTTGACCGGGCCGTTGAAGGTGATCTCGCCGCGCGTGACATCCAGCTTCTGGCCGTACGCGACGTACTGGCCGCCGGCCGTGCGCACGGCGCCGCGCACGGTCAGGAGGCCGCCCGGCGAGCTGATCTGCAGCGCGCCCTTGAGCGTCGTGTCGATGCCGCGCCCCCGCAGCCGCAGGTGGTCGCCCAGATCGACCGCCAGGTCCAGGCGGGTGCTGCGGCTGGCGCGGGTCGGGGCGGCGTCGGGGGTGCTGCCGTCGTCCGCCGGCGCGCTCGCGTTGACCACCTCGACGTCGCTGTCGAGCGACGGCGCATCGCCCTTGCTGAGGTCGAACAGCCCCTCGTCGATGCCCAGCTTGCCGTCGACCTTGATGGCATCCTCGCCCAGTTGCAGCGCGAGGTTGCCGGTGGTGACGATCTTGCGGTCGATGCGGCCGAGCAGCTGGAACTGGGCCGCCTGCAGCTGCAGCCTGGCCAGCGGCACGGCGCCGAGCCGCGCGCTGCCGCTGACATCGAGCGTGCCATTGCCGCCGACCAGGTGCAGGCGCTCGATGCGGGCCTGCTCGCCGGTCAGCCGGATCACGGCCTCGCCGTCGTGGCCGTAGACGCCTTCGAGCGCATTGCGGATGGACAGCTTCGTCGCGGTGAGGTCGCCGGTCAGCTTCGGGTCGCCCCAGCGCCCCGACAAGGCCAGATCGGTGCGCAGCTCGCCGCCCAGGCGCCAGCCGGGCGGCAGCCAGGCGCCCCACACGTTCATGTCGGCGACGTGCGCCTTGACGTTGCCGTGCAGCGGCGAGGCGGCCGTGGGCAGCGATGCCGGCGAGGGCGCCTCGGCCGTCCAGTGGCCTGCGAGCTCGCCCAGGCGGCTGCCCGCGATGTCGGCGTCGGCCGACCAGGCGGCCCCTTCGGCGCGCACCTGCAGCAAGGCCTTCGTCAGGCCCAGCGCCTGCTTCGTGCTGGTGGGATCCTGCACCAGTTCGGACACGCCCAGATCGCCGCTGGCGCGCGCCAGCTGCGCCGCCACGTGCCAGCGGCCGTCGAACGCCGCGTGCACCTGCGCGGTCATCTGCAAGTCGCCGTGCCAGCCGAGGTCGGGCTGGGCGCGGGCCATCAGCTGCGCCACCGAGAACGGCGCCAGCGCCGCGTCGACCGACCAGTGCCCGCTCGCGCCGGGCGCGGCCGGCATCGTCCAGAACGACGGCTGCCAGGCCAGCGTGAGGCCCGCGAACTCGGCGTCGCCGGGGCCCACGCGCAGCGTCTGCCAGTCGCCCGCGGCGTCGCGCGACAGGCTGAGGTCGAACGGCTTGACGTGTACCCAGTTGGGATTGACCACCGTCGTCGCCGGCCCCGACGCGGGCGTCGCCGGACCTGGCGGCGTCGCGGCGTTGGCCTCGTTGGCGGCGCGCAGGTCGAACTGGGCCAGGTGGCCTTGCCATGCCGGCGCGCCGGGGTTGCCGGGTTGCCAGCGCCCTTGCAGCTGGGCGTCGAGTCGGGTCGCGTTGGCCTTGCCGATGCTCGCCAGGTTGGCGAGCCAGGTCGGCGGGCTGACCGGCGCCTCGCCCTGCAACTGCAACTGGTGTCGCGCCAGCGTGCCCGACAGCGTCGCCTGCGCGTGCGCGATGCGCGCGACGCCCAGCTGGCCATCGACCAGCGTGATGGACGCATCGAGCGGCGCCTGCGGATCGCTGCTCGCGTGGCCGCTCCACTGCAGCCTGGCGAGCCTGGACTGAGGGCCCACCCAATCGGTCAGCTCGCCTTGCGTGACGATGTGCAGCGGCGCGGCGCTTCGATGGCCGGGTGCGCCGTCGGCGATCGCCAGCCGGCCGCCGGTGATCTGCACATCCAGCTTGGCCGAGCCGCGCGTCGGCCAGTTGCCGTGGCCGCTCGCGACCTGCGTCGCCCGCACCGCCGAGGTCGCCGAGGCCGCGACCGCCGGCGCCAGCGCCCGCGCGTCGTCGGTCTTGCCGGCGGTGGCGACCTTGGTGGCGGCCTTGGCGATCAGCTCGCCGGGAATGGTCCTGCTCTCGGCCAGGGTCGCGACCCCCGAGGCCGCGGCGACCGCCGGCGACGCCGCCCGCGCGCGGGCGGCGGGCGGTGCGAGCAGTTGCAGCGACGGCGCGTCGACGTTCAGGTGCAGCTGCTCGATCACGGCCAGCGCGTCGCCGCCGGCATGGCCCGGGCTGATCGCGCCCTCGGCGCGGGCGTGGTTGCCGCCGCTGTGCAGCTCGGCCGACACGGCCCACGGCGCGCCCAGCGCGTCGACGCTCGCCTTGCCTTCGAGCGCCAGGCCCGCCAGCAGGCTGTCGGCCAGCACCAGGTCCGCCTTGGCATGGATGCCCGCCAGACCCTGCCACTGCGCCGGCGCGCTGGCCAGGTGCAGCGTCAAGGTGCCGTTGAGCGCGTTCGGGCCATCGCGCAGCGGCCCGTCGGCGGCCAGCCGCCACCAGGCGCCCGGGTCCAGCCGGGCCCATTGCGCGCGCACATCGCCTTGCCAGACGCCGCCGGCGTCGCGATGGAGTGCGCCTGTGGCGGAGGCACTGGCCGCACCGGCCTTCAGGTCGAACTGCTTGAGCTGCAGCGCGTCGGCACCCAGCGCGGCGTCGAGCTGCAGCGCCATCGCCGGCGGTGCGACGGCGTCCTTGGCGGTCGACAGCGGCGGCGCGGTGCCGGCGAGGCGGCCGCTCAGACGCGCCGTCCAGGCCCGGTCGGGCGCCGAGGCGGAATTCGAAGGCGCCGACGCCGCGCCGCCGCCCCACAGCGACGCCGGCGCCGGCAGCTGCTCGAGCTCGACCCGCAGCGGGCCGCTGATGCGCCAGGCGCCGACGCGTCCGTCCAGCCGCGCGGGCTGCACCTGATCGAGATCGAGCTGCAGCTGCGCCTTGCCGCCTTCCCAGCGGCCCTGCGCGCGCAGCTCGCCGCCCGCGCCCTTGTCGTCGCCCAGCACCACGCGCAGCGAAGGGACGGCGATGAAGGCGCCGCTCCAGGGCGCCTCCAGATGCGTCGTCAGCGACGTGAACGGCAGGCCGCCGTCCGACCAGGCGGCGGGCGCGAGGTTGCGCAGGTCGGCGTCGAGCGCCGCCGGCTTGGTCGTGGCGATGCGCAGGCGCCCCTGCAGCCGCGTGGCCGGGGCGCGCTCGGACAGCGCGCGCAGGTCCAGTTCAGTGGTGTCGAGCAGCACCTGGCTGACCGGAAGCGCCGCGAACGGCGTCACGTGCGCGCTGGCGTTCGCGCGCGGTGCGGCGCGTCCCGCGCGGGGCTCGCCCTGCAGGTTGGCGGCCAGGTCGAAACCGGCCAGCGGGCCGCGCAGCGTCGCGCTGGCGGCCCAGTGCGGCAAGGGCGCGGACGACGCGGCGGGCGCCGCCGCTTGCGGTGCGTCGTGCGCGGCGAGCGTCGCGTCCAGCTGCAGCGGGGCGTCCGTCTGCGCGGTCAGGCTGGCCTCGGCCTGCACGCGTTCCCAGCCGAAGCGCAGGTGGTCGACGCGATGCAGCCGGCCGCCATCCGCCCCGATGGCCAGCGTGGCCTGCACGTCGCGCAGGGGCGCGTTGTCGGCGATCGTCAGCGTGTCCACGTGAAGGCTCGCGACGTCCAGCGCGACCGGGCTGCGCAGCGAGGTTGGCGGCGCGGCGGGCGACGTGGCCGGCGCCGTCGCGGGCAGCGGCACGATGTGCACCGCCTCGGCCGTCCAGGCGCTGAACGAAGCGCCGATCCAGACGCCGGGTTGCGGGTGCCAGTGCAGGTCCAGGCCGCTGACATGCAGGTTCCCGACGTCCACCTGCACATGCGGCTCGATCGCCCGCAGCGAGCCGATGCGCAGGTCACCGCCGCCCAGGGAGCCCTGCACGTCGACCACCGTCAGCCCCGGCACGTGCTGCAGCAGCCAGCGCGTGCCGCCTTCGCTGCGCCACAGCGACATGCCGATCGCCACGCACACGCCCGCCGTCAGCGCGGCCGCCGCCGCGGCCAGCGCGGCGATGCGCGCGGCGCGCTGCCCGGGCGTGCGGCGCACGACGGGCGGCGCGGGGGCGACGGGCTCGGCCGGCTCGCTCATCGTGTCCTCAGAACACCACGCCGACGCTCAGGTCGAGGTGCAGGTGGTGGATGTGCTTGCCCTTGGACAGGTCGATCCGCAGCGGCCCGACCGGGCTGCGCCAGCGCAGGCCCACGCCGTAGCCGCGGCCCGCCTTCAGGTCGTTGAAGCGCGTGGCCGCGCCGCCGGCGTCGACGAAGGTGGCCCACCAGACGGAGGGCAGCGACTGCGACACCGGGTGCGCGAGCTCCACGCTGCCGGTCACCAGGGCGTTGCCGCCGACGATGTGGCCCCGGCTGTCCGTCGGCGCCAGCGAGCGCCAGTCGTAGCCGCGCACGGAATCCTCGCCGCCGGCGCGCCACTGCTCGGCGTCGGGCATCGCGACGTGATCCTTGACGATGATCTGGCCCAGCTCCAGGCGCCCTTGCAGGTGGAACGAATCGGGCAGCGGCCAGTAGTCGGTGATGCGGCCGTACAGCCGCGTGTACGGACCGTAGGTCGCGTGGGCGTCCTCCACCGACGCCGGACCGCCGGCATAGCCCACGCCCACCTGGCCGGACAGCGAGTACCCCTGCGTCGGCAGGATCACGCTGTCGACGTTGCGCCAGACGTTGGCCTGGTTCAGCGAGATGGCGCGCGCGTCGACGCAGTCGTAGTGGTAGCCGGTCTCCGGCGGGGTCTTGGGCGTGCACTGGATCGAGCGTTCGACCTGCGCGTAGGTCATGCGGTCCAGCGCGTTGCTGTTCTGCGTGCGGCCGAAGCGCAGCGAGCCGGCCCGCACGAGGTCGCCGGTCGACTGGATGCTGCTGACGCTGGCGCCCGTGATCCAGCTGTGGAAGTCCTGTGCCGGGTGGGTGGCGAGCGACGCGTCCCAGGCCTGGATCTCCTTGCCCCATTGCAGCTTGTTGCTCAGCGTGGCCGGCAGGCCGAAGACCTTGCGGTCGATGTGCTCCAGCGTGATGCGCGCCTTGCTGATGGAGTTGTAGCCCACCGCCACCGTGGCCTGCTGCAGCGACTGTTCGTGCACGTGCACGGTGACGGTGGCATGCGCGGACCTGGCCGGATCGGGGTCGTAGATCACGGCGACCTGGTCGTACAGGCCGGTCTTCTGCAACCGGTCCTGGTAGTCGAGCAGGCGCTTCTGGGTCAGCGGCGTGCCCGGGCCGAAACCTGCCAGCAGGCGCACGTTGCGCTCGGCCTGGCGCTCCAGTCCTTCGACGACCAGGTCGCCGGCCAGGAAGCGCGGGCCGGAGTCGACGACGAGGAACAGCCGCGCCTGGTTGGTCGCCGGGTCGACCTGGGCGGCGGTGGCCGTCCACACGGCGGCGGCATAGCCTTCGCTCCGAAGCGTGGACAGGATCTGCGCCTTGGCGCCGTCCCAGTTGCGGTTGCGGAAGACCTGGCCTGGCTGCAGTGCCCATTCCTCGCGCAGGCGGCCCTCGAGATCCATCGCCTTGGTGTCGCCGCTCTCGGCCTGGCGCGCGATCTCGCCGTCGAATTCGAGGGTGAAGCGGCCGACGGTTGCGGGCTCGCCCGGCACCAGCTTGATCACGATGCGGTGGGCATCGGCCGGATCGGCGGTGGCGGTCACGTCGGCATGGAAGTAGCCCTCGGTCTGCGCCAGCGCGCGGGCTTGTGCCGGCGCTGCGGCCACCAGGCGTGCCCATTCGGTGTCGTCCAGGCTGTCGGCCTCGGCCAGGCGCGCGGCACGTTCCAGGTCGAGGTTCTTCTCGAGCAAGGCCTTGAACGGCGAGGGCGCCTCGACCACCAGCTCGCGCGTGGCCGCGTGCGCGGCCGTGGCGCCCGCGAGCGCGCAAGCGAGCGCCAGCGCCAGCGCGCGAGGGCGCGGGGCCGGCAGCGGCTGATCCTTCGGGCCCGCAGCCGTCATTTCGTCAGGAGACGCATCGCACCCTCCAGCCCTTGCAGGGTCAGCGGGAACATGCGGTGGCTGACGAGTTGCTCGATCAGCGAGATGCTTTGCCGGTACTGCCAGACACCCTGGGGCTCGGGGTTGATCCAGCAGTGCTTGGGAAACGCATGGGTGAGGCGCCCGATCCACTCGGCGCCGGCCTCGGCGTTGTTGTATTCGACGCTGCCGCCGGGCTGCAGGATCTCGTACGGACTCATCGTGGCGTCGCCGATGAAGATCAGCCGGTAGTCCTTGTTGTACTTGCGGATCACGTCCCAGGTGGCGTGCTTTTCCGAGAAGCGGCGGCGGTTGTTCTTCCACACGAAGTCGTAGACGCAGTTGTGGAAGTAGTAGAACTCCAGGTGCTTGAACTCGCCCTTGGCGGCGGAGAACAGCTCCTCGACGCGGTGGATGTGGTCATCCATCGTGCCGCCCACGTCCATCAGCAGCAGCACCTTGACCTTGTTGTGGCGCTCGGGCTGCATCTTGATGTCGAGCATGCCGGCGGCCGCGGCCGTCGCGTGGATGGTGTCGTCCAGGGCCAGTTCCTCGGCCGCGCCTTCGCGCGCGAAGCGCCGCAGGCGGCGCAGCGCCACCTTGATGTTGCGCGTGCCCAGTTCCAGCGAGTCGTCGTAGTCGCGATAGGCGCGCTGTTCCCACACCTTGACGGCGCTGCGGTTCTTGCCGGCGCCGCCGATGCGGATGCCTTGCGGGTTGTAGCCGCCATGGCCGAACGGCGACGTGCCGCCAGTGCCGATCCACTTGCTGCCGCCCTCGTGGCGGCCCTTCTGTTCCTCCAGGCGCTTGCTGAGCGTCTCCATCAGCTCGTCCCAGCCCATGGCCGCGATCGCGGCCTTCTGCTCGGGCGTGAGTTCACGCTCGATCAGCTGGCGCAGCCAGTCCTCGGGAATGTCCTTGGACTCGGTCAGCTTGGCCACGCCGTTGAAGAAGGCGCCGAAGGCCTTGTCGAAGCGGTCGAAGTGCGCTTCGTCCTTGACAAGGGTGGTGCGGGCGAGGAAGTAGAAGTCGTCGATCGACGGACCGATCACGCCGGCCTTCAGGGCCTCCAGCAACGTGAGGTATTCCTTGACCGAGACGGGCAGCTTGGCTTCGCGCAGCGTGTAGAAGAACGGGATCAGCATGGCGGAGGACGGGCTGGTGCGGCCGGGCAGGGCGGGGGATTCGCGCACGGGGACGCCTGATCCGTGAAGGGTATCACCGATGGATGGCGCCGGCCGGCGCCGGCCTCAAGACCCGCCGCGACGTGCCGATGTCCAGTAGTGCCGGGTTTCGGGGTGGCTTCTCGACCGTTTGCCGGCCCCGCAGATCGCCTCAAATCACACCACGGCCCGCCAGAGGCCGCAGGGAGATTTTCGTCTGGAGACATCATGAATTTTCTGAGCCAATGGCGCATCGGACGCCGCCTTAGCGTGGCATTCGCCGTCGTCGTCACCCTGACCATCGCGTCGGCCGCCTTCAGCCAGTTCAGGCTGATGGAGATCCAGGCCCAGGCCCACGAGCTCACCGCCGAGCAGGCGGAGCGCACGGCCCTGGCCTATCGCTGGCGCCAGAATGTCTCGGTCAACGCGAACCGCGCGGCGATGGTCGCCGTGATGACCGACGCGACGCTCGCCCAGCCGCTGCTCGAGAAGATCAAGGCCACCAGCGCCGACAGCGCCAGCCTGCAGAAGCGCTTCGAGGCGATCGAGACCTCGCCCAAGGGCAAGCAGATCCAGCAGACGATCGCCGAGGCCCGCCAGCGCTACCTGGCGGCACGCGAGGTCATGTACAAGGCCGGCGAAGGCGGCAGCTCCATCGCGGCGGCCATCGCCAAGGGCCAGGCGTCGACCGCGTTCAACGGGATCGCGGAGGAGTACCTCGGCAAGCTCGACGCTCTGGTCGCCTACGAATCCGAGCGCGCCGCGGCCAGCGGGGCGGCCATCTCCGCGGCCGTGATGGCCACCAGCATGGTCAACGTGGCGTGCGGCATCGTCAGTGCGCTGTTCTCCATCGCCATCGGCTTCGCGTTGACGCGCAGCATCGTGCGCCCCGTGCAGGCGGCGCAGAAGGCGGCCGACCGCATCGCCTCGGGCGACCTCACCGGCAGCTGCCGCGCGCAGGGCAGCGACGAGGCGGCGCAGCTGGTGGGCTCCCTGGGCCGCATGCAGGACGCGCTGACGCGCATCGTGCGCGAGATCCGCAGCTCCACCGATCAGATCGAGGTCGCGAGCACCGAGGTGGCCAGCGGCAACCAGGACCTGAGCGCGCGCACCGAGCAGACCGCAGGCAGCCTGCAGCAGGCCGCCAGCTCGATGGACGAGCTCACCAGCACGCTGCGCCACAGCGCCGACGCGGCCAACCAGGCGCACGGCCTGGCGCATTCGGCCTCCGAGATCGCCACGCGCGGCGGGCAGGTGGTGTCGCAGGTGGTCTCGACGATGGACGAGATCAACGCCTCGTCCAAGAAGATCTCCGACATCATCGGCGTGATCGACGGCATCGCCTTCCAGACCAACATCCTCGCCTTGAACGCCGCGGTCGAGGCC
>Ga0209759_1001780_pt1 | contig 10947 bp, 8 predicted proteins | sample AraplaCL_Col_mMS_FD_184261 | JGI IMG/M metagenome (GOLD analysis project Ga0209759, IMG submission 184261) | Arabidopsis root microbial communities from the University of North Carolina, USA - plate scrape CL_Col_mMS (SPAdes) (version 2) | ecosystem: Host-associated > Plants > Roots >...
AGCTGCCAGCCCACCGTGCCGTAAATATCGGTTCGTTTGGACAGCAGGTAGTCCGCCAGGATGGCGACCTGATTGTAGTGTTGCCCGCCCACAGTCGTGCCCGCTGCCGTATGCACGGCTCGACCGCTCAGATAGTCATAGGCAACGCCGGCGAAAAAGGTGGGGGCGAATTGATACTGCGCGCCCACATCGAAGTTGTTGAAACGCGCGGAGCTGCTCACGAACCCGCTGCCGAGTTGCCCGTATTGAACGTTCGAGTAGGAGGCCGCGAGCGTCAATGCGCCGACATTGTAGTTGGCGGCGATCATGGCCGTCTGATACGCTTGCGCGCTCTTGTATCCCTTGTTGAGGGAAAGCGCCAGCGGGGAGGCACCGCTCGCGTTATCGGTGAAGAATCCGGAGCCGGCGGTCGCCGCGGTCGGATTCTTGAAGTATTCGAAGCCAGCGCCGATCTGGAACGGGCCATATTGATAGGACGCTCCCAGGGAATACCCGCTGTTGGCGGTGAAATTCCCCGCAACGCCGCCTACGCTGTATTCGCCGCCGAATTTCAGGCCGTTGAAGTTCGGGCTCATATAGCGAATGGCGTTGTTGATGCGCACCGTGTTCGCACCGTTGTCGATATCTCCCGGGTGCACTGCGGCAGGGCCGCCGATCAGGCTGGCCGCAGTCAGCGGCAGGGGATAGTAGTAGATCATGTCGTACTGGCGGCCGAGCGTGAGGCTGCCGAGGCGGTCGCTGCTCAGACCGACGAACGCCTGACGGCCAAATGCGGTGCCCCCTTGGCCGAACGCACCGTTGTTCAGGTTGATGCCGGATTCGATCGTGAAGATCGCTTTCAACCCGCCACCCAGGTCTTCACGTCCGATCATCCCCCATCGGCTGCCGAAAATACCGCTCAGCGAGTCGAGGAAGACTCGCTTGCCGCCTGCGTTGTTGTTCTGATACATGATGCCTTCATCGATTACGCCGTACAGAGTGACATTGCTTTGAGCGTGTGCTGCGGCTGAAAATGCGCCGACGACGGCGGCACAGAGAAGTTGTCGTTTGAATGTCTTTTTCATAATTCGATGTACTGAATAATTGTATGACGAGTGGAATCGCGGGTCGGAATGACGCGGAGGTTGGGCTAGCGCTCGATGCCACCTCTGGGGTGAACGGGTTCGAGCGATGAAGGATCGCAATGTGTCGATAGGGATCGACTCGATTGCGCGGAAAGGCTGGTCGTCACGGTTGTCTCCAATGGATGGGTTCTTGTATTTGATTGGTTTGCCGAACGCATTCAGTCATGCGTGTCAGCTGTTACGGATAACGCAACGTCTGTGCCAGAGAAGCGGCTTGTCCGTCTCGTGCGGGAAGGTATGGTCCCGCCTCAACGAAGAGCGCGCCGCTCCATTGTTCGCCGTGCTGGCGTGTTTGCGCGTGTTTTTGATTCCGACAACGCTGTGCTCGAGGAAAACAGTTGGGCGATCTTGCGCGACGCGCCTGTCCGTCAGTGCGCGATTCCCTGGCCGCCGTCAACGTAAATCGTTTCTCCGGTCAAGAACGCGGCGCCGTGCGTAAAGAGCGTCGCGACGAGTGCGCCGACTTCTTCGGCGCTGCCCGGACGGCCACGTGGAATCCGCTTTTCGAGATACGTAGCCAGCGGGCCTGACGTGATCATGTCCGCGTTCAGATCCGTCTGGATGTAGCCGGGGGCGACGTTGATGACACGGATCCCTTTGCTGGCCCATTCGACGGCTAGGCAGCGCGTGATAGCGCCGACGGCTGCCTTGCTCGCGCAGTACGCCAGATTGCGTTTGACGCCGAGCTTGTCGAAAAACGAGCCAATGTTCACGATCAGCGTGTCGCCCGCGGCGACGAGGTGGGGGTACGCGGCCTGACACGCAACGACGACGGACGTCGCATTCATGTCCATCACCTGATGCCATTGATCGAGGGGAAGCTCCGCCGACAGTGCGTCGATATGGAAGCCCGCATTGTTGACAAGGCCGACGATTCGCCATCCCTCCTCGACGAGATCGCGCAATACTGCCTTGAGATCGTTCGGGCGCGTGACGTCCGCGGTGCGCGGCAGCCAGCGTGCGGACACGTCGGGCCGGACGTCGGTAAAGGACGGCAGGGCTCCCGATCGCGACAGACACGCGACATGGTGGCCTTGCTCGGCGAGGGCGCGCGAGATCGCGGCACCGATGCCGCGGCTTGCGCCTGTTACGACTATGCAATCACGAGTCATCAACACTACTCCAGGGGAACGATTGCGGTGCCCGGGCAGTCCGGCAGTCGTACGCGACCACCGGCGTGCCTGCTGGCTTTCCAGCCCGCGGCACCTGTGGAATTGCGGATCGGAAGTGAGTCAGGCGACGCGAAACCGTACGGGAGCCGGTTCGATGCGGCCGTCCCGTACCCACTGGACCAACTCGCGTTTCAGGATCTTGCCGCTCGGCGTCAGCGGAAACCCCGGCAGCACGATGAAGTACTCGGGCATGTCGAACTTCGACAAACCTTCCCGAGCCAGATGCGCGAGTAATTCGTCGGCGCTGGGCGGAGCACCGTCACCGATGATCGCGAGGCAGACTTTCTCTCCGAGGCGCGTGTCCGGCACGCCGAATGCCGCGGCTTTCTTGACGGCGGGGTGACGATGAGCAAACTCCTCGATATGCGACGGATGGATGTTGTGCCCGCCGCGAATGATGAGATCTTTCTTGCGTCCGACGATTTCGAGGTTGCCGTCATCGTCGAAGCGCCCCAGGTCCCCGCTCATGAACCAGCCGCTGCTGTTGAACGATGATTCGGTCGCTGCCTGATTGTTGAAGTAGCCGAGCATCAGCACGCCGCCGCGCCCGCCGATTTCGCCGACTTCGCCGGGAGCGGCCTCGAGGTCGGGATTGTCGGGTTGCCACAGGCGCACTTCGTATCCGTCGCACGCTTTTCCGCATGTCGCGGTAATGACTTCCACCGAATCACCAGGCTTGGTGTACTGATGGGAGCCGTTTTCGGTCATGCCGTAGACGTTTTGCGGCGTTGCGCCGAGGGCGAGCAGCTTTCGGGCGGTCTCGCTCGGAATCAGGCTCCCGGCCATATAGAAGACCTTGACCGAGCCGAGCCGGGTGATGCCGCGCCGGTCGATTTCCTGAAGCAGGTCTATCGCGTGTGTGGGGACGCCCATCACGTAGGTGGCTTCAGTGGATATGATCCAGTCCAGCGGGGCAATACCGGCAGTCGGGTCGAAAATGACCAGTTCGCATCCTGCAACGAGGGTTTGTTCGAATGCGACCGTGCCGACGTGATGACTCAGCGGACTCAGCGTGAGCAGCACGGTATCGCTGGTTTGCTTCCAATCGGATACCAGCGCACGTCCATTGGCGAGCAGCGTGTTATCGCTGTGCATCACCCCTTTGGGCGTGCCGGTCGTGCCGCTGGTAAAGGCCAGATAAACCACTTGGTCCGGATTCTGGCTGGGAGGCGGAAGCGGAATCTGCGATATGTGTCCCGGAATTGGCAACGATTGTGTCCCGGGCTGCGCGCACGGATCGGCCGCACGCAACGAAGGCAGCGCGTACACCCGTTTCATGTGGCTCAATGCAGCGGCGCCCGAGAATACGTCGGCGCTGTCTGCATCGGCCCCCCAGCCTGGCTGGGCAAACAACGCGCGGCATCCGATGCGATCGAGCATCGAAAGAATTTCGGCAACGGTATAGTTCTGATGCAACGAAGGATTGCAGACGTAACCGTTGCGCGAGCACGCAAGCATGATGACTGCCATTTCGACTCGGTTCGGCAGCCAGACAGATACCCGATCGCCGCTGCGAAGTCCACTGTCGTGGAGATCGGCAGCAACGGCGTCAGCCCATGCGACGAGCGCGCTCCACGTCAGGCGTCTGGTGCTGTCTCGTACCGCGAAGGCTGCCCCGCGCTCGGTGGCGTGGCGTCTCGCGAGCGAGTAAAGCGTGTCGGTTTGCCAGATCCCGGTCAGGTAGTGCTTGCGGGCCGTTGCCGGATCGTGCAGGGTAAGAAGATGCGACATGGTCGGGAACTCCACGAGTCGTATGCTTCAATGACCGAAGTGCGTTGCGTCGGGCGCCCGGCGATTGGCAAATGCGTCAGCCAGTTCCGCGTGTTCGTCCGAGTCGAGGTATCCGCGCAGCAGCAGGTCGTGCGCCATGCGCGACAGACCCGACACGCCGCCGTGGCGCGCGTTGAACGCGGCTTTGATCGACGCGAGCGCAAACGCTCCTCGATCCGCGATTTCGAGCGCCAGCTTGCGTGTTGCATCCTTGAGTTCATCGTCGGGAACCACGTGATTGATCAACCCCCATTCGAGTGCTTCTCGTGCGGTCAATTTGGGATTGCGGTACCACATTTCCTTCGCCCGCTTTTTCCCGATCAGATCTTCGAGATACCAGGTTCCATAGCCGCCGTCGAAACTGCCGACCATCGGACCGACCTGCCGAAATACGGCACTTTCCTTTGCGATCGTGATATCGCAAACGACTTGCAGCACCTGGCCTCCGCCTACGGCGAAGCCGTTGACTGACGCGATCACGGGCTTCTGCAGTCGGTCGATGCTCTCGTACATTTCCAGAGTCGGCAGGACGCCTGCATAAAGCAGCGAATCTTCCATGCCTTCCTTACGGCCTCCGGTACAGAAAAACTTGTCGCCGGCTCCGGTGATCACGATGACGCGGGTGCGCGTCTCCCGGCGGATTTCGTTGATGCAATCGCGAATCTCGTGGCACATGCGTGGCGTGAACATATTGCCGTCTTGCGGGCGATTCAGCGTAATGGTGCCGATCGGGCCATCTTCCTGATAGATGATTTCTTCGAATTGCATGGACTGTCCTTTCAGTTGGATGCGTAGTGCGCGAAGTTAAATATTTCCGGACGACAGCGGCAGACCGAAACAGCGCGATCAAAGTCTGGCGGCTGGCACGGGAAGGGCCGGCGCGACCATCGCGAATATCGTCACGGTGCATGTTCTGCAAGCTTCGTGCCAAACCGCGGAGCGGTTGGAGACCGCCACGTCTCCGTAGACTCGGCATCCGGAAATGGCAGAGTCGGCGGCGAGTGTCTGCGGCGACTACAGCGACTGACCGCGCTCAGGTGATTTCCGTGCAGACATCTCCGTTCGCGATGCGCTGCGAAGTGCCGATTGCCGATGTGCCGACGTACCGACGTACCGGGGCGAGCGTGCGTCATGCCGGCATCGCATGGCGGCGCGGGCAAAAAAGAACCCGCCTGTAGGGCGGGCAATAATCACGGCAACCGTGTCGGCGGCAAGTGCCGACGCCCGGGGCCGCGCGCCGGCCGCATGGTCGCATCAGGAGCGACTTGCAGCGACTTATCGATCCGACGCGGCTCGGCTGAAGTCAGCGGGGCGGCCCTCGAGGGCAGCGCCGAGTCCTTCATGAAACTCGGGACTCGACATGGCGAGAATTTGCCCAAATCCTTCGAACGCGAGCATGTCCTGAAGACTCGTTTCGAAACTCCGCGCCATCAGGTTCTTGGCCAGTCCCATGACCTCGGCGGGACCGTTCGCGAGGCGCACGGCTTGCGCGAGACCGACTTCATCGACTTGTGCGTCGGGCACCACTTGCGCGACCAGTCCTAGCTCGAGCGCCTCCTGCGCGGACAGCGTGGCGCCGCTGTACAGCAGCCGCTTCGCGGCTGCCATGCCGACCAGTCGCGGCAGGTGATACATCGTGCCGATGTCCGGCACCACGCCGATGCGGAAGAATCCGGGGATGAACTTCGCCCCCTGTCCGGCGATCAGCAGATCGCCCGTCAGCGCCAGACCGAATCCTCCTCCCACTGCCTGGCCCCGGACGCCGACAACGACCGGCTTGTCGAGCGTGATCAGCGGGGTAAGCCACCTGCTCATGCCGCGAAAGCGCCGGTGGACGGTCCATGGGGCGGACCCGTTCTTCAGCAGGTTGAGGTTTCCGCCGGAGCAGAACGTCGGACCTTCGCCGGTGAGATACACGGCGCGCACTGCGCGATTGTTCTGCGCGTGTTCGACGGCGTCGCCGAGCTGTTCGCGCAGTTCGTTCGTCAGGGCATTGCGGTCGCCCGGGCTGCAGAGCCTGATGACGAGGACGGAACCTTCGACCGAGGTGTTCACCAACTGCTGGGTCATGCGATGTCTCCTGGATGCGGCTTCAATGAGTGATGGTGCATACGATGCAATCGCCATGCCAATCTCCGTTGCTTGACATGGTCGGCGCTCGATGCCACCCGCGCGATCCGTTCGTTGCGTTGGCATTCAGTCCATCGTCAGCACGATGCGCCCCGTCGCGCGACGCGTGTCGATCAGATGGAGGGCTTCGGAGAATCGGTTCAACGGAACCGTCTGCATGATGTTGGCGCGCAATGTCCGTTTGGCCCACATGGAGGCCATGACGGTGTGCGCCTGCGCGACCTTCCATGGCTGTCGATCGCGGTAATCCGTCCATTGCAGCCCACTTACCGTGGCGTTCTTCACCAGCAGGTAGCCGGCCCGGACTTCGGGAATCCTTCCGGCGGCAAAGCCGACCGTAACGATTCGGCCATCCCAGGCGAGCGCGCGAAGCGACGCATCGAAGATATCGCCGCCGAGCATGTCGATCACGATGTCCACGCCCCGGCCCCGTGTCGCCAGATGAACCTGATCGCGCAGGCTGTTGCGCAGATCGGAGGCGCTCAGATCGACCATGCGGCACGACACGTCGTACAGCATGGCGCTTGCACGCTCGGGTGAATGCACGCCTGCGAGAACCGTGGCGCCCATCGAACTGGCGATCTGTACGGCGGCATGGCCGACCGCGCCCGTGGCGCCATTGACGAGCACGGTGTCGCCAGGCCAGCGGCCTCGTTCCATCAGCGCGAACCATGCCGTTTGAGCTGGAAGGCCGAGGCCGGCGGACTCGACGAACGCCATGCCGTCGGGGAGCGGCAGGCATTGATCCTCGTGCGCGAGCGCCTGCGTCGCGAAGGCGCCCCATTCCACATGGATGAGCACGCGATCTCCGGGCTTGAACCGCGTCACGCCGGGTCCGACGACGCGCACGATGCCCGCCGCTTCCTTCCCGGGTATGAACGGCAATGGCGGACGAGTCTGATATCGGCCGGAAATCACGAGCAGGTCCGGATAATTGACCTCGGCGGTTTTGACGTCAATAACGACCTCGTGATGTCCCGGTTCGAGGTCGGGAAGCGCCTCGATCGCGTGAGTTTCAGCCAAACCGTGCGTCTTGATCTGAATCGCGCGCATGCATGTTCCTCCAGTTGCTCGATACGGCGGCGTGAACTCCGAGGTGCCGGATGCGTTCGTCGGGGCGCGTGTGTTGATTGCAATGCGCGTGCCATCGTCCTCGCGGGGAAAAACGACGCGCGAGCCCGCACGGCATGTCGCTGGATCGTTCGCGACATTCAGTTCGTGTCCGTGCCGCGGACACTTCGAGGTGCGCCGTCCGCCCGATGGACACGACCGACAAGGCGCGAGTCGTCGTCTTGGCCGGCAGCGCACGGTCCGGCGGGCGAAAACGGTCCCGAAATGCACCGGATGGATCGATGGCATGCATGTTGCTGAGATGAACGTGCAGAAGATTCTGATCGCCGAGGATGTGTTGAGATACAAGCCGGCGGATCGCCATCATGAAAAGACGGAGTCGCGCGACATCCGCAAGGACGCCGTGCTGAAGCATTCGGAACAAGCGGAGAAGTGAGGATGACGAGATGTCGGAAGAACTGAAATTCGAAGTCGACCGTGGCATTGCAACGATCACGCTCAATCGCCCGGACAAGCTCAACGCCTTTACCGAGGCGATGCAGGATACCTGGCTCGAGGCGCTCGAGGAATGCCGCGCGAATCCGGACATTCGGGTTGTCGTGATGACGGGCACCGGGCGTGCGTTCACGACTGGCGGTGATATCGAGACCTTTTCCGCGTCGGCGGCGCAGACACCGGCGAATATCAAGGCGCGCGTAGCCGACGGCGTACAGCGTCTGCCACGCAAGATCGCCGAACTCGACAAGCCGGTGATTGCCGCGTTGAACGGCCTGGCGACGGGCGGTGGCCTGGACATCGCCCTTGCATGCGACATCCGTTTTGCGGCGCAGAGCGCGCGCTTTGCCGAGACCTACGTGCGCATGGGGCTGATTCCGGGCGTCGGCGGAGCGTATCTGCTGCCCCGTATCGTCGGGATGTCGAAGGCGCTCGAAATGTTCTGGACGGCGGATTGGGTGGAGGCCGGCGATGCGGAACGCATTGGTCTGGTGAACAAGGTATTTCCGGATGCGGAGTTGATGGGCGGGACGTACGCGTTCGCGCGCCGCATCGCGGACGGGCCGCCGCTTGCCGTGCAGTTGATCAAGCGAGTGATGCGGTTTGGCCTGGACAAGGATCTTCAGACGGCCCACGAACTGGTGGCGGCGAATTTGCCGATCGTGCGCACCAGCGAGGACCATCAGGAAGCGGTGAATGCGTTCCGGGAGAAGCGCACACCTCAATTCATTGGGCGCTGACAGCGCTGTCGACTCGAGAAAAAACGGATTATGGACAGACAGGCATTCGAAAAGTTTATTGAACCGCGCAGCGTGGCGATCGTGGGTGCGTCGCCGCAGCAGGGAAGTCCGCGCAATTCGCTGGTGCGTGTGCTGCTGAAGCACGGATTCGACGGCGCCGTGTATCCGGTGAGCCAGAACCACGCGGAGGTTGAAGGGCTGAAGGCGTATCCGTCGGTGGCGGCGCTGCCGGAAGTGCCAGACGTTGCGCTGGTGATCACGCCGGCTCACACAGTACCCGGCGTCATTGCGGAGTGCGGCCAGAAAGGGATACGCAGCGCGATCGTGTTCAGTTCCGGATTCGAAGAGACGGAAGCGGGGAAGGCACATGCGCAGCGCCTGGCCGAAGTGGCGCGAGAGCACGGCGTGGCGGTGATTGGTGCCAACTGTCAAGGCGTGTGGTCGGTTCGTCGGCGCGTCATGATGACGTTCGGATCAGCCGCAATGAATCTTGAGACGCTCAAGCACGCGCCAATCGCGGTCGTCAGCCAGAGTGGCGCGCTCGCCGGGGCGATCGGCAATTTTCTGCAGAGCAACGGCATCGGGTGCTCTTATATCGTCAGCGTCGGCAATGAAACCTGCGCCGATGCGCTCGACGTGCTCGAGCACATCGTCGAGCAGGACGACGTACGCGTGGTGGCGCTCTACATCGAAGGACTCGAGGAAGCCGGCCGGATCGTCGGGATCGCCGAGCGTGCGCGCGAACGAGGCGTGCAGATCGTTGCCTTGAAGGCCGGCCGCTCGGAGATCGGCCAGCAGGCGACGGCGTCCCATACCGGGAAAATTGCTTCGGCGCATGCCGTCTATGCGGACGTGTTGGAGCAGGCGGGGGTGATCACGGTCGACAGCCTGATTGATGCGATGTCGGCGGTGGAAGTGCTGGCTTATCTGCCGCAACCGCGCGTGAGCGGCGATCCGCAGGGCGGGCTCGCGGTGCTGAGTTCGTCGGGTGGCGCAGGCGCGCTGCTGGCGGATCACAGCAGCGAATACGGTATTCCGATGGCGGAGTTCGGTCAGCGGACGGCGCAAGAACTGGAACGGGTTCTTCCCGCGTTCGCGCGCACGGCCAATCCGGTGGATTTGACGGGGCAGATCCAGAGCGTGGCGACGCTGTTCCGTGACACGTGCTTCGCGATCGAGGCGGAGCCGAGGGCGGAGGCGCTGATCGTGCAGTTTGCCAGTAGCGGTCGCCGGTATCTCGAGCCGAACGCCGAGGTGTTCAAGAAGGTGGGGCAGTCCATGCCGGTGGTGGTGAGCTTTATCGGAGAGCTGCCGGATCACGAGACGCGCCGATCGTTCCGGGAGGCCGGTGTGCTGCTGGTCGCCGATCCTTCGCATGCGATGAAGGCGCTGTCGCTGCTGTACAAACGCCAGCGGATGTTGTCATTGCCGAAAGTGCAGGCGCGGACACCGTTGGCGGGCCGGGCGGCGCCGCAGGATTGGGCGGAGACGATGCGGTTCTGCGCGGAGAGCGGGATGACGCCGGCGAAGTGGGTCGTGCTTGGGCCGGAGGACCGCGCTTCGGACGCATGTGCCGGAATGGCGTATCCGCTGGTGGTAAAGGTGCTTCCGTCGGACTGTGCGCACAAGACCGAGCTCGGCCTGGTGAAGCTGCGCGTTCAAACCGCGGAGGGCATCGATGCCTGTGCTCGCGAGTTTCGCGAGCAGGTGGGCAGGCCGGATATGGGGGTACTGGTGCAGGAGATGATCAGTGACGGCGTCGAAATCGTGGTGTCGTGCATGAGACAGACGGATTTTGGACCGATCATTTCGATCGGAACCGGTGGCGTTGCGGTGGAACTGTACCGCGACATGTCGCATCTGGCGTTGCCGGTGACGGCTGATCAGGTCCGTCAGGCACTTCGGAAGCTCAAGCTATGGACCCTTCTGGAGGGATTTCGAGGAAAGCCCGCGGCGGACCTGGACGCGCTGGTCGAGGCCGCCGTGCGGTTTGGGGACATGTTCCTCGCGAGCCCGGCGGTCCGGGAGTTCGAGATCAATCCGGTGATCGTGAGGGCTCGCGGACGGGGGCTGGGTGCGGTCGATGCGCTGGTGACCGTGCAGTGAAGGAACGCTGGGCGCGCCGACGATACCGCGTCCGGCTGTTTGGGTTCGTGACGTTTGGGTTAGAGAATGAAAATCCTGGTGCCAGTGAAAAGAGTGGTCGATTACAACGTGAAGGTCCGCGTGAAGTCGGACAACACGGGCGTCGACATTGCGAATGTGAAGATGTCGATGAACCCGTTCGACGAAATCGCGGTGGAAGAAGCGGTGCGCCTGAAGGAAGCGGGTGTGGCGACCGAAGTGATCGCGGTGTCGGTCGGTGTGACGCAAGCGCAGGAAACGCTGCGCACGGCGCTGGCGATCGGCGCGGATCGCGCGATCCTCGTCGAATCGAACGACAGC
>Ga0209759_1001784_pt1 | contig 10929 bp, 7 predicted proteins | sample AraplaCL_Col_mMS_FD_184261 | JGI IMG/M metagenome (GOLD analysis project Ga0209759, IMG submission 184261) | Arabidopsis root microbial communities from the University of North Carolina, USA - plate scrape CL_Col_mMS (SPAdes) (version 2) | ecosystem: Host-associated > Plants > Roots >...
GAATGCAGCTTGAGGCCAGGTCGCTGGAGGGCGCCTGCTTGATGCCGCTGCGATAGGCGCTGGCCGCCTTGTCCCAATCGTGCCGGACCGCGTCGACGTCGCCTTCCAGTGCGAACCCGACCGCCTCGGCCGGGTGTTGGCGCTGGATCGCTCGCGCGATGTCCAGCGCCTCCTGGTAGTCGCCCGCGGACGCGTCGATCGCCGCGAGCTGCCGCTGCGCCTCGACCAGGTCGGGCTTGAGCGCCAGCGCCTTGCGCAGCGACTCGCGCGCGGCATTCTTGTTGCCGGCCTGCGCCTGTGCCTCGGCCAGGCGCGCGAGCGGCTGCGGGAGGCCGGGCACCATCTCCACCACCTTGGCGAACGTGGCGAGGGCCTGGTTCACTTCGCCGGACTGAAGTTGCACCTGGCCCTGCGCATCGAGGATATCCGGCTGGTCGGGCAGCGCCGCCACGGCCTCCTGCGCCGCCGCGGCTGCCAGGCCCAGCTTCTTGTCGGTCAGATACAGGCGGATCAGGAGCAGGCGCGGCGCCGACTGGCCCGGATTGGCCGCGATGGCCTTCTTGAGGTACTGCGCGGAGGCGTCACTCGGGGTTCCCGGAACCATCGCCAGCGCGATCAGGGCCGCGGTGCTCTTGGGATTGGCGGCCGAGAAGGCTTCCAGCCGCTTGCGCGCGTCCGCCAGCTTGTTCTCCTTCATGTCGAGCGTCGCCAGGCTGGCCACCGCCGGGTAGTAGGTCGGCGCGATGCTCAGCGCCTTCTCGAAATCATGGCGTGCAGCCGGGGCGTCCTTCATCGACAGATGGATGCGGCCGCGCAGGTCGGACGCGAGCGGACTGGCCGGCTGCTTGCGCTCGAGCGCATCGACGGCAAGCAGCGCGCTGTCGTGGTCGCCGCGCTTCATGTAGGCGCTGATCAAGGCCAGGTCCGCCGACGTGCCCTTGTCGCTGGCCGCGATGCCCTGCAGTTCCTCGAAGGCCAGCGGCGCCTTGCCGTCGACCATGTGCGCCAGCGCCAGCGAGGTGCGTGCGCCGGCATCGCTCGGGTCCTGCTTGGCCACCTTGGCGAAGTAGTCCTCGGCCGTCTTGACGTCGCCATTCTGCAGATAGACCTCGGCCGCCGTCGAATACAGCTCCGGCGGGAGCGGCCCTTTGGACTGGGCCGGCTGCAAGGCGGCCAGGGCACGCTCGGGCTGGTTGGAACGAAGATACGCCGTCACCAGCATGCGGCGGGCCGTGATGGAGTCGGGCGACAGCTTGACCGTGCGCTCGAGATGCGTCTGGGCCTGCAGCAGCGAGCCGGACTGCAGTTCCACGCCCCCTGCCAGCAGCAGCACGGAAGGACTGTTCGGCGCGACCTTGAGCAATTCCTCGGTCAGCTGGTGCGCCTTGGGCATGTCGTTGCGGGCGTAGGCGATCAGCGCTTCGATGTAGATCGCCTGCGCCGTGTTGCCGGTGACCTTGCGCATCTGGGCCAGCTGCTTCTCGGCCTCGTCCGACTTGTGCTGCGACATCAGGATCGACATGATGGCCAGGTGCGCCGGCGTCGCGTTCGGATCGATCTCGAGCGTCTTGCGATAGTCGGCCAGCGCCTGGTCCGGATCGGACTTCAGGTACATGTGGATGTCGCCCAGCAGCCGCAATGCCTCGACGCTGCGCGGGTTGCGCTGCAGCACCTTGCTTGCCAGCGCGATCGCGCCGTCCGGGTCGCCGCTGCGAGCGACAAAGCGCGCCTGGGCGACCAGCGCGGGCTCGAACTCCGGCGAGGCCGCCAGGGCGGCCTTGAGCGCCGCGTCCGAGGCTTCGCGCTGGCCCAGCATGGCGTAGGCATACGCCACCGATGTGTCGAGGTCGGCGTTCGCGGCGGCGGACCCGAGACGCGTGTTCGCGTACTCCTGGGTCACCTTCCCGTATTGCGATTGGGCCAGCAGGACCGCCGCCAGCTTGGGGGTCACCAGATCGGGCGAATAGTGCAGTGACTGCGCCTTGCGCAGCTCGACATCGGCGGCGACGAAGTCGCCCTGGTCGAACAGAACGCAGCCGAGCAGGTAGCGCGCCTCGCCGGAGTTCGGATCCGCCTGCAGCGCGTTCTTGATCTGGATGAGGGCCGCCTTGTCGTCGTTCTTGGCCATGCTCGCCTTGGCCGACGCGAGCAGCGCCTGCGGCGAATCGTTGCTGCAGCCGAGGAAGCACGACGAGACCAGCAGGGCAAGAGTCGCTGCTGCAGCTTTGTTCTTCATGGTTTGGAACCTGCGAAAGAGGAGAGTTCGAGCCGGTGCCGGCGCTTCACTTGAGGCCCAAGCGATTCATCAGGTCATAAAGCGTCGGGCGGCTCACTCCCAGGAGGTCTGCCGCCTTGACGATGTTGCCGTTGACGCGGCCGAGCGCGGCCAGAATCGTCTTGCGCTCCGCCGCTTCGCGCACCAGGCGCAGGTCGAACGACGACGTGTCGGACTCGTCCATCGCGGCGCCGCCCTTCAGTCCGAGGTCGCGTGCGGTGATCTGGTTGCCGTCGGCCATGATGACGGCCCGCCGGATGCAGCTGGCCAGTTCGCGCACGTTGCCCGGCCACGCGTGCGTCTCGATGGCCTTGGCCGCGTCCTCGCCCAGCAGCATCGAGCCGCGGTTCTGCTCCTGGGCGAAGCGGCGCACGAACGCGTGCGCGAGCAGCGCCGCATCGCCAGGGCGTGCGCGCAGCGGCGGGATCTCGATGACGATCTCGGCGAGGCGGTAATACAGATCCTCGCGAAAGCGCCCTTCCTTGGTGAGCGCGCCCAGGTCCTGGTGGGTGGCGCAGACGATGCGTACGTCGACGGCGATCTCCTGGCGGCCGCCCACGCGCTCGATGGTGCGCTCCTGCAGGAAGCGCAGCAGCTTGGCCTGCAGCGGAAACGGCAGATCGCCGATCTCGTCGAGCATCAGCGTGCCGCCGTTGGCCAGCTCGATGCGGCCGGGCGTCGTCTTGCCGGCGCCCGTGAAGGCGCCCTTCTCGTAGCCGAACAGCTCGCTTTCGAGCAGGTTCTCCGGAATGGCCGCGCAGTTGATCGCGACGAACTTGCCGGCGCGGCGCGGAGACGCCTGGTGCAAGCCGTTGGCCAGCACCTCCTTGCCCGTGCCGCTCTCGCCCAGCAACATCACGGTCGCGTTGCTGGCCGCCACCTTCTCGATCATCCGGCACACGCGCAGCATCTCGGGATCGCGCGTGACGAGCCCGGACAGCGCGTCGGGCTGGTGCAGGGCCTGCAGCCGGCGATTCTCCTTTTGCAGCTCGAACAGCTTGAACGCGCGGTCCACCGTCAGGTTCAGCAGCTCCGGCTCGAACGGCTTGGCGAAGAAATCGTAGGCGCCCAGCGAGACGGCGCGCAGCGCGTTGGCGTGATCGTTCTGGCCGGTCAGGACGATGACCTTGGTGTCGCTGTCCAGGGCCAGGATGCGCTCGAGCAGCAGGAAGCCCTCCGACACGGAATCGGCATCCGGCGGCAGGCCCAGGTCCATCGTGACGACGGCGGGATTGAAGCGGCGCATCTGCACCAGTGCCGATTCGCGATCGCTCGCCGTGACGGATTCGAATCGATCGAGCGACCACTTGATCTGCTTTTGCAGTGCGAGGTCGTCTTCGACGATCAGGAGCGTACGTCCCGAGTCGGATGTCATGATGCCTTCAACATGTCGATGTCCGATTCATTCTGCGCCTCCAGCAGCGGCAGCAGGATCACCACCCGCGTGCCCTGCCCGGGCTCGCTCTGGACCTGGATGGTGCCGCCCAGTTCCTGGACGTACTGCAGGCTCTCGTAGGCACCGATGCCCATGCCCGCCGGCTTGGTCGTCTGGAATGGCTTGAAGAGCCGGTCGCTGATGAACTCGCGCGACATGCCGTGGCCGGTGTCGGCGACCTCGATGCGCGCCTGGCTGCCGATGCGGTCGAGCTTGACGGACACCGCGCCGGCGCCCTCGGTGGCGTCCAGGGCATTCTGCACGATGTGGCCGATCACCCGCTCGAGGCGCTGCGTGTCGCCGCGGGTGGTGATGCGTTCGGGCGCGTTGATCTCGAGGCGGCGGCCCTTGACGAGCGCGGGCGACTCGATGCGCCGCAAGGCCGCGGCCAGATCGACGTCCGCTGCGGTGCCCGCGCCCGCCGCGCCTTGGCGCAACTGCAGCATCATCTGGCGCATCCGTTCCAGCGAGTTCTCCACGGTGGCGAGCATGTCCTGCTGGAACTCCGGGTTCGATTGCAGGCGCTTGGCATTCTTCATCATCAGCGACAGCTGGGTCACGATGTTCTTCAGGTCGTGCACCACGAACGCCGACATGCGGTTGAAGGCATCGAACTTGCGCGCCTCCAGCAGCGCCTCGGTGGCCTGCATCTGCGCCAGGAAGCCCGCGGCCTGGCGGCCGGCCGTCTTGAGCAGGTCGTTGACCTCCCAGTTGATGTCCAGCGGCGCGCGCGGACTCGCCAGCACGACGAAGCCGATCAGTTCATCGGCCACGCGCAACGGGACGACCAGCCAGGCCTGGGGCGTGGACATCAGCCAGCGAGGCACGACCAGGTCGTGGTATTTCTGCGGTGACTGGCGGTACTGTTCGAGATCGATCACCCAGCCGCTGCGCATCAGGAACTGGCAGAACGGCGAGCCGGCGTCCTCCGGGTCGGGCTGGGCGGGCATGTTCCAGCGCGCCGTGTTGCGGAAGGCCTCGCTGCCGCCCGCGCGGGTCCACAGCAGGCCCGCCGGGCTCTCCAGCATGTCGGCCAGGCCGGTGATGACCTGACGTCCCACGTCCTGCGGGGAGTTCTCGCCGAACAGCGTCTGCGTGAAGCGCAGCCATTCCTCGCGATAGTCGTAGCGGTACTGGAAGAAGTGCTTGCCCAGCTGCACCTTGAGCTTGGCGCGCACCGATCCCGAGAAGACGACCACGCTCAGCGCCACCAGCGCGGCGAACACCACGGCCAGTTGCAGGGCCTGTCCCCATTGGCCGCCGAAGTAGCGCACGTAGTAGCCGACCGCCGACACCAGCAGCAGGTACAGGCCCGCGATGAGCAGCGTGGCGGAATGGAAAGCCGCCCTGCGCGACAGCCGCAGCTTGGAGATCCAGTCGCGCCGGCGTCGGATGGACACGAACAGCAGCGGCACCATCAGCGCGTGCACGAGCCCGCGCACCTGCATCGCCTCTTCGTCGACGTGGCCGACGAGCAGCGCGCGTGAATACAGGTACAGGTCGAAGACGAAGGTTCCGGCCAGCCCGAGACACAGCGGCTTGGCGTTCCAGCGCGAATCCTCGTGCACGTTGCGGTACAGCTGTTCGACCAGCACGAGCGAGAACACCGGCAACGACAGCGCGCTCAGGAGGACCAGTGGCGCCTGGGGCGAGAACACCCTCTGCAGCGCGGCCGGCCACTGCGTGAGCAGCGCGCCGGCGATGAGGACGGCGGCCATCGCCACCAGCCACCGGCCGCCAAGCCGCGTCTCGCGCTGCGGGCCAAGAAAACTCAGGAGGCACACGTTCCAGCAGGCGTAGCGCGCGATGTCCGCCACGCTCGCCGCACCGCGCCAGACCACGTCGGTGCTGTAGAAATCCGCCAGGCCGCTCAGCGCCCACAGCGCGGAGCACGTCGCCGCGGCCACCAGCGAGGTGGAAGTGGCGCTGCGCGGAGCGCGTGCGTAGCCCAGGCCCCATAGCCGGATGGCGAAGGCCGAAAAGATCAGGCCTGCGAGCCCGAAGCACCATGCAGCGAGCTCGGAAGTAGCGCTCGTCAAATGAATTCCCCTCCCCCCGTTGATGCGCCTCGCCCGAGACGTCGTGGCGTCCACTTGAGCCGAGAACGCCCGCCTCCAATCCGCATGCCCTTGCTCGAGCGCCACACGTCACGTCGGCAGCCCGCGGCTAGTGTAGGAACAATTGCCGCGCGCCGCAGCCTCTCATTTGCGGGATGGCTGGCGCGTCGGAAGCGATGGTGACGCAAGCGCTCGCGTGACGAACGTGGGGGTTTTACCGTTCTCCCCAATTAAGGGGGTGGCGCCCGCCAGACCCGGCCTCTAAGATAAACAAAAGGTTACACCAGCGTCACCGGACTGCATCCGTGCGCGCAGGGGCATCGAGATGGATGGAGGGTGACAAATGAAGCTCATCACGGACACGATTGCACCTCGCGCCGGCGCTGCCGTCGCCGTCGATGCGATCCTGTGTTTCAGTGCCTTGGTGCTCGCCGCCTCGACCCTGGCTGCCAAGAGCGCACGGGTCCCCGAGATCTTCCCGCATTTCCCCCTGATATTGGCCAGCGCGGCCATCTTCGCGCTGGTCATGGCCGTCATGTACGCGCTCGTCGGCCTGTACCGGCCCGGCACGATCTCGCTGGGAGCGACAGTCGGGCGCATCACGCTGGCCATGGGCGCCGGCGGCTATCTCACCCACCTCGCGATGCATGCCGTGGGCGTTCCCGAATCAGTGGCAACCCTGATCCTCGCGCTCTTCTACCTGTGCATCGGGATCCTGCTGGTGCGCACCGGCGGCAACATGATGCGCCGCGTCTCGCCGCTGGCGCGCGTGCTGATCGTGGGCACCGGCCCGGAGGCCTACGCGATCGCACGCGAACTGTCGTCCCGCGGCGAGATGTCGCGCGACGTCATCGGCCTGTACCCCTCGTCCGGCCAGGCGGCGCCCGAGCTCAGTGGCTCCGGGCTGCACGTGTTTCCCGAGAACGCATCCATCCCCGACCTGGTGTCGATGCACGGCATCCAGGAAGTGATCGTCGCGGTGCGCGAACAGCGCGGGGGCGGCGTTCCGATGGACCAACTGCTGGCCTGCCGCATCAAGGGCGTGCCCGTGCTCGACTTCGCCGGCTTCTGCGAAAAGACCAAGCGCCAAGTGCCGATCGACAGCCTCAAGGGAAGCTGGCTCGTCTACGGGCACGGTTTCGTGCAGGGCGGCATGCGCCGGTTCGTCAAGCGCCTGTTCGACATCGTCAGCTCCATCGTCCTGCTGGTCGTTCTGTCGCCCATCATGATCGCCACGATGATCGCGGTGCCCCTGGACAGCCGCGGCCCGGTCTTCTATCGCCAGCGCCGCACCGGCCTGGGTGGCGTGGAGTTCACGTGCCTGAAGTTCCGCAGCATGTTCGTGGACTCGGAAAAGGACGGCGTGGCCCGCTGGGCGGAGCGCGACGATCCCCGCACCACCCGTGTCGGCAGCTTCATCCGCAAGACGCGCATCGACGAACTGCCGCAGCTTCTGAGCGTGCTCAAGGGCGAGATGAGCCTGGTCGGACCGCGTCCCGAACGGCCCAGTTTCGTCGCGCAACTGAAGGACCTGATTCCCTTCTATGACATCCGCCACAGCGTCAAGCCTGGCGTGACCGGTTGGGCGCAGGTGCGCTATCACTACGGCGCGACGTTCGAGGATGCACGCCGCAAGCACCAGTTCGACCTTTATTATGTGAAGAACAACTCGTTGTTGCTGGACATCCAGATCCTCATCGAGACGGTGAGCGTCGTCATGTTCCGCGAGGGACAGTGAAGCGGCGAGAATCGGGACGGCCCTGCATGTTTGAGATCGGATCGATCCATGACTGAACCTGACGACATCCAAGCACGCGCCGCTGCAGCGGCCGCGGCACAGGGCATCGAGTCCGGACTGGCCGCCAATGGCTTGAAGCGGCGGCGGCTGCTCAAGGTGGGCGCCACCGGCGCCTCCGTCGCGCTCACGCTCACCAGCCGGCCCGCGCGCGCCTGGCATTGCAATTCGACCTCCGCCTGGGGATCGGCGCAGCTGGCGCCGACCACGAGCACGACGGCGCGCAACACGTCCCACGAGCTCGGCGACGAGTGCTGGACGATCACCGAGTGGGTCAACAACACCAGCCACGGCGGCCTGGGCCAGCCCTGGCCGCACCTGGGCTGCACGACCACCGCGCAGATCAACGCCTACACGGTGGGCACGCTCTACAAGCCCTACGGCGGCATTCCGGCCGGCCTGACGACCACCAACTCGCTGATGAACAAGCTCAAGTACGGCACGCAGTTCCAGAAGTACATGCTGGTGGCGCGCCTGAATGCGAAGCTCGTTCCCAACGTGCAGACCTGCCTGCGCAACAACCTGACCGACCAGCTGCCGCTCATGGCCGGCGGCACCTACTCGCCGCCCAACCTGCCGGGCGTGGTCTGGGACCAGGCCGAAATCATCCAGTACCTGAGCAGCAACTTCATGGTCCAGCCCTGAGCGCATGAACACCTGGTCCTGCGCCGGCCGCGACCGCCTGCTGGTGCGCTCGTGGAGCGGCGAAGAAGGCGTCGTGTACGACACGCTCAGCGGCGACACGCACCTGCTCGAGCCGCTGGCGCTCAAACTGTTGCAGCAACTGACAGCGGGCGTTCCGCGCAGTGCAAGCGCGCTGCTGGACGAGCTCGCCGATCTCATCGAGGACACCGCTCCCGAGTCTGCACTGGCCGCGATCGAGCAAAGCCTCGAATCGATGCGCCGCGCGGGGCTGGTCGTCGCGTCTGCAGCTTGAAGGTCGCGCAACTCCTGCAGGCCGAACTGGCGCGCCTGCTGGATCGCGGGGAGTTCCTGCTCGAGCTGCCTCCGTTCGTCGCACGCCTGCGCTCGGACGTGCCCAGCCTGGCGCGCGACATCGCCGCCATGTACGGCGAATTCGCCGTCATCCCGCCGGACGCCTTCGCCGACTTCTCGGTGCAGGTCTCGCTGGAACCCGGCCTGCGCCGCTGGTACAAGCCCCAGGCCCGCTTCTACTACGACGGCCAGCCTTCGTTCGCGCCGCTGCCCGCGGAGCAGGCGTTCCCGATGATCGAATGGGGCTTGAACTGGTGCGTCGCCGCCCATGCCCACCAATACCTGACCATCCATGCCGCCGTCATCGAACGCGATGGCCGTGCGGCCGTGCTGCCGGCGCCGCCGGGCTCGGGCAAGAGCACGCTGTGCGCCGGACTGATCCAGCGCGGCTGGCGCCTGTTGTCCGACGAGCTCGCCCTGCTCGACATGGACAGCGGCATGATCCATGGCATGGCGCGGCCGGTCAGCCTGAAGAACGCCTCGATCGCGGCCATCCGCGATTTCGCGCCGCAGGCCATCATGACGCCTGCGGTGCCGGACACCGCCAAGGGCACCGTCTCGCTGCTGCAACCTCCGGCTGAAAGCGTGCGGCGCGTCCGCGAGCCGGCGCGTGCGGCCTGGATCGTGCTGCCCTCCCATGAACGCGGCGCGCCGCCGGCGTTCTCGCCGCATGGCAAGGAGCGCGCGTTCATGACCCTGGCCGAGCAGTCCTTCAACTACGACATGCACGGCGCGCGCGGCTTCGAGGCGATGGGCCGGCTCGTCGAGCAGTGCGAGTGCCTGCGCTTTCACTATGGCGCGCTGGCGGACGCGGCCGCGGCATTCGAGCGCCTGGCTGCCGCGAGCCCGCCATGAGCCTGCCCAAGCCCACGCTGCTCCAGTCGGCGTTGACCGACCCGCAAACCGTCACGCGTTGCTTGCCGGCAGAGTGGGACCTGCTCGTGCGACAGGCGCGGCGCGCCAACCTGCTCGGGCGCCTCGGCAGCACGCTGCGCGAGGCCGGCTTGACGGGACAGGTGCCGCAGGCCCCGCGACAGCACCTGCATGCCGCCGACGTGATCTGCCGGCGCCAGTCGGTTTCGATCGCCTGGGAAGTGGAGTGCATCCGCCGGGCTCTCGCGCGATGCGACGCGCCCGTCGTGCTGCTCAAAGGGGCGGCCTACGAGATCGCCGGCCTGCCTGTCGCGCGCGGCCGCCTGTTCTCGGATGTCGACATCCTGGTGCCCAAGGCGCTGCTGCCGGCGGTGGAATCCGCGCTGCTGCTCGAGGGATGGCAGGCTTCGGATCACGACGACTACGACCAGCACTACTACCGCGAGTGGATGCACGAGATTCCGCCGCTGCGCCATGTGCGGCGCGACACCACCATCGACGTGCACCACAACATCCTGCCGCCCACCGCGCGGGTGCGCGTCGACGCGCAGGCCCTGATCGACGCAGCGATCGCCGTGCCGGGACACCAGGGCGTCTTCACGCTGCAGCCCGTCGACATGCTGCTGCACAGCGCCACGCACCTGTTCCACGAAGGCGAGTTCGCCAACGGACTGCGCGACCTGTTCGACATCGACGCCCTGCTGCGCGATTTCGGCGCCGACAGCCGCTTCTGGGACGAGCTGATCGCGCGCGCGGCCGCGCTGAGACTGGGCCGCTCGCTGTACTACGCGCTGCAGACGAGCTCGCAGATCCTGGGCACGCCGGTACCGGGGCCTGCCCAGGCGGCGGCCCAGGCGTGGCGGCCGGCGCGGCCGGCGGCGGCATGGATGTCGTGGTGCTACCGCCACGCACTGCAGCCGGCCCATCCCAGCGCCGAGACGCGCAGCGTCAGGGCCGCGCGCCTGGCGCTCTATCTGCGCTCGCACTGGCTGCGCATGCCCTTCCCGCTGATGGTCTACCACCTCGCACGCAAGGCCTTGCTGCGCCCGCGCAAGCCCGCCGAGGCAACGGCCGTGCCGCGGGCCGAAGGCGAGCGCGCGCCATGAAAAAGACCCATCCGTTGCTCAAGGCGGATGGGTCCGAATGTCCTGGCCGGCCGACTGCCCGCGAAGGCCCTCGGCGGCTGGACGCACGCCTTACGCGTGCTTCTTGTCGAAGAACTGTTCGTCTTCCGTCGAACCCTTCAGCGCGCCGGTCGAGGCGTCGCGCTCGATCGTGGTGGTGACGGCGTCGAAGTAACCGGTGCCCACTTCACGCTGGTGCTTGACGGCGGTGAAGCCCTTCTCGGCGGCGGCGAATTCCGATTCCTGCAGTTCGACGAACGCGCTCATGTTGTTGCGCGCGTAGCCGTAGGCCAGGTTGAACATCGAGTAGTTCAGGGCGTGGAAGCCGGCCAGCGTGATGAACTGGAACTTGTAGCCCATCGCGCCGAGTTCGC
>Ga0209759_1001788_pt1 | contig 10899 bp, 12 predicted proteins | sample AraplaCL_Col_mMS_FD_184261 | JGI IMG/M metagenome (GOLD analysis project Ga0209759, IMG submission 184261) | Arabidopsis root microbial communities from the University of North Carolina, USA - plate scrape CL_Col_mMS (SPAdes) (version 2) | ecosystem: Host-associated > Plants > Roots >...
GATGCAGGCTGTATGGGTTGCCACAGCATGCCGTCGAAAGCTCCCGCCGCGATGCTCGCACGCTACGGCAGGGACAACGGATTTGGTTGGGAACCCAACGAAATCGTCGGCGCGCAGATCGTCTCGGTGCCTCTGGCCAGCGCCGAAGCAAGCGCGGCGCATGTGCGTCGCTATCTGCTCGCGTCCATCGCCGCACTGCTGATGGTGGTACTGCTCGTCGTCAACGCATCGCTCTACATACTGGTGATTCGGCCGGTGCGGCGCATGGTGCGCATAGCCGACCAAGCGAGCCTCGGTGAAACCGCAACGGAGTTTCCCCGCGGCGGTGGCACGGAACTCACGGCCCTGTCCGCCGCCTTCAACCGCATGCGCAAGAGCCTGGACAAGGCGCTGCGCCTGTTGAACGACTGAGCCATGGCACACGACATCTTCCTCAGCTATTCGCAGCCAGACCGCAATGTCGCCCTTGCGCTCGTGCAGCGAGTGGAAGCGCGAGGCATCAGCGTGTGGATCGCGCCGCGCGACGTATCGCCCGCCGCCGACTGGGCGGAGGAAATCATCAATGCGATCTCCGGCGCAAGTCTGATGCTGCTGATTTTCTCGGGCAGCAGCAACGATTCGGGGCAAGTGCGGCGCGAGGTGGAACGCGCGGTGCACAAGCAGGTGCCGATCCTGCCCTTCCGCATTGAAAACGTGCAGCCTTCCAAAAGCCTGGAATATTTCCTCAGCACTCAGCATTGGATGGATGCGTTTCCGCCACCGCTGGAGCCACACGTGGATCGCCTTTGCGACTACCTCGCCGATGCAATGCACCGCCAGGTTCCAATCGTCCGTTCCGATGGACAGTTACCGTCGCTCGTCGACGTCGGCCCGGAACAGCTTCTGCAACTGCAACGGGAACTCGCCAAATGCATTGGCCCCGTCGCAAGCCACCTGGTGCGCCGCGCCGCGCAAAACGGCGGCAATCTGGATGCCCTGGCACAACGCCTCGCGCTGGAGATCGACAGCGAACAGGAACGACACGACTTTCTCGAAGCCTGCCGACGCATGGGCCTGCAAACCTAGCCACATCGCGTTGCGCCGGCCAGACACCTTCGCCCGCAAGCACTAGCCGCTCCACCCCTGGCAAAACATGGCAAGGCCTTCCACATCGGGGAGATAAGCCGTTTCATTTCTGCAACGATGATTTGCAATTGATTCTATTTTGTTACCTGCAACTCACCCATAACCTATCCCTCGTCGCGCAACACCGACTTCCCATCCACGAGGAACACAGTCATGACCCGCAAGCTTGAAGGCAAGATCGCCGTAGTCACCGGTGGCACCTCCGGCATTGGCCTGGCCACCGCCAAGCAGTTCGCCGCGGAAGGCGCCCACGTTTTCATCACCGGCCGTCGCAAAAAGGAACTCGACGACGCCGTCGCCGCCATTGGCAACGCCACGGGCGTCCAGGTGGATTCCTCGAAGCTCGATCAGCTCGATCAGCTTTTCGCTGCCGTCAAGAACAGCAAGGGCCACATCGACGTGCTGTTCGCCAACGCCGGTGGCGGCAGCTTCCTTCCGTTGGGTGACATCACGGAGGAGCAGTACGAAGACACCTTCGGCCGCAACGTCAAGGGCACGGTCTTCACCGTGCAGAAGGCACTGCCGCTGCTGGCCAAGGGCGCTTCGGTCATTCTCACTGGCTCGACCGCCGGCGTCAGCGGCACGCCTGCCTTTAGCGTCTACTCGGCGAGCAAGGCGGCCATCCGTGCGCTTGTGCGCACCTGGGTGCTGGACGTGAAGGATCGCGGCATCCGCTTCAACGTGCTGAGCCCGGGCCCGGTGAAGACCCCTGGCCTGGTTGATCTGGCCGGTCCCGATGCCGCGCAGCAACAGGGTCTGCTGGACGGCCTGGCCTCGATGGTGCCGATGGGCCGCGTCGGCGACCCGGCAGAAATTGCCAAGGCGGCGGTGTTCCTGGCCTCGGACGATGCCAGCTTCGTCAATGGCGCGGAGCTGTTCGTCGACGGCGGCATGGCCCAGGTCTAAGGCAACTGCGCGAGCCGGAGGGCGACGCAAGGTCGCCTTCCGTTCGTGCTTGCCAGGCAAGTGACGATCGCAACGGTGGCAGACGTTACGCGCCTGCCTGGCCGTAGCGACGCAACCTCAAGATGCAGCCGAACCGACTCCGACCACCGCCGTGACATCGTAGTGGCGCATTTCCGCAATCTCGGAAATAAAGGGACGGATGGCTGCGAGGAACGGCGGAAAGTTCGGTCCCGAACGAAACGCTTTCAGATGCGCATCTGCGGAGATCCAGCGGATGCGCAGAACGAAACTCGCTTTTTCATCGACGCATTGAGTCAACTCGTAATCGATGCATTCCGGAGCCGCGGCCAGATGCGTGGCCGCTTCGGCGTAGGCGGCCACGAGCGCGCCGGGCTCGTGGTCCTTGAGCACATAACGGATGTATTCGACGATCATCATTGCCTCCTTGTTAGATCATTGGAAGCAAGCGCCAGGTCGCTGCGCTGCTTCGCCACGTTCTTAGCCGAAATCATCATCGGCCCTCTTTCTGTCGTCCGCCATGTCCGTGTCGAATCGGAAGGTGATGCATGACGTCCTTCGTTGAAACAAGGCGACGTTTACCCACCGGCAACGGCAGCCGGACGCAGCCCAGCTCGCGACACGCGCGCTCAGAGGTCTGCACCACTGAAGGCGAACCAGCGGCCATCGTGGAACGTGTAGCCGTCGACGAAGTGCACTTCCTTGGGATTGCCGGCCTTGTCGGTGGTCTTGAGAATGGAATGGGCCGTTGCGGAATCGCCGTGGATCACCACGATGGTCTCGAGCCTGGGAACCTCCCGCGCGTCGTCGGCAGCCTGCGGTACGCGGTCGATCACGTCCTGCCGCGAACGGATGAGGCCGGATCGACTGGAGGTCTGGTAATCGGGCTCCAGCAGGCACGCCAGATATTCCCGGTGGCCATGGTATTCGGCGGTCAGCCACGCTTGTTCGATGCGCTGGATCGTCGTGGCGTCATGCTTCTGGTCTGGCGTGGCAATACGCGCGCACTCCGTCGCGGAGGGATCAGCCGCGAGAGCGTGAAGCGGGAAACCCCAAAGCATCGTCACGCCGATAAGCGCGCTGAGCGTTGAACGGTGAAGTAAGGTTAGGCAAAGCATCGTGGGCTCCTTGGTTGATGACGGCGCTGAGGATCGGACGGCGCTCGCCGCTCGATAAGTGAACGCCGTCATGCCCGTTGCCCGTGACACGCGTCATGGGACAGGGCGGCAGCCGGGCGTTAAGGTGCGGCCATGCCCTGGCCACGCACTCCTCTCGCCCGCATACGTTTGCTTGTCCATATCGCTTGCGGCCTGATGCTGGCCGCGGGCGGCGGACAGGCTCTGCTCACCCGTCTGCTGCGGCCGGAAACCTTTGCGGCTCATCCACACTGGGATCTCCAGTGGACGGTGGCCTACGGGCTGTTGATTGCGGCCTATGTCGTGGCCGAACTGGATGGGCGTCCGGGCATGACGCGACGCAGGGCGGTGCTGTTCTTGCTCGAGGGTTTTGTCGCCCAGTACCTGGTATGGCTTTATCCGAGCTTCCTGGTGACGAGCATGATCGTCGTGATCGCCTGGCAGGTGGCCTGGATAGCCTCCCTGCGTACGGCCCTGCTGGCGGCCGCCGCCTTGACCGCGGCACTTGTCGCGCAGAAGTGCGCCGTCGGCGGAGAGGGCATGTCGGCGGTGATCCTGATCTCCAGCTGCGGGTTTCAGCTTTTCGCCATCAGCGCTGCTCACCTCGCCCGCAGCGAGGCCTTGGCGCGCGAACGTCTGGCCCATGCAAACGCCGAGCTGAAAGCCACCCAGGCCCTGCTTACCGAGAGCGCCCGCATGGGCGAGCGACTGCGCATCTCGCGCGATCTCCACGACGTCATGGGTCACCACCTGACCAGCCTGCACGTGCACCTCGACGTGGCCGCGCGTACCGCGGAGGGCCAATCAGCATCCCATCTCGCCCAGGCGCGCGACATCGCTGGCGAACTGCTGGGCGAGGTTCGCAAGGTCGTGAGGCAGGTTCGCGTTCTGCCCGTGGACTTGCACGCCACGCTGCTGGCGCTGGCACAGGGAGCGGCCGATCTGGATGTACAACTCGTACTTCCCGAGGCACTTGCCGCCCTGGACGCACCCCGGGCGGACGCGCTTTTGCGCTGCGTGCAGGAGTTGATCACCAACACCCGGCGACACGCGTGCGCACGCCAGCTCAGCATCGCCATCACGCAGGCTTCCAACGGGGAGATCCAACTGATGGCCAGCGACGATGGTGTGGGAGCAGGCGCAGACGTTGCCGAAGGTCAGGGTTTGGCCGGCATGCGCGAGCGGTTCGAAGCACTGGGCGGATGGCTGACCGTGTTGAGTCGCAGCAACGAAGGTTTCCAGGTCAGCGGCGCGATTCCGCCGGTGGGCGCGCAGCCGTGATCCGTGTCTGCATCGCCGATGACCAGGCCTTGATCCGCAGCGGTCTCAAAGCGCTGCTGGCCCTGTTCGAAGGCATCGTCGTCTGTGCCGAGGCTGCCGATGGCGAAGCAGCAATCGCGTCGGTTGCCAGCGATCGACCCGACGTTTTGTTACTGGACGTGCGCATGCCAAAACTGACTGGCGTGGAGGTGGTCCAGGCACTCGCCGCCCGCGGCGAACTTCCGCCCACGCTGTTGCTCACCACCTTTGAGGACGATGCGGCGCTGGTGGCCGGCGTGCGAGCGGGCGCGCGCGGCTTCCTGCTCAAAGCCGTCACCGCCGAAATCCTCGTGGAAGCCATTCGCACCGTAAACAGTGGAGGCGCCTATCTGTACGCCCCGCTTGCGGAGAGCATGGACACCGCACGCGCCGGCGCCTGGCGCGACGACGCGTTCGAAACACCCGACGCGCTCACACCACGCGAGCGCGAGATCCTCAAGCTGATGACCAGCGGCATTTCCAACGGCGAGATCGCCCAAGCGCTGCGCCTCAGCGAAGGCACCGTGCGCAACCACGTCTCCAACATCCTGTCGAAGCTCGGCGTCAGCGACCGCACGCGGGCCGTACTCCGCGCACTGGAACGACGACTCGTTTAAAGGAAAGTGCGCCCTGAATCGACTTCGGCAGAACAGCACTGGCCGATGACGCGCAGCGGGGCAAATCGAGGAGTAGTGCGTGGCGATCGGCCGAAAAAAAAAAGCGGTGAGGCTTTCCCGGATCGCCTTTGACACGGTGCCAGACTATGGCTGGACCGATCGATGTACCGGCCAATGGCATGGATGGTGCCGGCAGCAGGAGTCGAACCCGCGACCTACTGATTACAAATCAGTTGCTCTACCAACTGAGCTATACCGGCGAAGGGTGGCAAGTCTAGCAACTGGCGCGGCCTAGCGCCAAAGACTCAGAAGCAGCCGGTGCTGTGAGAGCCCACGCCTTTTACGCGATTGCGCCAGTCGGCGTGGCCGTTGTCGGCGATGACGACGTCCAGCCAGTACTCGGGCACGGTTTCGGTGCGTTCGCTCATCTGCGCCGGAAAGCCCGCCGCGACGACCTGCTCGCGGCGGCGGCGGGCATTGGCCGGGTCCTTGAACAGGCCCAGCGAGATGGTGTTGGACTGGTCGCCCTGACTGACGATGAAGTACTCGCCCACGTTGGCGGCGGCGAGACGGCGGCCCAGTTCCAGCGCCCTATCGCGGCTGCCGCCGCCCGGCAGGAACACCCACCAGCCGGTGGTCTGCGTGGTCTGTTCCTGACGCTGGCGCATGCGCGCAGCCTGGCTGCTGAGCGCGGCACGCGCGTTGCGCATGTCGGTTTGCGTGGCGAACGGACCCAGCGCCATGCAGGTGTAGGTGTTGGGCTTGGACGGCGGCGGCGTTGGCGGAGCGGGGTTGGACGCCACGGATGCGGGCGCCGCCGCCACAGGGCTGGCAGGAGCGGAGGCGCTGGCTGCTGCGGTCGCCGTGGTCGCGGTGGCCGCAGGCGTCAGCGCGGTGGATGGCGACGGCGGGCGTTCGCTGAGCAGATGCAGTTCGGGCACGCCGGCATCGGTGGCGCTGCGGCCGTGCACGTCGTCCTGGCCAAGCAGCAGCCACGCGCCCACCGCGATGTTGAGCGCGATCAGCAGGACAAAGAGCAGGCGCAGGAACATCGACGATCCATCAGTAAGCGAACGTGGGAGCCGGCATTCTAGAGAGACTGCGCGACCGGTGTATGTGCGTCGGACCACACGGATAATCCGTGCAGCACGGCATCCTGGCTGAGCCGCGCGGGCAGCGCGATAAGCGGCGCCAGCGCCTCGGCATCGCCACCACCCAGGATCAGCTGCGGTGCGCCACCGAGCGGGCCTGACATGTGCGCCACGAACCGCTCCACCAGCGCGGCCGCGGCCTGCCAGCAACCGGACGCCACGGCGTCGGGCGTGTTGTCGGCCACCTCGAGTACCTTGCCCGGACGATCGACCAGCACGCGCGCGGTGGCGCCCAGCAACGACTGCTGCATCAGCGGCGGACCGGGCGCGATCAGGCCGCCGAGGTGATGGCCGTCGGCGGTTAGCGCGTCCAGCGTCAAGGCGGTGCCCACGCCCGCCAGCACGCACGGCGAAAGTCCTTCCGCATGCGCTGCCACCATCGCCAGAAAGCGGTCCACGCCCAGGCGACCCGGTTCGGCATAGCTGTTGGTGACGCCGCAGGCTTGCGCCGGCGTACGCAGCCAGGTGGTCGAGCGCTCAAAGCAGGTGGAAATCACGGCGGCGACCTGCGCTTCGCGCGCGCCATCCACCACGGAGGCGCCGAACACCGCGTCTGGCCGCGATACCTGCCGCCACGCGTCGTGCAGCGCCAAGGCGACGTCATCGCTCCACGCCACCGCACCCTGCCCGCGCCACTGCGAGCCCTCGCGCAGTGCCCATTTCAGGCGGGTGTTACCCAGATCAAGCAGCAACCTCATGCGGGTCGCACCGAGACGTCGGCGCTGTCGATGCGGTGCACGCCATCGTCGGTCTGCAGCAGCAGGGCGCCGCGCGCATCCACGCCCGCGCCCTTGCCCTCGATCGTGCTGGTGCTGCCCTGTACGCGCAGCGGTTTGCCACGCAGCAGGTCGTAGCGTTCGTACTCGGCGACAAAGGCGGTGAAGCCTTCGCGCTCGAACTGGTCCAGCCCATCGACGAGCGCGGCGATGAGCGCCGCAGCCACGCGGTTGCGATCGGGCGCGCGCCCGGCGAGGGTGGCGAGGTCGTTCACCGGTTGTCCCGCCTGTTCGTGCAATGCATCGGTGAGGCGCACATTGAGCCCGACGCCGATGATGGCCGCGCACGGCCCTTGGTATTCGCCGCCGAGCTCCACCAGGATGCCGGCCAGCTTGCCGGACTCGCTCAGTACGTCATTGGGCCATTTCAGCCCGGCGCCCTCGATGCCCAGCGCGGACAGCGTGCGCATCACAATGACACCCACCGCCAGCGACAGGCCGGACAGCGAGGCAAAGCCTGCGTCGAAGCGCTTGAGGCAGGACAGATAGACGTTCAAGCCCGGCGGCGACAGCCAACGCCTTCCGCGTCGGCCGCGCCCGGCGGTCTGGGTTTCCGCCAGCACCATGCTCAGGTCGGGAAGCTCGGACTGCCGACGCTGGATCTCGCTGGACGTGGAGTCGATCTCCCAATGCAGCTCCAGCGTGCCCAGGCGGCTGGCTGGCGCGGCGGGCAGCGCCGCCCGCACCGTTTCCAGGTCGAGCAACTGGACTGGCCATGGCAGGCAATAACCGGCCGTGCCGCGCGATTCCACAGGCACGCCGCGCGATCGCAAGGCTTCGATCTGTTTCCAGATGGCGGCGCGCGTCACGCCCGCACGCTCGGCTAGCTGGGCACCCGACACCATGCCGCCGTCCGCCAGCGCCAGCAGCAGCTCCTGCGCCTGCATCAGGCAAAGCTCCCGGCCGAAGTGAAGCGAGAGCGGCCCCTACAGGGGGCGAGATACGGTGACGATTGACGAGGCATCCATCGATTCTAGCCTGCCGGCGCGACGCATCGCAGCGGACGACCGGGCGGCTGCCCATGACTTCTGGGACTCGCGAGCCTTGCGCGAAGGTTTCGCTGGGCACTGGTATCAGTCTGATTTTTCTGCCAGCATCCAGCCCTTGGATTGCGGATCAAGGGGTTGAGCCGCCATGGGCGTCGGGAAGTTCTTGATTGGTTGCGTTCTGTGCGTCGGCAGCATCGGTGCTGCATCGGCCATGGATGCTGACAGCCAGGATTTGAACTCCATGCAGCGCACGGTGGACAGCAGCGCCAGCGTCCATGAAGGCGCGGGCGGAAGCGGCGGCGACGCACTCGGCCTGTCGCGTGAAGCCAACACGGCCCCCAGTTCGTCCTCTTCCTCGTCCAGCGACAATTGCCCCACGCCGGTCCCCGCCCGCGCACCGCGCAGCGGCCGACAGAACCGCATCGGCTGGCAGTCCTTGTTGCCGGGCTCCATCCAGTAACGACCGGTTCCCGTGTCGGCTGCCTGGTGGCGGCGCCTACGCGCCTTCGTAACGCCCGCTCCGCTCGCTGAAGAACCCTGGCGCCTCGCCTTGGCCGCCCATCCGCTTGCCCAGCGCCTGGATGGCTGTCGCCAGGACGAGCTGCGGCGCCTTGTCGGCGTTTTCCTCTCTCGCAAACGCTTTCACGCACTGGCCGGCGCGGCTCTTTCCGACGCCATCCAGATCTTGATCGCCCTGCAGGCCTGCTTGCCCGTGCTCGAACAAGGACCGGGCGCCCTGCGTGGATGGCGCGACATCCTAGTGTATCCGGGCGAGTTCAAGGTGAAACGCAGCCACCACGACGATCGCAGTGGCGTGGTGACCGAAAGCGACGACGTGCTGATCGGCGAAGCCTGGGAACGCGGCCCGCTGGTGCTCTCCTTGGCCGATGTCGAGCTGGACCTGGCGAAACCGTGGGACGGCTACAACGTGGTCATCCACGAGATTGCGCACAAGCTGGACATGCTCGATGGCCCGCCCGACGGCGTACCGCCGCTGCCTCCGCATATTCCGCGGAGGCAGTGGATCGTCGCCTTCCAGCGCTCATTCGATCTGTTGTCCAACGACGTGGCGCGTGGCAGGGATACATTGATCGATCCGTATGCGGCGGAAAGTGCCGATGAGTTCTTCGCCGTGGTGAGCGAACTGCACTGGTCGCAGCCCGCGTTGCTGCGTCGTGCCGACGCGGCGGTGGCCGATCTGCTGGAGGCGTATTACGGGGTATCGCCAGCGCCGAGGTGAGCTTTTTCCATTTGGACGTCCAAATGGAAAACACCATCCCTCAGTAAGAGCACACCCTGTGCGCGACAACCTTACAGAGCGGCACCGACGCGGCGCCCGTCGCGCACAGGGTGCGCTCCTGCAAAGATGGGTAGGCGCTGAGAGGAACAGCCAACGCCGAATCAGCCCGGCGGAAACTTCACGCTGAAACGCGCGCCATTGAATTCCGGCGATCGATCCACCACCAGCTCGCCGCCGTACGCGCGGATGATGTCCTGCACGATCGACAGGCCGATGCCATGGCCTTGCACGCGCTCATCGCCGCGCACGCCACGCTGCAGCACGCTTTCGATCTTGTCCTCGTCGATGCCCGGGCCGTCGTCTTCCACGCTCAGCCACAGGCCTGGGCGCTGGCGGCCGGCGACAGGGCGCATCTTCACTACCAGCAACACGCGATGACGCGCCCACTTGAAGGCGTTCTCCAGCAGGTTGCCCATGAGTTCGAGCAGGTCGCCCTGCTCGCCATAGAAGGCGGCGTTGTCGTCGATGTCGAATTCGCACAGCACGTTCTTCGCGGCGTAGACCTTCTCCAGGCTTTGCACCAGGTCTTCGGCATGCCCTGCGATGGGAATGGCGGTGGTGGCAAAGGTCTGGCGTCCGGAAGTAGCGGCGCGCGCAAGCTGATAGGCCACCAGTTCGTCCATCTTGCGCACTTGTTCCAGCACCTGGTTGCGCAGGTCGGTGGAATCGCTTTCCAGACCCGAGCGGATGACCGCCAGCGGCGTCTTCAGGCTGTGCGCGAGATCGGCCAGCGTGTTGCGCGTGCGTACGCGCTGTTCGCGCTCGCTATCGATGAAGGCATTGATGCGCTGCGTGAGACCCATCAATTCCTGCGGATATTGGTCACCCAGGTGCTCGCGGTCGCCGCGTTCCACGCGCGACATTTCGTTGGCCACTTTGCGCAGCGGCGTGAGGCTCCAGCGCAGCAGCAGCAACTGCAGCAGGATGAGCATCAGGCCCAGCGAGGCGAGCCAAAACACCACGCCGCGGCGGAACAGCGCATTGGGACCTTCGTATTGGTCCTCGCTTTGTGCCACCAGGAAAGTGATGTGGACCGATTTCTTTTCCGCCGTGTCCAGCGCCGCGCCGTAGGCGTAGTAATACAACCGCCCCATGCGCGTATCGATCGGCCCAACGAACTGTCCCTCGCCAGGCTGCATCGGACGAAGGAAGCTGAAATCGCGCAGCATGGCCGACGGCGACTCCCACTTGAAGCCGCCATCGCCAATGGCGACGGCGTAGAGACCCGAGCCCGGCCGCGAGAACATCGGGTCGGGCAGCGTGTCGGGCAACAGCACCTTGCCCGAGCGACTGACCTCGGTGCCGGCAAGATAGGCGACGACGAAATTTTGCAGGCGATCCTGCAGGCCTTGCAGCGCACGATCGTTATTGGTGCGCGTCAGCGTGACGCCGACGACGCCCAAAAACGCGGCCAGCACGAAACCCGTTGCCAGTGCCGCGCGCGCCGCCAGTGAAAACGGGCGGCGCGGCGGTGGCGGATCATTCGTCTTCGGCTTCGCTGCGAGGGATGGCAAAGCGGTATCCGCGTCCACGTACCGTCTCGATGGGCTTGAGGTTGCCTTCCGGGTCGAGCTTCCTGCGC
>Ga0209759_1001790_pt1 | contig 10896 bp, 10 predicted proteins | sample AraplaCL_Col_mMS_FD_184261 | JGI IMG/M metagenome (GOLD analysis project Ga0209759, IMG submission 184261) | Arabidopsis root microbial communities from the University of North Carolina, USA - plate scrape CL_Col_mMS (SPAdes) (version 2) | ecosystem: Host-associated > Plants > Roots >...
CAGGCGCAGATGTTCAGCCTGCAGGACGCCAACATCCACAACCTCAGCGTGGAAGGCGTGTTCGACGACTGCCAGGACATCGTCAAGGCCGTCTCCAGCGACCTCGCGTTCAAGCGCAAATGGCGCATCGGCACGGTCAACTCGATCAACTGGGCGCGGCTGCTGGCGCAGGTCGTGTACTACTTCGCCGGGTATTTCCAGGCCACGACATCGAACGCCGGGAAGGTGAGCTTCGCGGTGCCCTCGGGCAACTTCGGCAACGTCTGCGCCGGCCACGTCGCGCGCATGATGGGCCTGCCGATCGCGCGCCTGGTGGTGGCCACCAACGAGAACGACGTGCTCGACGAGTTCTTCCGCACCGGCACCTACCGCGTGCGCAGCAGCGCCGAGACGCACGAGACCTCGAGCCCGTCGATGGACATCTCCAAGGCGTCCAACTTCGAGCGCTTCGTGTTCGACCTGCTGGGCCGCGACGGCGACCGCACCCGCGAGCTGTTCGGCGCGACGCTGCAGCGCGACGGCACGTTCACGCTGTCGGCCGACGAGAAGGCCCGCATCGCGGGGTTCGGCTTCGTCTCGGGCCGCAGCACGCACGCCGACCGCCTGGCCACGATCCGCGACACCGATGCCCGCTTCGGCGTGGTCATCGACACCCACACGGCCGACGGCCTGAAGGTGGCGCGCGAGCACGCGGCGCCGGGCGAGACGATGATCGTGCTGGAGACCGCGCTGCCGGTGAAGTTCGCCGACACGATCCAGGAGGCGCTGGGCCGCAAGCCCGCGCTGCCGCCGGCGCTGGCGGACCTCGAGTCGCGCCCGAAGCGCTTCACGAAGCTGCCGGCCGACGTGGCGGTCGTCAAGGCGTTCATCGAGCGGCACGCACCGGCGCATTGAGCCGCGGGCCCAGCGGGGCGCGAGATGCCCCGGGCCTGCAAGGGAAACGCGACGCGGCCTACAGTGCCTGGTCACGTCTTCCCGGGTTCGCATGCGTCTTCTTCTTCGCGCCGCGCTGGTCGCGGCCACGCTGTCCGCTGCGCTCTGCGCGCACGCCGACTCCCCCACCTTCGGCCCCGAACTGCAGGGCTTCGCCTACCCGGCGCCGCTGCAGCATTTCGCGTTCGCGTCGCAGGGCGTCGACCTGCAGATGGCCTACATGGACGTGCCGCCCCGCGGGCACGCGAACGGCCGCGTCGCCGTCCTGCTGCACGGCAAGAATTTCTGCGGCGCGACCTGGGAGAGCCAGGTCGCGGCGCTGTCCGAGGACGGCTGGCGCGTCGTGGTGCCCGACCAGGTCGGCTTCTGCGCCTCGACCAAGCCGGCGCACTACCAGTACACCTTCCAGCAACTGGCCGCCAACACGCATGCGTTGCTGGACAAGCTCGGCGTCGCGCGCGCGACGCTGGTGGCGCATTCGACCGGCGGGATGATCGCGGCGCGCTACGCGCTGATGTATCCGCAGGCCGTCGAGCGGCTGGTGCTGGTCAACCCCATCGGCCTGGAGGACTGGAAGGCGCTGGGCGTGCCTTGGCGCAGCGTCGACCAGTGGCATGCGCGCGAGCTGAAGCAGTCGGCCGAGGCGATCCGCAAGTACGAGCAGTCGACCTACTACGCCGGTGAATGGAAGCCGCAATACCAGCGCTGGGTGGACATGCTCGCCGGCCTGAACGCCGGGCCGGGGCACGCGGCGGTGGCGTGGAATTCGGCGCTGGTCTACGACATGATCTTCAGCCAGCCGGTCTTCTACGAGCTGCCGCAACTGGCGGTGCCGGTGTCGCTGATGATCGGCACCGCCGACACCACGGCCATCGGCAGCGACATCGCGCCGCCCGAGGTCAAGGCCCGCGTGGGCCACTACGACGTGCTCGGCAAGCAGGCCGCCGCGCGCATCCCGAACGCGCGCCTGGTCGAGTTTCCCGGGCTGGGCCACGCGCCGCAGATCCAGCGACCCGACGAGTTCGACCGCAAGCTGCTCGAGGAAGTCGACGCGCCCGGCCGCTGAGCCGCGCCGTCGATCGCCTCACGGCGCGACGTCCCTTTGCACCGTCGCCCCCGGGCTGCGGCATCATGCTGGCCTGATGACTGCAAACACATCCCTTCCCGCCGCGCCCGCCCCGGGCCGCGGCCCCTTGATCAGCGCCGACGACGCGCTGGCACGCCTGTTGTCGGCCGTCGCGCCGTCCGGCCGCATCGAGACCGTGAGCACGCCCGAGGCCTGGGGCCGCGTGCTGGCGCAGGACGTCGTCTCCAGCGTCGACGTGCCGCCCGAGGACAACAGCGCCATGGACGGCTACGCCGTGCGCCTGGCCGACCTGGCCGCGGGCGGCGGCGCCGTCCTCCCCGTGAGCCAGCGCATCGCCGCCGGCCAGGTGCCCCGGCCCCTGGCGGCGGGCACGGCCGCGCGCATCTTCACCGGCGCGCAGGTGCCGCCCGGCGCCGACGCCGTGGTGATGCAGGAGAACTGCGAAGCGATCGCCGGGACGGGCGCCGAGGCGCCGTTCGGTCGTGTCCGCGTCAACGAGCTGCCGTCGCCGGGCATGGCGATCCGCCGTCGCGGCGAGGACGTGGCGCGCGGCCACGTCGTGCTGCAGGCGGGTCGCAAGCTCGACGCCGCCGCCATCGGCCTGGCCGCCACGGTGGGCATGGCGCGGCTGGACGTCGCCGCCCGGCCGCGCGTGGCGCTGTTCTCCACCGGCGACGAGCTGGTGATGCCCGGCGAGCCGCTGCCGCCCGGCGCGATCTACAACTCCAACCGCTTCATGCTGGGCGCGCTGCTGCGCGGGCAGGGCTGCATCGTCACCGACCTCGGCAACGTGCCCGACCGCCTCGACGCCACGCGGGCCATGCTGCGCGAGGCGGCGGCCGGGCATGACCTGATCCTGAGCTCGGGCGGCGTGTCGGTCGGCGAGGAAGACCACCTGAAGCCCGCGCTGGCCGCGGAAGGCCGGCTCGACCTGTGGGCCATCGCCATCAAGCCCGGCAAGCCGCTGGCGTTCGGCGCCGTGCGGCAACCGGAAGGCGAGGCTGATGCGGCCGCCGCGCCCGGCCGCTCCGGAGCGAGGCCGCAGCCCCTCGGGGGCAGCCCGCGCATTTCCGCGGGCGGGGCGAACATGTCGGAGACCTGGTTCATCGGCCTGCCGGGCAACCCGGTATCCAGCTACGTCACGTTCACCCTGTTCGTCCGGCCGGTGCTGGCCCGGCTGCAGGGCGCGCAGGCCGTCGCGACGCCGGGCGTGCCCCTGCGCGCCGACTTCGCCTGGCCGCGCCCCGACAAGCGCCGCGAGTTCCTGCGCGTGCGCCGCAACGCGCAGGGCGGTCTCGACCTGTTCGCCAACCAGGGCTCCGGCGTGCTCACCTCGCTGGCCTGGGGCGACGGTCTCGCCGACATCGCGCCCGGCCAGGCCGTGCAGCCGGGCGACACGGTGCGCTTCCTGTCGCTGGCGGAGCTGGCGCCATGAAGCTGACGCTGAAGTACTTCGCCTCGCTGCGCGAGACGCTGGGCGCGGGCGGTCCACTCGACTGGACGCCCGACGCCGAGCCCACCGCCGCAGCCTTGCGCGCCTGGCTGCGCACGCAGTCGGACGCCCACGCGCAGGCGCTGGCGCCGGGGCGCGCGGTGCGCGTCGCGGTCGACCAGGCCCTGGCCGACGAGGCGACGCCGCTGCGCGACGGCGCCGAAGTGGCGTTCTTCCCGCCGGTCACCGGCGGCTAGGAGGCTTCCGCGATGGCGCGCGTCCGCATCCAGGAAGCCGACTTCGACGTCGGCGCCGAACTCGCGGCGCTGCAGGGCGAGCGCACCGACGTCGGCGCCGTGGCCAGCTTCGTCGGCTGCGTGCGCGGCCATACGCGCGAGGACGACGTCTCCGCGTTGACGCTGGAGCACTACCCCGGCATGACCGAGCGCGCCATCGAGGCGATGATCGTCGAGGCCGAGGCGCGCTTCGGCATCCAGGGCGCGCGGGTCATCCATCGCGTGGGGCGCCTGCTGCCCGGCGAGCGCATCGTGCTGGTGGCCGTGACGGCGTCGCACCGGCGCGAGGCGTTCCAGGGCTGCGAGTTCCTGATGGACTACCTGAAGACGCACGCGCCGTTCTGGAAGAAGGAATCGACGCCGCAGGGGGAGCGCTGGGTGGATGCGCGGGTGGCGGATGACGAGGCGCTGGCGCGTTGGGGGTTGGCGTCGGCGAATGCGGCAGGCGGGCAGGGCGGCGAGGGCGGGGGCGGCTGACGGGGCGGATGTCGGGTCGCCTGCGGACGAACCGCCCGGACGGGCGGCAGTTCGACTCGCGGAGCGCTTCACTTCTCGGCGAGTGAAAACGTCGGCACTCCCGATGTAGTCAGTTGCTGCCCGAGTGGAACAAGTTCGACGCCGAGTGCAGTGAACTGGTGTTCGACGGGAGTCAGTTCATCGCCCGACCCAGTGAGTTCCACTCGGAGTGCAGTTCACTGGCTTCCGAGTCGAACTTGTTCTACTTCGATAGCAGTCGGTTCGATGCGCGCGGCAATCGACTTCTAATGGAGTGGAGTCGACTTCGCTCTGGATCCAACTCGTTCTCGTCTGAGTGAAATTGGTTCTGGCCGGGCTGCCGAGGATCCGAGTCGGCGAGCAGCGATCGGAGCGGGTCTGGGTGCCGGGAGCGAGGCTGTTGGCACTCAAAGTCGTTCGTGCTCGTTTGGCTCGTCACTCACGTTCGGGCTGTTCGAACTGGACGGCAGCGGTTGCCAGTATCGGTCTGCTATGCAGCTGGAAGAAGCTAGTAGAGCCTTCGCCTTCGATGTCGGTGATCGCTGCATTGCTGACGTCTCGTCATGCACACTGATTGGAGCCAGAGAGCTTGCGCGGACGCTTACATACTCGGCGCTTCAGAACTTCACCGAATAGCCGCACGCTCGCAGCTCTTTGACGACCTCCTGTCTCCAGGCCCCGAGGTCGTCGAGCGAGACGTAGACCACCCCACTGATGTCGCTCGGAGTCTCCAGTTGGCCCTTGGTCAGCGCACAGACGTTCTTGCGACCGAGCTTGGCGATCAGATAGCCGTGCTCGAAGACGACGTTTTGACGGGCACGGGGTCTGGCAGGTACCTTGCTCTCGAGTGCGCCTCGGCCGAGGTCGCACGGGGTGTAGAGAATCAACGCGAAGTCGGCTTCGCTCGTGTAGTGCTCGATCTTCTCAATGATGGTCATGCCGCCGCTAGCCTGCTCATGCAAGACGATGGCCTCCAGCCCGAGCGACTCCACGAAACGGGACACCTCTTGCTTTGCGGCGTTGTCGTGTCCGTGGACGATGAAGACTTTGCGCTTGTTCTTTGGGACAGACACAGCCCACGGCCGCGGATGGCTTACATCTGTGGCGGCAAACGGGGTAGAACTGGGGGCGGCGCTTGGGGGCGGCGCAGGTGACGCCAGTGCGGCGACAGTGGCGACCGCTGCCGGCAGGGTGCTCGATGGCGACTTCTCTTGGGTGGCAGGAAAGTTCCCGAACTCCAGGCTGTCAAGCAAAGGCGTGAACTGCTCCTTGAGCCATGTCCTGCGCTCCGCATAGGTGCGAAACTTGGTCTTGATGAAGGCCCAATACGATTCCAGGCTGCGATTTACGCGGACGAAGGACGGCACGAGCTTGGCCCGTTCTGGATCTGAGAGGATTTCGCTTCTCAAGATGTCGTACTCGGACTGTTCACCCTCCGCGCCGGTGGCCCTTGCCACCAACATGTTTACGAAGTAGTTGGCCCGGTCGTATTTGGTTTCCAGGAACTCGAGGCTCATTTGACGTGCGGACCAATTCGGGGCAGAAATCATAGCGCTTACAGGCGTGTTGCCCCGCGGTCTAGTACCACTCGACCAACGATCGCAGCCCTAAAATCGTAGTCATGGCCTCTACCATCACGCCAGGGTCTCCGATCCAGTTTCTCCGCCGCCGCGACTACGTGTACGTGAAACCTCTTGGCAGCGGCGCCTGCGGGGAGACGGTTCTGATCCGAGACGATCAGATCGACAGCCTGTTCGTTTGCAAGAAATACTCGCCGATCTCTGAATCGATGCGCCAGGAGCTCTTCAAAGGCTTCGTCCGCGAGATCAAGCTCCTGCACGACGTGCACCACCAGAACGTGGTTCGTGTCTTCAACTACTACCTATACCCCGAGACACTGCTGGGGTACATCCTGATGGAGTATGTGAACGGGCTGGATATCGAGGAGCATCTGCGCTCCCGGCCTCAGGACGTCAACTCGCTCTTTTTGCAGGCGATTGACGGTTTCGCATATCTCGAAGAATCGCAGATCCTTCACCGCGACATTCGACCTGCCAACCTCATGGTGCGTGAGGACGGAGTGCTAAAGATCATCGATCTCGGATTCGGCAAGCGCGTGCAGACGTCGCAGGACTTCGACAAGAGCATCAGCCTGAATTGGTGGTGCGAACCGCCCGCGGACTTCGCGAGCGACACCTACGACCACGCCACCGAGGTGTATTTCGTCGGAAAGCTCTTTCAAAACCTAATTCGTGAGAATGGTATCGAGCAGTTCAAACATGTGGCGCTCCTAGAGCGTATGTGCAAACGCAACCCGGACGAGCGAGTGGGATCGTTTGCAGACATCCGCAATGAGCTGACGCTCAGCCGCTCCGAGGACATCGACTTTGAGGACCACGAGCTTGCTACTTATCGGCGCTTCGCCGAAGCGGTGTCACGGCACATCAGTAAGGTCAAGGTTGGTGCCAAGTATCCGACCGATCTCGACCGCTTGCGTGCGCAGCTTGATGAGCTATATCGAAATTCGATGTTGGAGGAGACGCTGCCCGACTGTGCCCCTCTCCTGAGGGCTCTTGTCTCGGGTGCCTTCCGTTACCGAAAGCAGGGCTTTCCGACCTGGATCCTCCACGAATTCATTCGCTTCCTTCGGTCAGCGCCAATCGAGAAGCAGCGGGTCGCCCTGGCCAACCTCCACGCCAGGTTGGACGCGATCGAGCGCTACGTCGATCCTCCGGAAAATCCGGACATTCCCTTCTAGGTGGTTGCGTCAGTTATTGACCGGATGCCTGCGGAGCTCAAGTGACGATTCTTGTTGCCTTGCCTGAGGACACGCCGGTGATGGCCGCCCAGTGATGAGGATTGCAAGCCATGGCACGCCCGCGCGTAGCATGTGCACAAGCGCGGCGAGAGGGATATTGCCGATGCGCAATTTTCCAAGGGGTTCGGATGATGCTTTTGTGTGTCGATCAAAGATCGGGAATTTTGTTCGTGGGGGATGGGAGCCCGTTTGCGCCATGTCCTCCGGGCAGCAATCTCACGCCATGCGTGCTCGTCCAAGCGGGTCAGGCCGCTGCTGAGGTCGCACCCAAGAGCACGGCGTTCGAGTTCAGCACCTGGATGTTTCAGGAGGAGCTGTTTGATCCACTAACACGTCTGCGGCGTGGCCGACTTTGGCAGCCCCACACGGTGGGTGAACAACCTGCGACCGTCCAGGTTGCATCGAGCGTTGAAAATATGCTGTCCTCGGGGGCAGCCGGTGGCTACGCGCGCAAGGTCTATCGGTATGAGCCGGCGCAAGAGCTTTGGCAGTCGCCAGCGCGTGGTTTAGGTGCCACCCTGGCGCTGGGAACGCAGAGGGCCTTCACTCTTTGGACTCTGGTTCATGCGGAGATCGTCCACGACGGATCGATTCTGGTGATGCTCAAGGCCAGAGGTGGTCTCGGCGCCTTGCCGGATCTTTCGCTGAGCAACGTCGCGGAAGAATTCAAGGACGCGATCCAAACCAACTACAACGTGGCATTGGAGGCGGTTCACCGCGAAACGCCTGGTTCGGTCGTCGATCGCGTAAAGGACACGATGGCGGTCATGATCAACCGTTGGTTGGTGCAGAACAAGCGGGCGCCCATCTCCCTGCAGCAGGAAGACATCGGCAACACCGTCAAGGCGCTCGATTCGGCGACGCACTTTTGCGTCATCAAGGCCGGAGAGGTAGTCGGGCGGCTTCATGCGCGCAACAAGCCCGGTGAGCAGTTCCGGCGAAGTCTGCCGGAAATTCGCGAGTCGGACGCCGAACTGGCGGTGCAGTGTCTGGCGTTTGTGATGTATGAGCTCGGGTACGCCGCGGCGGCCCAGATTTGAAAGAGGTAAAACTCGGATCACGGGACCTGTTCGTCTGCGGCATCCACCAAGTCAACGGCGGCTTCGCTGCCGCGTGCTACGAGGGCTGCCAATGAGCGCAGTGGTCGAGCTGAACGGTCTGTCAACCTGGTCTGCCGCAACCGTAGTCGGCAGCGCCCGCTGCTGGCGAAGCGAATCGCAAGTCAAGCCCCCATGGGCAGATCCGGGCCTCTGAAGAGTGGCCCGATGATTCCGCTTTGCAGCGATTGCGGAAGTTCGAGTTGACGTCACCAATGTCGGCTCACGCTGCAAAGCCGAAGTTCGGAACGTCGGCCCGATCAGACGACGCGGGCACGCCGAGCAGGGCGCGCCTTGCCAGAGAAGTGCTGGACGCCGCAGTTGCAGAACAACTGCGTCAGCTTGGGCTTGTCAGACTAACGGCGCCGACCGCTCTTTAAAAAATCTTCTAGGGAACTGCGATTGAGGCATTTCGACCCGTTCTCAGCCCCACGCGGTGAGCTTCGAGACGACTGCCTCATGCACCATCACTTCGACTTGACCCACCAGCCGATGAGACTGATGGCGAGCGACCCGAAGATGCTGAAAGCGGTCTTGTATGGGAAGCGCTCCGCAATGAGCGCGGTGAGCATCCACCACGGCCCGTGCTTCTCGAAGAGCTGGACAGTGCTCTCGGGCTTAGCCTCTGGCGGCTTCTGCTCCGAAGGCTTGGGCTGTTTTCGGACGGTCATGGCGATCCTGCTGAGTTCTTCCTGCCAAAGCTATACGGTGATCTTTGAAGATCAACCGGAACCGCCTCAATCTTTTCGTCACGACTGCGCGGCATCGGAAGCACTCTAGACCCGTTCTGACTACCTAACGCGTTGGATCCTGTGGTGAGAATGCGGGTGGAAATGGGGGGCGTCAGGAGCCACTTTCAATTAAATCAATAGCTTAGAGTCGCCTGAGGCGGTGTCGAGGATGTCGCTCTCGGCGCCGTCCATGGTGACCTGCAACGCGTCGTCGATCATCTTGATCTTGATGTTCTTGTCGGCGAACTTGTGCACGACGCCGTCGAGGCCTTACCGAGGCCTTCCAACGAAGCCGACCTTGCGTCGGCTTTCTGCTGCGCGTCGCTTGCGCGCTCACTAGCGGTCGATGGGTCACGCCGATAGATCGCAGAATCGGACTGTTAACCGGAAGGGAGCACGAATCCGAGCCGACCCATTACGCCATATCCCGGTCGAAACGACCTTCGCGCTTTCTGGGATTTCCGCAGTAAGCCATCTTAGACTACGATGCCGCCAGAGGGAATAACTTTGCTGCCATGAATACCATCAATAATTTTAAGCGAAGAGTCGATCATTTACCTGAAGACGCAATAGCGTGCTTGCAGAAGGTGGAGGACCTGTTCGGTGCATCTTGGCTGAAAGAAGACGGCAATCATCTCCTGCAAATTCTTTGGCTTAGAAGAGATCCGCTTTCTACAAACGAGCTGTACGTGCTGGGCAATGCCATCAAAAAGCTTCAGCCCACGCATAAAGATTGGTTAGCCAGCATTGCAGAAGATATTAAGCGCGACGCTGCAACGGCGAATGGTTTCATTTTTGAAATTATCGTATGCGGGGCTATTGAAGGCACCAATGGCGCGAAACTCAAGCCTTCGCCGAAGAATAAGCCTGGCGTTGATCTGACGCTCCGATTCCCAGATGGATTCCAGTACGAGATTTCGGTTAAGAATCACGGCATCTCGAAACACGAGACCGAATTCCAATCCCGCTCAAAAAGTCTAGATGAGATTTTCCAAGCGGGGCTAAAGGCTGCTGGGAAAAATGGCAGGCTTTTCGTCTCGTGCGAGGATCACATGACGGAGGAAGATTTTCAGCGCTGTACTGAAGTGCTTCAGAATACGAGGTTGTCAACCGGAAAATATGATGTCGATGGAAGTCGGCTCGGCATGATATTTCGCGAATTTTCGAACGAGCCCGGCAAAACATTCTCGCGCAACTTCACCTCACATCTTTGCATAGTAAGCAGTCCTCAGCATAGAAACGATCGCTTGAACTTCAGAGACAAGCTTTCGATCGCTTCCGGCAACATGCGGAAGCATCTAACTCGGACGCCAAAGAATTTCCTATTGCTTCGGATGCGACTACACGCAAACGCAGACATCATCGGACTCAAGAATCTTGCTCAGGAAATGATAGATCACGACGAAAATTGCGGCTTTGACGGAGTAATCCTGACCCAAGCAACAGTCGTAAAGGGCGACGGGAGGACCGCAATCCACACAGTGTTCCAGGCCGCTATGAATGGCCAGCGTGATTCGCTCATCCAAGCCGGCATGGCAGGAAACAGGTTAAATGTTGGCTTGGGCCTGGGTACGATAGGGCAGACGCCAACGCATGTGCAATTGGACGTTGGTAACGGTAAGCCTATGCGAATGGATCCAAGCAATTATTTCTATCAGCGAGGTGACTTCTACTATCTAATGAAAGAAGAAAGCGGCGTATTCACAGGTGAAATGGAATCACCTGCATCCGGCATACATACCCATTGCGTATGGAAGAATGCAGGCGGCGAAGTACTGATGAAGGGCATCAGCCCACCAACAGAAGAGTTGCTGCTGATTTGACCGATTGTTTTAGATGTCGGTCATGTACATCGCATTCAGCTCGTCGTCCTGCACGAAGGCGTAGGCCAACGTGATCCGGCCCGATGAGTGGCCGAAGGCCTTCTGAAGCAGCTCGACGCCGACCTTGTGCGTGCGCAGAATCGGGGTCAAGTCTTGCCTTTGCCTAGCCTGCGAGGCAAAGGCA
>Ga0209759_1001791_pt1 | contig 10887 bp, 20 predicted proteins | sample AraplaCL_Col_mMS_FD_184261 | JGI IMG/M metagenome (GOLD analysis project Ga0209759, IMG submission 184261) | Arabidopsis root microbial communities from the University of North Carolina, USA - plate scrape CL_Col_mMS (SPAdes) (version 2) | ecosystem: Host-associated > Plants > Roots >...
GTGCGACGCCGGCGGAGATTTTCTGAGCGCGCAAAGCAAAAAGCCCAGTCGGTGAGGACTGGGCTTTCTACGCGAGTTCTGGTGGGGCGTGAGTGACTCGAACACTCGACCTACGGATTAAGAGTCCAGCCCAATTTATATATGCGTCAAAGGGTTAGGTATAAATTCCGTTCCGCAAACCTTCCGGATGTGCTGCCCGCGAACCCGCATTCCACCGTGGGGTAAACGCGCTTTGCGGAACGGTTTACCGCGTGGGCTTGATCTTATCACCGCGGCGATTTCGCACGTACCGCTCGGTCATCGCGATCGAGGAGTGGCCAAGCTGCTTTTGCGCTTGGCGGATGTCGCCCGCCGAGTCGGTCTTGTCGGTGCCGGCCTTCGCCCGAAGGTCCCGGAACTGGAACGCGTCCTTATCGATGCCAGCAGCCTCGCGCGCCTTGTCGAAACGCGAGCGCAGCGCGTCTCGGCCGAGGCGCTCACCTGACTCGTTGACGACCAGGGCGGTGCTCACGACCTTGTAGCCTTTCTTCCGTGCACGGATACGATCCACGACCGCCGCCAACTCGCCGACCACCGCAATGCGCAGCTTCTTTTTGGTCTTGCCCTGCTGGATCTCGAGTTCGGCGCTGCCGTTGATGTGGCGTTCATCAAAGCGGAGCGTGTCGGCCGGGCGCTGGCCGGTGAGGTATGCCAGGTCCATGGCGTCCCGCAGTGGCTGGTCAGCGGCCTTATATACGGCAGCGAAGACGTCATCCTCGACGTACACATCGCGGCCTTCCTCCTCGTTGCGCTTCACGCCCGCACACGGGTTCGGTGCCCGAGTCAGGCCAGAGTCCCGGGCAAAGTTAAAGACGTGAGAGAGCAGCGCAACCTCTCGGTTTGCGCGCACGTGGCCGGCATCGACAGGCGCGACACGGCCTTTCTCTTCATACCAGTCGCGCGCCTTCTTGGCGCGCCAGCGGAAATAGCCGCGTACGTGCATGGGCTCGATCTCGTCGAGCGGTGCATCCTTGAAAAACTCACGCAGATTGTCGAGCTCCTTCACGTTGTCGCTGCGTGTGCGCGGCGACTTGGTGGGGAGCACTTCGGCAACGTACTTGTTTGCCGCCTCGGCAAACATCACGATGGGGGATGCCGGCACCTTGGCCTGCTCCAGCTCCGACCACTTGCGCACGGCTTCAACATAGTCGGAGCCAAGCGGCAGTTCCTTGCGCGGTTTGCCGCCTTGGTCGTAGTAGTAGTACGTCTTTTTCCCGCGCCGACGAGGGCGCAGGCCAGGCGGCATGTTGGTATTGACGGTTGGTTTGCGTCCCATTATTTCAGCCCACGAGTGCAAGGGCGGCGGGTTGCCATTTCTTCCGGGGTTCTGCGGTAGCTACTTCAGCAACCTTCCGCCCTTCGATTACTGCACGCGCGACGATGGGGCGCCCGCGAGCGTTCGGCCAGAACGGGATGCCGGCAGAGCGCAGCTGGTCGATCTGCAGCTCCTCGCGAGTGTACTTTCTGCCGTTGATCGTCTTGCCGGTCTTTACGCCCGTCAATTCTTCCACTTCTTCGGGCGAGAGGAATGTATCGCTCACTTCAGGCCCCAATTTTGTTTCGTTGTTTCGATGGTTCGTGCTGCTTTCCCGCCCATGCTAGGATCGCGCCGATCAACGTCTGCCAACGGCTCCGCACATGGATTCGTTTCACCGAAGTGACTGGATTGGCGTAGCACAAGCACTCGGCGGCATGCTCGCCGTTGTCGCTGCTTTTGTGGTCAGTTCGCGCCAGAGCCAGCATGCGGCCAAGCTGCGACGCATGGACAGTCTTGAGCGCCTTGGAGCGCTCGGACGTCTCGTTCAATTGGCGAGATTTCGGGTCGAGGACTACCTCGACGCAGTAATGGGGACGGCAGCCATTGGGGGCCTTAAGTTTCCGAACATTGAGATCGTTCAATCGGTTGATGTAGCCTTTGAGGCATTGGCATCTGCCTCTATCGAGGACGCACCGTCGGCCGATGCTCTTGAGGCTCTTCTTGATGCGAAGACGGCGGCTCGTCACGCACGGGCGTTCATTCCAGACCTGGCCAGCAATCCAGCGGGCAGATTCATGGCTGAACATGAGACGGGGCTTAGAGTCATAGCCACTAGATTGTCGGACGCGGAGGAGGGGCTTCGCGAAGAGTACGAGCGGATGGCCGAGTCCATTTAACGTATCGCAAGCGTCACGGACAATACTGCGCACGCCGGCCATGTCGAGTAGCTCGGCCGTGGTATCGGCAAGCATGTGGCACATCTTCATCCGGCCGAGGCGCCCCATATCCGTCAGATGGATGTCATCGACATAGACGGTCACGTTGCGCCTCCATTGGTTGCGGCTGTGCGGTTGACGCTGCGTGCGATCGCCAGCAGCACATCTCGAAACTCGGGCGGCGTGGCGTTCCGGATCCGCGTCTTGTCCTTGCCGCCAACCATGGCCATCACACCGATGCGGCGCGCCTTTTCGTATCCGTGGCGCTCCAGCGCAACCGGGTGAATGCGTTGCTCGCTCGGCCCCCATTTCAATTCCGGTAGCTCTGCGCCGACCGCGTAGAGCCAAGTTGCTTTGCGGCTCATGTGGCCGTAGTGGCCTTGCTCGACGTAGCAGGTCCAGCCGCCAAGCTCGTCGGCCTCTACCCATCCTCCAGATTTCGGGGGGGGGCGTGAGTCCGAAGAAGCGCCAAGCGTGCGAGTGCGCTGGGTGCTCCATCACGCCACCGTAGTTGCGCACCGCGGTGAGCGCGGAGGCGAAGCGGCCGCCGTCTTCACCGAGGCGGTATTGGTTCGGCTTGTTCGGTGCGCCGTGCCAGTACCGGCCCCAACGCTGACATGGCGGATGTGCGACGACCGGCAGCGGGCCAGAGTAACGCCGGGCATCCTTCGCCTCGTCCCAGGGCTCTACGCCAGGCAGGCCAAAGTAGGCGCCGTCAGTCTCGACGAACAGGGCTGCGATCACTTCCCGCCCTCCAGCCGCGTGCAGGCGGCGGCGATAGCGGAACGCGTTTCTCGCGCCACGCAGTAGAGTTGCAGAAGCTCATCCACAACGGCGGTGTCTCCCGCATACCAACGTCTCCCAAGCTCGGTAACATGGTCTTGGAACTGGCGCAGCATTTCTGCAAGGGCTGGATTGCGACGCAACGCGGCGTGCGCCTGCTTGAACAAGCCCTGATAGTCGACCCGCATGCCCGAGTGCTCAGCTGCCAGAAGCGCCACGCCCGACACTGACCGGGCGGCGCGAGCCCGCTGCGCGTCTCCATGGCCGCCTTTGTCGGCGAGCTCGTCGTCAACGTCCGTTGCCCCAAGCCAGAACGAGCCTTCCTCGGGACAGTCCACGCCCCAGGCAACGAGGCCATTCTCGTGAGTGGCAATCGCCACCTCGGCGTCGTGGCCGCCGAAGAAGGCCAGCAGCGCCTCTGCCTGGCGCAGGGTGATGATGGTCTGCGCCGCGTTCATCGTGCACCCCCGAGCTCAACCCAACGGCGAATAAACATCGCCTGTGCCCGTTCCGGATGGACGGTGTTCATGCGGCGCGCCAGTGGCGCGATGCCGTCGAGGATGGGCCACGGGGTGTCATCGTGCGGCATGAGGTCGCGGCGTTCGGTGGCGAGTAGGACCAAGTCGGCGGTGGCCACGGCTTCGCTCAGTTTGGCGGGCAGGCCAAAGTGGGCGCGGATCACGCCGTCGACGCGATCCTCGACCGCGCGGTAGTCGGGCAAGAGAGCCTTGAGCGGGCGGGGGATGTCTTTGCAGTACGCCTCGTGCGCATCGTGCAGGAGCGCCTCGAGCGCGTGCTCGCGAGGCACGATCTGGCTGACTAGCACGCTGTGCTGGGCGACGCTGTAGAAGCGGCGGGCGTGGCCAGCGTAGCGGCACTCGTGCGCCAGCGCCTGGGCAATGTCGAGGATGTCGATCTGCTGCGGTTGCGGGTCGGCGTAGTCGAAGCGTTTGCCGGTGGCGGTAAGGATCCAGGTCATTCGGGGCTCCGGGCTGTGGTGGTCAGGTCAGCGTGTCGCGATAAGCTCGCCCGTCGCGCCAGCCCCATGTTGGGTGGCGAGGCTGTACACGAGCTGGGTTGCTTGGAGTTGCTGGCGGCGGGTAGTCGCCTCCTGCATGTCGTCGGTCAGGGTGATGGCCGCGCCGATTGCGCGGAACTCGTCGCCGGTGCAGCCGAAGCGGCCGGCGCGCTTGAAGCGCTTGCCGACCTCGGCGAATGCCGCAACACCGCGCGCCATCGCGTCGAGTACCTCGGGCTGGTCAGAGAACTGCCGTTGCGCCAGCATCTGCCCAACGTTGATGCGGAAGGCGAGCGTGTGCCAGCTCTCCTCGGTGGCCGTGCCGTCGCGCATCTTCTCCAGCTCGACGTGCGGCACGAGCTGAAGCTGCGTTTCGTTGCGCTGGCTGAACCGAAAGAGGATGGGCAGGGCGCCGGTCTCGCGCGCGGGCCGGCTGCGCTTGTTGCGGCGGTGGCTCATGCTTGGGCCTCGGCGGATTCCAGTGCGGCCAGCACAATGGCGTCGAGCTGCTCGAACATCGCTTCGGGCCGACCGTTGTTGAAGACCTCGATGTCGCCGCCGTGCACCGCGATGCCGCGCTCGCTGCTGTGCGGATTCACGCGCCGCGCGGCAGCCCGATGTAGGTGGATTACGATGCCGCCGCGCTTGCGGATCATGTCGGCCTCGTTTTCCATGCGCACGTCCGACACGACAACGCTGCGGCCGTTCGTGACGCACTCGGCCAGGATGGTGTCTTCTGCCAGGCGCACCCACACGTCGGGGTGCACCAATTGCCGGCCCCACTCGGTGCCGAGCGATTGCATCAGCTGACGGGGCGATTTGCCGACTTCCGGCAAGACTTCCTCTTTGCGGCCGGGCTCGAAGTCGGCGCTGGTGAGGGCGAAAGCGGCCATCAGCATGGCGCGCAGCGGATCTGCAAAGGCGATTTGGCGGAAGCCGTGGCGCGCGCGCAGGTGCTGCGCCGCTGTGTCTTTGCCACTCTGTGCGGGTCCGGTCAGTCCGATCAACATGGGCATTCCTCTGGAAGGGATGCCCGCGCACCACGTGGCGCGCGGGCCAGGGGTTACGCTGCGAACGGGTCGCCGAAGAAGAAGGGCATGCCGGCGCCGTCGCGGATCTTGGTGATCAGCTCGGTAGTGGCGGCTTCCAGCGTTTTGTCTTCGCGCATCAGCTCATACCAAAAGCTGAGCTTGCCCTCACGCACGCGGTAGCGCAGGCGGGCCTCGATGCGGTACGCGTCGCCACCCCAGAAGACAGGAATGCCGACCGCGAAGCGCTCGAACATCTGCATCTTGGCCAGCGTCTGGCTGTCGTCGTCTTGCGTGAACGCCATCTGCACGCCGCCGTTTTGCAGGCGGATGGCGCTCTTGAAGCGCATGTCTTGGTTGGCCTCGAACGACAGGGCCATCTCCAGCATCTGTGCGCCGCTGGGCGAGTTCTCGCCGCCAGTGATGTCCTTGAGGTTGTCCTCGATGAACGCAGCAAACGCGGCTTGCGTCATGGGCGTCTTGTTCGAGCTGATCCAGCGTTTCCATTCGGTGCTGAATGTGGGCGCAAAGCGCGCGGTGTGGTCGCGCCACTGGGCCTTGTCGGCATCGTCGCCGTGGTCGTTGATGATGGCGAGGAAGCCGACGTCGCCGGCCTGGTAGTCAGCAGTGCCCCAGATGGTGCAGTTGGTCAGCGAGCCGTGGCGCTTGACGTAGCCGATGAAGCTGTCAGCGTCGTTGGTCTTGATCTTGGCGCGCTTGCGGGCCGGTGCCGGAAGGAGCTTTTCATCATCTTTCTCGGTGATGGTCCAGCCCGGCGGCAGCGCAACGCGGCGCAGGTGGGCGGCAACGCCGCCGGTCAGCACATCGACCGGCGCTTTCATTTCGCGCGCCAGCGTTTCGGCAATGTTGGTTTGGTCTTCGTTCAGCATCAGAGTGTGGCCCTTGTGGGTGGTGGGTTACGCCGACTTGAGCGCGGCGGTGGGGGCTTCTGCGGCAACCTTGAGATCCAGCTTCTGTTGCTTCGGGTCGTCCGCAACGAGGTTGCCTTCTGGGGTGGCGAAGAGCATGGCTTCCATGGCGTCTTCAGCCGGCTTCTTGAGCGTGACCTTGCCGGTGATGTGCATGGCGCCGCCGCGCGTGGCCTTCTTGACGGTCACTTCGAGCGTCAACTTGCCGGCCTTGCCGGAGGCGTCCACCGCATTGACGAGCTCGGCCATCTTGTCGCTCGCGGTATCGATGAACACGCCGCCGCCGATGTGGCGCAGGGTGTCGGTGATGGGTCTGGCGGACACGTGTCCTCCTGATCGGATGCCGCCCTCGGATGCGCCGGGCGGCGTGGCGCTAGTCGATGTCGTTGGCCTGCAGCCGCTTGATGTCGGGCTGCTGGTGGGCGGCGCGCTCGGCCTGCCGCTGTGCGTGGGCGTGGGCGGAGACTTCGAGCGTGCGGCGAATGGTTGCGGAGGTCAGCGCGACCTGCGAGGTGCAGGTCAGGCGCAGGCGGCGCCATTCGCGCAGCACGTCGGCATCAGGGAGCGCGGGCGCGGTCATGGCTAGGCAGCGATTTCGGGTGCAGTCGCGCTGGCGAGCGGCGCGCCGGTGCTTTGATATGCTCGGGAGCGTTCAACTTGAACTGTTCCCACCCCATTCAGCGAGGCGACATGCGCATCGTCAGCACCTTCCTTCCCGCCGCTCACGACGAGGACATCGGTCGGCGTACCCAGCTTTTCGTTTTTGATGCCCTCGTAGGCGAGAAAAACCTCGTGCTCGGGGTCACGGTTGGCAGGATTGACGGTCCAACCCTTGACGACGTGAAGTGCTCCCCGATCGGCAACAAGATCATTGGCCGACTGGCTGCCCATCACCAGCTCAACTACCCGGACGGCGCGATTGTCTTGGCCGGGGTGCAGAGCGTCGGCACAGCGAAACAGCGCGTTCGCAAGGTGTTGGCGGACGCGCCCGATCAGGCCGCTGTGCTTTTCCTCTGCGGAGACTCGAAGGTCTACGACGCGGTCACGCCGCACCTCGGCATCGATTACCAATCCGCGGACCCGAGCGCGCAGTAGCGTTTTGGCGAGGGATGGCGTGGGAGTCATGCCGCCTCCCTTGTTGCGTCTGCGGCGATTGCCTGTTCGGCCTTCTCCAGCGCGCCCGCGCGGGTGCACGAAATCTTGAGGTTGATGCGGCCTTTGCGAAACGTTGGGCTTGGGTAGACGCCGCTGTCACGGTCAGTGACCTTCCAGCCGGAGCGCAGCAATGCCGTGGCAAGCTGCACCTCGTCGCCTTCGCCCATGCAGCCCGTGTAGATAAGCGTGTTGCTCGCGAAACCGCGCGAGATGCTCTCGCCGAACAGGCGGTAACCATTGCGCTCGATCTCCGCGCGCTCGAGCTGCAAGGCGTCGAGCGTTTTCGCCATGGACTGAATCTCGGCCATCCGCGCGCGGTGGCGTTCCTCTTCGTGCCGGAGGGCCTGCTGTAGCAAGGGCAGCCGGCAGATTTCTTCGTAGGTCAGGAATTTCTTCGCCATGGCCGACCTCACGCGAGAAGCGTTGCGGCGGCCGGCGCAACAGCGCCAGCTAGGCCGAACAGCAAGACGATCAGGACGATGGCGGCGCCGGGGTGGCGGCTGAAATAGCCCTCAGCAAGGCGGGTCGCGGGCGATCGCATGGGCGGCCTCAGACCGTCTTGTCCGCGCGGGGCTGCGTGGGCTCTTGCGGGCCCGCACTGTCCATTTGCAGTGCAACGGCGTGCGCGCCAAGGACAATGATCACTGCTGCGACGTAAGTCAGGAGGCCTTTGAGGCGCCCTCGGCTGGTGCGGGTAAGCATGCTGTTCTCCGTCTCTCGCATGGTGTTGGGGTCTGCGAGGCAATATTAGTCCGACTGATTCTATAGATCAAGAGTCGGACTAATAATTCAGGAAAAAATGTAGGTGAGTGTGTTCTCGGGGCACAAAAAAACCCGCACGAGGCGGGTTCGATGGGTCTTGGGAGAGGGCTAGAAGTTGCCCATGCCAGAGCGGTACTTCACGCGGCCAACGATGTCGATGTGTTCAAGCTGGTCAGTAGGCACGACGAAGGGTTCGTGCTTTTCTTTGTTGTCGCTTGCCACACGCAGGGAGCCATCCGGCAGCCGGAACAGATTCTTGACGAGCATTTCACCGGCATAGACCAGGGCGAACACGCCGCCGCTCGCAGGGATACGGCGATCGGCTCTGTCGACAACGACAGTGTCGTCGTCGAATAGACGTGGCTCCATGCTGTCGCCCCTAACCTTGACCGCTACAAGGTTCTTAGGATTGGCATGCAATCGGCGGATGTAGTCCGCTTGAAATGGCAGTGGAGCTTTTTCTTCGATGTGCCAGGTCTCTCGCCCATTGCCGGCGGAGAGCGCAACATCGATGTGGGTGATCAAGACGGTGGTCTCCGGGGGAAGTTCTTCAAGAGAGTTGTAGGTCGAGATCGGCCGCGCTGGGATGCCTTTGCTGACCAAGAATTGGCGCACTTCTTCGTTCATTGCATCCTGCTCTTCAAGCGCTCGAACCTCTTCCTCGTGCCGGGCGATTGCCTCTGGTGAGTTTAGGCTCGGAAGCCGGAGCGGGCCGGCCAGCGCTTTCATTTCAGCTGCCAGGTTCGGGCTGATCTCAGCGGGAGCGCATCCTAGGAGTTCGCAAAACTTGGCCAGAGCCTTGATGTTCAGGGGGATGCGCCCCTGCAGATACTGGCTCAATGCGCTCTGACCAAATTCGAGCCGAGCAGCTGCCTCCGCTTGCGAGGATGGCTGCTTGCGATCTTTCTGCTGCTGCTGCCACGCCGCAAAGCGCGTGCGCAGGCGGTCAGCGTCGGCCTTTTGCTCGGGTGTAAGGGGTTGGGCGGGCATGGGCGAAAGATATTAGCGGCACTAATTTCCTGCAAACAGTCCAACTGTTGATTTATTCAAGTAGTCCGACTAATATTCTGTGCATGAACGGACTTCTTGAACTTCGCAAGCGTCTCCGGTTGTCGCAGGCGCAACTGGCGGCAGGCATCGGGCTCGGCCAGTCAGCCATCTCGCAGTGCGAGCGGGGTGGCTGCCGACTGTCGCCCGATTCAGCGATGCGCCTGATCGAGTTCGCCAAGCGCCGCGGCGTGGTTACGTCCCTCGATGAGATCTACATGAGCGGCGAGCAGAAGTGACGCGCTGCTAAAGCCCAGCTCGCTTGTTGACGCGAAGGTTGCGTGTACGCGGGCGTTGGTCCGCGGAAGTGAATGCCCCTCGAGGCCGCGACAGATTCAGTGTGGCTCGCGAGCGCTTCATCAGTTTGGTTGCGACGGCAATCTCGTGGCTTGTTAGCCGCCGCAAGTATTTGGGCTTCGGCTCGAACATGTCTGACTCCCCTTGTGTAGTTAGGTGGAGTCTAGGTGCGGGCCCAACAAATAAGTAGTTCAGAGGGAGGCCGGTTTACCGGCTTTTGACCAGGAGAGAGCGTGAGGCACCAGTACTCCGACATCAACCAGCACGACGTGCTGTACAGCGTCGCTCGGGCCTATCCGGGCGGCATCGAGGCCCTGGCGCCGCGCATGGGCATGACGGCGCCAGTGTTGCGCAACAAGCTGCGCCCAGGCGTCGACACCCATTACATGAGCTTTGAGCAGGTGTCGCTTCTGCTCGAGCTGGTGGAAGAGGCCAAGGTGCCCAACGCCAAGCTGCCCATCCGCGCATTCTGCTGGCGGCATGGCATGGTCGCGCTGGATGTGGCGCGCGTGAAGTCCGAGCCGCGGACCGACGCCGATTTGAACCGTGCCTATGGTGAGGTGCTGAACGAACTCGGCGACATCAGCAAGAAGTTCGGCGAGGCACTTGCGGACAGCCATCTGTCACACGCCGAGATGGACGCGCTCGAGCTGGAATTCGAGCAGCTTGTCGCGGCCGCCATGCACTTTCGCGAGATGCTGCTCGAGCGCACCGTGCGCGATAGCGGGGTGCGGCATGGCTGACGCTGCTGACATTGCCGGGTACCACGAGGAAACGTTTCACGCAGCGCGGCTTGCTGCGGTTCGCCGCGCGGCTCGCGTGCGAATCGGCCGGCCTGGCGTCTGCCGCTTCTGTGGTGAATCCGTGGCACTCGAGCGCGCGTTCTGCGATGTCGACTGCCGTGACGATCACGAGCGCTTGGAACGCGTTCTTGCACTGCGCGGGAGCAGTCGAGGATGACGGCGCCCGCGCAAGCCACTGTTCGGCGCTCGACGCGCCAGACACTCACACGCCGGACCCTGAAGGCAGCACTCGCCCGCATCGAACAACGTCTTTATCGCGCACGCGAACCCTTCGCGGTGTTCGTGCGTGATGGCGATGCCCTAATGGTCCGCACCTCAACCAAGATGTTCGCCGACGAATGCGCCCGCGCCACCCGGCTCGGGACTCGCAGCCATATGGTCGGCGTCTACGACGCGCAGGCGACGATCGAAATCGTGCGCGGCGATCTGGAGTTGTTCTGCAGATGATCGATTTCAAAGCAGTCGCCCAGGCCGCTCTGGCTCAGGCGGATTCACTGGTCTCGGCTTGGCTGCCCGATGGCCGGCGAGAGGGGCGCGAGTGGAGTGCGCTGAACCCGAACCGCGCGGACAGCCGGCGTGGCTCATTCAAGATCAACCTGGAATCGGGCACGTGGTGCGACTTTTCCAGCGGCGACAAGGGCGGAGACCTGGTGTCGCTGTACGCGTACCTGCAGGGCACCCGACAGGCAGACGCTGCCAAGCAACTGGCTGAGCAGTTCGGCATGGCGCCGGACAGCACGATCGCGCAACAGCCCGCGCGGGAGCCGGCAAAGCGCAGAAGCGCCTGGGTGCCGGTCATCCCGGTGCCGGAAGGCATCGTGTCCGCGCCGAAG
>Ga0209759_1001795_pt1 | contig 10872 bp, 12 predicted proteins | sample AraplaCL_Col_mMS_FD_184261 | JGI IMG/M metagenome (GOLD analysis project Ga0209759, IMG submission 184261) | Arabidopsis root microbial communities from the University of North Carolina, USA - plate scrape CL_Col_mMS (SPAdes) (version 2) | ecosystem: Host-associated > Plants > Roots >...
ATGTCAGCGTCGAATCCCCTGACCCGACGTGGTTGTTCGAGCCATGCACACGAGCGTCGACGGCCCGTGCCCATGGCACCGCGCCCCGGGTCAAGCCATGTGCTGGCCGCCGTTGATCGCCATGTTCGCGCCGTTGACGAAGCCACCACGCTCGGACACCAGGTAGCCGATCAATTGCGCGATCTCGTCCGGTTCGCCCAGGCGTCCGGCCGGGATCTGCGGCAGGATGCGCGACTCGAGCACTTCCTGCGGCACCTTCTCCACCATGGCGGTGCGCAGGAAGCCCGGCGACACGGTGTTGACGGTGATGCCCTTGCTGGCGAACTCGATCGCCAGGGACTTGGTGAAGCCGTGGATGCCGGCCTTGGACGCCGCGTAGTTCGCCTGGCCGAACGCGCCGCGCTGGCCGTTGACGGACGAGATGTTGACGATGCGGCCCCAACGGGCGGCGAGCATGTCCTCGATGACCGGCTTGGTCATGTTGAACATCGAATCGAGATTGACGTGCAGCACCTGCTGCCACTGGTCGCGCGTCATCTTGCGGAAGCTTGCGTCCTGCGTGATGCCGGCGTTGTTCACCAGCACAGACACCGGTCCGTGGCGGCCGCGGATCTTCTCGACCGCGCGCGCGCAGGACTCGAAGTCGGCCACGTCGACGGGCTCCGCGGCGAAGGCGTAGCCTTCGCGCTCGCGCTGGGCCAGCCAGTCGCCGACGCGCGCGTTGCCCGGGCTGTGCAGCGCCACGACCGCGAAGCCGTCGTCCGCGAGCTGCTTGCAGATGGCCTGGCCGAGGCCGCCGGTGCCGCCCGTGACGAGGGCGAGCCGCTTGACGCTGTTCATGTCGAATGTCCCTTCTCGAGATGAGGCCTGCCGCGGGGCCGCCTTCGAGCACAGCTTAGCCCCGCGATGCGGCGTCTCGTTGACGCTGCTCAAGACCGCACATCCTCTTGCAGCATGCGGCCTCGAGCAACCCCCAATCTCCTGCCGTGAGCGGTTCGGCGCCCTGCTGTCGGGCATCACGCAGTTCGAGGTCAGTTCGAAGGGGCAGGAACGCGCGACCTCCGTTCGCGCCGTTCGACAAGTTCAAAGACGCCCATGCCCGCGAGCATGGCAAGCACGAAGGCCGCCGCCTTGATTTCGCCCATGCCCACGGCCACCAGCCCAGGGCCTGGGCAAAAGCCGGCGATGCCCCACCCGATGCCGAACAAGAGGCTGCCGCCGATGAGCCTGCGGTCGATCTTGCGAGCGGTCGGCAACTTCATGGCCTGCCCCAGGAACGAGGCCGCCCGGTTCCTTGCCGCCGCAAATGCCATCGCGCCGACGGCGATGGCACCTGCCATCACGAACCCCAACGAAGGGTCCCAGCGACCAGTCAGGTCCAGGAAGCCGAGAACCTTGGCTGGGTTGGCCATGCCTGAGACGATGAGCCCGAGGCCGAAGACCAGGCCGGAGATCAGCGAAGTGACGATGTTCATGAGGGTTCTCAGGCGGAAAGCAGGTGACGGGCGACAAAGACCGTGACGAATCCGGTGCCCATGAAGGTGGCCGTGGCGACGAGCGAGCGCGGAGACAGCCGCGAGAGTCCGCAGACCCCGTGACCACTGGTGCAGCCGGAGGCGTACCGCGTTCCAATTCCGACCAGCAGTCCGGCAATGAGCAGCGCCGTCCAACTTGCGTCGATCTGCGGCCGAGGCAGCGGGCCGAAGAGGACATGGGCAGACGGAGCCAGGAACATTCCGACGACGAAGGCCGCTCGCCAGGCGATGTCTCCGTTGGCCGGTTTCAGCAAGCCGCCCACGATGCCGCTGATGCCTGCGATGCGGCCATTCAGCAGCAGGAGCATCGCCGCAGCTGCGCCGACAAGCAGGCCGCCTGCCAGCGCGGCCCAGGGGGTGAAGGAAATCCAGTCGATCGACACGTGCCTCACTCCTTGGGGCAATAGAGGTTGTAGAGCAGCTCGAGCACCCGCATGACCTTCGGATCGGCGACGCTGTAGAAGATGCGCTTGCCTTCACGCCTCGTGTTGACGACGCCCTCGGTGCGCAGCACGGCGAGCTGTTGGGACAGCGTCGGCTGGCGGATGTCGAGCCTGTCCTCGAGTTCGCTCACGCTCATCTCGCCCTGCGACAGCTGGCACAGCAGCAACAAGCGGTCTTCATTGGCGAGCACCTTCAAGGCGCCGACGGCCAGTCCGGCCGCCTGCCGCAGTAGCTCTGGTTGGAAGGAGCTTGTCTTCGTCATGCGCATCGGTTCCTGGAACTTGACTACATTATATCAATTAATATACTATTTTCAAATAGACTGATAGAGCAGGAGCAGCATGACCGCCCAGACCACCATCCATCCCTTCTTCGACGACAAGACGGGCACCGTCACCTACGTCACCTACGTCATCTCGGCGAACTCGAACAAGCATGCGGCCATCGTGGACCCCGTGCTGGACTTCGACTTCAAGTCGGGGCGAACGTCCACGCAGTCGGCTGACAAGGTGCTGGCGCACGTGCGGGAAGCAGGCCTGACAGTCGAGTGGATTCTGGAGACGCATGCCCATGCCGACCACCTTTCCGGCGCCCGGTACATGCAGGAGCAGGTCGGCGGCCGCATCGCCATCGGCGAGCACATTCGGCAGGTGCAGGCAACCTTCAAGAAGCTCTACAACCTCGAACGGAACTTCCTGCCCGACGGCAGCCAGTTCGACCACCTGTTCAAGGATGGCGAGACCTTCAGGATCGGCGACGTGGAGGCGACCGCGCTGCTGGTGCCGGGACACACCCCTGCGGACATGGCCTACCTGGTCGACGCTGCGATATTCGTCGGCGACACGCTGTTCATGCCGGACGTCGGCTCCGCGCGCGCGGACTTCCCGGGCGGTGACGCCCATGTGCTGTACCGCTCGATGCGACGCATCCTGGCCCTGCCGCCCGAGACCCGCGTGTTCGTGTGCCACGACTATCCGCCCAAGGACCGCCAACCGCGTTGGGAAACGACGGTGGCCGAACAGCGTGCGCACAACATTCATATCCGCGACGGCGTCAGCGAAGACGAGTTCGCGGCACTGCGAAGCGCTCGAGACGCCGCCTTGGACGTTCCCACGCTCATCCTGCCGTCCATCCAGGTGAACGTGCGGGCGGGCCACCTTCCGCCGGCTGAAAGCGATGGCGTGAGTTACCTCAAGATTCCGCTCAACGTGCTTGCGGGCGGAGCCAATCGGTGAGCAACGCCCGTCAGAGCGCCTCGAGCGCCAGCGCAATGCCTTGGCCGCCGCCGATGCACAAGGTGACCACGCCACGCTTCAAGCCGTCCCGGCGCATCGAGTGCAACAGGCGCGTGGTCAGGACCGCGCCGGTTGCGCCGATCGCATGTCCGTGGGCGATGGCGCCGCCTTCGACGTTGACGATGTCCTCGGCGAAACCCAGCTCGCGTTGGCAGGCCAACGTGATCGCGGCGAACGCCTCGTTGATTTCCACACGGTCTACGTCGGAGAGCTTCCAGTTCGCACGCTCCAGCGCAAGCCGGACGGCGGGCACGGGGCCGATGCCGAACATGCCCGGTTCCACCGCCACGACACCGTGCGACACCAGGCGCGCGAACGGGCGCAAATCGTGCTGCTCCGCGAAGCCTCGCTCCGCGACGACCATGGCTGCCGCGGCGCTGTTCAAGCCAGGTGCATTGCCGGCCGTGATCGTGCCCTCCTTGCGGAAAGCGGGCTTGAGCCTGGCCAGCGTCTCGATCGTCGTCTCGGGACGATTGGTCTCGTCCTTCGCGAAGCTCACGGAGCCCTTGCGGCCGGCGATCTGGATCGGGACGATCTCGGCATCGAATTTCCCGGCGGCCTGAGCGGCGCTGAAACGTTGCTGCGACCGCGCGGCCCAACGATCCTGGTCCTCGCGCGAGATGCCGTAACTGTCGACCAGATCTTCGGTATGCCAACCGGAATGCTGGCCGCTGAAGGCGTCGTTCAACCCGTCGCGCAACATGCTGTCGAGCAGCTGGGCATCCCCCATGCGTTGCCCCCAGCGTCCTCCCGGCATCAGGTACGGCGCCTGGTCCATGTTCTCCATGCCACCGGCGATCGCCACCTGCGCATGCCCCACCGCGATTTCCAGGGCTGCCGTCGCGATCGCCTGCGCACCCGAACCGCAAACCCGATTCACCGTCAGGGCCGGAACCTGCACGGGAAGCCCGCCCCCGATGGCCGCCTGGCGCGACGAATTCATCCGCGCCCCGGCCTGGATGACGTGTCCCATGACCACGGTATCGACGGCGTCCGACGCCAGGCCGGAGCGTCGCAAGGTCTCGCGAATCACCGCAGACCCCAGTTCGGTCGCGGGCACGTCTTTCAGCGTGCCGCCGAATGAGCCGATCGCAGTCCGGACGGGATGGCAAAGGACGATTTCAGGTTTGGACATCGGACGTTCCTCGAGGTTGAAGGTTTCGATTCGGGCTGCTAGGGGCGGTAGTCGAGCACCTTGAAAGCCCTTGTGAATGCGCGCTGTCCCCCGCGTTCCAGGGTGACGCGACCGGTGCTGACCGCGCGTTCCGGCGTCAGCTCTCGAAGCGCCAGCGCCGTGAAGGTCGCGATGTCGCAATGCGCCTCGACGTTGGCAGGTTCGGCGCTGGCACCAGAGCGCGCGCGCACCTCGCCGTCGTCGACGGCGATATGGAAGACCTCCGGCCCGATGTGGAATTCGTAGGTCTCATGCAGCCCCTCGCTGGCAGCGGGGCTGCTGGCGCCGGAGAGGCACAGCGCGACCAGCTCCGCGCGCGCAGTGGATGGGTCGAGCCGATCATCCTCGGGCAATTGCAAGCCCCAGAGTCCCAGCGCAATCATGGGTTGTCGCAGCTGCTCCCCGAATTCCGTCAATTCGTAGGCCGGCGCCCCTGGCGGGAGCGGCAGCGTGGTCGCGGCAATGACGCCGTTCTCGACCAGCATGGCCAGACGCTCGGAGAGGCGATTGGTGCCCATGGCGGGCAGCGTGGCCAGCAGATCCTTGTAGCGCTTCGGCCCGAGCAGGAGCTCGCGGATCACCAGCAACGTCCAGCGATCACCCAGGACATCCAAGGCACGCGCCATCGGACAGAGCTGGCCATAGGTCTTGTTCGGCATTGCTCGACTTTAAGTATACGAAACGTATAGTTTACTCGGGAAGAGGCTCGGACGCCATCTCCGGCCTGGCGCCATGGCTGTGCCAGGTACCACGCCGCACAGCACTTCACGTCGAATCGAATCTCGAGAGGATTTCTCTTGCAGTCGGTTCGGCTAGCGCGTACTATACGTTTTATATAGCGTCAATTCGACGCAGAGCTGGAATGGAAGTGGCGGCCCTGTCCACCACCCCCGGATCCATCGAGCGGAGACAAGCCTTGAACCATCGACAAGCACGCCCCGGAGAAGACGACGCCCCCACCCCCGCCCTGCGAGGCAACGATGACTGAGCCATTCGACTTCGACTACATCGTCGTCGGTTCCGGCTTCGGTGGGAGCGTTTCGGCTTGCCGCCTGACAGAGAAGGGCTACTCGGTCGGCGTAATGGAGATGGGGCGTCGCTGGAGGGCCGACGACTTTCCGAAATCCACCTGGGACGCGCGCCGCTGGATATGGCGACCGGGCCTGCGCCTGTTCGGGTTCTACAACATGCGCCCGTTCCGTCACATGACCGTGCTGTGCGGAAACGCAGTTGGCGGCGGTTCCATCACCTACGCGAATGCGCTGCTCGTGCCCTCCGGCAAGGTCTGGGATCAGGGCTCGTGGGCCGGGCTCAGGGACTGGCGACACGTCATGCCCCGGCACTACGCGACGGCGGAGCGGATGCTGGGCGTCACCGACAACAAGCTGCTCGGCGAGGCGGACCTCCGCCTCAAGAAGATGGCCGACTTGTATGGTGTGGGCGATACCTACTACAGCGGACGCGTGGGCACGTTCTTCGCGCCCGCCGGCGAGGCCGGCGGCAAGACCTACCCGGACCCGTATTTCGGTGGCGAAGGCCCGGACCGTGGCACCTGCGTCGGATGCGGTGGCTGCATGGTGGGCTGCAGGCACAACGCGAAGAACACGCTCGACAAGAACTACCTCTACTTCGCCGAGAAGCGAGGAGCACGGGTCTTCGCGGAAACCAAGGTGGTGGACGTTCGCCCGCTCGGTGACGCGGCGGACGGCCGCGACGGGTACGAGGTGCGAACGGAATCTTCCACTGAACTGTTCGGCAAGCGGCCGCGGATGTTCCGCTGCCGAGCCATCGTGTTCGCCGCCTCGTCGCTGGGCACCGTGGAACTGCTGCACCGCCTCAAGCAGCGCGGCTCATTGCCACGCATCAGCAATGACCTCGGCAAGCGCGTGCGCACCAACGCGGAGTCGCTGATCGGCGTGCGCTTTCCGGCGAATTCCCCGAGCATGTCCGCCGGCGTGGCCGGCGGCGCCGCGGTCTACATCGACGAGAACATCCATATCGGCGTGGCGCGATACCCGGAAGGCTCGGACGCGACGGGCATGCTGATGACCCTGCTGAGCAGCGGGGGCGAGGGTTGGACCCGCGTGCCGGCATGGCTGTGGACGATGCTGCGACATCCCGTACGCGCGCTTCGTGTCCACAACCCGTTCGGCTTCGCGCGCCAGACCATGCTGTTCGTCGTGATGCAGGCCGTCGACGCGCATATCGACCTCGAGCTCAAGCGTCGCTGGTACTGGCCTTTCGGCAAGCTGCTCACGACCGTGGGCGCCCCGATTCCCAGCCGCATCCCGGAAGCGAACAAGTTCGTCGAGATGGGTGCCAGGGCGCTTGGCGGCATTCCCATCGGCCTGGTGACCGACATCCTCTTCAACATCCCCACCACGGCGCATTGCATCGGTGGATGCGCGATGGCCGACTCATCCGAACGCGGCGTCATCGATGCACAGAGCCGCGTCTTCGGCTACCAGAACATGCTGGTGTGCGACGGCTCGATGCTGAGCGCCAACCTCGGTGTGAATCCCAGCCTGACCATCACGGCGCTGACCGAGCACGCCATGTCCCACATCCCCGCGAAAGACCACCATGAAACTGATCCATTCCGAGTTCCCGAAGTCCAGGTCGCCATTGCCTGAGACGCTCACGCTGAACCAGCCGCTGCGCATGCGCGACGGCAGCGTGCTGCGCAACCGCCTGGCGAAATCGTCGATGAGCGAGACGCTCGGCACGTACGACAACCACGCCACACCTGAACTCGCCGAGCTCTACCGCCGCTGGGCCGCCTCGGGTGTCGGCCTGCTGCTCACCGGCAACGTGATGATCGACCGCCACGCGTTGGGCGAGCCGGGCAATGTGGTCATCGAGGACGAGTCGGACATGACTGTCCTGCGGCAATGGGCCAGCGCGGCCACCGAGCAGGGCGCGGCGCTGTGGGTGCAACTCAACCACCCCGGCAAGCAGTCGCCCAAGGGCCTGAATGCCAGCAACCTTTCCCCATCGGCTGTGCCGTTTCGGGAGGACATGGCGGCGTTCTTCGAGACCCCACGCGAAGCCACCGTTGCCGAGATCCAGGACATCATCGAGCGCTTCGGCCGCAGTGCGGCAATCTGCAGGAAGGCGGGGTTCAGCGGCGTCCAGATCCACGGCGCGCACGGCTACCTGGTCAGTCAGTTCCTCTCGCCCCACCACAATCGCCGCACCGACGAATGGGGAGGCAGCGCGGAGAACCGACGCCGCTTCGTGATGGCCGTGTACGCGGAGATCCGCCGCCAGGTAGGCCCGGATTTCCCGGTCGGGATCAAGCTCAATTCCGCGGACTTCCAGCGCGGCGGCTTCACGGAAGAGGAGTCGATGGCCACCATCCAGGCGTTGGCCGAGGTCGGCATCGACCTGATCGAGATCTCGGGCGGCACCTACGAGGCCCCCGCCATGAGCGGGGCGCTCCAGGAGCCTCGAAAGGCATCGACCGCCGCGCGGGAGGCCTACTTCCTCCAGTTCGCGAAAAAGGTCCGCTCCCACGTGAACACGCCGCTGATGGTCACGGGGGGCTTTCGAACCGCCGAAGGCATGAACGCCGCCCTGCGTTCCGGAGCGCTCGACATCGTCGGCGTCGCCCGCCTGATGGCCATCGACCCGGACGCCCCCGCTGCGCTGCTGCGCGGGCTGGACAGCGCCCGGAGCGTGCGGCCAATAAAGACCGGCATCAAGGCGATCGACCGGATGGGAATCATGGAAGTCCTCTGGTACACGCGCCAGCTCAAGCGCATCGCCGGCGGGAAGGATCCGCGCCCCGGCGAAAGCGGGCTGATGGCCTTTCTCAAGGCCCTGATGAAGAGCACCTGGGGCACCTATCGCACCAAGCGCCTGCGTGCCTGAGACGACGGCATCCGCGTCGCCTGCACCGAACGTCCACACCGCATCTCGCCGAGTTGCTCACTGTCCCTGGAGACTCCAGTCGTGCCTCACCTTCTGAAGATCGTCATTTCTTCCCTCGTGCTTTCCGCATCGCTCGCATCTCTGGATGCCGGCGCCGCGGACGCCGCATCTCCGAATGCGCAAAGCGCCGAGCCCGCCGCGGCGAAGTCGCTCGAGACAACCTGGAAGGACGTGGCCACACAGGTCGTCTCTTCAGGCGGAATCGAGTTCGCTTACCGGGAACTCGGCCAGCAGAACGAGGGGCCGCCGGTCGTGTTGCTCGTGCACCTGGCAGGCGTCATGGACAACTGGGATCCCCTCGTTGTCGACGGGATCGCCGCCAGGCGCCACGTGATCGCCTTCGACAACCGCGGCATCGGCGCCAGCTCCGGCGCGCCGTCGAATTCGATCGAGCAGATGGCCGATGACGCCACGACGTTCATCAAGGCCAAGGGATTCAGGCAGGTGGATCTCCTGGGATTCTCGATGGGCGGGATGATCGCGCAGGAAATCGTCCTGAAGGATCCGCAGCTCGTTCGAAAGATGATCCTGGCGGGCACGGGCCCCGCGGGCGGGGAAGGCATCAGCACCGTCGCGGGCGTCGCGAATGTCGACCTCATGCGCGCGACGCTCACCGGCCAGGACCCGAAGCAGTATCTGTTCTTCACTCGCACGCCCACCGGCATCGAGGCCGGCAAGGCGTTCATCAAGCGTCTGCAGGAACGCAGCGAAGGCCGTGACAAGGACATCACCGTCCGTGCATACGTGGCCCAGTTGCAGGCGCTGAGCGCGTGGGGACAGAAGCAGCCTGCCGACCTCTCGGTCGTCAAGCAGCCCGTGCTGGTGGTCAACGGCGACGACGACCGCATGGTGCCGACCCCGAACTCGTACGACCTGGCAAGGCGGCTTCCGAACAGCCAGCTGGTCATCTACCCCGATGCAGGACATGGCGGCATCTTCCAGTACCACGACGACTTCGTTTCCAAGGCGCTCGCCTTTCTTGCGAAGTAGCCCCGCCGTCGACGAGCAATTCTCAGGATATCCAGCATGACAGACACACACCTGACCGCGCCGACCCGCTTCGTGGAAGTCGATGGCACGCGCTTCGCGTACCGCCGATGGGGCAACACAGGCTCCGGCCAGCCGCCGCTGTTCTTTCTCCAGCACTTCCGGGGTGGAATGGACCATTGGGACCCGCTCATGACGGATGGCCTGGCGGCCGGACGGGAAGTGATCCTCTGCAACGGACGTGGCATCGCGGCATCGGGCGGCACGCCCCGCACGCGCATCGAGCACATGGCAGACGACGCGGCGGCCGTCATCCGGGCGCTCGGCCTAGACAAGGTCGACGTGCTGGGGTTTTCGCTCGGGGGGTTCCAGGCCCAGGATCTGACGCGACGTCATCCCGCGCTGGTGCGCAAGCTGATGCTGCTGGGCACCGGGCCGCGCGGCGGAAACCCGGATTCGGAGCCCGGCGTCCTCGAAGCAGCCCCGCGCCCCGTCCCCACGGTGGACGATTTCCTGTACCTGTTCTTCGGCCGGTCCGGCGCGGCAGTGAAAGCCGGGCGCGACTTCTGGGCGCGTCGCCACCTGCGCAAGGACCAGGATCCGCCCAGCTCGCCGGCCGTGATCCAGGCCCAGATCGAGGCCAACATCCACTACTTGCCCAAGCTCGATCCCAAGGATCCGTTCGCGCATCTGCGCGAGATCAGGCAACCCACGTTCATTCTCAATGGCGTGCACGACGTGATGATCCCGAGCATCAATTCGTGGCACATGGCGCAGAACATCCCGAACGCCCAGCTGTTCATCTACCCCGACGCCGGCCATGCGGCCCAGTTCCAGTTCCCCGAGCGCTTCCTGAAGCACGCAGTCCAGTTCCTGGACGAATAGCTCCGTGCGCTGTCCGATCACCCTCCGTCGATCTCCAAGAATGCTGAAATTCAAACTACTTCTCTGGGCCCTCGCCAAGCTGCTGCAGCGGGCGATCAACACCAAGCCCGCGTGCGCCGCCTATGTCCGAGGCAGGGAGGTGGACTTCCAGATCCGGGCACGCGACGGATCCGGACGACATTTCGTCGTCAAGAACGGCAAGGTGAGTTCGCGCGCCGGCATCGCGTCGAATCCGCAGTTCACGATGACCTTCAGGAACGCGTCCAGAGGCTTTGCCATCTTGTCCGCGAAGGACGGCAAGGAAGCGTTCCTGGCGGGGCTTCACGATGAAGACCTGGCTCTCAGTGGCGACTTCGTCGAGCTGATGTGGTTCCAGGGGCTCACGGAGTTTCTGCAGCCTGCGAAGGCATGACGGAGCCGCTTTCTCGCATGCACGGGTGCCGCAACTTGCGAGTTTCCCAGTGGTGATGCCTCGTGCCACGTAGGCACCAGGGCGCTACCCGGATTCCAGAAAGACGAAAGGGTCAGTAGCGCTTGGCTACTGACCCTTGAATCTCTTGGTCGGGGCGGCGGGATTCGAACTCGCGACCCCTTGCACCCCATGCACTCGAGGAATCCT
>Ga0209759_1001796_pt1 | contig 10868 bp, 10 predicted proteins | sample AraplaCL_Col_mMS_FD_184261 | JGI IMG/M metagenome (GOLD analysis project Ga0209759, IMG submission 184261) | Arabidopsis root microbial communities from the University of North Carolina, USA - plate scrape CL_Col_mMS (SPAdes) (version 2) | ecosystem: Host-associated > Plants > Roots >...
CGTACAGCAGCGCCTCGGCCGTGGGCGGGCAGCCCGGCACGTAGACGTCGACCGGCACGATGCGGTCGCAGCCGCGCACCACCGAGTAGCTGTAGTGGTAGTAGCCGCCGCCATTGGCGCACGAGCCCATCGACAGCACCCAGCGCGGCTCGGCCATCTGGTCGTAGACCTTGCGCAGTGCCGGCGCCATCTTGTTGCACAGCGTGCCGGCGACGATCATCAGGTCGCTCTGGCGCGGGCTCGGACGGAACAGCATGCCGAAGCGGTCGATGTCGTAGCGGGCCGCGCCCGCGTGCATCATCTCGACCGCGCAGCACGCCAGGCCGAAGGTCATCGGCCACAACGAGCCGGTCTTGGACCAGTTGACCAGCACGTCCACCGAGGTGGTGACGAACCCTTCCTTCAGAAGGCCTTCATTTCCTTTTGCTGCCATAGCTGCCGCTCCGGTTGCCGGGAATCACTCCCAGTCCAGCGCGCCCTTTTTCCATTCGTAGATGAAGCCGACGACCAGGATCGCCAGGAAGATCATCATTGCCCAGAAGCCCGTCTGGCCGATGTCCTTCAACGCGACGGCCCAGGGAAACAGGAATGCGATCTCGAGATCGAAGAGGATGAACAGGATCGCCACGAGGTAGTAGCGAACGTCGAACTTCATGCGCGCGTCTTCGAAGGCCTCGAATCCGCATTCGTACGGAGAGTTCTTCTGCGCGTCGGGACGACGGGGGCCGAGCAGGAAGCCCAGCGCCTGGGGCAGGATGCCGATGACGGTGCCGACCAGGATGAACAGGATGACGGGGAGGTAGGCGGACAGGTCCATGGCTAGCTTCGTGTCGCTTTCAGGCTGCGTCGTTTGTCTGGGGGCAGAAAAAAGAGCGCCTCGACAGATCACAGCTTGCTGATCCCGAGTGCGCCCTGACGTTTTCGCCTGGTACTGCTTGAATGACGCGGGGCGCGTCGGCCATGGCGGTCCTGAAGGACCCACGACCATCTCATATTCGAAAAACTTGGTGCCGACGGCGAGACTCGAACTCGCACAGCTTTCGCCACTACCCCCTCAAGATAGCGTGTCTACCAATTTCACCACGTCGGCCTGAATGGTCTGAAGACCATCCGGTAATACTTGATCAGTTCAGTTTGCGTGAGGGTCTTGGCTCACTGAACAGCCTCACATTCTATAGCGAAAAAAACCGGGTTTACCTGTGTCCGCAATAGAAAAATGACGCAATCGTCGCATCAGCGCGTCGGCACGCCCTGCACCGCCGACGGCGCCGAGGCCGGCAGCAGCACGGCGGTCGACGCGGCATTGGCCGGCGCGCTCGCGACGGCCGGCGCCGGGCTGGCGGCGTCGAGACGGTTGACATCGGCATGCACCGTGCCGCGGCCGGTGGACATGATGGACATGCCCACGGTCACCGCGAAGAACACCGTGGCGCAGATCGCCGTCGTGCGCGACAGGAAGTTGGCGCTGCCGGTGGCGCCGAACAGGCTGCCCGACGCACCGCTGCCGAACGAGGCGCCCATGTCGGCGCCCTTGCCGTGCTGGATGAGCACGAGGCCGATCATGGCCACGGCCGACAGGATCTGCAGGATGAAGAGAAGGTTGGTCAGGAACTGCATTTGCGGGGAACTCCAGGAAATCTTGTTCGAATGAGCGCGGGGGGCCTTCAGCCCGCCGCGCGGCAGATGGCGACGAAGTCGGCGGCCTTCAATGCGGCGCCTCCGATCAGGCCGCCATCGATGTCTTGCTGCGCCAGCAGCGACGCGGCGTTCTCGGGCTTCATGCTGCCGCCGTACAGCAGCTTCATCGCATCGGCATGCGGGGTGGCGGCGTGCATCTGGGCGCGGATCAGCGCGTGCATCTCCTGCGCCTGCTCGGGGGTGGCCGTGACGCCGGTGCCGATGGCCCACACGGGTTCGTAGGCCACCACCATCTCGCCGACGCAGTGCCCCAGCGCGTGGATGACAGCCGACAGCTGGCGCTTGACGGTCGCCTGCGCGGTGCCCTGCTCGCGCTGGCCCAGCGTCTCGCCCACGCACACGATGGGCGTCAGCCCGCGCGCGAGCACCGCCTTGGCCTTGTCGGCGACCACCGCATCGGTCTCGCCGTGCAGCGCGCGGCGCTCGGAGTGGCCGACGATCACGTAGCGGCAGCCGAACTCGGCCAGCATCGAAGCCGAGACCTCGCCCGTGAAGGCGCCCTTGTCGTGCTGCGAGCAGTCCTGCGCGCCCCAGCGCAAGTCGCTGCCGGCGAGCGCGACCGCGACCTCGCTCAGATAGGGAAACGGCACGCACACGGCCACGTCGCATGCGAACGGGCGCGCGGCCAGGATGCCCGAGAGCAGCTCGGCGTTGGCCGAGTGCGATCCGTGCATCTTCCAGTTGCCGGCAATCAGTTTCTTGCGCATCTTGTGTTCGCTCAATGTTCTTGTTAGACCCAGCTCAACATCAGCTTGCCCACATGCCGGCCCTCTTCCATCGCGGCATGGGCACGGGCTGCCTCGGCCGCGGGAAAGACCTGCTGGATGACGGGCTGCACCCGGCGCGAGGCCAGCAGCGGCCACACCTTGTTGCGCAGCGACGCAGCAATCGCGGCCTTGAAGGCGAGCGGCCGCGGACGCAGCGTCGAGCCGGTGATCACCAGACGCTTGCGCATCACGACGCCGGCATCGAACTGCGACTTGGTGCCGCCTTGGGTGGCGATCAGCACGAGACGGCCCTCTTCCGCCATGCAGGAGACCTCCCGCGCGACGTAGTCGCCGCCCACCATGTCCAGCACGACGTCCACGCCCCTGCCGCCGGTGAACTCCAGCGCCTTGGCGGCGAAGTCCTCGGTGCGGTAGTTGATGGCGTGGTCGGCGCCGAGCTCGAAGCAGCGATGGCACTTGTCGGCCGAGCCCGCCGTGGCGATGACCTTGGCGCCGAACGCCTTGGCCAGCTGGATGGCCGTGACGCCGATGCCGCTCGTGCCGCCCTGCACCAGCAGCGACTCGCCCGCAGCCAGGCGGCCGCGGTCGAACACGTTGGACCAGACGGTGAAGTAGTTCTCCGGCAGCGCCGCGGCCTCGATGTCGCTGAAGCCCGCGGGCACCGGCAGCATCTGGCCGACCGGCACCGTGCAGTACTCGGCGTAGCCGCCGCCGGCCACCAGCGCGCAGACGCGGTCGCCGAGGGAAAAGCCCGCGGCGGCCAGCGCCCCGGCATCACCGCCGACGATCTCGCCCGCGAGCTCCAGGCCCGGCAGGTCGGAGGCGCCGGGAGGCACCGGATAGTGCCCCTTGCGCTGCAGCACGTCGGGACGATTGACGCCCGACGCCGTCACGCGCACCAGTGCCTCCCCCGCACCCGCGACCGGGCGCGCGCGGGCGACCTCACGCAACACCTCGGGACCGCCGAAGCCGGCGATCTCGATGGCGCGCATGGGGGTGGCGCTGGCAGCGTCGGTGCTCACGTTGCGGGCGTCGGCAGCGGAGCGCTTATTGCGGCTGGCGGTCGCCCTGCGGCTCGCGCTCGAGCAGCGCCTTCATCGACAGCTTGACGCGGCCCTTCTCGTCGGTCTCGAGCACCTTGACCTTGACGATCTGGCCTTCCTTCAGATAGTCGGTGACCTTCTCGACACGTTCGTGGGCGATCTGGCTGATGTGCAGCAGGCCGTCCTTGCCCGGCAGCAGGTTGACCAGCGCGCCGAAGTCCAGGATCTTGGTGACCGGGCCTTCGTAGATCTTGCCCACTTCGACCTCGGCCGTGATCTCCTCGATGCGCTTCTTGGCGTGCGCGGCACGGTCGGCGTCGGTCGACGCGATCGTGATCGTGCCGTCTTCCTCGATGTTGATCTGCGTGCCGGTTTCCTCGGTCAGCGCGCGGATGGTCGCACCGCCCTTGCCGATGACGTCGCGGATCTTTTCCGGGTTGATCTTCATCACGTACAGGCGCGGAGCGAATTCCGACACCTCGGCGCTGGCGCCCGCGACGGACTCGACCATCTTGCCCAGGATGTGCAGGCGGGCTTCCTTGGCCTGCGCCAGCGCGACCTGCATGATCTCCTTGGTGATGCCCTGGATCTTGATGTCCATCTGCAGCGCGGTGATACCTTGGGTGGTACCGGCCACCTTGAAGTCCATGTCGCCCAGGTGATCCTCGTCGCCCAGGATGTCGGTCAGCACGGCAAAGCGCGAGCCGTCCTTGATCAGGCCCATGGCGATGCCGGCCACGTGCGCCTTCAGCGGCACGCCCGCGTCCATCAGCGACAGGCAGCCGCCGCAGACCGACGCCATCGACGAAGAGCCGTTGGACTCGGTGATTTCCGAGACCACGCGCACCGAGTACGGGAACTCTTCCTTGGACGGCAGCACGGCGACCAGCGCGCGCTTGGCAAGGCGGCCGTGGCCGATCTCGCGGCGCTTGGGGCTGCCGACGCGGCCGGTCTCGCCGGTGGCGAACGGAGGCATGTTGTAGTGCAGCATGAAGCGCTCGGAGTACTCGCCGGCCAACGCGTCGATGGTCTGCGAGTCGCGCTCGGTGCCCAGCGTCGTGGCGACGACGGCCTGCGTCTCGCCACGCGTGAAGATGGCCGAGCCGTGGGCGCGCGGCAGCACGCCGGTGCGGATCTCGATGGCGCGCACGGTGCGGGTGTCGCGGCCGTCGATGCGCGGCTCGCCGGCCAGGATCTGGTCACGCACGATCTTGGCTTCGATGTCGAACAGCATCGCGTCGACCTTGACCGGATCGATCTTGGCGTCTTCGGCGGCCAGCGCGGCCTTGACTTCGGCGGTGGCCACGCGCAGCGCCTGCGTGCGGGCCTGCTTGCTGCGGATCTGGTAGGCGGCTTCCATCTTGGCCTGGGCCAGGCCGCCGATCTTGGCGATCAGCGCCTCGTCCTTGACCGGCAGCGTCCATTCGCCGGTCTCGAGCCACAGCGGCTTGCCCGCGTCGCGCACGAGTTCGTGGATCGCGTTGATGGCGATCTTGCCCTGGTCGTGGCCGAACACCACGGCGCCCAGCATGATGTCCTCGGGCAGCTGGTCGGCCTCGGACTCGACCATCAGCACGGCGGCTTCGGTGCCGGCGACCACCAGGTCCAGCTTGGACTCGGTGCGCTGGGTCTTGCCCGGGTTCAGCACGTACTCGCCGTTGATGTAGCCCACGCGCGCGGCGCCGATCGGGCCGGCGAACGGGATGCCGGAGATCGACAGCGCGGCGCTCGAGGCGATCAGCGCGGCGATGTCGGCGTCGACTTCCGGGTTCAGCGACAGCACGTGCACGACGATCTGCACTTCGTTGAAGAAGCCTTCGGGGAACAGCGGGCGCACCGGGCGGTCGATCAGGCGCGAGGTGAGCGTCTCGAGCTCGCTCGGGCGGCCTTCGCGCTTGAAGAAGCTGCCCGGGATCTTGCCGGCGGCGTAGGTCTTCTCGATGTAGTCGACGGTCAGCGGGAAGAAGTCCTGGCCCGGCTTGGCTTCGCGCTTGGCGACGACGGTGGCCAGCACCACGGTGCCTTCGATGTCGACCAGCACGGCGCCGGTGGACTGGCGCGCGATCTCGCCGGTTTCCATGCGAACGGTGTGGGCGCCCCACTGGAACGTCTTGGTGACCTTGTTGAACATGCTCATGTTGTTCTTTCTCCGATGTTTACAGGACGCCGTATCGTGGCGTGGGAGACGGGAGGCGACCGTTCCGTGGCGTGATGCCATTCCAGCGAGGCTCGGGGCGAACCTCGGTGGAATGACACATCAGCGCCGGCAAGGCAACGGCTCGAACTCCAAACGCAAAGAGCCTGTCCTGGAGGGTTCCAGACAGGCTCTCGTGGTTCATCAGTGCTTTACTTGCGCAGGCCGAGCTTGCCGATCAGCGCGAGGTAACGGGGGGCGTCCGTCTTCTTCAGGTAGGCCAGCAGGCTCTTGCGCGAGTTGACCATCTTGAGCAGGCCGCGGCGGCCGTGGTGGTCCTTGGCGTGCAGCTTGAAGTGCGGGGTCAGCGCGTTGATGCGGGCGGTCAGCAGAGCGACCTGGACTTCGGGCGAGCCGGTGTCACCGGTGCCACGGGCGTGGGCGGCAACGATCTCTGCCTTGTTGAATTCAGTCATGCGGATTTCCTGTGATGTTGAATCGGAAACCGGCAGCGCTTCAGCCGGGGCTGGCCCCGGATTCGCAGCCGCGGCGCGCCCTGGCGTGATTTGCGCGAGGTGCGGCGTGGCCTGCTCGGTTTCCTGTGACGACTTGCGCACCCGAGTGAAACCGACCCGGGGCGTGCTGGATCTGCCTTCGCCGGCTTCTTCCGCAAAGAAGGAGTCACCGAGGGCAAGCGCGAGATTATAGCCCGAATCGATCACGCCCGCCACTTTGGTGAACGCCGGCGGGCGCGGGCGAGCCGGCCGCGCTGTCGAGCGACCGCCCACGGGAGGTCGACCGTGGGAGCGGGACGTCGATTTTCAATGGCCGATTGCCTAAAAAATAGGCTCTTGAAATGGATTCGCACGTTGCCAATTGAGGGGCATGCGACGCTTGCGCTCGCGCCGGAATCCGCGGCGAAGACGGCGTCCACGACCTCCCAATCCAAGGAACCCATCATGTTCATCGTCCCCGTTTCCCGCCGTGCCGCCGTCCGTGCCCGTCACTTCGACAGCCTCATCGACAACGCCTTCGACCAGCTGTTCGCGCAGCCCGCGGCCGACAGCGCGCCGGTGCGCCGCCCTGCCATCGACGTCAGCGAATCGGAGCGCGGCTACGTCGTCACGCTCGACGTGCCGGGCGTCTCGCGCGAAGACGTCAAGGTCTCCATCGACGGCCGCCGCGTGAGCATCGTCGCCGAGGCCCGCGCCGCCGCAGCGCCGGCCGCCGCCGAGGGCACCGAGGCGCCGAAGGCCAGTGAGCGCGTGATCCTGCGCGAGCGGGCCGTCGCCAGCTTCGCCCGCAGCTTCACGCTGCAGTCGGAGATCGACCAGGCCGCGTCGCAGGCCAAGCTGGACAACGGCGTGCTGACGCTGACGCTGGTCAAGCGCGAGCCGGCGTCGACGCGCATCTCGGTGAACTGAGTCCCACTGTCATTCTGCGCGGAGCGAAGCGGCGTCGCAGAACCCGCCGCCGCCTGGCCGCCGTTGCGCAAGGGGTGGGTCCTGCGACTTCGCGCAGGATGACGAGCGGGCGCTCAGGCCTGCGCCAACGGCCAGCGCGGCTTGACGTCGAACGCGTAGTCCATGCGCGCCAACGCCGGATCGCGCTGCAGCCGCATCGCGCCGGCCAGCGCGATCATCGCCCCGTTGTCGGTGCACAGCGCCAGCTCCGGATAGTGCACGCGCAGCCCGCGCCGTGCGGCGGCCGCGTTCAGTTGTTCGCGCAGCCGCGTGTTGGCGCCGACGCCGCCGGCCACCACCAGGCGCGACAGCTTCGTCTCCTGCAGGGCGCGCAGCGATTTCTTGACCAGCACCTCGCAGATCGCCGCCTGCGTGCTGGCCGCCAGGTCGGCGCGCTGCTGCTCGGTGGGCGCCGGGCCGAACTTCGCCATCGCGGTCATCACCGCCGTCTTCAAGCCTGAAAACGAGAAGTCGAGGTCGCCGCTGTGCAGCAGCGGCCGGGGCAGCGCGACGGCCTGCGGGTCGCCATGCACTGCCAGCGCCGCCAGCGCCGGGCCGCCGGGATAGCCCAGCCCGAGCAGCTTGGCCGACTTGTCGAAGGCCTCGCCGGCGGCGTCGTCGATGGTTTCGCCCAGCATCTTGTAGCGGCCCACGTCGTCGACGCGCATCAGCTGCGTGTGGCCGCCGGAGACCAGCAGCGCGACGAACGGGAACCGGGGCGGATCGACCGAGAGGAACGGCGACATCAGGTGCCCTTCAAGATGGTGCACCCCCAGCGTCGGCCTGCCCAGCGAGGCCGCCAGCGCGCAGGCCACGCCCGCGCCCACCAGCAGCGCGCCCGCCAGGCCGGGGCCGCGCGTGAACGCGACGACGTCGATGTCGTCCTTCGTCAGCGATGCGTCCGCCAGCGCCGCCTCGAGCAGCGGCAGCACGCGCCGGACGTGGTCGCGCGAGGCCAGCTCCGGCACCACGCCGCCATAGGCCTGGTGCATCCGGATCTGGCTGTGCAAGGCCTGCGAACGCAGGCGCGGCACGCCGCCGTCGATTGTCTCGACCAGCGCGACGCCGGTCTCGTCGCAAGAGGATTCGATGCCAAGAACGATCATGAGGCAGTGTAAGTGTGCATTATTCGACTCAGTTGGTTACAACCTGGCGGCGCCTGCACTTCCGCAAACCCGGCCGCGCGGTTTTAATGGCGCCTCGTGGTGATATTCGGCCTCACCCACCGGACACGGCATTTGCCGGCCGGAGCAAAATCAAACACAAGGCCGTCGACAGTCGTTGGGAATCATGAAGCAATACAAACTCACTGCTTGGCCGGAGCTGCCTCCGCGATTCCAGAAGACCACGATGCGCCGCGTCGTGAGCGAGTTGTCCCAGCGCTTCGTCAGCGTGCGGGACCTGGCCCGCAGCAGCGGCGCCAGCTCGCGCGACGTCGAGGACCTGATCTCCACCCTCGAGAAAGACGGCATGCTCATGACGCGTGCCACGCCGCAATCGGTCGGCCAATCCACCGCCTGGCATCAATGGTGGCCCGTCGCCGCCGTGCGCGGGATGGTGCGGGACTGGGCGCGCTGATCCGCCCTTTGCCTCACCGATGAAGCGGCCTGCGGGCCGCTTTTTCATGGGCTTTGTCATTCGCTGGCCGATCGTCCGCCTGCCGCCTACCCCGCCTGTCGCTCACCCGCCTGCCGGTCATCCTGCGCGCAGTCGCAGGATCCACCCCGGCCACGACAGCGGCCGGGAGCACGAATGTGACGGCCCCGGCGGGGGTGGATTCTGCGACTGCGCGCAGAATGACAACCGATTGCGGATTCAGGTCAGTGATTCTCGCGCGCGTGATTGATCGTGTATTTCGGAATCTCGATCACGAGATCCGTCGCCGCGACGATGGCCTGGCACGACAGCCGCGATTGCGGCGTCAGGCCCCAGGCGCGATCGAGCAGGTCGTCCTCGGTTTCGTCGGCCTCGCCAAGCGAATTGAACCCCTCGCGCACGATCACGTGGCAGGTGGTGCACGCGCAGCTCATGTCGCAGGCGTGCTCGATGGCCACGCCGTTCTCCAGCAGCGCCTCGCACACCGAGGTGCCGGGCGCCGCGCTGATCGTCTTGCCCTCGGGGCAAAGCGTGGCATGGGGAAGGATCTTGATGACGGTCATCGTCTGCTGCTTCAAATGTCGTTGACGTTGCGGCCGGCCAGCGCGTCGCGGATGCCGCGGTTCATGCGCGCGGCGGCGAAGCCTTCGGTGCCCTCGGCCAGCGCGTCGACCGCCGCTTCGATCGCGCGCGGCTCGCCGGCGTCGCGCGCGGCGGCGCGCACGCGCGCGAGCAGCGCGTCGATGGTGGCGCGCTCGGTCGCCTCCAGCAGATCGCCGTCCGCGGCCAGCGCGGACTCGGTCGCGAGGATCATGCGCTCGGCCTCCACCTGGGCCTCGCGCAGGCTGCGCGCGGCCATGTCGGACTCGGCGGACGCGAAGCCCGCCTTGAGCATGCCGGCCACCTGCTCGTCGCTCAGCCCGTAGCTGGGCTTGACGATGATGGAGGCCTCGACGCCCGAGCCCAGCTCCTTGGCGCTGACGCTCAGCAGGCCGTCGGCATCGACCTGGAACGTGACGCGGATGCGCGCTGCGCCGGCCACCATCGGCGGGATGCCGCGCAGCTCGAAGCGCGCGAGCGAGCGGCACTCCGAGACCAGCTCGCGCTCGCCCTGCACCACGTGCACGGCCATGGCGGTCTGGCCATCCTTGAACGTCGTGAAGTCCTGTGCCTTGGCGGTCGGGATCGTCGAATTGCGCTCGATGATGCGCTCGACCAGGCCGCCCATGGTCTCCAGGCCCAGCGACAGGGGCGTCACGTCCAGCAGCAACAGGTCGCCGCTGGCGGCGTTGCCGGCCAGCGCGTTGGCCTGGATCGCCGCGCCCAGGGCCACGACCTCGTCGGGGTTCAGGTTGGTCAGCGGCGGCTTGCCGAACAGCGTGGCCATCGCGGCGCGCACGACGGGCATGCGCGTCGAGCCGCCCACCATCACGACGCCCTGCACTTCCTCCGCGGAGACCTTGGCATCGCGCAGCACGCGCTTGAGCAGGCGCAGCGTGGTGGCGGTCAATTCGCCAGTGGCGGCCTCGAACTCGGCGCGGTCGACCTCGAGCTCGTGCACCTGGCCGTCGACCTCGAACGACACGGTCGCCGTCTCGGCCTCGCTCAGCGCCTCCTTGGCCCGGCGCGCCTCGGTCTGCACGCGACGGCGCTCGCGAGGCGTCAGCTGCTCCAGCGCCTGCAGGCCGGCACGCTGCAGCAGCGCGCTGGCGAAACGCTGGTCGTAGTCGTCGCCGCCCAGGGCCGAATCGCCGCCGGTGGCCACGACCTCGAACACGCCGCGCGCCAGGCGCAGCAGCGAGATGTCGAAGGTGCCGCCGCCCAGGTCGTAGACCGCATACAGGCCCTCGACGCCCTGATCCAGGCCGTAGGCGATGGCCGCCGCGGTCGGCTCGTTGATCAGGCGCAGCACGTTCAGGCCGGCCAGCTGCGCGGCGTCCTTGGTGGCCTGGCGCTGGGCGTCGTCGAAGTAGGCGGGCACGGTGATGACGGCGCCGTAGACGTCGTCGTCGAACGTGTCCTCGGCGCGAAAGCGCAGCGTGGCCAGGATCTCGGCCGACACCTCGACCGCCGTCTTGACGCCGTCGCGCGTGCGCACGCCCACCGTGCCGGGCTGGTCGACGAACTGGTACGGCAGACGCTGGTGGCCGGTCACGTCGGCCAGGGTGCGGCCCATGAAGCGCTTGGCCGATCCGATCGCGGCCGA
>Ga0209759_1001800_pt1 | contig 10830 bp, 7 predicted proteins | sample AraplaCL_Col_mMS_FD_184261 | JGI IMG/M metagenome (GOLD analysis project Ga0209759, IMG submission 184261) | Arabidopsis root microbial communities from the University of North Carolina, USA - plate scrape CL_Col_mMS (SPAdes) (version 2) | ecosystem: Host-associated > Plants > Roots >...
GGTGCCCGTATCGGAGACGGCGATCGAGACGAAGCCCGGCGCATCGCCACGTGGCGCCGCCGCGGCCGCGGCCGCTTCCGGCAGCCCGGTGGCCCGGCACGCGCGAAACGCCACCTCGCCGCCTTCTGGCATCGCGTCGCGCGCATTGATGGCGATGTTGAGCAGCGCCGACTCGAGCTGCACCGGATCGGCCAGCACCGCCGGGCAATCGGGCTCGACCTCGATGGTGATGCGCACGCGCTGGTCGAGCGTGCGGCGCAGCATGTCGGCCAGCGAGTACAGCATCGTGCCCATGTCCACCGCGCTGGGCTGCAGCACCTGCCGGCGCGAGAAGGCCAGCAGCTTGCTCGTGAGCTCGGCGGCGCGCCGGGTGGCGCGGGCGGCGGCGTCCAGCAGCTTCTGGCCGCGCATGTCGGCGGCGAGCGGGGGCAGCGTCTCGAGGATCTGCAGGTTGCCCTGGATGACGGTCAGCAGGTTGTTGAAGTCGTGCGCGATCCCTCCGGTCAGCTGGCCCACGCTCTCCATGCGCTGCGAATGATTCAGGGCCTCCTCGGTGTGCGCGCGCTGCACGCTGGTGGCCAGCAGGCTGCATACCGATTCGAGGAAGCGGATCTCGTCGGGGCCGAATGCATGCGGGCGGTCGGCGTGCACGACCAGCGCCCCGAACACGCGCCCGCGGTCGCTCAACGGCGCCGCCGCGCCGCAGACCAGGCCCGCCTCGGAAAAGCGCGGGTGCAGCCGCTCCGCCGGCTCGCCGGCGTAGTCGGACAGCACCACGGTGCGGCCCGTCGTCAGCATCAGCCCGGGCGGATTGTCCGGCGTCGCCGGCATGCGCGCGCCGACCGGCAGCCCGGGCAGCAGGCCGACGCCCGCGGCCACGCGGAACTGGCGCCCGCCGTCCTCCAGCAGGTGCACGATGGCCGACGGCAGCTGCAGCGCCTCGGCCGCGATGCGCGGCGCGTGCGCCAGCAATGCGTCGGGGCTGCGCTCGTCCACCGCCAGGCGCGCGAGCTGGGCCAGGTGCTCGCTGTAGCGCGCCTGCTTGAGCGCCTTCTTGACGCGCGGATACTCGCCGATGTCGCGGATCGACGCGACCACGAACGGCAGCCCGTGATCCTGCAGCGGGCTCAGCGCGATCTCGACGCGCACCTCGCTGCCGTCCTTGCGCAGCGCCGCCAGGTCCGTCTGGTCGCCCATCGGCCGCGACCGCGGCGCCTGGCCGTAGGCTTCGCGATACGACGCATGGCGGCCGCGGATGGCCGCGGGCACCAGCGCGTCGACGCGCATGCCCGCGAGCTCGTTCGCGCCGTAGCCCAGCAGCGCTTCGGCCGCGGGATTGCTCATCACGATGGCGCCGGCCGCGTCCACCAGCAGCATCGCGTCGGGATGGGCGCCGAAGATCGAGCGGAACACGCTGCGCTCGTCGAATCCCGGCAGTGACGACGGCTTGGAATGTTCGTGGCGCATGGCGTCTCCTTGGCCGTCAGCCCGCGGCTGTCACCGCCGGCACCAGCACGTAGCCCGCGCCGCGCACCGACTTGATCATTTCCGGGCGCTCCGGGTCGGCCTCGATCTTGCGGCGCAGCCGGCCGATCTGCACGTCTATCGTGCGGTCGAACGGGGCGGCGTCGCGCCCGCGCGTCCGTTCCAGCAGGAAATCGCGCGACAACACGCGGCCGGGATGTCGCGCCAGCACCCCCAGCAGGTCGAATTCACCGCCGGTGAGCGCCACTTCGGCGCCCGCCGGGTCGTGCAGCGTGCGCGCGGCGACGTCGAGGACCCAGCCCGCGAACGCGAAGCGCTCGCGCGCGGCCGGCGCCGGCGCGCCGGGCGCGGGCTCGGCCACCGGAGCGCCAGCGGCCGCCGTCCGCCGCAGCACCGCCTTCACCCGGGCGGCCAGCTCGCGCAGGTCGAACGGCTTGGTCACGTAGTCGTCGGCCCCGACCTCCAGCCCGACGATCTTGTCCACTGAATCGCCGCGGCCGGTCACGATCACGAGGCCGCAGCGGTGGTGTTCGCGCAGCTGGCGCGCGATCGCGAAGCCGTCCTCGCCCGGCAGTCCCAGGTCCAGCAGCACCAGCGCGGGCGGATCGGCCGTCATCAGTGCCAGCAGATCGCGCCCGCCGTGCAACCGGGTGACGCGATAGCCCTGGGCACCGAAGTAGCCGGCGAGCAGTTCGGTGATGTCGGCTTCGTCGTCGAGGACGGCGATGTGCGTGGGGGTCACGTTGGCGAGGCGTTGCGGCGCGGAGGAGGCGCCACCTCGACTTTACACACCCCCCGAGGCGATGACCGGCTGCCACTGTCGAGCTCGCGCCGCCATCGTCAAGATCGCCCCACAGCCGGACGCTTGTGTCGCGTCAAACTGCACGGTTACAGCCGGGACAGCGTTGTCCGGAACAGCGACAATGAATGTAAGAGGGTGCAACTCGCGTCGGCCACGCCAGAAGAGCAGGCCACAGCGACATCAGGCTTCGCCAGTCGAGGCTTTCGAGCACCGTGGCACGCGTCAGCGGCCACATAGAACGCAGGGCAGTTCACCGTGAAAGCGATTGGACACGTGTCGTCCGAATGGCAGGGACGCGATCTCATTCTTCGCTGCAACAACTGCGGACAGACCGAGCGGGTGGCCGACTACGCCGGCAGTGGCAAGCCACGCCTGTTCGGCTGGGCGGAGCCCACCCGCACGCAGTCGGGCTTCGCGAAGTGCCATCACTGTCTGATGGTCTACGACCGCGGTTCGGAAGATCCGGCCGGCCTGCACGACGCCCGCCGGCCAGCATTTCGCTGAGACGTCCGCAGGCGGCGGTCCGGGCGGGGGGACAGTTGCCGTCGAGGCAGCGGCGCGTCCCGACAGCACCCGACGCGCGCGCGACCGCAGCTCGGCGCGTTCCTTGCCGCGAACGGTCTTCCCTTCAAGGAGACCGCCATGAACGACCCGCTGCGCCCCACGAACAAGCCCGAGCCACGCCGCGCCGAGCCGATCCAGCCGGACAGGCCCGGCCGGGGCAGGGACGCCAAGACACAGGACAAGCCGTCGCAAGAGCGGGCAGGCGGGTCCCTGCAGCGCAGCCGTACCCAGGAGCAGACGGCGCTCGACAACGTTCGCCCGTAGCGCCAGGGCTTGGTTGTGGAATCGCCGGTGGCATTTTCGGGTGGCGGCGGCAATGTCAGAACCGCCCGCGAGAGCGCGCGGCGGCCAGGCCGCCGCACGACGGATTTATGACGTTGTGCAGCGCAACTAACGCACGAAGCCCGCGGTCTTCACAATCGAATCGAGAGGGCGGGTGTCGATACTTGCGTTGCAAAGACATTCCTCCATGTTCGACTCCACGACCAGTCCTCCAAAGCTGCTCCGGCACGCAGCGGAAATCATCGACAGCGGCGCGCTGCGCGCCCACTACCAGCCCATCGTCCAGCTGAAGGACGGCAAGGTCGTCGCGCACGAAAGCCTGATCCGCCTGCCGGCGAACACCCCGCTGCGCAATCCCGACGAGTTCTTCAAGAAGGCGCGCGCCGAAGGCCTGACCGTGAAGGCCGAGCAGGCATGCCTGGACGAAGGCGTGCGCTCCTGGGCCGGGCACAAGCCCGACACGCGGCTGTTCATCAACCTGAGCGCCTTCGCCATCATCGAGATGGTGGATCGCCTCAGCGTCGCAGGCGTGCTGCGCGCGCTGCACGCCGCGGCCATCTCGCCGTCCGCCATCGTGGTGGAGATCACCGAGCACGAACACGTCACCGACCTGCCGCGCCTGCTCGCCACCGCCGCGGAACTTCGCGCCACCGGACTGCGATTCGCGCTCGACGATTTCGGCGACGGTCGTTCGAGCCTTCGCCTGTGGTCGGAACTGCGGCCCGAGATCGTCAAGATCGACAAGTACTTCATCCGCGACGTCGGCACCGAGCCGATCAAGGTGCAGACGCTGCGCGGAATCGCGCGCCTCGCCGAGACCTTCGGCACCAGGCTCGTCGCCGAGGGCATCGAGACGCAGGCCGAGCTGCGGGTCGTCCGCGACCTCGGAATCGACTATGGCCAGGGCTATTTCCTCGGACGACCGCAGCCGGTTCCGGCGATGAGCGTGCTGCGCGAGGCGGGGGAGACCATCATCAGCGCGGAGATCGCCGTGCTGCCGGAGGTCACGCGTGCCGCGGCCGCGGACTTCACCGTCGAGAGACTGGCCGTCAACGTCGCGCCCCTGCACCCGCAGATGGCGATCGAAGAGGTCGCCCGACGCCTCGCAGGCGAGCCTTCGCTGCGGGCCGTCGCGCTCGTCGAAGATGGCCGACCGGTCGGCCTCATCAACCGCCAGAGCTTCGTCGACAGCTACGCCAAGCCGTACTTCAAGGAGCTGTACGGCCGCAAGCCCTGCATCCTGTTCGCCAACACCACGCCCCTGCTGCTCGACAAGCACACCGACCTCGAAGGCATGACCGCCATCCTGACGTCCTCGGACCAGCGCTACCTGACCGAGGGATTCATCGTCACGGAGGGCGGCAAGTACCTGGGCCTCGGCACGGGCGAGCAGCTCGTCCGGGTCGTCACCGAGGTGCGCATCGAGGCGGCGCGCCACGCCAATCCGCTCACCTTCCTGCCCGGCAACATTCCCATCAGCGAGCACATCGACAGGCTGATCGCTTCAGGCGGCGAGTTCGTGGCCTGCTACGCCGACCTGAACGACTTCAAGCCGTTCAACGACAAGTACGGCTACTGGCGCGGCGACGAGATGATCCGCCTGGTGGCGCGCACGCTCATATCCCACTGCGATCCACGGCGAGACTTCGTCGGCCATGTCGGCGGCGACGACTTCGTCGTGCTCTTCCAGAGCGACGACTGGTTCGGCCGCTGCGAACGCGTGATCGCGTCGTTCAACGCGAGCGCGCGCTCGCTCTTCGATGCGCAGGCCCTGGAACTCGGCGGCATCGAGGCCGAGGACCGGCACGGCGTCACGCGGTTCTTCAAGTGCACGACCTTGTCGATCGGCGCCGTGCCGATCCGCCCGGGCCAGTTCGCGCGCGCCGAGCAGGTCGCTTCCGCGGCGGCCGCGGCCAAGCACAAGGCCAAGGCCTCCCATAACGGGCTGGATATCGAGAGCTGCTGAGCGCGCGGCGCCGGGAAGACTGGCGCCATACGGGCGCCAGCCCTGCCGGCTCACTCCTGCGGCTTGACCATGCCGCTGGGCGGATACGGCGGCAGCAAGGGCGGGGGCGGCGGCAACGTGCCCGGCTTGCCGGCGAGTGCCTTGACCATCATCGCGACCGCGGTCTCCAGTTGAGCGTCGTGGCCGGCCAGCAGGTCGGCCGGCTCGTCCTCGATCTCGACGTCCGGATCGATGCCGTGGTTCTCCACGATCCACTGGCTGTCCAGCCCATAGAGCGCGTCCTCGGGAATCGTCACGTAGCCGCCGTCCATCATCGGCCAGTAGCCGCGGATGCCGCGCACGCCACCCCAGGTGCGCGTACCGACGACCGGGCCGAGCTTGTAGCGCTGGAACAGGTCCGGGAAGATGTCGCCGTCGGACGCCGACCAATGGTTGACCAGCATCACCTTCGGCCCGTGCAGGACCTCTTCCGGCTCGGTGGCGACGGCGCGCTCCCGATTGGTGCCCAGCGTGACCAGCATGCGGCGCAGGCGCTCCAGCGCGAACGGCGCAATGAAGCCGCCGCCGTTCCAGCGGTCGTCGATGACCATCGCCTGCTTGCCGAGCTGTGCGTAGAACTGGCGCGCGAACTGCTGGATGCCGAGCTGCTCCATGTCGCTCATGTAGACGTAGCCGACTCGGCCGCCGGACAGCTTGTCCACCAGCGCCCGGTTGTGCGCGATCCACGCGGCCTCGTGCAGCGGCAGTTCCTTGTCGACGGGTTTCACAACCACGTGGCGCGGCGGCCCGTTCGGCGTCGACGCCACGGTGAGGTCGACGGTGGTGTTGGCGTCCGTCAGCTGCAGCAGGCTGTCGGGGTCGGTCGGCGCGCGCAACTCGGCACCGTTGACGGCCAGCAGGTAGTCGCCGGGCTTGACGTTGAGGCCGGGCTGCGCGATCGGGCTGCGGTAGTCGTCGCGCGTGTTGTCGCCCGGGTAGATCGTGGCGAAGCGATAGCGGCCAGAGGCCGCGTCTAGCGCGAGGTCGACGCCGAGCAGGCCGGCGTGGGCGGTCGGGCCGGTCTCGCCGTCGTCGCCGCCGCCCACGTAGGTGTGGGAGTTGCCCATCTCGCCGAGCATCTGGCCGATCAGGTAGTTGAGGTCCTCGCGCGAGCCCACCAGCGGCAACAGCTTGCGATAGCTCGCATGCACGGCCTTCCAGTCGACGCCGTTCATGGCCGGCGAATAGAACAGGTCGCGCTCGAGGCGCCAGGCGTTGTCGAACATCTCCGACCACTCCTGCCGCGGATCGACCAGCGCGCGCAGGTGATCGAGCTTCAAGGGCTTCTTCGTTTCGTCGTCCTTGAAGGCGTCGGCCTTGGTGTCGAGCACGGTGTAGTCCTTCTCGTGGCGCACGAGCACGCGCTGGCCGTCGAGCGACAACGAATACGCATCGACGTCCTCGGACACGACCGACGCCTTGCGCTTGTTCAGGTCGTAGAAGTGCAGCGCCGACTTCTCCCCCTTGAGCTGGCCGTCGATCAGGCCGAGCGGCTGCGTCAGGTAGAAGATGCGGTTGCCGCGCACGTCCAGCTGCGTGATGTTGCCGGCATCGACCGGCAGCGCCACCGCGCGCGCCATCAGCCCATCCAGGTCGATGCGCATCGGTGCGATGGGAGCAGTGCGGTCGGGCGGCTGCTTCTCGTCGGCCGCGCTGCCCTTGGCGTTGGCGCTGTCCTTGACGGCCTTGGCCGCCTTCTTGCGTTGCGCGTCGTCCTCCATCTTCGCGTCGTCCTTCTCGGGCGCGCTGTCGGCCTCGTCGGACTTCGGCGCCACCGGCGACGCGGTGTCCCTGGACAGCGAGATAGCGTAGATGCCGCCGGACTTCAGGAACGCGAAGTCGAAGTCGACGTCGGAGCCGACGGGGTTCTCGTGGCGGCTGGAGGTGAAGTACAGGTACTTGCCATCCGGCGACCAGGCCGGATTGCCGTCGATCTCGTTGCCTTCTCCGAGCCGAGTCACGCGCCCGCTCGCGAGCTCGTGCAGGTACAGGTCGCGGCGGCGGCCGACGGCCGACATGCTGAACGCCAGCCAGCGGCCGTCCGGCGAGAACGCCTGGTCGTGGATCTCGCCGAGCTTGTCCTGCGCGACCATCTTCGGCGCGCCGCCGTCCACGCGCACCGTCCACAGCTTGTGCGCGCTGTCGGAGAACGCGAGCGTCCTGCCGTCCGCCGAGAAGACAGGCCCGTACAGGTAGCCCTCCGTGAACGCGGTCAGCAGCTTCTCGGCGCCACCCTCCGCCGGCCGGATCGCGACCTGCGGGTTGCCGCCGACGTCGGTGGTGTAGGCCACCCACTTGCCGTCCGGCGACCACGCCGGATGATCCTCGTCGACGCCCTGGGTGCTCGTGAGGTCGCGCGTGGCGCCGTTCTCGGTCGGCACGCTGAAGATGTCGCCGCGCGCCGAGAACAGCGTGCGACGGCCGTTGGGCGCGAGGGCGAAGTCGACCTGCTGGGCCGGGTCCGCCTGACGGATCTCGTCCTTGACGTCGGCGACCCGCGCGCGCAGCCGAGTGTTGTCATCGGGAACGCTCACCGACACCTCGTGCAGTTCCTCGCCCGGCAGATCGAGGCGATAGAGCTTGCCGCCCTGCTGGAATGCAATCGCGTTGCCGCCGTAGGCGGGGAAGTCGATGTCGTAATCGCTGAAGTGCGTGACTTCGCGGACCTTCTTCGTCTCCTGGTCGTAGACCCACAGGTTGGCGCGGCGATGCGCGTCCTGGTCGCTGAGATAGTAGATCTTGTTGCCGACCCACATCGGCGACGTGTTGGTGCCCGACCAATGCGTGATCTGCTCGCTCTTGCGCGTGGCGAAATCGTAGGTGAACACCTGCTGCGCCATTCCGCCGTTGTAGCGCTTCCAGGTGCGGAAGTTGCGGAAGATGCGGTTGTAGGCGATCGTGTGGCCGTCGGGCGCATAGGTCGCCAGGCCCACGGCGCTGTCGATCGCCATGCGCGTGGCCGCGCCGCCATCGACGGGCACCTCGTACATGTTCCAGATCGACGTGTTCCACTGGTCGCGCTTGGACAGGAAGACGACCGACTTCGAATCCGGCGTCCAGGTGACGACCATGTCGTCGGGGCCATGCCGGCCGCCGGTGCCCGACTCGGTGGGCGGATGGAAGGTGAGCCGCCGCGCCGCGCCGCCGCCCGAGGGGATCACCCACACGTCCGTACCCGCCTTGCTCGCTTCGGTGTAGGCGATCCAGCGTCCATCGGGCGACACCCGCGGGAACATGTCCTGGCCGGCCGCGCTGGTCAGGCGCAGCGCAGTGCCCCCCGTCTTCGGTACCGACCAGACGTTGCCGTCGGCCACGAAGACGATCCTGTCGCCGAACGGCTGAGGAAATCTGGGCAAGGCCGCGAACGAGACCTGACTCGACACCAGCAGCGATGCAAGCACAGCGGAGAGTTTGAATACACGAGGGCGATTCATCAAAGGTTTCCAGGACGAGGGTTTGGAGACTTCACGTTACCGAGCCCAGCCGAGCCATGGCAAGGCCATGCCGACGAACTGCGAATAGATGGGAGCGAACGGTTGGCGGCGGCCTCCACCCGGCGACGACGATCTGGATCCCAGATCAGGCAGGCTGCACAACACCCAGCAGGCGGCCCTGGCGCCGGACATCGTCGCCAGGCTCCCCTGGAACGTCATTTGCCGATTTCCAGCAACGGTTGGATCAGGTGAAGCAAGCATTGAGCAGCGCAATCCATGGCAGCTCGCGACCCAGTGGGGCGAAGCCGATACCGGGGAGCTTCGCCCGCCAGTCGTGCAATTCCGCGCGCCGTTCGATGAGCACCTCGGGGTAACGACAGCGACTGATCAGGTCACGCCTGTCATGAACATGGTGGCACGAACATGAGCACCGAAACCAGACAAGACGGTCTTTCCACGGCAGATCTCGCAGTAGCCGCGCAGGAGCCGACTCGGCAACGGGAGACCGCTCCCGCGCCTGAAAGCGCGCCCAGGGAAGACCAACCACACGACAGTGGCGACCAGGCACAGCTCGCACCGCTGTTCTTGCCAAACGTCAGCGAAGAATTTCGCGCCCGCTGGGACGCTGTCCAGATAGGTTTTGTCGACGATCCGATGCGGGCCGTTCGAGAAGCCGACGAACTCGTCGCCCGCGTGATGAAGAGCCTGGCGGAGAAATTCTCCGAGGAGCGCGCCAAGCTCGAAGGACAGGTGGATCAATCAGGCCAGGCTTCGACGGAAAACCTGCGCATTGCGCTGCGCAACTATCGGTCCTTCTTTCAGCGCCTGCTGTCGCTCTAGCCATCATGGCGGTCGCCATGCCTGGCATGCGGCCTGAAAGACCATCGGCGGGTTCGGCCGGGCGCCAGGAAGACCGCGTCGGTCACCGAGGGCGAACAACGCGCCGCTCCAGTTCGAAACCAAGGTCCGACGCGATTGACGTGCGTTAGTCGGACGTACAGGCTCGCGTATCCAGCGCGACGTACGGACGTCGGCGCCCGTCCAGATCGGAACTTCGAAAGCAATCCGATCGCCAATCAATGAAGATGCACTGGCGTACGCCCCAAGGAGCGCGGAGATCCCCTTGTTCCAGCATGAGTGCCTCACGTCGTCTCGAGTTGCCGTAGCAGCAACGACGTGAACGGCCGATGGAGATGCAACGGAGACCGCCCGCCAATGGCAGAACGGCGCAGCCGGCGTACGGTCGGGGACCGCTTACCGGCTGCGCCGCATGCTTTCTGGTAGGCCGTGTTGGACTTGAACCAACGACCAAAGGATTATGAGTCCTCTGCTCTGACCAACTGAGCTAACGGCCCACGAGCCGGCGATTGTACGGACGCGGAGCGTGCCTCCTGGCCGCGCGGCCGCGATCCGCACCGGATTTCGGCCGTGTTTCCGCCTCTGTTCCCCGCTTGCCGCCCCGCCGCGTTCCGTAGCATGGCTGCCATATCCGGAGAAATGGCACCCATGTCGCTGTCCACCCCTTCCTCGACGGCCTCGCCCTACGCGGCCGTGAATGCCGGCGGCGCGGGCGGCGGAGGAGTGCTGCGTGCGATCGAGGCGGTGCCGGGCAAGATCGTCGATGGCGTCGAGGGCGTAGGCGAAGCGGTCGGCGCGGTCGCAAGTGCGACGGTGTCGTTCAGCGAGCGTGCGATGCAGGCGCTGGCCGACGGCGGCATGGCGGTCGTGCATGGCGTCGAGGACGTGGTCGCCTACCCGTTCGAGCTGGCGGCCGGCGTCGCGATCGGGGCGGAGCATGCGGTCGAAGGCGGTGTCCACATGCTGGCCGACGGCGTGCATGCGGCGATCGGCGGCGTCGAGGCGGTGGCGCAAGGCGCCGCCGATGCGCTGCACGCGGTGGCGGTCGACCTGCCGCAAGCGATCGCATCGGACGTGGCCGGCGTCACCCAGGCCGCACTCGGTTCGGCGACGACGATCGCCGGCGCGGCCGCGGGCGTCGCCATGCTGACGGGCGCCTCGCCGATCAAGGTCATCACCGCGGCGCTGTGACGCCACGGGTCGCCTGCGCGTGACGCATGTGACGCATGTGACGCATGTGACGCAGGTGACGCATGTGACGCAGGTGACGCACGTGATGCGCGTGATGCGCGCGACCCGTCGCAGGCGGCGCGATCAGCGCTGCGACAGCGCGTTGCCCACCAGCTTGGCGGTGATGTCGACGATCTGGATCATGCGGTCGTAGGGCATGCGCGTGGGGC
>Ga0209759_1001801_pt1 | contig 10826 bp, 11 predicted proteins | sample AraplaCL_Col_mMS_FD_184261 | JGI IMG/M metagenome (GOLD analysis project Ga0209759, IMG submission 184261) | Arabidopsis root microbial communities from the University of North Carolina, USA - plate scrape CL_Col_mMS (SPAdes) (version 2) | ecosystem: Host-associated > Plants > Roots >...
AGCGTTCAATCTGAGCCAGGATCAAACTCTTCAGTTCGATCTTGAATTACTCATAAAGGAATTGAAGAAACTCGTTACAAGTTTATCTTCAATCTTCATGAGCGTTTAAAGTCCATAAGACCTTGAAACATCGCTTTTGACAGCTAGTTTCTTGGCACTCGCCTTCAAACGCCCACGCTTATCGGCTGTTGATTTTTAAAGAACTGTCGCAAGCAAACCGTTGTTTGCTGCGCTGCGCTGTTATCAGCACAGAAGCGGAATTATGAGCTGCTTTTAAAACCTTGTCAAGCAGTCGACTTTGTCGCTTCGTTTCGCTGAGCACTTATCGAACATCGATTTGTGTTCAGCGGAGCCTGCTATTCTATGCTCGATTTCAATTCGTCGTCAAGCACTGTTTTTCAGACCCCTCGCCGGCCGCTTGTCGCTCGACCTGGGCAGAAGCCTTTCGACTTCGTGGCGCTGCGGTCAGAGCTGACTTGTGATCAGCGAAGCCTGCCATTCTATGCCAGTGTTTTTGCGAAGCGCAAGCACTTTCGCAAGACTGGTGCTGCGGCGCCCGCTCAGCCGGGCACGGCGGTCTGCAGGCGGCCGTAGGCCAGCTGCGGATCGTCGGCCTCGCAGACGAGGTCGACATGCCGCCTCCACACCGATGCGTCCACGCGCAGGATGCGCTTCTTGATGGACGACACCTGCGTCGGATGCATCGAGAAGCTGCGCAGGCCCATGCCCAGCAACAGCTCGGTGAACGCCGGGTCGCCCGCCATCTCCCCGCACACCGAGACTTCCTTGCCCAGCGTGTTGGCCGTCGCGATGGTCTGGGCGATCAGGCGCAGCACCGCCGGGTGCCACGGGTCGTACAGATGGGAGACGGCTTCGTCGGCGCGATCGATCGCCAGCGTGTACTGGATCAGGTCGTTGGTGCCGATCGAGACGAAGTCGAAATACTTGAGCAGCGACGGCAGCATCAGTGCCGCCGCGGGCACCTCGATCATCGCGCCGATGGCCACGTCGACGTAAGCCTGCGCGCGGGCGCGCAGCTGCGCCTTCGCGCGCTCGATCGCCTCCATCAGCAGGCGAACCTCGCGCAGCTGCGCCACCATGGGCACCAGCAGGCGCACCTTGCCGTGGACGCTCGCGCGCAGGATGGCCCGCAGCTGCTCGCCGAACATCTCGGGCTCGGACAGGCTCCAGCGGATGGCCCGCAGGCCCAGCGCCGGGTTCAGGTTGTGGTCGTTGCGCTCCATCTGCTGGGGCGTGCGATCGAGCTGCTTGTCGGCGCCGATGTCGACCGTGCGGATCGTGACGGGCAGGCCGGCGAGGGCCTTGACCACCCTGCTGTACGCCTCGTACTGCTCTTCCTCGCCCGGCAGCCGTCCGGCGCGGTTCATGAACAGGAACTCGCTGCGGAACAGGCCGACGCCCACCGCGCCGGCGTCCAGCACCGCCTGGGCGTCGCTGGGCAGCTCGATGTTGGCGAGCAGCTCGATCGGGTGGCCGTCCAGCGTGACCGCCGGCGTGTGGCGCAGGCGATCCAGTCGGGCTCGTTCGAGCTCGACCTGGCGTTGGCGGAAGCGGTATTCCTCGAGCACGATGGGGGAGGGGTTGACGATCACGACGCCGGCGTCGCCGTCGATGATGATCCAGTCGTCCTGGGTCACGATGCGGCTCGCCTCGCGGGCGCCGACCACCGCCGGGATGTCCATGCTGCGCGCGACGATGGCGGTGTGCGAATTGCGGCCGCCGACGTCGGTCACGAAACCGGTGAACACGCTTCGCCTGAATTTGAGCATGTCCGCCGGGGCGATGTCGTTGGCCACCAGAACGAGCGGGTCTTCGCCGGCGAAATCACGCTGGCCCTGGGGCGGCGGGTCGTCGAAGGAGTCGCCGCCGAGCCGGCCCAGCGCCGCGATGACGCGCTCGACCACCTGCTCCAGGTCGGCCTTGCGGTCGCGCAGGTACTCATCTTCCATCTCGTCGAACTGGCGTGCGATCACTTCCAGCTGCGACGACAGCGCCCACTCGGCGTTGTAGTGGCGCTCGACGATCCATTGCCGCGTGGCATCCGACAAGGAATCGTCCTGCAGCAGCATCAAGTGGACGTCCAGCAGCGCGATCAGCTCGTCGTGCGCATCCTCGGGAACATCGCCCTTGAGCGCGGTGAGCTCCTTGACGACCAGGTCGCGCGCGGCGCCCAGGCGACGGACCTCGGCCTCGATCATCGCGGGCTCGACGTAATAGTGGGCGACGTCGACCCGGCTCGACGCGACGAGCACCGCACGACCGATCGCGACGCCGCGCGACACCGGCAGACCGAACACCTGAATGCTCACGAACACCTTTCGCGAACCGCTCGCCAGGCGCAGGGTCGCGGCCGGGCGGGTTCGAGTATCAATGTAGCAGCAAGGCGGCCCCGAGCCCGGCGCCAACGCCCCGGTTGCGCCGTCGTGTCACGCGAGATTCACCGGCGCTTCATGGGCACGTCACGGCGGCCCGCGACGATTCGGGCAAATTTGGGAGCAACTTCAATGACCGAGTTCGTCGACACGCCCGAGTCCGCCGCCGTCCACCCGCTCGAGAGCCGGCGCCGCATCGACCGCCCGGCCGGACGCGCGCAGCGGTCGCACGTCGCGCCGACGCTGCAAGTGACCTGGGCGCGCCACCTGGAAGACGTGCGCGCCGCCCAGCGCCTGCGCCACCAGGTCTTCGTCGACGAGATGGGCGCGCAGCCCACGCCCGTCAACGGCGCCCCGGCCGGCCACGACATCGACCTGTTCGACGAGTTCTGCGAACACCTGATCGTGCGCACCGTCCCCGGCAACGACGAGCCGGGCGAGGTCGTCGGCACCTACCGCGTGCTCACGCCCGCCGCCGCCCGCCGGGCCGGCAGCTTGTACAGCGACACCGAGTTCGACCTCACGCGCCTGCGCCCGCTGCGCGAGCGCATGGTGGAGCTGGGCCGCAGCTGCGTGCACCCTGATCACCGCTCCGGCGCGGTCATCCTGGTGTTGTGGGGCGCGCTGGCCGAGTTCGTCGAGCAGAACGCCATGGAGACGGTGATCGGCTGCGCCAGCATCTCGATGCGCGACGGCGGCCACTGCGCGGCCAGCCTGTGGACCAGCCTGCGCCGGACGCACCTGGCGCTGGTCGAATGGCAGGTGCGGCCGCGCGTGGCGCTTCCGGTCGACGACCTGAACCAGACCCTGGATGTCGAGCCGCCGGCGCTGATCAAGGGCTACCTGCGCATGGGCGCCAAGGTGCTGGGCGCGCCCGCCTGGGATCCGGAGTTCAACACGGCCGACCTGCCGCTGCTCACGCGGGTGGCAGACATTCCGGCGCGCTACAAGCGCCACTTCCTCGGCTGAAACGGTCGGCGGCAAAGCGGCGGCGCCGCCCGCCGGACGGCCTTACTGGCCTTCGCCGAACTTGTCGTTGACGAGCGCGGTGATGGCCTCGGAGGCCTGCTGCTCGTCTTCGCCCTCGGTCTCGAGCTCCACTTCGGAGCCCAGGCCGGCTGCCAGCATCATGATGCCCATGATGCTCTTGGCATTGACGCGGCGGCTGTTGCGGGTCATGAACACTTCGCACTTGAAGCTGCTGGCCAGCTTCGTGAGCTTGGCGGACGCGCGGGCATGAAGGCCCAACTTATTGCTGATGACGAGCGTTGTTCGAATCATTCGTGATGGGGGAAAGGGTCTGGTTCTGGGGCCGCGTCTGGGCGACCTGCATGACGCCCTGGGAGGCGCCGGACACCGCGCGGGCGACCAGCGCATCGAGCGGCTCGCCGAGATAGCACAACGAGCGCCACAACATGGGCACGTTGACGCCGGCGACGACGCGAACGTTGACGCCGTCGGACAGCCGCTGCGCGACATTGCAAGGCGTGGCACCGAACACATCGGTCAACACCAGCACTTCCGGGGAATTCAGGCGGGCCAGCGCCGCACGCGCGAGCGCTTCGACCGTTTCCGCCGGCATCGTCGGCTCCACGTCGATGGCCTCGAACAGATGGCCCTTTTCCTCATAGCAGTGTCCCGCGACGGACAGCAGCGCCGAAGCGAGGGGAGCATGAGCGATCAGCAGTACAGCGGCCACGGGAACCTGGATCCGAGCGTCTGAAACGACGCAAACAAAAGATTATCGGCCTGGAAGCTCGGCAAACCTAGTACGCGAAGTCCGCATGCGGCCGCAGTCGCCGCATTTCGTGGTGGTTTTGCACGTTTGCCTGCACTCGACGCACCAACTTGATGCTCATATGGGGTCGGCCACGCCTTTTGCCAAGTCGAAGTGCAGGCCATCCTCGAAAGGCCGCAGGGCCGTCTCGGGCAGCCGGGCGCCGACGGCGCTCGCCTGGAAGACGCGCGTGCCTCGTCCGAAGACGCGGATCGCCTCTTCCACTTCCTCGCCGTCTGGCCGTCGGCCATGCAGATGCGCACTGGAATTTCCCGCAAACGGGGTAGCCCCGCGCATGTTCAACGCGCCAGCCGGCGAATCGGCCGACCTGATCGCGGCGGCGGCGCCGTCGCGCAGCGCGACCAGCACCGCCTCGACCCGCGCCGGATCCCCCACCTCGGCCGTGGCGACGCCATAAGTGACGCCGCCGGCCTCGCACGACAGCATGTAAAGCCTGAGCGGCAGGCCGGCGACGGTCACCTCGCGTTCGAAGCGTCCAGGCCGGCACGGCAGCTCGGCCACCAGTTGGGTGCCCGGCAAGGGGATGCTGTGCCAGTCGAGGGCCGGGCTGCATCCGCCAAGCCAAAGCGCGGCCAGGCCCAGCAGCGCCGAGCGCCTTGCCCAGCTGCCGCTGTTAACGGGTGTATCCGAATGCTTTTTTCGATCCATCGAGTCCATGATCGTCGGAAACACGCCGTTGCGGCCGGAACTCACCCTCCTGGGGGATGGATGCGAGGCTCGCAGCTCGGCAATATGTGGGCAAAGCGGTTGCATTTGAGACCTTTTGTAACTTCTACGGCCGACGCGCAGAATCGACGCCTCGCCGGAACGACGCGCTCCGCGCGCCCGGAGGGAACCATGACCATCACTCTCGCATCGAGCCGATCGACGATGAACGACCCGATAGACGACAAGCCCCGTCCCGAGCCGGACGACGCCCACTGGCGTGACATCATCGGCCAGATCGGCACCGAGGTCGGGCTGCCGCTGTCGGCGGCGCTCGAACGCGTCACCGTGCTGGCGACCACCGGCAAGATCGACCGCGCAGGACTGCGCATGCTGCGCGAGGAGATCGAGCGCGCCCGCCGCGCCGGCATGATCGGCCAGCAGCTCGCCCGCTTCGCCTCGGGCCGCATCCGCCAGTCGCCCGAGCAGATCAGCGTCACGCAGATGCTGCGCGAGGTGCTGCTGCAACGCGGGCGCGAAGCGGCCGCGCGGCAGATCGAGATCGGCCAGGTGCTCAAACCGGCCGAGGTGGTGGCCGACGCCACGCTGCTGTACGCGCTGCTGCAGGCGGTCGTCGACTGGAGCCTGGACCTCGCGCGCAACAAGCTGGAATTCAGGCTGGACATCAAGGCCTGGCCGCCGTACGCCAGTCTGACGGCCCAGTTCGCTCACGCCAGCTCGGATGCTTCCGATCGGCTGACCCCGGTCGGCACGCCACTGCCATCGCTCGACTCGATGTCCTGGCGCCTGGTGCAGCAGATCTCCTGGACGCTCAACCTCGTGCTCGAGCGCAAGGTGTCCGACACCGAGACCACGCTGACGATCGAGTTTCCGCGCACCGTGCACGACCAGATCGAGGACCTCAGCGTGGTCGAGGTCGACCAGGGCTTCGGCCTGTCCGACAACTCCAAGCCGCTGGCAGGCAGCCACGTGCTGGTGGTGGCGGGCAGCCGCGACATGCGCTCGCTGATCAAGGAATCGATCCGCCACATGGGCCTGCTGGTCGACTTCGTCAACAGCGTCGAGGAGGCCGAGGAGTTCTGCCGCGACGCGCTGCCGCATGCCATCGTGTACGAATCGGTGCTGGCCAACGACCGCTTCCAGAAGTTGCGCCTGGGCATCTCGCTCGACATGCCGTCGTTCGTGTTCATCGAGGTGGCGCCCGAGGGCAACGCGTTGCAGCTGTCGACGAACAACGCCGCAGACCACGCCCGCATCGGCCGCGATGCGGTGATGCAATCGCTGCCGTCGGCGCTGATCTACGAACTGTCGCGCACGGCCTGAGGCGCTCGACCCGCTTCAGTGGCCGCCAAAGACGGCCTTGAGGATCGCGCTGCCGGTGGCCACCGGATCGGCGCGGATCCTTCTTTCCTCCTGGCCGATCATCAGGAACAGGCCGTCAAGCGCCTTGCGCGTGACGTACTGTTCGACGCTCGCGTCCTCCGGCCTGATCAGGCCGAACATCGAGCCCTTGCTGGCGACGGCGTCGTACTTCTCGGCCAGCGAGACCTTGCGCGTCTCGGCGCTGACGATGGGCAGGAACTTCTCGCCCAGCGGCGCGCGGGTCTTGGCGGCGAAGAAGTTGGTGACCGAGGTATCGCCGCCACGCACGATGTTCACGGCGTCCTCCACCGACATCGTGCGCACCGCATTGAGCAGCAGCGGCTTGGCGGCCGGCACGGCCTGTTCGGCGGCGCGGTTCATCGCGGCGATCAGGTCGTCCACGCGCTGCTCCTGGCCGATGGCGCGCAACACCGAGGCGGCCTTGTTCAGCGCCCCCGGCAGGGGAATCCTCACCTGCGGGTTGTCCAGGAAGCCGCCGGGCCGTCCCAGCATGGCGACGGCGCCGTCGGCACCGCGCTCGAGCGCCGCGCGCACGCCCGAAGCCGCCTCGGTCTGGCCAAGCGCGAAGGCGTCAGCCGCTCGCATCAGCAGCGCGGCGCCCGCCGTGCGCGCAAGAAAACAGGCGGCGACGGCCGGCGTAAACTGACGTCGTTGCATTCGTGGAGCCCCATGAAGTTCGTTCGCGCCCCGGCTCTGCTCGCGCCCGCCGCGCTCGTGGCGGCCGCCGGCCTGGCGAGCCCCATGCTAACGGGTTGCAGTCGCGTCGAACAGGCGCCGGCGGTGTCGTACACCTTGCTGGACGGGCGCCGGAGCGACCTCGCCGCCTTGCGCGGCCATGTCGTGCTGGTGAACTTCTGGTCCACCGACTGCGCCCCGTGCGTCGAGGAAATGCCGGCGATGGTGGAGAACTGGCGCCGCTTCTCGCCACAAGGCTTCGAGACCCTGGCCGTCGCGATGTCCTACGACCCGCCCGCGCTCGTGTCCAATTTCGCGCAGGCGCGCGCGCTGCCCTTCGGCGTGGTCATCGACAACACCGGCGACATCGCGCGCCGGCTGGGCAACGTGCAGTTCACGCCCACGTCGCTGCTGATCGACAAGCGCGGGCAGATCGTCAAGCGCTGGGTCGGCAAGACGGACTTCGCGGCCATTGCGCCGCTCATCGAAGAGCTCGATCGACAGAGCCAGGCCACGCGGCCCTGAACTGGCTCGGCGCGGCGCCGGCCGCCTTGCGCATCAGGCGCCTGAGCGCGGTCGCATCCTCGTAGCCCACGCTCGCGGCGACCTGGGCGATCGACATGCGGCTCGATTCGATCAGCTGCCGCGCCCGATTCAGCCGCACGCTCTGCACCAGCGCCAGCGGCCCGCGCCCGCTCGCCGCGCGCACGTGACGCGCGAGCGTGCGCGGAGACATCGCCAGTTCCTCAGCCAGCGCCGCCACGCTGGGCGGCCGAGGCAGCGCGGCCTCGATGCGCTGCGTCAGGCGGCGGATCAGCTCGCTGCCGTTGGCCATCATCGCCGGCACCGCGAAAGGCGCCTGCGCCTGGCGGCCGTCGATCAGCAGCACCTTGCTCACCGCGTCGGCCAGGGCGACGCCGAAGCGCGTCCGCAGCAGGTGCAGCATCAGGTCGGACTGCGCCAACGCGGCGCCCGCGGTCGTCACCGGCCCGTCGGCGCACACCATGCGATCGGCGTCGACCATGCAACCCGGCTCGAGGCGCCGCAGCTCGGGCGCGAGCCACCAGGAGGTCGTCGCGCGCCGTTGCGCCAGCAGTCCCGCGGCCTGCAGCAGGAACACGGCCGAACAGGACGCGGCGACCGTGCCGCCGCGCCCGACGTGGCGCGCGATCGCGGTGATGGCGCGACGGGCATCCTCACGCGCGAGGCGCTCCTCGATCACCGCCGGGTTGTCGGTGCCCAGCCCCGGCACGATCCAGGTCGATGCATCGGTGCGCGTGCTGGCCGGCAGCGCGGGGGCGTCCAGCCGAAGGCCCGCGCTGAGCGCGATCGGCCGGCCATCCGGCGACACCACGCGCCAGGTCGGGCGCGGCGTCCTGGCGCGCGGCGCGAGCCGGGCCGCCGCGTCGAGGATGTCGAGCGTGACCGCCACGCTGCTCGCATAGGCGCCGGGAAGAATGAGGACGGTGAAATCGCGCATGGCCGGTTTCGCTCGATGAATGCCCAATCGGACACTCGCAGTCTAGCTCCGGACGGCGTGCAATGACGGCTCTGCAACCGGAGATCCCATGCAACAGACCTTGCCCCCGCAACGGCCGCTGACCGAACCAGATCCACTGGACGACTTCACGCGCCGCCGCATCGAACTCGACGGCCTGTCGAAGATCGTCCACGTCGCCGGCAGCGGCCCCGCGGTGATCGTGATGCCCGAGATGCCCGGCATCAGCCCCCACCTCGCACGCTTCGCGCGCTGGGTGCGCGACGCCGGCTTCACCGTGTGGATGCCGTCGCTGTTCGGCCGTGACGGCGAGCTGCCCGGCGTGGAGGAGTCGGTGGCCACCTTCAAGCGGACCTGCGTCAGCGCCGAGTTCCGCAAGCTGGCTGCCGATGAGCCCACGCCGATCACCCGGTGGCTGCGCGGCCTGGCGCGCATGGCGCACCTTGAATGCAGCGGCCCGGGCGTCGGCGCGATCGGCATGTGCTTCAGCGGCAACTTCGCGTTGTCGATGATGCTGGAGCCCGCCGTGCTGGCGCCGGTGCTGTGCCAGCCGTCGATGCCGCTGGAGGATGCCGCGGCACTGGAGAGCGGCCCACAGGAGCTCGCGGCCGTTGGCGCGCGCCTGGAGCGCGAGAACCTGACGGTGCGCGCCTATCGGTTCGCCGGCGACCGCTTCTGCACGGCGCAGCGCTTCGCCGCCTATGCAGCGGCCCTGGGCGATCGCTTCGAGGGCCGCGTGCTACCCGACGCTGCGGCCAACGCGCAAGACCTTCCGCCCTTCTTCGAGCACGTCATCAAGGGGGCGCACAGCGTGGTTACGGTGCACCTGATCGACGAGGCCGGCCAGCCGACATTGGCCGCGCGGGACGAAATCCTCGCGTTCTTCGCCCAACGGCTGAAGGCCTAGTTCGCCGGCCCCATGTCCAGGCCGGCGTGCTCGGCCTGCTTGTCGGCGTGATAGCTCGAACGCACCATCGCGCCGACGGCGGCGTGGCTGAAGCCCATCTCGATGGCCTTGCGCTCGAACATCCTGAAGGTGTCCGGGTGCACGTAGCGCGCCACCGGCAGGTGGTGGCCGGACGGTGCCAGGTACTGGCCGATCGTGATCATGTCGATGTCGTGGGCGCGCATGTCGGCCATGACCTGCAGGATCTCCTCGTCGGTCTCGCCCAGGCCCACCATGATGCCGCTCTTGGTGGGCACGCCCGGATGCATGACCTTGAACTTCTTGAGCAGGTTCAGGCTGAACTGGTAGTCGCTGCCGGGGCGCGCCTGCTTGTACAGCCGCGGCGCGGTCTCCAGGTTGTGGTTCATCACGTCCGGCGGCGCAGCCTTCAGGATCTCCAGGGCGCGGTCGTCGCGGCCGCGGAAGTCGGGCACCAGCACCTCGATGCGCGTCTCGGGCGACATCTCGCGGATCTGGCGGATGCATTCCACGAAGTGGCCGGCGCCGCCGTCTCGCAGGTCGTCGCGGTCGACGCTGGTGATGACGACGTACTTGAGCTTGAGGGCGGCGATGGTGCGCGCCAGGTTCTTCGGCTCGTCGATGTCGAGCGGATCCGGACGGCCGTGGCCGACGTCGCAGAACGGACAGCGCCGCGTGCACTTGTCGCCCATGATCATGAAGGTGGCCGTGCCCTTGCCGAAGCATTCGCCGATGTTGGGACACGACGCCTCTTCGCACACCGTGTGCAGCTTGTGCTCGCGCAGGATCTGCTTGATCTCGTAGAAGCGGCTGCTGGGCAGCGCGGCGCGCACGCGGATCCAGTCCGGCTTCTTCAGCTGCTCGGCCGGGACGATCTTGATCGGAATGCGCGAGGTCTTGGCCTGCGCCTTCTGCTTGGCGCTGGCATCGTAGGCGGGCGGGGCGACGTCGGGGGTGTTGGCTTCGGTGGACATTCGGTGCGGGAGTGGTCGAGCGCCGGGCTCGCGGGTGGGGCTGCTTCGGCGCCTCTGAAAACGCCCGTTCTTCTCAGCGCGTGAACTGTGCGCGGAGGCGGCGGCCCAGCACGTCGGCCACCGTTGCCCAGTCGGCAACGATGCCCAGTGTAGCGAGATCGACCGTTTTCAGCCCGGCATAACCGCACGGGTTGATCCGTTCGAAGGGTCGCAGATCCATCGCGACGTTCAAGGCGACGCCGTGGTACGTGCAGTGATTGCTCACTTTTACACCCAATGCCGCGATCTTCCCCAGGCCTTGGAAGGGGTCGGATTCCGGCCGGTCCTTGTCCAGCCCTGCGTGCCCGAACGGATCGTCGAGCTTCACGTAGATGCCGGGGGCACCGGGCACCCGGTGGCCGGTGACGTGGAGATCGGCCAGCGTGCGCAGCACCGCCTCCTCCAGCCGGAACACGAATTCCTTGATGTAGATGCCCTGGCGGCGCAGGTCGACCAGCGGATACGCGACCACCTG